>Ga0070670_100000127_pt1 | contig 71624 bp, 62 predicted proteins | sample KBSS63metaG_FD_64665 | JGI IMG/M metagenome (GOLD analysis project Ga0070670, IMG submission 64665) | Switchgrass rhizosphere microbial communities from Kellogg Biological Station, Michigan, USA - KBS S6-3 metaG | ecosystem: Host-associated > Plants > Roots > Rhizosphere > Soil ... | reverse complement strand
ATGCCCGCCGCGACCAGCTGATCAGCGATCCGGACCATATCGCCTTCGATATCGAAGGCGATATGGTCCGGATCGCTGATCAGCTGGTCGCGGCGGGCATAGCCTGCCTTGGTTGCCTCGGCCAACAGGTGAATGCGGTCGGCTTCCGTCAGCCGGGGATCGCGCAGGTCGAATCCATCGAGGATACGCGTGATGAGCAAAGCCGCCAGTCCCTGGCCGTTGGGCGGGCACTCCAGGAGATCGAGGCCGCGATATCCGGCGGAAATGGGTTTGGTCTCGAAAGCCTTGTATTCGGTGAAGTCACTTTCCTCATGCAGGCCGCCGAGCGAACGAAGCAGCGTCGCGATCTCGTCAGCCACTGCACCATGGTAAAAGCCGTCGCGCCCATTGCGGGCAATAGCGCGAAGGGTGGCGCCCAGAGCCGGATTGACCATGCGCTCCCCGGTGCGCGGCGCTCGGCCGTTTGGCAGGAAGTAGGCAGCCGAATCGGCAAACTTGGCGACGCGGCCGGCATACCGCGTCCAGTCCAGCTCGACGCGGGGCGTAATGACATAGCCCTCTTCCGCCGCAGCAATGGCCGGGGCAAGAACGCGGTCGAGGCCGAAGCTTCCATGGCGCTCGATCAGCTGGCACCACGCATCGACGGCCCCCGGAATGGTCACTGCATGCGGGCTGTCATCGGCAATCGTTGTCAGGCCCTTTTCCAGATAATGGTCGAGGACCGCCTTTTTCGGCGAGCGTCCGGAGCCGTTGAGGGCGACCGGCGTGCCGCCGGCAGGGCAGTAGAGCGCAAAGCAATCGCCACCGATGCCGGTCATCAAGGGATCGATGACCGATTGCAGCGCCACGGCGGCAACTGCCGCGTCCACTGCGGTGCCGCCAGCGCGCAATATATCGACCGCCGCAAGTGTGGCCTGCGGGTGGGAGGTCGCAGCCATGCCACGGTCGGAGATTGCCACGGAACGGCCGGGCTTGAAGAAGTCACGGGTTTGCATCGGGCGGTTCCTTTATCTGCGTGCTGGAATCATTGACCTTTGATGCGCGACATGGGCGGGGCGATCAAGCCCCGGCCCTTCCCAATCGGGTGAGCAACATCGTCCAGGCCGTCAGGCCGATGCGGAAATTGGCCAGCCGGAAGAACTCGTTCGGCGCGTGATAATCCTCGTCCGAGGTCGAGAAGGAAAAGAATATTGCCTCGCGGCCCAAATGCTTGCGAAAAGCCGCCCCGATCGGGATGGTGGCGCCCATGGCGACGCGCAGGGGCTTCTGTCCGAGCAACTCCTCCAGCACGCCTTCCGCGACCTCAAGCGCCGGCAAATCCGGATCGACGGAAAAGGCTTCGCTGCCCGGCCCATGCCGATGGATGTCGAGCGTGAAGCCAGCCGGCAGTCTTGCCTGCAGGTGGCGGCCGACGACGGAAAGAATGTGCTCGGGCTTCTGTCCGGCGATCAGCCGGCAGGTGATCTTGGCGCTGGCGGAGGAGGGGATAACGGTCTTCGTTCCCTCGCCCTGGTAGCCGCCGGCAATTCCATTGAACTCCAGCGTCGGCTCGAGCCACTGGCGAATCAGCAGCTCGCGGCCGTCGGCGACCGGCAATGGCGCCGACACGCCGATGTCGCGATAATAGGCGCCGGCGTCGAATTCGGCTGCCTCGATAGCCGCGATGATGGACGGGTCGGGCGGTGCCGTGTCGTCGAGATAGCCATCGACGGCCACCCTTCCATCGTCGCCATGGAGCGAGGCCAGCAGCGTCGCCAGGGCTCGGATCGGATTGGGGGCGCTGCCGCCGTGTCGGCCGGAATGCAGGTCCTTGGCGGCGCCGGTGACGGAGACGTCCATGGCCACTAGGCCACGGCTGGCCACCGTCATCGACGGCCGGTCGGGCCGCCACATGGCACCATCGGCGGAAATGACGAGATCGCAGTCGAGCTTGTCGCGAAAGGTCTCGAGCGTCGCCTCGAAATGCGGGCTGCCCGACTCTTCCTCGCCTTCGATCAGCACCTTGAGATTGACCGGCATGCGACCGGCCGTTTTCATGAAAGCCTCGGCGACGAGGATCGGGATCAGCAGCGGCCCCTTGTCGTCGGATACGCCGCGGGCATAGAGCCGCCCGTCGCGCACCGTCGGTTCGAAGGGCGGTGTCTGCCATTTGTCCAGCGGGTCCGGCGGCTGCACGTCGTAATGGCCATAGACCAGAAATGTCGGAAGGAAGGGGTCGCCGATTAGCTCGCCGAAAACCGCCGGATGGCCGCCAGTTTCGAGAAGCTCGACAGCCGAAAACCCGGCGCGCCTCAGGCGATCGGCAACGAAGTTCGCCGCCGCCGCTATGCCCTCGGCATAGGCCGGATCGGTGCTGACGCTCGGGATGCGGCAGAAGGCTTTGAGGTCTTCCAGCGCCTCTTCAAAATGCGTGTCGAGATATTCTTCCATCTCGCTCATTTGCCGCCATCCACGCTGATCACCTGGCCGGAGACCCAGCCCGCAAAGTCCGAGGCAAAAAACATCACCATGGCCGCGATATCGTCCGGCACGCCGAGCCGCTTCAGGGCGATATTCTGCAGAAGCTTTGCCTGTCCGTCTTCACCCATCGCATCCCATTGCCGTTCCGTCGTCGGATTGGAGCGCACGAAGCCGGGTGCGACGTTGTTGACAGTGATGTTCCAGGCGCCGAGTTCGTGTGCCAGCTGCCGCGTCAGGCCGATCTGGCCGGCCTTGGCACTGGCATAGGCCTGGATGCCGGTGAGGGAGATGCCGAGCCCGGCACCGCTGGAAATGTTGATGATACGCCCGTATTTCTGTCTTTTCATGCCGGGTGCCACGGCTTGCGCCATGAAGAAGGCGCCGGACAGGTTGACGTCGAAGATGGACTGCCAGTCCTCCTCGGAAATCTCCTCGATCGGCCGCCCCACTTGGCCGCGCACGCCGCCGGCATTGTTGACGAGGATGTCGACGGTAGCACCTTCAGCCTCGATGCCGGCAATCAGCCGCTGGGCGGCGCTACGGTCGCCGACATCCAGAGGATGGGTGCGAACATTTTCGCCAAGCGCCGCAGTTTCCGCCAGACCTGCCTCGTTGACATCGCAGGCGTGAACGGTTGCCCCGCGGGAAGCAAAGGCAAGCGCAATGGCCCGGCCGAAGCCATGGGCGGCGCCGGTGACGATGACCGTCTTGCCAGCAAAATCGATGTTCATGCCGCGCGCTCCAACTCGTCGAGATTGCTGAGCGAGAGGGCCCGCTTGCCATCCTCGATTTCGTGGATCATCTGCACCAGCCGGGCCGCGATCGGGGTGGGCACGCCGAGCGAGCGGCCGACATCGACCACCGGCTGCACCTGCGCATCGACCTCGGTCTTGCGCTTGCGCACCGCAAGGTCGCGCCAGATGCCGGAATGGGATTTCAACGAGGTGCGGTTATGCGCCACCATCTCGTCGAAGGAGCGTTCGGTTTCCGCAGCTGTCGCTTTGGGAGAGAAGGCGGCGGGATCGAAGCCGTTGAAGGCCTCCAGCTTGATGTTGTTGGCGCCCGCCACGCGACCGACTTCCAGCGCCAACTTTGTCAGCACCGGGCGATAGCGCGGATTGGCAAGGACATCGGCGATGCTGTCATTTGTCAGGGCGGTGCCGAACAGCAGAGCGCCATAGATGAGTTTCCCCCAGAGAAATCCCCAGATGTTGTCGGTCAGGATCGCCTTGTCATCGAATTGATGCAGCAGGCGGTGGATTCTTTCCACCCGCTCGGTGGTCCTGCCGTCGAGCTCCCCGACGACCACGGCTGCGCGCCCGCTGTAATGGACCACCCCGGGTGAAAGGTAATCCGCACCGAAATTGACGAAGCAGCCGATCACCCGCTGGATGCCGACCACGGGCGCGATGACCTGTTCGTTCAAGCCGTTCTGGGCAGACACCACATAGCCGTCAGAAGCGAGATGATCGACGAGCGCGTGGCTGGCCGCCTCGGTGTGGTGGGCCTTGACGCAGAGATAGATGCGCTCGTAGACGCCTTCCAGTTGCTCCGGCAGGTATGCCCTGGCCCTGACAGTATCCTGGAAGATCGGCCCTTCGATGGTCAGGCCTTTCTCATTGATGGCAGCCACATGGTCGGCGGCATTGTCGACGAAGATGACCTCCTGGCCGGCACGGATGAAGGCGGCGCCCAGCGTTCCGCCAATGGCGCCGGCGCCCCAGATGACGATAGGCGTGCTCATGCCCAGCCTCCCTCGAGAAGCTCACGTGTTTCCTGGACGGCAACATCCCAGATCGCCTGCATTTCCTCGTCCGGCCGCTCGTAGTAGCCGCCGAAGTTGCCGTCGCCGAGCAGCGCCTTGACGCCTGCGGGGTTCATGGCGCGCATATGGGCGAGATCGACCATCGGCTTCTGCTGGGTCGGCTGCACGACGCCCGGCAGCCGCGTCCAGGGAAAATTCTCCATCCATGAGGCGTGCGAGGCGACGGTGTCGATGTCCTGGACCTTGGCAAAGGTCTTCGGCGCATTCCACCAGTTGTGGAACTTGACCGATGTATCGGGATTGTCGGCCATCCACTCGACCGCGAGGCTCCCGGCCGGCTGGTTGCCGCCATGGCCGTTGACGATCAGGATGCGGCGAAAGCCCTGCAAGCGCAGTCCATCGAGGATATCGCGGACGATACGGATGTAGGTCTCCTGGCGCAGGCTTATGGTGCCGGGATAGGCGAGGAAATAGGGCGTGATGCCATAGGCCAGCACCGGAAACACCGGAATACCCAGCGGCTCGGCGGCGTCGAGGGCGATCTTCTCGGCGAGGATCGAATCGACCGACAGCGACAGATGGGCGTGCTGCTCGGTGCTGCCGAGCGGCAGGATCGCCCGGTCGTCGGTCTTCAGATAGGCCTCGATCTGCTGCCAGTTGGTATCGGAGATCTTCATGGTCATTCCTTTTAGCTCTGAATGATCGGCTGCGGCGCGGGCTGGAGAACAGCCGGCACCTCTGCCTGCGGCTGCGGGACGCCGGCGGCGCGGATGATGGGAACGATGACCCGCTCGATATCGGCGGTATCGGGGGCATGGCGGTATTCGATCGTCTGGATGCCGGCGGGGGCAAGGGCAATCGCGCCTTCCGCGCCCGAGGCATGGATCAGCACGCTTGCGCGCGCCAGCAGGGCATCGAGGCCCGGCGTCTCCAGTGTTGCCGCCGTGATCTCGGTGACATGCGGTGCAAAGCGCTGCACCCCGCTCTTCATGATCGGCAGGAAGTCCGGAAAGCGCGAGACGACGGCAATCGACGCGAGTGAATCGAGCGAGGCCAGCGACAGCCGGGTCTCTTCGGCCGGCGTGAAGCTGATGGACACCACCTTGGTGTTCGGCAGCAGGCCGGCGACCTCGCGATGGCGGTTGGCAAAGGTAATGGCGAGATCGGCCGAGTTCGCCCGCGCCTTGGCATTCGTCTCGCGCTCGATGGCGGAGATCGTCAGGGGCTCGACGGTCACGCCGCGCCCGAGCCTTGCTGCAATAAAGCGGGCGTAGCTCGCCGTCGCCTCCGGAAACAGCCCGACCATGACGATGCGCAGTCGCGGTCCGATGCTGTCGCGATAGAAGATGCGCGAGCTGATCATCGACACCAGTTCCGTCGCCCGGATACCGAGCGTGTGGCTCTCGTCGATCAGCTGGTCGATCTGTCGATGCAGGTTGGCGGTATCGTTTCGGCCGGCAAGGCGGGCCTGCCGGCTGTCGGTAACGAACGTGCCCGAGCCCGGCCGCGCATCGATCAGGCCGGCAACCTTGAGGTCGGCATAGACCTGGCTCACCGTCATCGGCGCCACCCCGATTTTCTCGGCGAGTTCGCGCACGGACGGCAGCGTCTCGCCGGGCATCAGCTCGCCGCAGGCAATGCCGTATTCGATGAGACCATGGAGCTGTGTCCTCAGCGGAACAGGCAACTCGCGGTCGATGAAGAACTCCATGTCAAGGCACAATCTGGCTGTTATAGTGAACTATGACGATTATCCTGCTCCGTCATTTTTCCCATGTCAACCGGGCGCTTAGCAATAGTTCAATCCTATAAGAAATCGGTTGACTCAGTCTGAAACGCGTGAAATCGTTATAGTACATAAGAACACTTTTAGCGTTTATTAGAACAAGGGGAATGCAATGAAAACGATCGCCAAGGCGGCTCTCGTCGCCGGACTTCTTCTCGGCACCAGCCTGTCGGCCCATGCCGTCGAGCGCGGCGGCACCCTCAACTACGGGCGCTACGCCGATAGCCTCTTCCTCGAGCCGGTGCTCAACGACGCCAACGTCGACATCTGGGTTCTGTCCAACCTCTACGACACGCTGCTGCTGCCGACGGACGATGGCAAGGGCGTGCAGGCCGGTCTGGCCTCCGCCTGGAAGCTCGCCGATGACGGCCTCAGCGTCACGCTGACGCTGCGCGACGGCATCAAGTTCTCCGATGGCACGCCGATCACCCCGCAGGATGTCGCCTGGTCGCTGAAGCGCGCTGCCAAGCCTGACAATGGGGAGTGGACCTTCATCGTCGGCTCCATCGGCGACGTGACGACGGAAGGCGACAAGACCGTCATCGTCAAGCTGAAGAATACCGATCCGGCGATCCTGACGGCGCTGACGGTCTTCAACACCGGCATCATGCCGCAGAAGGCTTTCGAGGCCGCAGCCGGCACGACGGATGCCGAAAAGGCCAAGGCCTTTGCCGAGCATCCGATCGGATCTGGTCCCTTCATGCTGAAGTCCTGGGATCGCGGCTCGACCATGAAGCTGGTGCGCAACCCCTATTACTGGGGCATGGGCGAAGACGGGAAGGCGCTGCCCTATCTCGACGGCATCAATTTCGAAGTCATCCCCGACGATGCAACCCGCATCCTGAAGCTCAACTCCGGCGAGCTCGATGGCGCCGAGTTCATCCCCTATTCGCGCGTCGACGAACTGAAGTCGGCTGGCAACCTGAACATGGAGCTCTACCCCTCGACCCGCGTCCAGTACATCACGCTGAACGCGAGGCCGCAGCTGGATGGCAAGGACAATCCGCTTTCCAACGCCAAGGTGCGCGAGGCGATGAACTATGCGGCCAACAAGGAAGCGATCATCCAGATCGTCACCCATGGCGTCGGCAAGCCGATGACCTCCTACATGTCGTCCGCCACGCCGCTGCATACTGGCGACAAGCCGCTCTTCCCCTACGATCTCGAAAAGGCCAAGAGCCTGATGAAGGAAGCCGGCTTCGAAAAGGGCTTCTCGACCAGCCTGCTCGTTCTCGCCGGCAACCAGGACGAGATCGGCATCGCCACGGCGCTGCAGCAGATGTGGGGTCAGATCGGCATCAAGCTCGACCTGCAGCAGGTCGACAATGCCAGCCGTACGGCCCAGTACCGCGCTGGCACCTTCGCCATGCGCGAAGCCGCTTGGACAGACGATATCGCCGATCCGAACGAGATCACCTCCTACTTCGTCTACTCGCCGAACATCGGTGCGTTGCACACCGGCTGGAAGAGCGAGGAGGCCGACAAGCTGTTCGAGACCTCGCAGAAGGAAATCGACGTGACCAAGCGTGCGGCTGACTATGCCCGCATCCAGGCGATCTACAATGCCGAAGGTCCGATCGTGCCGCTCTACGAGACGCCGTATCCGGTCGCGCTCAGCAAGAAGGTTCATGGCTTCCTGCAGATCCCGCTCGGCAACAACATCTTCACCAAGACCTGGCTCGACAAGTGATATCGCGATCGCCGCGGACTGCCCTCGGGTGGTCCGCGACCTCTTGTGATGTCTCCCGGAATACGAGGGCGGCACTGTGCCACTATTCAGTTATATAGTCCGTCGCATTCTGCAGATGATCCCGACCGTCGTGTTCATTCTGATCGTGACTTTCGTCCTGATCCGGCTTCTTCCGGGTGATCCCGCCAGCGCCATGCTCGGCGACCGCGCCCGCGATGCGGATGTCGCCCGCATCAATGCCAGCCTCGGCCTCGACAAACCGGTCCTCGTGCAGTTTTTCTACTTCGTCCGCCGCATCGCCACCGGCGATCTCGGCGATTCCATCACGCTGAAGACGCCGGTCGTGCAGCTTATCGCCCAGCGTTTGCCTGTCACGCTGATGCTAATCGGCATGGCGGCGGTCATCGCGCTGCTGCTTGCCGTACCGCTTGCCTTCGTTGCCGCCCTTCGCCGCGAGAAAGCCGCCGATACCGTCATCCGTGGCACCTTCCAGGTCGGCCTGTCGATGCCGGTGTTCTACATCGGTATCCTGCTGCTCACCGTGTTTGCGGCGAACCTCAAATGGTTTCCGGTCGGCGGCTATGGAGACACGCTCAGTAGCAAGCTCTATCACCTCTTCCTGCCGGCCCTGACGCTGGCCCTCAGCTTCGCCGCCGTGCTGATGCGCAACCTGCGCACGGCGATCATCGGCGTCATCAATGCGGAATATGTCGACTTCGCCCGCTCCAAGGGCCTGCGGTCGCGCGTCATCCTCATCCGTCACGTGCTGCGCAACGCCCTGATCTCGACGATCACCCTTTTCGGCCTGCAGATCGGCTCGCTGCTCGGCGGCGGCGTCATCACGGAAACGGTGTTCGCCGTTCCCGGTGCGGGGCGCCTGATGATCGACAGCATCTACGGTCGCGATTACCCGGTCCTGCAGGGCCTCACCATCGCGCTCGCCGTGCTGGTTTGCCTGACCTTCCTTGTGACCGACATCGTCCAGGCCTGGCTCGACCCGAGGGTTGCCCGATGAGCGCCGTTAGCGAGATACCACGCAGCAAATGGCGGCTGAAGCCCGGAAGCTGGCCGAAGACGCTGGTGTCAGGCGGCCTGATCCTTTTCGTCAGCCTGCTGCTCGCCTTCTTCCCCGGCTGGTTTGCGCCTTACGACCCGACGGCCTTCGACTACAACGCGCTGTTGAAGGGCCCGAGCCTTGAGCATCCCTTCGGCACCGACAGTTTTGGCCGCGACGTCCTCTCCCGCGTCATCCATGCCTATACGATCGACATGCAGATCGCCGTCTTCGCCACCACGGGGCCGTTCATCTTCGGAACCCTGGTCGGCGCCTTCGTCGGCTATGCCGGCGGATGGACGGAGATTGTTTTCGGCCGCATCGTCGATGCCGTCCTCACCTTCCCGTTCCTGGTCCTCGTCATTGCCGTCGTCTCTGTGCTGGGTCCGGGCCTCGGCAACATGTATGTGGCTATCGGCGTCGTCGGCTGGGTTTTCTATGCCCGCATCGTGGCTGCCGAGGTCAAGGTGCAGAAGCGGCTGGATTACGCCGATGCCGGCCGGGTGATGGGATACACCTCGACGCGCATCGTCTTCCGCCACCTTTTGCCAAACGCCATCACGCCGGCCATCGTCTACTGGATGACTGACATGGCGCTCGCCATCCTGCTCGGGTCCAGCCTCGGCTATCTCGGCCTCGGCGCCCAGCCGCCGGCTTCCGAATGGGGCGTCCAGATCGCCGATGGCAAGAACTACATGACGACCGCCTGGTGGATCTCGGTGTTTCCGGGCATCTCGATCGTCCTGACCGGCCTCGGCTTCAGCCTCGCCGGCGATGGCGTCGCAGAACTTTTGAGGATACGCCGATGATGCCGGCAAGCGACAATAGCGGCCTGGTCGTTCGCGGCCTGACGACCACCTTCGAAACCGCGCGGGGCCAGGCGATCGCCGCCGCCGATATCGATTTCGATGTCGCGCCCGGCGAAGTCGTCGGCTTGGTCGGCGAATCCGGCTCGGGAAAGAGTGTTACGCTCCGCTCCGTCATGCGGCTGATCCGTGAGCCGGGCAAGGTCACCGGCCGCGTCGAGTGGGGCGGCCGCGATCTGGTCGCCATGTCCGACGAGGAGTTGCGGCGCGTCCGCGGCAGCGAAATCGCCATGATTTTCCAGGAGCCGATGACGGCGCTCAATCCGGTGCTGCCGGTCGGACTGCAGATCGAGGAAAACCTCAGGGCCCATACCGGTCTCGGTCGCCGCGAGCGCCGCGCAAGGGCACTGGAGCTGATGACCATCGTCGGCATCCCCGACGCGGAACGGCGGCTGAACGAATATCCGCATCAGTTCTCCGGCGGCATGCGCCAGAGGGCGATGATCGCCATCGCGCTTGCCTGTTCGCCAAAACTGCTGCTGGCCGACGAGCCGACGACGGCGCTCGACGTGACGATCCAGGACCAGATCCTGAAACTGCTGCTCGACCTGCGCGACCGCCTGGCGATGAGCGTCGTGTTGGTCACCCACGATCTCGGCGTTGTCGCCGCCACCTGCGACCGGATGGCTGTCATGTATGCCGGGCGGATCGTCGAAACCGGCACCGTGGTCGATGTGTTCGCCCAGCCGCGCCATCCCTACACTCGCGGCCTGCTCGGCTCGGTGCCGCGCGGTCGGGCGGTGCGCACCATGCTGTCGTCGATCGACGGCACGCCGCCCAGCCTGACGGATCTGCCGGATGGCTGCGCCTTTCATCCCCGCTGCAGCTTCGCCACGGAGCAATGTCGGCGCGAACGGCCACCATTGGCACCCGTCGCCGCCGGTCGGCTAGCGGCCTGCTTCCATCACGAGCGTGTTGCAGCGGCGGAGGCGATCCTATGAGCACGGCAAGGCCGATTTTATCCATCGATGGCGTCACCAAGCGCTTTGCGGGACCCTATTCCCTCACGCGGCGACTGTCCGGCAAGCCGCCGCTGGCCGTCCATGCGCTGAGCGACGTCAACCTCGAGGTCAACAGGGGCGAGACGCTCGGCATCGTTGGCGAATCCGGCTGCGGAAAGTCGACACTGGCGCGCTGCATGGTGCGGCTGCTCGACCCGGACAGCGGCGCCATCCGCTTCGAGGGCAAGGATATTGCTGAGCTGAAGCCGTCCGAGCGACGCGGGTTCAACCGCCGTGTCCAGATGATTTTCCAGGATCCGTACTCCTCGCTCAATCCGCGCATGACGGTTGCCCAGATGCTCGGCGAGGCGCTCGGTGTCCACAAGATGCGGCCGAAGGCGGAGATACCGGATCGCATTGCCGAGCTGCTCGACCTGGTGCGTCTCCCGCAAGATGCGGCGGGCCGCTATCCGCACGAGTTCTCCGGCGGCCAGCGCCAGCGCATCGGCATTGCCCGGGCGCTTGCCGTCGAGCCGGATGTCATCGTCGCCGACGAACTTGTCTCGGCGCTCGACGTCTCCGTCCAGGCGCAGGTCGTCAACCTGCTGCTGCAGCTGCAGGAAAAGCTCCAGCTCACCGTCGTCTTCGTTGCCCACGACCTCAGGCTCGTGCGTCACATCTCCCATCGGGTCGCCGTGATGTATCTCGGCCAGGTGATGGAGGTCAGCCCCTCCGAGGCGCTGTTCACATCGCCGCGCCATCCCTATTCCAAGGCGCTGCTCGACGCTGCACCCGAGCTCGATCCGACCCGCCGCAACCGGACCGCCGCCACCCGTGGCGAGCTGCCGAGCCCGATGAACCTGCCGGTCGGCTGTCCCTTTGCCGGGCGCTGTCCGCATGTCTTCGAGCGCTGCCTCATCGAGCGGCCCGTGCTGACGCCACGCGGCAACGGCCAGCATGCCGCCTGCCACCTCACCGAGTTCGGCGCCCCCGAAGCGCGCCCCAACGCCTGAAAGCCTTTCCCATGAGCTTTGCTGTCTTCGAAACCGAGATTGCCCGGATCAACGATATTCTCTGCGCCGTGAACCTCCTGACCTGGGATTCGCGCACCATGATGCCAGCAGGGGGCGTCGAGGCCCGCGGCCAGCAGATCGCCACGCTGGTTGGCATCGCGCGCGACCTGGCAACCGGCGACGCGCTCCAGCGCGCCATCGAAGCCGCGCGCGCGGAACTGGCCGGCGCGCCGACAAATGACCTGCGCCTCGTCGCCGTTGAACAGGCGGCCGCCTCCATCGCCAAGCTGTCGCGCATCCCGGCGCAGCTCGTCGCCGCCTCGACAACTCTGAAGACGCAGGCCCAGGCCGCCTGGGTCAAGGCCCGCGCCGCCAATGATTTTGCCGGCTTCGCGCCCGTCCTCGAGCGCACCATGGAGCTGCAGCGCGAGATCGCCGGAGCCCTCGGCTACGACGAGCATCCCTACGACGCGCTGGTCGATACCTATGAGCCCGGCATGCGCTGGTCGAAGCTGCAGGTGCTCTATGGGCAGCTACAGCAATCGCTGATCCCGCTGTTGGCTGAAGCCAAGGAGGCGAAGGTGCGCAGCGAGATCCTCGATCGCGCCTATCCCGTCGACCAACAGCGCGCCTTTTCCAGCATGATGGCGACGCGGCTCGGCTATGACTTCGGTCGCGGTCGGCTCGATGATGCCGTGCATCCGTTCGAAATATCCTTCACCCGTTCAGACGTTCGCATCACAGGACGTTTCCGCGAGACCTGGCTGCCGGGCGGCCTGTTCGCGGTCTGGCACGAAGCCGGCCACGGCCTCTACGAGCAGGGCATCTCGGAGCAGTTCTCGCGGTCGACCTTTACGACCGATTTCGTCAATCTCTACGCCGTCGGCGGGGCGAGTTTCGGCACGCACGAATCCCAGTCGCGGCTGCTGGAAAACCGCGTTGGCCGCTCGCGCCGGTTCTGGGACCTGCATTTCCACGAACTGAAGGCGGTTTTCCCGGAGCAGCTCGCGGACGTCTCGGTCGATGATTTCTGGCGCGTCATCAACGCCGCCCGCCCGAGCCTCATCCGCGTCGAGGCCGACGAGCTGACCTATGATTTCCACATCATGCTGCGCTCGGAGATCGAGGCGGGGCTGATGGCGGGCGAGATCCGGGTCGCCGATCTCCCCGCGATCTGGCGCGACAAGGTCAAATCCTATCTCGGTCTCGATGTCCCCACCGATACCCTCGGCGTGCTGCAGGACGTGCACTGGTCGTCCGGCATGGTCGGCTCCTTCCCGACCTATACCGTCGGCAACATCATGTCGTCGCAGCTGTTCGCGGAGGCTCGGAAGGATGGCGGTGTCGAAGGTGGGCTCGATACCGGCGACTACACGCCGCTGAAATCCTGGCTCCACGACAACGTCCACCAGCACGGTCGCTCGAAGAGCCCGAGCGAGATCTTGGTGGCGGCTACCGGCAATGAGCTCAATGCCGACGCCTATATCGCCGACCTCACTGCCAAGGTCGCTGACCTCAGCAGCTGATCATGCGCGGCGGCAGACGTCCGTCACTCGGTTTGCCGGACCGCGTCAGGCGGTCTTGGCCAGCTGTTCGTCGAGGGCGGCGAGAAGACGGGGGTCATCCGGCGTGACATCGGGCGCGAAACGGGCAACGATCGAACCCTTGCGATCGATCAGGAACTTTTCGAAATTCCAGAGAACTTCACCGGCATCGCCCGTCTCTATGCCATAGCCCTTCAGCCGCTCGCGCATCGGGCCATCGCCCGTTGTCGGGATGGAGGCGGTGGTCAGCGTCTTGTAAAGCGGGTGCTTGGCCTCGCCTCTGACGGAGATCTTTGAAAAAATCGGGAACTGCACGTCATAGGTCGACTGGCAGAACGTCATGATTTCTGCGTCGCTACCGGGCTCCTGGTCCTTGAAGTCGTTGGCCGGGAAGGCGGCGACAGTGAACCCGCGGTCGCGCTTGTCCTCATAGAGCTTTTCGAGTGCCTCGTATTGTACCGTCAGCCCGCATTTCGAAGCGACGTTGACCACGAGGATCACCTGGCCACGGTAGTCGTTGAGCGTGGCGGGACGGCCGTCGGCGCGCTTCAGGGGGATATCGAACAGGGTTTCAGGCAAGCTATTCTCCATGGCATCGGGCATGACTTCTGGCGGCGATAAGATGTCCCGGATCCGGCCGTGTCAATCACGACCATGGTCGGCGGATCGCGTGACCGTGTATCGGAATCACCGATGAACGAAAATATGAAGTCTCCCTTCCTTTTTGTTCACGGAGCGATATTGACTTCGCTGGCGGGAAATATTCAATGCCATCCAAGTCCGAGCAGGCCGGTTGTTGAGGAGCTTCGCCTGCTTCTTCCCCTTCGTTGATAACAACACATCCATCGCCGAGCCGATGCCGTAGACACGGCTATCCGCGTTGCGCTGCGGCTCCGTCCGTCAGAAAGGAATATCGGTGACCGATTTCGTCGATCGCTCAAAGCGTCCGTTGGTTATCGGCGCCATCGTCCTTGCGACTTTCATGGTCGCCATCGAAGCTACCATTGTGGCGACGGCGATGCCGCGCATCGTCGGGCAGCTCGGCGGCTTTACCTATTACAGCTGGGTTTTCTCGGCCTTTCTGCTTGCACAGTCGACGACGACGATGATCTACGGCAAGCTCTCAGACATCTTCGGTCGCAAACCGGTCCTGATCATTGGCATCCTGATCTTCCTCGTCGGTTCGGCGCTGGCGGGCTTTGCCTGGTCGATGACCTCGTTGATCGTCTTCCGGCTTGTCCAGGGCATCGGTGCCGGTGCCATCCAGCCCGTCACCACGACGATTGTCGGCGACCTCTATAAACTCGAGGAACGGGCCAAGGTGCAGGGGGTGCTGGCAAGCGTCTGGGCGATATCGGCGGTGGTCGGTCCGCTTGCCGGCGGCATCATCGTCGATCACCTGACCTGGGCCTGGATCTTCTGGATCAACCTGCCGCTGGGCGCCCTGACGATCGCGGGATTCGTCCTGTTCCTGAAGGAGAAGATCGAGCCGCGCGTGGTCCATATCGACTATCTCGGCACGATCCTGTTTTCGATTTCCATCGTCTCGCTGCTGATCATCCTGACGGAAACGGATGCTGGTGCCGCCGTCCTCGGCGGCTTCGGGCTTCTCTTTGCCGTGTCCGGCGTCCTGTTCCTGTTGCAGGAGAAACGCGCCCCCGAGCCGTTGATCTCGATTGCCCTGTGGAGCCGACGGCTGATCGCCACCAGCAACGCCGCGACGCTTTTGGCCGGCATGGCGCTGATCGGGCTCACCACGGTGCTGCCGATCTTTGTCCAAGGCGTGCTCGGCCGCTCCTCGCTGGAGGCGGGCTTCACGCTGACCATGCTGATCGTCGGTTGGCCGCTCGCAGTGGTGTTGTCGCCGAAATTATTCCGCACATTCGGCATCCGTCGCACCCTCAGGGTCGGCAGTCTGCTGTTTCCGTTCGGAGCAACCTTCCTGCTGTTCCTGACACCCGACAGCACGCCTATTCCCGCTGGCATCGGTGCCTTCTTCATGGGCTTCGGCATGGGGCTGATCAGCCTGACCAGCATCGTGCTGGTGCAGGACAGCGTCGACTGGTCGGAGCGCGGCAGCGCCACCGCCTCGATCCTCTTCTCGCGCAGCCTCGGCAATACGCTGGGCGCGACGGCGCTCGGATCGATCCTCAATCTCGGCATTGCCCATTTCGGCAGCGGTGCGTTGGCGACGCAGCTCCATGACGTGCTGAACCAGCCGACCGGCCTCTCCGATCTCTCCAGCAACCCCGCCATCCGGGCGGTCTTCAATGCGGCGCTGCATTGGAGTTTCTGGGGTGTTTTCGTCGTTGCTGTTTTGACATTCCTGACCACCTGGCTCATTCCCGTCGTCCATCGCACCGGTGGTGCCGCACCGAAGGTCGATGCGAAGGAAGCAATGTCCCACTAAGCAGGCAGAACCGATCTGGATTTTTCATGGTAGACGCATCGACACAGCACCAAGGCGATACCGCCAAGACAGCCGGATCGCGGTCTTTATTTCTGGCGCTGCTCGTCGCCGGCGCCTTCTTCATGGAAAACCTCGACGGGACGGTCATCGCCACCGCCTTGCCGCAGATGGCGGCCTCATTCGGTGCAAGGCCGGTCGATCTCAACATCGGCATGAGCGCCTATCTGCTGACGCTCGGCATCTTCATCCCCATCAGCGGCTGGATCAGCGATCGGTTTGGTGCCCGGCTGGTTTTCTCGTCGGCGGTCGTCGTCTTCACCCTGGCCTCCGTCCTCTGCGGCCTGGCGCAGGGCATCGGCAGCTTCGTGGCGATGCGGATACTGCAGGGGGTGGGAGGCGCGATGATGGTGCCTGTCGGACGATTGCTGGTGCTGAACAACACGCCCAAGGAAAAGCTGATTTCGGCGATCGCGACCATCACCTGGCCGGCGCTGGTGGCGCCGGTGCTGGGCCCGCCGCTGGGAGGCTTCCTCACGGATCATGCCAGCTGGCGCTGGATCTTCTTTCTCAACCTGCCGCTCGGCATCCTGGCTTTCGTCTTCGCGCTGATGCTCATTCCGAAGGGTCTACAACCGGAGAAGCGGCCGTTCGATTGGACCGGCTTCTTTGCCAGCGGCTTTGGCCTGGCAACCTTCATGTACGGCCTGGAACTCATCGGCCGCGCCGATCCGCAGTGGCTATCGGCCGGAAGCTATCTTGCCGTCGGCACCGTGCTGCTGGTTTTCGCGATCTTTCACTTTCGCCGCGTCGATCATCCGCTGATCGACTTCGCCGGCCTTAGCCAGCAGACATTTGCGGTTGCCCTGTGGGGCGGGTCGCTGTTCCGCATGGCGATCGGCGCGGTCCCCTTCCTCTTGCCGCTGATGTTCCAGGTCGGCTTCGGGCTCGGGGCGTTCGAGGCCGGCATGATGACTTTGGCCGTTTTTGCCGGCAATCTGTTGATCAAGCCGGCAACGACGCCGATCCTGCGTCGCTACGGCTTCCGTCCGGTCCTGCTGGTCAATGGTGTCCTCAATGCCGTCTTCATTGCCGCCTGCGCTTTGTTTTCGCCGAGTTCGTCGCTCGCTTTCATCATTCCGGTGCTTTTCATCGGCGGCATGTGTCGTTCGATGCACTTCACCGCGCTGAACACCATTGCCTTTGCAGACATACCCAAGCCGCAGATGACAGGCGCCAACACGCTGTTCAGCACGGCTTTCCAACTGACCATGGGCATGGGCATTGCGCTTGGCGCTATCGGCATCCGCCTTGGCCAGCTCATAGCGCCGCCGCTGGGGCTTGCCTTGCCTGCCATCGAATTCCGCCTCGGCTTCGTCCTTCTGGGTATCGTCGCCCTCTTGGCTACTATCGACTGCTGGCGCCTTGATCCGAAGGCCGGCGACAATGTTTCGCGCAAGCCTGCACCTGGCAAATAACGCCTGCATCCATCGGCGCCGCATCACCCCGCGCGGTTCTCGACGTTGTCGTGTCACCTTTGAAGGGGAATAAGGCCGATGAGCGTCTATCAGCCTCATAAAGTATCACGGCAATCGCCTCATATAAGCCTCCGGCAAGCTTGCGAGACATAGGGTTCGGCTTAGCAGCCTGTGAGAGATATTCGGAACGTGATGATGAAAAACCGCCGCCGTCCAATAGCAATGCTCGGCGTTGCCGTCGCGTTATCAGCCTGCGTCGATCATGTCGGCCAGCCTCTTCTTCTGCCTGTCGGTAGTCCCGCCCAGTTTCCCCAGGTCGTGCATGTCTTGTGCGTCGGCGATGCCGACGCAGCTTATGATCGGCAGAAGGAGGAATTCGCCAGACGCGCCAGGATGAATGGTCCAGGCGTATTGCCAGGTGAAGTTCCCGCGCAGGAGAGCCAGGCGGAGGCTGCGGCTAGGATGAAGTACATGTCCTGCGTCTCAAGCCAGGGCTACCGCGCCGTCTACAACTAAGATGGGCGATTGGCCGGAAAGCGCATCGTGAAGCAGGTGCCGTTCCCGCTTTCATAGTTATAGCTGCCGTTGATCTGGGCCACGAAACCAGCAATCAATCGGCTGCCCATGCCTTTGCGATCAAGCCCGGTGTCGATGCCTGGGCCATCGTCGCGCACCATGAAAACCGCGGTGCCATCGCTCTCGCCGAAGAGTTCTACGACCAGGCGGCCGTCCGATCGACCGATGAAAGCATATTTGAAAGCGTTGGAGACAACTTCATTGATGATCATCCCGATTGGCAGCGCCTGATCGCGATCGACGGTGACCTGACCAAGGCTTGTTTCGATCGTCACATGGGCATCGTAGGCGGCGGCGATGTCCTTGACGAGCCGTTCCGCGTAAGGTGCGACTTCGACACGGTCGAATTGGTCGGTTTCGTAGATCTGTTCATGCACCGCGATCATCGCCGCGATCCGCCGCTCCATGTCGCTGCGGGCTTCCGATGAAATCGGCTGCAGGCGCACCAGGGCGGAAACCGCCTGAAGGTTGTTCTTGACGCGATGATGGATCTCTCGGAACAGAAATTGATTGCGCTCAAGCAGCCGTTCCAGCTCGATATTTCGCGTGGCAAAGGCGTTCAGCAGCGCGATGATCCATATTCCGCTGACGATGATCATGATCACGATCGGCAGGCCGAAAATAACCTGGGTGTAGAGGCCGGATCAGAATATCTCCAGGGCCTCCGTTCTGTCGATACCGGCGGTGGCGATCAGGGGCCAGCCTTCCACCTGCCAGTAACCGACGATGCGCGCTACCCCGTCGACCGGCGAACCGCCGCTCTGGTAAAAGCCGTTCGGGCTCTGGCGGAGGTAGGTGGTGAAAAGCGGCGTTCCGCTGAGATCCAGAGGCGCATCGAATGATGGGTGGCGAGCAACAAGCTGGCCGTCAGAGCGGATGACGCCAACGCTGGAGTGTGGCCCCAAGGCCATCGAGTTCCAGAAATCGTCCATCTTTTGGGCAGGGATGGCGATGCTGGCGACGCCGTGGAACTGGCCGTTGCGCTCTATTCGCCGAGCTATGATAAAAACGTGCTGGCCGCTCAGGCGCTCCTGCAACTGCTCCGAGATCACGACCTCTCGGCCGCCTTGCAATTGTCGGAAGTAGCCACGGTCGTCCACATTGATGCCCGTCGGATGGGAGAAGCTTGAGTGCCGAAGCTCTCCGTTCGCGTCATAGACCGAATATTGAAATCCGGCCGGCAGATCGCCGACGGCCTGGGTAATATCCGCAACTGTGTCGGCATTGGCTTCTATGGGTTTGTCGTCGAGAGCCGCGTCGATGCGCCTGAGCGCCTGGTCACTGGCTTCGATCATCCACTGCAGGTGAGCGGCCACAACATGGGCCGAAGATTTCGCCCGCGCCTCGCCAGCGACATTATAGTTTTGCCAGATCATCAGACTTGCGAGGGCAAGAACCGCAAACAGAAAAACGCAGAGAAGCGAGGCGGCCGACCTTGACGTCAAGAGAGCTTTCAGCGGCTGCGGAGCATTCACTCTTCGAACATCCCCCTGGCGGTTGTCAGAGGACTCTTCTAACACGCGGACTTCGATAATCTACAGTAGAAATCGAAAGCGATTGCTCTTCCGCCGAGGACAAACCAGCTTGGTTTCCGATGGGTAAATCCGACAGCCGCTACCGCTGCAGCCGATTGAACAGCCGTGCCTCGCGAAACACCCTGTGAAGAGCCAGGGCTGCGCCGGGTATGATGAGGGCGTACCAGCAGATAACACAGACAATCAGATCGACATGATCGTCAAGCGATGCAGCCACGGCGATAAAACCGATAAGAGCGACGAAGAGAAAGCCAAGGCCGACAAAAGGCACAGGGGATAGGGTGTACATATGAACCTCCAAGGGTTGCGGTCTGGTAACGGTCGCAATCGGTAGGGGTTCAGACGGGCATGAATACTTGGTTTGCAAAGGGTTAACGGCTGCCGCGTTGGCAGCCGCTTCCCGAGGTTGCACCGAAGGGTTCGGCGCTGGCTATGCCGGCTAGTTCCTGAGGTAGGCCTCCAGGCTATCGTCCATCGCCTCGATCCAGGGTGTGTGGTGCTTGGGTGCCATGTTGCCGGTCATCAGCGAGCGATAGCCATTGTCGCGGAAGCCCATAATACTCTCGACCTTGTGGTGCTCCCATTCCATGAAGGTGCGGTTGACGCCCTCGATGTCGAAGTCTGGGTAATCGGTCGCCGCCAGCAGATCCTTGACGTAGTCGCCCTGGAACCAGATCATCTGCTCGGCGTCCTCGAGCGTTTCCTCGCGGGCACGCCAGGCATCGAAATGCGCTTTCATGCCGTCCGCGTCGGGCAGGGTAATCCGACCGAGGATGACGTCGCGGGCGTACCAGGCCTGGGCGTCGAACATGTTGAAGGTGTAAAACTGGTCCTGCATGCCGATGTAGAAGAGCTGCGGATTCTTCTCGTAGACGACGCCATTATAGAGATCGTCTGCCCACAGGCGGTTGGCGGTTTTCAGGCGCAGACTGTCGGGCAGGAACGGGAAATGGTGCAGGTAGCCGGTGCACAGGATCAGCGCATCGACCTGCTTGGTGCTGCCGTCCTTGAAATGGGCAGTCTTGCCGTCCAGCTTTTGCAGCAGCGGCCGTTCCTCGAAGCGTTCCGGCCAGGCAAAGCCGATGGGCTTGCTGCGGTAGCTGACGGTGACCGATTTGGCGCCGTATTTCCAGCATTGCGAGCCGATATCCTCTGCCGAGTAACTGCGGCCGACAATGAGGATGTCCTTGTCCTTGAACTCCAGTGCATCGCGAAAATCATGGGCGTGCATGACGCGGCCGCCGAAGCTGGCGACGCCTTCGAAATAGGGAACATGCGGCGTCGAGAAATGGCCAGACGCCACGACAACATAATCGAAGACCTCGTCATACATCCGGTCGTTGACGCGGTCGTGCGCGGTGACAGTAAACTTCTTGCTGTCCTCGTCGAAGGTCACCATCCGCACCGGCGTGCTGAAGCGCACCCAGTCCCGGACCCCCGCCTTCTCGACACGACCCTTGATGTAGTCCCAGAGAACGGCGCGGGGCGGGTAGGAAGCAATCGGCTTGCCGAAATGCTCTTCGAAGGAATAGTCGGCAAATTCCAGGCATTCCTTCGGGCCGTTCGACCAGAGATAGCGGTACATGCTGCCGTGTACCGGCTCGCCATATTCGTCGAGCCCGGTGCGCCAGGTATAGTTCCACAGGCCGCCCCAGTCGGCCTGCTTTTCAAAGCAGACGATCTCGGGGATGTCAGCGCCCTTGGCTGCGGCCGATTGGAATGCTCTCAACTGTGCCAGGCCCGATGGGCCGGCGCCGATCACGGCGACTCTCGTCATTTCGGTTCCCTCATTTTTTTGATTAAGGTAGTGGTCTTGATCTCAGTCCGGATATATGCCGGGGCTGGTCGGCGCCCCGTCGTCATAAGCGTTGAGCCAGTCGATCATGATCGGGCGGTTGCGCGTCAGGCCCTTGTAGTCGACGATCTCGGGCGGGAGGCTGGACAGAACACGCGGTAGGCGGCGCGCCCATTTCGGCACGGTGACGAGTTCATCGAGACTGATGAGATAGCAGCGGATGACGAACAGGATGGCGTTCGAGCGCGGCAGCCGCCAGAGGCTCTGCAGCTCGACGCGCAGATGCATCTTCCGGCCGACGTTTTCCGGCGTTACCGTCAGGCGGTCCGGACCCCATTTGTGGTAGTTTTCGGGGCTGGTATCGAGGCGCGGGTTGACCGTCATCGTCCAGTTCAGCCGTCGCGTCGGCTTGCCCTGCTGCAGGTTCAAAAGGAATTTCAGCGCCCGGTCGAACACGCCGATCTGGTGGGCCAGCGGCACCGGCCCGTGCCACTCCATGAAGTTCATGCCGATGTCGAAATCCAGCGACCAGTCGGCCTGGGTGGTCACCATGCCGGCGTCCATCCAGAGATTGCCGTCGCGCTGGTCAACGATGCAGAAGTCGCCCTGCGCCTGGCGAGTGATATATTCCATCGGCGGATAGGGCAGGGTCGAGGCATCGCCGAAGGTAAAGCTGTCGTCGATGCCGAGCGGGCGGTTGATCCAGTGCCAGAGGTCGCCGTCTTTCGTGAGCGAAAAATGCTCCGGATAATCCGCCGCCTGGTGCTCCATGATCAGCTCCAGCGTGTCCCACTGGGCTGCCATCATATGCGGCAGCGCCTGGCAGCGGAGCGGATCCTCCTTCAGCACCAGCGCCCGGTCCTGCATCTCGGCGACATAATGTTCGTCGACATCGATCAGGTTTTCAAAGACGCTGTTGGGCGCACCCCGCACATGCGGTTCCATGTTGACGGCATACATGTAGGCATCGTGGTCGAAGGGAAACGGGAAGCGGCGGATGTTGTCCGGGCTGTTGCGGAAGGTGAAATCGTCGCGGAATGTTTCCTGTCTGAACGTGATGGTCATCCGTCCGGTCCCTCCCTCGGGGCTAAAGTTGAAGCACCAGCTGCTGGCCTTTGAAGCGCGAAACGCAGATCATGATTTTCTTGCCCTCGGCCTTTTCCGCCTCCGACAGGTAGACGTCGTTGTGCTCAAGCTCGCCGTCGCTGGAGAGCACCGCCGTCTCGCACTGGCCGCAGGCGCCGCCGCGGCACATATAAGGCGCCTCGCAGCCGGCAGCCTCCACCGCCTCGAGGATACTCTGGTGCTCGCCGACGGTGATCGCCATGGCTGACTGCTCCAGCATCACCTGAAACGGCAGGCCGGCAGGTGGCGCCAGAAAGCGCTCGGCATGCAGGTTTTCCTTCGGCCATCCGGCCTCGAGCGCCGTCAGCAGCACTCCGTCGATCATGCCCGAGGGGCCGCAGACATAGAGATGCGTCCCGAGCGGCTGGTTATCGACGATCGTCTCGACGGGGATCAGGCTTTTCTCGTCGTCGAAATAGATCTTGATCCGGCGCGGTCCGTAGCGCTCGAGCAGTTGCTGCCAGAAGGCGCCGTGGGTGCGCGAACGCATGGCGTAGTGCAGTTCGAAGGCGACGTTATCGCGCGTGAACTGCTCCATCATCGCCAGAAACGGGGTGATGCCGATGCCGCCGGCAAACAGGATATGCTTGCGGCCGCGATGGTCGACCGGAAACAGGTTGACCGGCTGGCTGATGGTGAGATGGTCGCCGACCTCCAGCCTGTCGTGCAGGAAGGCCGATCCCCCACGCGAGTTGGCAACGCGCAGGACGCTGATTTCATAAGCCGAGGTATCGTCCGGCGACGACATCAGCGAATAGGGATTGCGCCGCAACTGCTCGCCGTCGTTCATCGAGACGACGATATGAGAACCGCCGGAAAACACCGACAACGGCGCACCGTCTATTCGCTCCAGCCGGAAGGTCTTGACCGCGGCGGCGACTTGCGTGATGGCCGCGACCCGGACCGCCATTTCGGTGTTGATGCTCACAGGAAAAGCTCCTCCGGCTCGGGCGCTGTGCCGGGCGCCTCCGCGTCGATGTTCACGCCCTGGAAGGCGCCAAGCCGCCGCGAGTAATGGTCGCGCACAAGCAGCGACAATCCGCAGTGGGAACAGACGAACGGTGTGACGGTCACATTGTCGGTAAACCCCTTGCAGTGGACGCATTGCACCCGCCGGGCGAGCGATCCCCGATGCTCGGTCCTCAGCGAATTGAAGTCGACACCGAAATCGAGGGCCACCTGTATGATCTGGCCGATAAAGCCTTCCGTGCCGGCGATGTAGATCCGCATGCCCATGGTGGCATTGGCGAGGCAGACGCTGAGACGCCCCAGCAGTGGCTGCAGGCCTGCCGCCGTCCAGACGATATCGGCGCCAAGCGCTGCAAGGTCGGCGCTATGGTTCTTGCCAGCCGAGCCGCCTGGCAGATACAGGATCTCGGCTTTCGCCAGAAAGGAGCCGCCATCGGTCCCCGCGCGCTCGAGAAGAGCCCGCGCCCCTTCACCCTCGAGAACGAAAAGATGCCGCCGCGCATGGGGATCGATCTCGAGCCCCTTGTATTCCGGTCTGCTCTTTATCCCTGCCACCAGCATGGGCTCCGCCTCTCAATTTTTCGCCGTCCGCTTTTTCTTCTCCGGATCGTCGAAGGTGATCGTGTGGGCGATGGCCGGGGCATTCACCGTCTTGCCCTTGACTTCGAGCTTCGTCCCTTGCGTGGCGAAGGGCACTTCGACACGCATGATCGCCATGGATCGGTTGGTGAGCTTTGAGTAGCAGGGGCAGGTGATGACGCCGACCTTGCGGCCGTCGGCCCAGACCTCGTCGCCGAGATCTGTCGGCCCGTCGGCGTCGACCAGCAGCCCGAAGATCTTGAAGCGTTCCTTGCCCTTGAGGCGCGCATGTTCCTCAGCTCCGCGAAAGCCGACCTTGCCGGGACTGACGGTGAAATCGAGCCCCAGCTCCCAGAGGCTGTCGCCCGGCTGCTCGTTTTCGAACGGATACATCTGCGAATTGTCATAGGGGAAGAACAGCAGGTAGCTCTCGACCCGCAGCATGTCGAGCACGCTGAAGCAGCAGGGGATGATGCCCATCTCCTTGCCCTCGTCGACGATCCGGTCCCAGACCATGCCGGCGTCCTGTCCGCGCACGAACAGCTCATAGCCGCGCTCACCGGTATAGCCGGTGCGCGAAATCATCACGGGCGCGCCGAACAATGTCGTCTGCATGTGGTGGAAATATTTGAGCTCGCGGATGCCGGGGACATATTTCTCCAGATAATCGACGGCGAGCGGCCCCTGCAGCGACAGATCGTGCAGGTCGTCGTCGAACAGCACGGCGCAATTGCGTCCCTGCGCCTGCTTCATGATCTCCTCATGGCCCGTGCCCGAGCCATGCACCAGCATCCAGGCGTTCGGCCCGGTGCGATAGACGATGCAGTCGTCGGTGAAATGGCCGCGGTCGTTGAGCATGCAGGCGTAGACGGAGCGACCGGGATAGATTTTGCTCATGTCGCGGGTTGTGATGTATTCGAGCACGGCAATGGCGTGCGGCCCGACGAGATGGACCTTCTTCAGCCCCGAGACGTCCATCAGACCAGCCTTGGTGCGGATGGCGATGTGCTCCTCGTAGATATCCTTGTCGTAGGTCCAGGCGGTTCCCATGCCGCTCCAGTCCTCGAGATTGGAGCCGAGCGCCCGATGCCTGTCCGCAAGTGCCGAAAACCGCCAACTCAAAGCCATGCTGTTCCCCTAAAATTTCACTATGTGGAAATAATTATTCCTGATTATATGGGTGTCGGCGCGAACGGCAAGCGCGAATTTGGCCTTGGCGAAGAGATTTGTCGGGGCCGAAAATCTAGCCTCCGACCCCCAACGGACGGGTGTTTGTCGCCATATCCGGCGCAAACGCGCATTCTCTCTGCCGCGGAAACTGCTATGGAGCTTCATCGGAGATCGGACGGGAACATCCAATGCGCAAATTGCCGGCACTGTCCGCCATGAAGGTGTTCGAGGTGGTCGGGCAGACCCGCAGTTTCACGAAGGCGGCGGCCCGGCTCAATCTGACCCAGAGTGCCGTCAGCCGCCAGGTGCGCAATCTCGAGGAGCAGCTCGGAGAACCGCTGCTCGTCCGCCGACACCACGATCTCGAATTGACCGCCGCAGGCGCCGCACTTTTTGCCACCCTGCAGCAGGCCTTCCACAGTGTCGAACAGGCCGTCCGTGGCATCGTCGACAAGAGCGCACGAAATCGGCTGCGCATCAACGTGCCCCCGACCTTCGCCAAGCGATGGCTGATGCCGCGCCTCGGGCGCCTACGCACAGCCCTTCCGGATGTCGGGATCAGCATTAGCACGGAGCTTCGCGACAGCCTTGCCGAACGCAGCCTGCTCGATTGCGCCATCCGCTTCGGCGATGGAGAATGGCCGATGCTCGATGCCCGGATCCTGATGACGGAGCGGCACATCGCGGTCTGCGCGCCGCAGCTGCTGGAGGGCGGGCGTGGAGCAGCGCCGATCGACTTTTCAGGCCTCACCTTTCTGCATGTGCTCGCCTCCGCCGATCGGCGCTACATGACCTGGCAGCATTGGTTGGATGCAGCGGGCCTTGCCGACATCGACACCAGCGGCGGGCTAGAGTTCGACCTCCTCGATCTGGTCATCGAGGCCGCCTGCAACGGCCTTGGCGTGGCGGTGGTCGATCGTTGGATGGTCGGCGAATACCTGGCCGATGGCAGGCTCGTTCAGCTCTCGGATGTCGAGATCGAGGGCCATGAATCCTATTGGCTGGTGGATCGCGCCGGACAGCCCGACAGCGCTAATGTCAAAGGGTTCAAGCAATGGCTCCTCAGCGAGCTTTCCCTGCCGTCAGGCTATGCCTGATCTGCGCGTCTCAACCATTCCATTTTGGAATGCTTTGCCCGATAACAACGCGCTTGCGCGCTCTGCAGCCTCGCGCTCCTATCGGCAAACGATGTCGGGTTCCGACGTCTGACGGGGAGGCGTGCTGTGATGTCGAACTATCGCAATTTCATGGGTGGCCGTTTCTGCGAGCCGACGAGCGCATCGCGGATCGACGTCCGCAACCCCGCCACTGGCGAGATTTTCGCCAGCGTTCCCGAAGCCGACGAAGCGACGGTCATCGATGCGGTGGCGCAGGCAGCCGCAGCCCAGAAGCTCTGGCGCGCCCTGCCGGCCATCCAGCGCGCCGACACCCTGCGCCGTCTGGCCGATGCCATCGAGAAACATGCCGGCCGGATCGGCGAAGCGCTGGCGCGTGAATCCGGCAAAAGTCTCGCCGATGCGACCGGCGAAGCCATCTATGGTGTCGAATTGATGCGCTACCACGCCGAGTGGGCGCGTCGGGTCGATGGCGAAATCATCGAGAGCGATACGCCGAACGAAACCCTGTTGCTGAAGCGCGAGCCGATCGGCGTCGTTGCCTGCCTCATCCCCTTCAATTTCCCGATCTACACGCTGGTGCGCAAGATCGCCCCGGCGCTGATAACAGGCAATGCCGTGGTCGTGCGCCCCAGCAACACCACGCCCACCTCCGCCTTCGCCTTCGCCGAAGCCATCCTCGATGCCGATCTGCCGCCGGGCCTCGTCAACATCATGGCCATGAACCACGATGTCTGCCGAACGCTCTGCACCCAACCGCAAGTCGGCATGATCACGCTGACGGGCAGCGTCGCCGCCGGCCAGGCGGTGCTGGATTTCTGCAAGACCAACATCGCCAAGCCGTCGCTGGAACTCGGTGGCAAGACGCCCGTCATCGTCGAACCGGATGCCGATCTCGACGCGGTTGCCGCCGCCATCATCGCCGCCAAGACCGCCCATTGCGGCCAGGTCTGCACCTCTGCCGAGCGGCTCTACGTTCACGCCTCGATCCATGACGCGCTGCTCGAAAAACTGCGGTCCGGCTTTGCCGCCAGAAGCTTCGGCGATCGCGCCTTAGATCCCGCTGCCATGGGGCCGCTGGCAACCGCTGCCGCCCGCGAGCGGGTTCACGCCCTCGTCGAACGAGCCCAGGCCGGAGGTGCAAAACTCGAAACCGGCGGCGTCATGCCCGAGGGCCCCGGCTTCTTCTATCCGCCGACGCTGCTGTCCGGCTGCACGCAGACGATGGAGATCGTCCGCGATGAAGCCTTTGGCCCGGTTCTGGCGGTGCTCTCCTACGATGATTTCGAGCAGGCATTGGCGCTCGCAAGCGACCATCAGTTCGGGCTGTCGTCGGTGCTGTTCACCGAGAACTACCGAAAGGTGATGCAGGCGGCAGACCGGATCGAAGCCGGCGAACTCTATATCAACCGTTTCCCGGCCGATCCCTATCAGGGCTATCACGCCGGCTGGAAGAAGTCCGGCCTCGGCGGCGACGACGGCAAGCACGGCATGCTGGAGTTCACCCAGACCCGCCTTGTCATCCTGAAGCATTGACGCCCGCTCCCTCGCGCCGCTGAACCCTGGAGGATCGCCCATGAAGATCGCCTCGCTGAAGACCCATATCGTTGCCGTCCCGCCACCCCATGTCGGCGGCATGTACTGGATGTTTGTCCGGCTGCAGACCGCCTGCGGCATCGAGGGCGTTGGCGAGATCTACGCCTCGTCCTTCCACCCCTCGGGCATGGCGGCGTTGATCGAGGATGTCTTTGAGCGCTACCTGCTCGACCACGATCCGCACCGGATCGAGCGCTTCTGGCGGGCGGCTTATTCGAGCGGCTTCACCCAGCGGCCAGACCCGACGATGATGGGCATCGTCTCCGGGCTCGAGATCGCCTGCTGGGATATCATCGGCAAGGCCGCCGGCCGGCCGGTGGCCGATCTCCTGGGCGGCACCGTCCATGAGAAGCTGCGCGCCTACACCTATCTCTATCCGAAAAACGCCGCTGGCGAATACGACTACAACGACCCCGACCTTGCCGCCGAATGCGCGATCGAGATGGTCGATCAAGGCTTCACAGCCCTAAAATTCGATCCTGCCGGTCCCTACACCAATTACTCCGGCCATCAGCTGTCGCTGGGCGTGATGGCCCGCTGCGAGACCTTCTGCGCCAAAATCCGCGAGGCGGTCGGCGACAGCGCCGATATCCTGTTCGGGACCCATGGCCAGATGGTCCCGTCCTCGGCCATCCGTCTCGCCCGGCGCCTGGAGAAATACGACCCCCTCTGGTTCGAGGAGCCGGTTCCACCCGGCCAGGAAGCGGCGATGGCCGAAGTCGCCCGCGCCACGTCAATCCCGATTTCGACCGGCGAGCGGCTGACGACCAAGTACGAATTCCAGCGCGTCCTGCAGCTCGGCGCCGCCTCGATCCTGCAGATGAATGTCGCCCGCGTCGGCGGGCTGCTGGAGGCGAAAAAGATCGCCGGCATGGCCGAGGCCTATTATGCGCAGATCGCGCCGCACCTTTACAATGGCCCGGTCGGCGCTGCTGCCAGTATCCAGCTTTCCGCCGCGACGCCGAACTTCCTGATTCACGAGGCGATCATGGATTTTGGCGGCTTCCACGCCGAGGTGCTGAAGACCAAGCTGCAGTTCGAGGATGGCTACCTGATCCCGTCGCGCGAGCCCGGCCTCGGCATTGAGCTCAATCTCGACGTCATCGAGCGCCATTCGCCCTATACCGGCGACCGCCTGCATCTGCAGATGGCAGCAGAACCGGTCGACATCAAAGCCTTCGCCCCAGCCCGCGGCTGATCACGATAGAGACAGGCCATGATCTACGACTTCGTCATCGTCGGCGCGGGTTCGGCCGGGTGCATCCTGGCAAGCCGCCTCAGCGAAAGCGGCAAATACACCGTGCTGTTGATCGAGGCCGGCGGCAAGGACGATTCCTTCTGGTTCAAGATCCCGGTCGGTTACGCCAAGAGCTACTACAATCCCGCCGTCAACTGGATGTACTCGACCGAGCCGGAAGCAAGGCTCGACGGGCGCCGCGTCTACGTGCCGCGCGGCAAGGTGCAGGGCGGCTCGGGCTCGATCAACGCGATGATTTTCGTAAGGGGTTCGGCCGCCGATTTCGACGATTGGCGCGCAGCGGGCAATCCGGGTTGGGCGGCCGGCGACGTCCTACCCTATTTCAGAAAGCTGGAAACCCATGCCAAGGGAGCCTCCGAATGGCATGGCGACGCCGGTCCGATTCACGTGACACCCATGCGCGGCATGACCCACGCCATCAGCGATGCCTTCCTGAAAGCCTGCAGCGAGGCGCAATTGCCCTCGAATGACGACTTCAATGGCGCCTCCATCGAGGGTGCCGGCGTCTATGACATCAACACCCGCAAAGGTCAGCGGTCGCACTCCAGCGCCGAATATCTTCGCCCCGCGCTGAAGCGGGCAAATCTTGCGGTCGAGCGCCAAGCCTTGGCGCAGCGGTTACTCTTCTCCGGGGAAGACCGGGTCGTGGGCGTGGAGGTTTTGCAAGGGGGACAGCTGCGCAGCTTCATGGCGCGGCGGGAGGTCATCGTCGCCGCCGGCGCCGTCGATAGTCCGAAGCTGCTTCAGCTATCGGGTATCGGAGATGCCGCTGCCCTTGCTGGGCTTGGGATCGCCAGCCAGCACCATCTGCTGGCGGTTGGGGCCAATTTGCAGGACCATCTCTGCGCCAGCTTCTATTACCGCGCCAACCGACCGACCCTTAATGCCGCTTTCGGCAGCCTGTTCGGGCAGGCCTCGCTCGGCCTGCGCTACATCCTGACGCGCAAGGGGCCCTTTGCCATGAGCGTCAACCAGGCCGGCGGTTTCTTTCGCGGCGGGCCGATGGAGGAAAGGCCGAACATCCAGCTCTATTTTAACCCGCTGTCCTACCGCATTCCGGCCAACCCAAAGGCAGGACTCGTGCCGGAGCCCTATCCGGGTTTCCTCATCGCTTTCAATTCCTGCCGACCCACCAGCAGGGGCGAAATCGCGATCGCATCCAACGATCCGGCCAAGCCGCCGCTGATCCGACCGAATTATCTGTCGACCGACCGCGATATCGAAGAAGTCCTGCAGGGTAGCCGGCTGGTTCGCCGCATCGCTGCGGCACCGGCGCTTTCCGCAATCACCGACGCAGAGATTTCACCCTCGGCGTCGGTCGAAAGCGACGACGACCTGCTCGCCTATTTCCGTGCCAACAGCGGCTCGATCTACCACCTCTGCGGCTCCTGCGCGATGGGCTCGGACCCGGCGACGTCGGTGGTCGATGCGCGTCTGCGGGTCCACGGCGTCGATGGTCTTCGTGTCGTCGATGCCTCGATTTTCCCAACGATCACCGCCGGCAACATCAACGCCCCGACGATGATGGTAGCGGAAAAGGGAGCGGTGATGATCCTTGAGGATGCGCGCGCCTAGAGGCATTCCGCCGAGAAGGCGAAGACGTCGATCGGCTCGCCGAGCCCGCGCAGCGGGTAGGAGCCGAGATTTTCGAGTACATCGGCACAACCGGCCGTCTCCACGAAAGCACGCGACAGCAGGACCGGCCGCTTGATCTCCTTGGTCAGGCTCTCGAGCCTGGAGGCGACATTGACGGCTGGGCCGATGACCGTGAAGTCGAGCCGGCCCTTGGAGCCGATATTGCCATACATGACGTCGCCGACGTGAACCCCGATGCCATAGCCCAAGGCATCATGACCGCTCTCGACATTGCGTATATTGAGCGCCACCATCGCCGTCTGCGCTTCGGCGATCGCCCGCATCAAATTGAGGCAGGCGTCGGGATCGCTCAGCGGAAAGATTGCCAGCAGCCCGTCGCCCATGAATTTGAGGATCTCCCCGCCAAACTTTTCGATCGGCTCCGACATGGCGTCGAAATAGCCGTTGAGCAGTTCGATGACGTCGTCGCGCGGCCAGATGTCAGAGAGTTTCGTAAAGTCGCGCAGGTCGCAGATCATGATAGCGGCGCCGACAGTGACGCCGCTGCCGCGCGTGGTGGCACCTGCGAGGATCTGCTCGCTGGCATGCGGCCCGACATAGGTTTCGAGCAGCGTGCGGGCGAGGCGGTTCTTCAGCCTGATTTCGCTGACCAGCGCCAGCGCCGGCAGCAAGTCCTGCAACGCCTGTATATCGCCATCGGAAAACCCGCCCGCCCGCCGGGTCGCGTAGCTGACGACATGTCGCCTGCCATGGGTGTGGTCGAGCGGCCAAGCCAGGTAGTCTGTATAGCCGTCCTGCTTGAGGTCGTCATAGATCGGATGCCAGCTACCGCGTTCGTCGCGGTCTTCGAGCCGCTGGCGCACGCCGTCGCCGCCTTCGTTGATGGTATGGATGGGGCTGTTCAGATATTGTGAGGTCAGCTCGACGCCATAATCGAAGGTCTGGATATCGGCCTGGTCCATCCCTGGTAGCCAGAGGATGCGGGCGCCCAGCCACTGGGGATTGCGCGTGCTGAAATGCAGCGTCGCCCGGTCGATCGGCACGCCTTCCGTCACCAGGCGACTGCACATTTCGACGAATATATTATCGATAAAGGGCTGGGTGCGGGTCTCCAGCATCAGCCAGTCAAGCGTTGGACGGCGCCGGGCCGGCCACATGCCTGCTGGCTCGGAATGGGCGGCCGGGCCGCTATTCAGCGGCAGTGGCATCGGGGCACTCCATTCGGTCATGGGCTCTGCTTTCAGGTGTCGCTTACGCTTGGAACTGTCCGCCGCACAATGTGGGCGCGGCAAGGGCAATTTGAAAGCGTGATTCCGAATTTGCGCATCCTCAGTGCTCTCCGCGCACCACTGCCTCTGCGGCGAGACCGACGGAGAGCAGGTGGTCGTCGGCATTGGGTAGGCCGGATAGCAGGAGGCCCGCCGGCATCCCCGCATCTCCCGCGCCGCAGGGGATGGAAATGCCGCACCCATCGAGGAAGTTGCCGATCAGCGTATTGCGCAAGGTCTTGGCGTTGGTGCTGACGAACAGCGCATCATCCTCGATCAGCGGCCCGATCGGGGGAGCGACATGCGGCAGCGTTGGAAAGGCAAGGATCTCATTCGCGCCCACCGAAGCCGCCATTGCGGCAATCAGCTTCTCGCGGCCGTTCAGAAGGTCGATATAGCCGGTCATTGTAATGTTGGCGCCGAGGCGGGCACGGGCCACCACGCGGCGGTCCATCCGATCGGCTTCAGGCCCCGCCAGACGGTGGCGGTGGACCGCGAAAGCCTCGGCCGTGACCATTGGCCCGTGCTGCTGGGTGAGCGCAAAAACCTCGGAAAAAATCGGGAAGGCCTGTCGCCTGACAGTCGCGCCGGCTCTCGCAAGCCTTTCCAAGGCCGCCTCAAAGGCCGCAACAACACCATCCTCGATGCCGTCGAAGACAACCGTTTCCGGAACCACGAGGCTCAGGCCCTTGATAGAGCCTCGCTCTACATCGGGCGCCGTCCGGCCGCGCATGGCAGCATCGATCCAGACCGCATCCTGCACCGTGCGGCAGAGGGGGCCGAGCGAATCGAGGCTTTTTGCCAGGGGGAATACGCCTTTCATCGAATATCGACCGCGCGTCGCCTTGTAGCCGATGATGCCGTTGAAGGCGGCAGGAATGCGGATCGAGCCGCCGGTGTCAGTGCCGATCGCCACCGGCACGAGCCCGGCCGCGACAGCCACGGCCGAGCCCGATGACGAGCCGCCGGGCAGGCGTGGGACATCGGTCGAGGCAGGGTTGTGCGGGGTGCCGTAATGGGGGTTGATGCCGAGGCCGGAAAAGGCGAATTCGCTCATATTGACGCGCCCGACGCCAACCATGCCGGCCGCTGCAAGGGCAGCAACGACATCGGCATCCTGCTCTTCCGGCGCGGCGTCCTTGAGCACGACCGAGCCTGCCGTTGTCGGAAGGCCCCTGATACCGAAGAGGTCCTTCCAGGCGACCGGAATTCCGTCGAGGAAGCCCAGCGAGCGACCTTCGCGGATTCGCACGGAAGCCGCCTTCGCCTCCTCTGCGGCGCGTTCTTCCGTCAGGCTGACGAAGATCGCCTGATCGGGATGAGCGCGGATCGCATCGAAGGTCTCGTCGAGGAATGCCTGTGGATCGAGGGCGCCCGACTGGAGCAGGGCGGACAGTTGCGCGACGGACTTCCGGGTATTGGCGGCACTCATGAGAAACCTCTAGGCTCGGACCGCCCTGAGGGCGGCGCATGGTCGCCGGCAAACTAGAGCGAATTTCAGAGGCGGTCGAGCAATTCGCGTTTCTTGGCGTCAAATTCCTCATCCCGGAGGACGCCTTTGGCATGCAGATCGGCCAGACGCTCGATCTTTGCGAAGATGTCATGCTCGGAGGAAGGCGCCGGCTTTTCTGCGGGGGCATTCGGCGCCGGCGCGTGGGCCGGGGTAGCAACTGGCTCCTGCGCCACGGGGCGGGAATGCCCCGGCGGAGTTACCTCCTGCAGATCGGCGACGCGGACAAGGCCATGCTGGGAGGTGAACGTCACAGACTGTTCGCTGCCCTGTTGTTGCGAAAAGCCGCTTATCCGATGATCCCCGGTGTCGTAAATCTTGATGTGTCCGCCAAGACTGACCGCCAGCCGCTGGGTCGACGGAAAAACCGCATAGCGCAGGTCATTTTGGGCCCCGGTCGACGAGACATGGCCGAGGTTATCCGGCCACCAGTTCCCTGTTGTCGTCGATTGGCGGGACAGGCTGGCGCCACCGCCCTCAGTCGGCGCGGCCGAAGATTGCTCCTGCCACAAGTCGGTATTCCGGCTGAGCTCGGCAAGTTCCGCACATATATCTGCGACCTTGCCTTTCAGGTTGCCGTTGAACATGTCGCCGATCATCGTCATGCCGCCAGAGGACCATTGACCCATGCCGCCGAGTTCAGGGTGGTTGAACTGCGCCTGATAACCCTGACCGGCGACGACTGCCATGAACAGATGCTCGACAGCGCCCTGGCTGATATGATGCCGGGCAGCGATGTCGGACAGCGCTCGGCTGCCGTCGTCGGTCAACTTGATCAAGATACTTCCCCTTAGAGCGTTGACGCTGCGGCGTATCTTCTTTCCTCAAAGGCGCCCGCTTGTCCACTGCCATTGCCTGCATTGCTGACAAGCCCCTTGGCTGCCGCAGCGATCATCTCGTAGGAACGCAGCCGTGCCTTGTGGTCGAACACGTCGGAGACGATCATCAGCTCGTCGGCCTCGGTTTCAGCGATCAGTGCCTCGATTCCCGCACGCACGGTTGCCTCCGAACCGACAATGGTGCGGCGAAGCATCTGCATCGCTTGCGCCTTTTCCATCGGCGACCAATAGGTCTCGATATCGTCGATCGGCGGCTGGCTGAGGCCACGGGTGCCGCGAAACATGTTGGTGAAGGACATCTGCTGCGTGGTTGCCAGGCGCTTGGCTTCCGCGTCTGTCTCCGCGGCAATTATGTTGACGCCCACCATCGCATGCGGCTTTGCCAGCTGCTCGGATGGCTTGAAACGCATGCGGTAGATCTGCAGGGCCTGCATCAGCATCTCGGGGGCGAAATGCGAGGCGAAGGCATAGGGCAGGCCAAGCTCGCCGGCCAGCATGGCGCCAAAATTGCTTGAGCCGAGGATCCAAAGCGGCACGTTGGTACCCGCCGCCGGAACGGCCTGGATCCGCTGATTGGGACCTGCGGGCGCCAGAAATGCCTGAAGCTCCTGCACATCCTGCGGAAAGTTTTCCGAGGCTTCATTGGTGCGGCGGAGCGCGCGCAGCGTCATCTGGTCGGTTCCGGGCGCCCGGCCGAGGCCGAGATCGATGCGGCCGGGGAACAGCCGCTCCAGCGTCCCGAACTGCTCGGCAATGACATAGGGCGAGTGGTTCGGCAGCATGATACCGCCGGCGCCGACGCGGATCGTCTTGCTGCCGGCAGCGATATGGGCAATGACGATCGAGGTGGCGGCGCTGGCAATGCCGATCATGTTGTGGTGTTCGGCAACCCAGAAACGCTGGTAGCCCCAGGTCTCGGCATGGGCGGCGAGATCGCGCGCATTGTCGAGCGCGCCGCGTGCGTCGGTGTCCTCGGTGACGCGGACAAGATCGAGAATGGACAAAGCCGTCATGGAGCTACTCCTGAGTTTGGAATGCAAGGCGGCGATCACAGGGGATCGCAAGGCAGCCTTGCTATTCCAAACATATGGAGGCGGCGCGTGCCTGGGACAAGGTCGAAGAGGGCAATTCGGCGATCGCAGGCGAACCAGCTTTTCCAGTGCGCCTAGCTTGGGATGGCGAGCGAAAGCTTGTGCCTGGGCCCCTGCTCGCCGCGCATCTTCAGCAGCCTGGCTGGAGCGCCGCCGTAGACGCCGAAAGGAATTGTCTTCCCCTTGACCACGGCGTTGGCGCCGATGACGCAGCCCCTGGCGATGTGGGCGCCGGCAAGGATCTTCGCCCCGGCGCCGATCCACACATCGTCTTCGATGACAACAGGCTTATTGGTGTTGCCCTGCGTCCGGATCGGTCGCATCGGGTCGGCATAGTTGTGTTCGAAGGAGGTTATCAGCACTTGCGCTGCAATCCGCACATCGTTGCCGATGCGAACACCGCCATGGCCAAGAACGATGGTGTAGTCGTTGAATGAGACATAGTTGCCCACCTCGATGCTGCCGTGCTGCGCATCGAGAATGACGCCGTCCCTTATGCTGCTGTTCGTGCCTACGGATACAGAGCCATGCTTCCAGAGGATCTTCGAGCTCCAAGGCAGGCGCATGTCGGGTGCGAGCGAGAGGGAACCGCGAGAGATCCGCGCCTTCAGTCGATAGAAAAATGCCAAATTTCGCATGCTCGCCCTCTGCCACCTCGACCCCAGGAAGCTCTAGCTCAGGAATGTGACGAGCTTTGGTCAAGCCGGTTTCCGAAAATTGCGTCGCCGGGTCGATAGGCAGATGGTGTTCCGTCGGCCGATGCGCAAGCCTGCTACCGGACAGACAAGCCATGCCCGATCGTCGGGCCGAGGGGTGTCGTCTGAGCGGCCGGTCTCGGGATAGCCGCACCCGCGGGGTTGACCTGCGGTGCGATGGGATGGGTCTGCGGATGCACCACGGGCTCCTTGCCCCTGAGGGCAAAGGCTTTCATGACCTGGAAATAATTCCGGAAGACGTAACCCTCGTTTAGCGTCTGCCATTCCTCAGGCTTTTCCCTGTAAAGACGCGGCAGATTGTACCAGGCCGCCGTCGGACGCTTGTGATGGATCAGGTGGAGATTGTTGTTGAGGAAGAGCAGCCCCAGAACGGATTTTTCGATGATGACGGTTCGGCCATCCGGCCGCTCTGACCATTGGTGCTCGCAGAAGGAGCGGATGGCGAGAATGGACAGGGAGGCATAGGCAAGCAGGCTGTAGAGCCACAGCGGCATGCCGAAGACGGCGTGTACTATAAAGAGGACTGGCACCAGCCCGGCAATGTGTAGCAGCCAGGCCACCCGCTGCGCCTTGCCACCGGCGAGAAGCAACCGGAGCTCGGTGATCAGGAAGCCGACCACGCCGATTGCCGGACCGATCGTCACCCGGCCGAGCAGGGTATTGTTAAACCGCAGCAGGCTTCTCATCCAGCCGGGCAGATTCTCCCAATCGGTGAGGGCGCGATAGTAGCTTTCTGGATCGTCATAGGGATCGGTCAGCCGCTCGTCGGCATGATGGCGCAAATGCAGGTTCTTGTAGCGCCGGAACGGATAGAACAGCGCAATTGGCAGGAACACGAGTGCTTCGTTGATCTTTGCATTGCGCGTGGGATGGCCATGCAGCGCTTCATGCTGCAGCGAAGATTGAAACGTCGCCAGGAAGGGGATGACCAGGATCGCAAGCCATGGCATGGAGCCGTAGGATAGCCCGGCGACAAGCCACGAACCATAGCAGCCCAGAATAAGCAGAAGCGTCAGCCATTCGACCTTGAAGCGCCTGCTTCTACGCTTGGAAATTCCTTTCTTTTTGAACTTGATGATCATGCCCGTGATCCGTTTTTCGTGATTCGTTGCCCTTCCCCAACAGTCGATCCTGCCGATAATTTGTGCAATGCGATTATGGTGACCATTCGTTGACACTGCGCACGAAATCTTCATAATGGTGACAATTGTCACAGAATGAGGCTTCTCGTGGATAAACGGGAACTTGCCCTGCTTTTCCAGCAGCGTCTGCGGTCGCTTTTTGACCGTTCCACGGAGAGCCAGTCGGCTTTTGCAGATGCGATCGGCATCGATCGTTCGGCTCTATCGCAGCTGCTCTCAGGAAAGACGGCGCGATTGCCGCGTGTCGAAACCCTTCTGAGCATTGCCGAGCGCCACCAAGTGTCGCTCGACTGGTTGCTGGGTATTTCCCAGGACGAGGGACTTATGGGCGCGCTGCTGCCGAGCCTCGAAATCGAGACTAGCGACGATGAAGGGGCGGGGCTGCTGATTAAATGGCATGCCGAGGCGACGGGATCGAAGATCCGTTATGTCCCCGCGCGTATTCCCGATCTGCTGCGCACATCCGAGGTCATCGCTTATGAAGCGTCCGAGGCCCATCAGAGCGCCGCCAACCAGGTGGCGGGGACCGCCTTCCGGCTGGATTACAATCGCGAACCGGGAACCGACATGGAATCCTGCATGCCCCTGCAGACGCTTGAGGCTTTCGCAACGGGGCAGGGGATCTGGCAGGGCCTTCCGGCATCGACCCGGCGGGCACAGTTGTTGCACATGGCGGGTCTCGTCGATGACCTGTATCCTTCCTTCCGGCTATTCCTGTTCGACGGCCGAGAACGGTTTTCCATTCCCTATACGGTCTTCGGTTCCTTGCGCGCCGCCGTCTTTGCCGGGCGGATGTATCTTGTCCTGCACAACCGCGATTCCGTGCGGATGATGCAGCGGCACTTCGACGATCTGGTGCGCGACACGAAGGTCCATGCCCACGAGGTTTCAGCGTACATCCGTGGTCTGAAAGTTGGGTGATCGGTCAACCGATGCTGGCACGCGAATGGATAGGAACAACCCTCGTCGCATCGCGTTCTTCCCGCTCTGATCAGGCAAGTCGTTTCGGTTCAGCAAAAGCCGACACCTGACGCGCAGCGGGAGCCCCATGGACAAAAAGAAGAACGACCCGAACAAGAACAACAGTACATTGATCACCCACGGCGGCACCAATCTGCCATCCGTGACGATCGATGGCTATAATCTCGAATTGAAGGATAAGGACGGCTTCATCGGCGATCGCGCCAGCAAGTCGGCGTTTCAGGACAAGCTCAACGACTGGCGCAAGCGTATCCGCAAGGGTGGAGAGGATCCGCTCGGCGACATAGCCACCAAGGATCTGTCGAAGAAGCAGATCGACGCGGTGTTGACCGGCAAGGACAAGGAAGCGGCTGCCCTGGTGATGGGTGCCGTCGAGGATTTTTCGGGTGAGATTGCGCATGTCCTTGGCAAGTTCCTGAAAGAAGACAGCTGGAAGGGCACAGAGAGGGTCGTCGTCGGCGGCGGCTTGAAGGAAAGCGGCTTTGGCGAACTGGCCATCGCCCGTGCCATGGTGCTGCTGAAGGCCGAGGGCTTCAAGATCGAACTGACGCCGATCGTCCATCATCCCGACGAAGCCGGCCTGATCGGCGCTGCCCACCTGATGCCAGCGTGGATGATCGGCGGTTACGATGCGATCCTCGCCGTTGACATTGGAGGCACCAACATCCGTGCAGGCGTCGTCGAGATGGATCTCAAGAATAAGCCTGATCTGTCAAAGGCCGCCGTCTGGAAATTTGATCTTTGGCGCCACGCCGACGATGCGCCTAGTCGCAGCGCGACGGTGGAACGCCTGGCGGCGATGCTCGAGACCCTTATTGCCAAGGCAGAAAAAGCCAAGCTGACACTGGCGCCGGTGATCGGGATCGCCTGCCCGGGCATCATCAATCCCGATGGATCAATCAAGCGCGGCGGCCAGAACCTTCCGGGCGGCAATTGGGAAAGTGACACATTCAACCTCGGCGAGGCTCTCGTTAAGGCCATCCCGAGCATCGGCGCCCACGACACCGTCGTGATTATCCATAATGACGCGGTGGTGCAGGGGTTGTCGCAAATCCCGTTCATGCAGGACGTCGACAAATGGGGCGTCATCACCATTGGCACCGGCCTCGGCAATGCGCGCTTCACAAATAAGACGCCGAAGAAAAAATCGGACAAAAACTAGCCTGGACGCTAGAGTCTCGGCAAATCGCTTCACCCAGACTGCGGCGTCTCCTCTTCGGAGACGCCGCTTTATCGAGACACTTCCATGACACACGCGCACGACCATCACGATCAAGATCACGACCACGGGCATGATGGCCACGATCATCATCATGGTGGGCACGGCCACAGTCACGTTCCGGCAAATTTCGGAAAGGCTTTCGCCATCGGCGTCGGGCTAAATGTCGCATTCGTGCTGATCGAGGTGATTTACGGCCTTTCCAGCAATTCCGTTTCGCTGCTGGCCGACGCCGGCCATAATCTATCCGATGCACTGGGACTATGTGTTGCCTGGGCGGCTGTCATTCTTGCCAAGCGCAAGCCGAGTGCGCGCTTCACCTATGGCCTTGGTGGCAGTTCCATCCTGGCGGCCTTGTTCAATGCCGTCTTCCTGCTCGTCGTTGTGGGCGGGCTAAGCTGGGAGGCCATAGGGCGCATGTTCAATCCGCAGCCCGTGGCCGGAGTAACGGTCATGGTCGTTGCCGCCTGCGGCATCGCCATCAACGGCTTCTGCGCCTGGCTTTTCTCGTCTGGTGGCAGCGACCTGAACGTGCGGGGTGCCTTCATGCATATGGCCGCAGACGCGCTTGTCTCGGTGGGTGTGGTCGTTGGTGCGCTGGTCATCCTCATGACCGGATGGCACTGGGTCGACCCGATCATGAGTCTCGCCATCAACCTGGTCATTGTCCTCGGTACCTGGAGCCTCCTGACCGGTTCGATCAACATGACGCTGAACGGGGTGCCCGCCGGGATAGATACCGACAAAGTCCGCGCTTTTTTAAGCGAGCTTCCCGGGGTGGCCTCGGTGCACGACCTGCATATCTGGTCCTTGAGCACCACCGAAACGGCGCTCTCCTGCCATCTCGTCACACCTGCCGGGCATCCCGGCGATGAAATCCTCGCAGAGGCGGCAAAGGGGCTGCAGCAACGGTTCGGGATAGGCCATGCGACCCTGCAGCAGGAGATCGCTCGCTGCACACTTGAAAACACCGCTCACCTTCATATCTAGTATATTGAAGATCCGGCACGGACCGCCAATGGCCGGTGTTGGCCGCGGGATACAAAAATTTGCCTGACCGTCTTTTTTTTATGGCCAAAACGCCATGATGTGATACGACGCCGTTGGCAAAGCGATCGTGTCAGGGTATGACGCGTCGTCGCCGGCTTTTGTGATCAAGATCGCCGGCCGGTAATTACAATACAGCAGCGGCCTTGCGAAATCGGGAATATGCCCTTTCGCAAGTCGATCTGCTGCCAAATGATGAATAAACACCCGCAGGTCACGCGCCAGCAGCGACCGCGAATGTCAACGAAGGATAGAAGTTTGCAAGTTCTAGTCAGAGACAACAACGTCGACCAGGCCCTCCGCGTTCTCAAGAAGAGAATGCAGCGCGAAGGTCTGTTCCGCGAAATCAAGGCCCGCATGGCTTATGAAAAGCCGTCGGAAAAGCGCGCTCGCGAAAAGGCCGAAGGCATTGCTCGTCATCGCAAGCTGGCCCGCAAGAAGCTGCAGCGCGAAGGCCTGATCCCCGGCCCTAAGAAGGCCGTCTACACGCGCGATGGCGCAGCAAACAAGGCTTGATTGCCTAGCAGCCGAAGCTTGATGTGAAAGGACGGCTTGCGCCCAGGCGCTAGCCTCCGTCGCTCCAGAAACCGGTCGCTGTTATCTTTCTTCCCTTTGTTCATCAGAATTTTAACGCTTGTCGTGCGCGCGGCAAGCGTTTTTCGGCGTTTCCCTTGCTCTAGGCAAAGGAAGATAGTACGGCTTCTCCATGGAGGAGCCACCTCAGATAAGCCGCAATTGCTGCCGACTGTCCGCCATCGGCTTTGGCCAGCTTGGCTATCGCGGCGTCAGAGGTTTTCGACCCGCCAGACTATCCTTCCGATAGGTCACCCATAAAATAAAACGGAGATGACGATGGCTAAAGGTCAAGTGCGCAGCAACCGCGAAACGCGAAAGCCGAAGAAGGACAAGGCCGATGTCAAATCGGCGACCCCGATCGGCTCGCAGGTCAAGCAGGCGGAAAGCAGCCTGAAACTCGGCAAGAAAGACAAGTAGGACATCGACGCCTCCCGCTGCCGCAGCGAGGAGCGCTATCGGGACTTGGTCAGACGAGATGAACATACTTCCACTGCGGGGAGCGCTTGGGCGTCCCGCAGCTCTTTGCGTTTTCGCAAATTAACGAGCTATATCCGGTATCTGCACTGGAAAATTACAGACCAATGATCCAAAGTCGCGGCGAGAGAAATCGCTGACGAGCGGGTCCCCGCTTGCAGCCGTTCCCGCTAATGCTCCCGCACACCGAGGTTTCATGGCACGCGTACTCGTCCTGTTCGCCCATCCCGGCCAGCGTCATTCGAAAGTCAATGTCGAGATGGCAAAGGTCGCTAGGGGCCTAGAAGGCATCACCTTCGTCGATCTCTATGCCGACTATCCGACTTTCAACATCGATATCGACCTGGAGCAGGCGCGGCTGCTGGAGCATGACGTTCTGGTGCTGCAGTTCCCCATCTACTGGTATTCGACCCCGTCGCTCGTGAAGGAATGGCAGGATCTCGTCCTCGAATACGGCTTTGCCTATGGGCATGACGGGGACCGCCTGAAGGGCAAGCGCCTGCTGATAGCAGCCACAGCCGGGGGTGACGAGCAGGCCTACAATCCTCAGGGCCGAAACCATTTCAGCTTCCGCACCCTTCTGTCACCGCTCGAGCAGACGGCCAATCTCTGCCAGATGGAGTTCGTCCCACCCTTCGTGCTGTTTTCAGCCAGCAAGGCGGCGCTCGATGGGCGCGCTGGTCAGCATCTTGGCGATTACCGCGCGATCCTCGAAGCGCTCAGGGACGACAGGTTCGATTTCGCAGCGGCCCGCCATTTTGATGTGCTGCACCACGACACGCTTCCCATCCAAGGTGCCACCCAATGAACGGCTTCGTCTTTCAGGCTTTCGTCTATCTCCTTGCCGCCGTCGTCTCGGTGCTGGTCGCCAAGCGGCTCGGCCTCGGCTCCGTGCTCGGCTATCTCATCGCCGGTGTGTTGATCGGTCCGGTCTTGCACCTGATCGGCAATGAGACGGAGGATCTCCAGCATTTCGCCGAGTTCGGCGTGGTGATGATGCTGTTCCTGGTCGGCCTGGAACTGCAGCCTCGCGCACTTTGGGAGATGCGCGCCAAACTCGTCGGTCTGGGCGGCTTGCAGATCGTCGCGACGGCGGCAATCGTCATGACAATTGCCATGGCGCTTGGGCAGGTCTGGAGTGTCGCGCTCACCATCGGCCTGGTCTTCTCGCTATCCTCGACAGCCATCGTGCTGCAGACTCTCGGTGAAAAGGGGCTGTTGAAATCCGACGGCGGACAGGCAAGCTTTTCGGTGCTGCTGTTTCAGGATATCGCCGTCATCCCGATGCTTGCCTTCATCCCGCTGCTGGCGCTGCCGGAATTGAGCCAGCATGCCGAGGACGTCGCGGCAGCATCGGGCGGTCACGCAAGCGCCAGCCTTGTCGACGGCCTTCCCGGTTGGCAAGTGGCTATCGTGACGCTCGCCGCCGTCGCCTTCGTCGTCATCGTCGGACACTTTCTCTCCAGGCCCATCTTCCGGATCATCGCCGCTGCCAAGTTGCGCGAGATCTTCACCGCAGCCGCTTTGCTGCTGGTCATCGCCATCGCGCTCCTGATGTCCGTGGTCGGTCTATCACCGGCGCTCGGCACCTTCCTTGCCGGCGTCGTTCTGGCCAACAGCGAGTTCCGTCATGAGCTCGAAAGCGACATTGAGCCATTCAAGGGCCTGCTGCTCGGCCTGTTCTTCATCACCGTTGGCGCCAGCATAGATTTCGGGCTCCTCTGGGCCCATTTGGCCACGGTCCTGGCGTTGACGGTCACGCTGATGCTCGTCAAGGCGTGGGTGCTCTATGGTCTGGCGCATTCCTTCAAGCTGCAGGGATCCGACAAGTGGCTGTTTGCGCTCGGCCTTGCACAGGCCGGCGAATTCGGCTTCGTGCTCCTGTCCTTCACCGTTCAGAACGCCGTGCTGCCGCCCGATCTCGCCGCCGTGCTGCTGCTGGTCGTGGCGCTGTCGATGATGCTGACACCGGCGCTGTTCATCCTGCTCGACAAGGTCATCCTCCCACGCTTCGACAGGCGCCAGGCGGAGGAGGCGGACGAGATCACCGAGCCGGGGTCGATCATCATCGCGGGCCTCGGGCGTTTCGGGCAGATCATCAACCGGCTGCTGCTCGCCAATGGTCACAAGACAGTGGTGCTCGATTATCAGGCCGACGTGGTCGAGGGGCTGCGCAAGTTCGGCGTACGCTCGTTCTTCGGCGATGCCGGGCGTCCGGACCTTCTGCATGCGGCCGGACTGCCGAGCGCCAAGCTGCTGGTGGTAGCGATCGACGATGTCGAGCGGGCGATCACCATCGTCAAGCATGCGCGCCGGGAAAACCCGAAGCTGCACATCATCGCCCGCGCTTTCGACCGCGGCCATGTCTATCGTCTCTACCAGGCCGGGGCCGACGACATCGTCCGCGAGATGTTCGACAGTTCGGTGAGAGCCGGCGGCTATGCCCTGACGGCGCTCGGCATGCATCCTTACGAGGTCGAGAAGAGCAAGGCCGTCTTCGTCAAGCAGGACCGCTGGGGTCTACGCCAGCTCGCGCCGCTCTGGCGAGAGGACGTGGAGGTGTTCAACAATGCGGAATATATCGCGAGGTCCAAGGAAATCGGTGCCATCCTAGAGGCGGCGATGCTCGGCGACCGCAGCGCATTGCACGACCGGACGGATCGCGGATGGACTCCGCCCGGCGCGCGGGAGCGGCCGGACGAAGAGAAGACTGCCGGCTAGCGGCGATCAGCGGGCGTCAGCGGTGGTCTAGCCGTGCGACGAGCCGGTCTCCGGCCCACTGCATGGCGCAGACGATGACGATCAGCACCGCGACCACGGCGACCATCACGCTCGTCTCGAACCGCTGGTAGCCGTAGCGGATGGCAAGGTCGCCAAGGCCCCCGGCACCGATTGCGCCAGCCATGGCGGAGGCGCCGATCAGGGTGATCAGCGTTACCGTGAAGCCTGCAACCAGGCCCGGCAGTGCTTCCGGCACCAGCACCTCGCGCACGATGGTCCAGCGGTTGCCGCCCATGGCCCGCACTGCGTCGATCAGCCCGTGATCGACGTCACGCAACGACACCTCTGCTATGCGCGCATAATAGGGGATAGCAGCAATGGCGAGCGGCACGATGGCAGCCGTTGTCCCGAGCGCGGTGCCGACGATCAGCCGGGTGAGCGGGATCAGCGCCACCAGCAGGATGATGAACGGCACGGAGCGGAAGCCGTTGATGAGCGCCCCGAGGATGCTGTTGATCCAGCGCTGCTCGGCAATGCCGCCCTTTCCGGTGGCGACCATTGCCAGGCCGAGCGGCAGGCCGACGACCAGCGAAATCACCCCTGAGGCCATCGTCATCACCAGCGTCTCCCAGATGGAGCGGCCGAGCAGTTCAAGCATGATCGGTGTCATAGCCAAGCACCTCCACCCGCGCCGAGCGGGCCTTTAGAAACTGTTGCACATTGCCGGCCAGCGCCGGGTCGTGGGTCGGCACGGCGATGAAGAACCGCGCCACCGGCTGGTTCTGAATATGGTCGATGCCGCCATGCACCAACCGGTAGGAGTTTGGCAGCGCCGTCGACAGGTCGTTGAACACGGCACCCTGTGCTGCCGGCCCCGAGACATCCACGCTGATGATCGCTTCCGTTCCCGATGTTGGCGACAAGCGCTGCAGAATGTGCTCCGGCAATTGCGGGCGAATACCCTCGAGCAGGCTCTGCGTGATCGGCTGCCGAGGATCTGAGAACACCGACCAGACGGGACCCTCCTCGACGATGCGACCGGCGTCGATAACCGCCACGCGGTCGGCAACCGAGCGGACCACCTCCATCTCGTGTGTGACAAACAAGATGGTCAGGCCGAGCTTGTGATTGATGTCCTTCAGCAGCGTCAGGATCGCCCGGGTTGTTTCCGGATCGAGTGCCGACGTCGCCTCATCGGACAAAAGCAGCGCCGGCTTTGCCGCCAGCGCCCGGGCAATGCCGACCCTCTGTTTCTGGCCGCCTGAGAGGGCAGAGGGATAGGCCTTCGCCTTGTCCGCCAGCCCGACCAGTTCCAGAAGCTCGCCAGCCCGCTTCAGGCGTTCGGTCTTGCCGAGGCCTTCGATCTTCAGCGGCAAAGCCACATTTTCCTCGACCGTCTTGGCCGACAGCAGGTTGAAATGCTGGAAGATCATGCCGATCCGCCGCCGCATCGGCTGCAGATCCTGCTCGGCCAGCCCGGTGATGTCGCGACCTTCAATCTCGATCCGCCCCGTATCGGCGCGCTCCAGCCCGTTCAGGCAGCGGATCAGCGTCGACTTGCCGGCGCCGCTGCGCCCGATGATGCCGAGGATCTCGCCGCGATGGACCGTCAGCGAAATGCCGTCGAGGGCTGGGGTCGCGCCGAAGCGGCGGGTGACATCGGTCAGCCGGACCACCTCCTGCGTGCTGGCCGGCGACGGCGCCCCTGGCGCGGTCGAAATGTCGTTCATTGCATTATCCTTCATGCCTTCATGCCAAGGCGGCCCGGAATGACCCGGACCGCCTTGGTCGATAGCGATTGTTCTGCTGATATCAATAGGCGCTGATGCCTGTGCCCTTGTAGACCTTGTCGAAAGCCGCCTTGACGGTGTCGTTCTGATAGGAGGCGACAAGCGTCTTTACCCAGTCCTGGTTCTCGTTGCCTTGCTTGACGGCGATGAAATTGCGGTAGGGATTGTCATTGACCGGCTCCTGGATGATGCGGTCGGTGGCCGAAAGGCCGCTTTTCAGCGCCCAGTCGGTGTTGACGACGGCAGCATCCAGATCGTCGATCGAGCGACCGACGATGCCGGCGTCCAGCTCCTTGATCTCGATGTTCTTGGGATTCTCCGAGACATCGGCGACCGTGGCGAGAATGCCGGTGCCATCCTTCAGCTTGATCAGGCCTGCATTCTGCAGCACGCGCAGGGCGCGGCCTTCATTCGAAGGATCGTTGGGAACGCCGACGACAGCGCCGGTCGGGATCTCGGCGACCGACTTGTACTTCTTTGTGTAAAGGCCGATCGGCCAGACACCGGTGTAGCCGACGCTGACGATATGGTAGCCGTTCGTCTTGATCTGGTTGTCGAGGTAAGGCTGATGCTGGAAGGCATTGGCGTCGATCTCACCGCGCTCCAGCGCCTCGTTCGGTTGAGTGTAGTCATTGAAAGCGATGGTTTCGATCTTGAGGCCCTTCTTGGCGGCCTCGGCGGTGACGACGCGCCAGACATCCTCGTCCTCGCCGCTCATGATCCCGACCTTGATGGACTTGTCAGCGGCAAGGCTTGTCGAGGGCAAGGCGGCAAAGCCGATCAGTGCCGCTGCAGAGGCGATCATCACGGCAAGGCCGGCGCGGCGAGACACGCTGGAAGTCAGAAAATTGAAGTTGTTGGTCTTGGTCATTGTTTCGTCCCGTCACATCGCGAGGCTTTCCGCCTCTTCACGGCCAGACAATCGCAAAAGGGGCTTCTCAAAGCGAAGCAAGAAAGTCTCTTCTTTTCACCCAAGCAGGAAAAGGCATGTTGCCGGCCTGCGATCCGCATGGCGTTTATTTCAGGGAACTGCCGGCTGGGTGTTCACATCAGGTCCGCTTTCGAACTGACCGGCGATAGCTTTGGCTACATCCCTTGCCTGAACGCGGATATCCGGCACTGCTGTTATCTCCCAAAATTGGCCGGCGGTCAGCGCGCCGATGGCATAGAGGCCACTTTGAGGGTGACCTCGAGAATCCAGTACCTGCGAATGCGGATCGACGGCAATCCCGAGCCCGAGTTCATCGGCTGCAATCATGCCTTCCTCCAGCATCTCACGCAGAAGTGGCGAGTGGGCGATGCCCGCCCGTTCCATTCCCGTGCAATTGACGATCCAGTCGACCTGTAGCCGCTCGGCCTTTAACCGGCCGCGCGGCCGGTAGTCGACGCCAAGGCCTTTGTCCGAGTGGCGGATGGTCTGCAGGAAGCCCGCATGCACGGTTACCGTGCGGTCGCGAACCAATGCATCGAATTCGCTGAACACGGCCGGCGCGATACGGTGCCGGTGGATGTTCCACCAGGCAAGCCCGTGGCGAAGGAAGCGGGCGCGCTGATCCTTGTCGAGCCGCTGCCAGAGGATCTGTGTCTGCGAGCGCAGGCCGTCCATGACATCGCGCCAGTCGGTGCCGCTGCAGACTTGCCGCCGCAGGCTTTGCAGGATGGCGCTCAGCGCCGTCGTGCTGTCTGGCAGGTCGGGTTTGGCGGGCGAATGATGCCCGGCGCGGTGCGAATGCGGCAACAGCCCGCGCCGCGAGAGCAGGTGGATGCGGCCGCGATGCCCATGGGCGCGCAATGAAAGCACCTGGTCAATCATCGTCAGGCCGGAGCCAAGGATGCAGATCTCGTCCGAAGGCGCCACTTTCGACAGCCAGCCCAGCCGCCATGGATTGCGGACGATCCGGGGCTTTGCGGCGGCATCAAGGCTGTCTGGGCCGAGCGGCAATGCCGCATTGCCGACGCCAAGACAGAGGACGACGTTTCTCGCTGTCATCTCGCTCGCATTGTCGAGGTGGAAAATCACGCCGGATGTCGTGCACTCGACACAGGCCCTAGCCTTCGCCTTGATGAACTCGACGCTTGCTCGATTGGGCCGGTCCCGCAGCAGTGCGGCCAGCCGGTCACGCAGATAGCGGCCATAGTCGCCGCGCGAGGCAAAGTCCTGGCCATTGAGAGGACGCTCTTCCGCTTGCAGCCAGTCGACGAAATCATTCGGTTCGTCTGGAAAGACGCTCATTCGCCCGGCCGGCACGTTGAGGCGGTGCAGATAGAATTCCGTCCGATAGGCAGTGCCACGCCCAAACCCCGGATCGTCACCGACGACGGCCACGCGCGCCGAGGAAGGCAGCAACCGAAGCAGATTGATCGTCACGGCAATCGCCGAAAACCCCGAGCCAACGATAGCGACATCATACGCCATATAGGGCTCCAATTCAGTTCGTTCAGGCGAGACCATCAGCTGCTCGCAGCCCAGCCGATAACACCCGTCGCCAACCAAGTTACTGACAACGCAAGCGAAATCCCTAATGTCCCGAGAGATCGCACGACGTCTTCGGCTCCAAGCTACAGCAATCACCCGCGGTCGCCAACCCGGCAGGTGCTGCCACTATCCAAGCGCGATGCCGCGCCTGGCGATGAAATCGACCATAGCGCGATCTTCGACAGCGCCTGTTTCGATGGCCTCGACGATGCCGAAAACCTTGCGTTCGTACTTCGACCGCTCGGCATCGTAGGACCATCCGCGGGCAACCTTGGCCTCCAGCTCGGCCAGTGACTTGCTGTAGTAGTGGTTAAGCTGGAGAAAGCTGTTGGAGTAGAAGGCCGGCGACTTGCGCCCGGATCGCGTGAACTGCTGGCCGGCGTCGTTGACGGTCCGGTCGCCGTGCGGGCGGGTCTGGAACTGGTGCACGCTGACTTCAACCACCTCGCATGGATCGACGATGCATTTGAAATTCGACACGTTGGCTTCCCGCGTCAACGGATCGGCGCCCCGCATGGTGTAGTTGAGGAGCAGAGGTCCGTCGGGCTTCACCTTATGTCCCGACGTGCCGAACATGTGCCAAGGCAGCGAGACATTCGGAAATCCGCTGGCTCCCTCGAGCGCCTGCTCGACCGTGTCGCCCTGTTTGGGCAGCAGGAATTCGTCGACGTCGATGAATGCCATGCGGCTATAGTTGCCGCCAAAATTCAAGATCGCGTGGGCAAAGGCGATCGTCTGGCCATTCAGCAACGTGCCGCTTGCTTCATCGGCCATCCGGGTGATCCAGGGAATGATCGTCAGAGCCTCGGCAGGAAGCAGTTCCGACAGCAGCGCCTGTGTCCCGTCGCTCGAGCCGTCGTCATAAATATAGAAGTGACGGATCCCGACAGCGCGGTGGAAGTGCACCCATTCGGCGATATAGGGTGCCTCGTTCTTGACGCAGGCCATGATCGCAATGCCATGCCGGCCTGGGCGTGGCGCTGGTGGTTCGATCGTCAATTTCCGGGTGAGCGGCTTTGCCGAACTGAACCAACCCATATCATCCCCTTCTCGTGCTCTGTAGCGACACCGAATCTTTCGCCCGTGGAGACAGCATATCGGCTTGGCGAGCCCAAGGGGCAAGTCGTGCGTCGATGTGCCGCCTACCACAAAACTGTCATAAAATACTCGACATATCTTGCCCGGCGCCTATCTGGCTTCGCAGCTGCAGCTTGACTTTCCAGAACGGGAGTTACAAGCATCAGACGTGCGTCTGGAGGCGATACAGACTGCGACGGCATTGTCTTGTCAGGAGCAGCCTCCGGTTCGAATCTAAGCATCACGGACGATAGTGGAGAGATCATGATCGATAATTTAGCGCGTATTTTCGTCGGCTTCGATTCCAAGGAAGTTGTTGCTTATCACGTTCTGGCGCAGAGCATCATCGAGCACTCGTCTATTCCGGTGGCTTTCTCGCCGATCGTGCTCAGCAATCTCGGCGATCTCTTCACCCGCGAACGCAATGCCCTGCAGTCGACCGAATTCTCCTTCTCGCGTTTCCTCGTGCCGCACCTTTGCAACTACGAGGGTTGGAGCATCTTCATGGATTGCGACATGCTGGCACGCACCGATATCGCCGAGTTGTGGAAGCTGCGCGATGACCGCTATGCCGCCATGTGCGTGAAGCACGATTACCAGCCGAAGGTGGAGACCAAGTTCCTGGGCCAGACCCAGACGAAATATGAGAAGAAGAACTGGTCGAGCCTGATCATGTTCAACAATGCCAAGTGCCGGGCGCTGACGAAAGAGTTCGTCAACACGGCGACGGGTCTCGAACTGCATCAGTTCAAGTGGCTCGAGAGTGACGATATGATCGGTGAACTGCCGGTGACCTGGAATTACCTCGTCAACGAATACGAGCACCGCCCGGACGCAAAGATCGTCCACTTCACCGATGGCGGACCCTATTTCGACGACTACCGCGACGACGACTATGCGGAAGAGTGGTTCGCCATGCGCGACCGCGTTCTCTCCGTGCAGCAGAAATAGACAGTCGTGGATCCCATGTCGGACATCGGGTCGGCTGCCGGGGGTAATCTCCCGGTGGCCGGCGCCGTCGCAGGGCTTTCGCACACGGAAGAATGGCGGGCATTGTTTGCCCGTTACGCGCAGATCGTGCTGGTGGCCAACAGTGACAGCGTCGACATTGCCGGACTGCGCGCGCAGTATCCGGTAGACACCCTGTTCGTGTTTTTCAACAAGGTCTACAAAGTGCTGGACGCACCCTTCCCAGGGGACGCCTTGCTGATCTCGCGCGGCAGTGCGAAGGGCGCCAATATCGTCTATCGGCGGGAAGTTGGCGACGTCGTCAAGTTCTTCCCAAAGGATCGTTTCCTCGGAATCATGAATATCCGGCTGAATGCCGAGGAGAAGCTGAACACAGCGGAAGAATTCGAAAACACGCCGACCGGCCATCTTGATCTTGCAGGCTTCTGCAATGAATTCTACCCGGAGGACAAACTGCCGACCAGTGGATTTGCCATTGCCCTTTGGCTCAGCGATCTCAATCTGCCGGGCACCATCGTGCTTGCCGGTTTTTCCGCCCGCCGCAGCCAGCAATGGAAGGTGGTGTCGGTCCACGATTGGAACTTCGAACAGGTGTTCCTGCGCCTGTTCGCGCGCATGGGCAAGATCTCGATCCACGGCGGTATCACGCCGAATGCCTATGCGGCTCTTGCCAAGCGCTTCCCTGACATCCCGTCCTCCGAGATATCGCTAGCGATCGGCGATGTCTTGTCGGAGCGCCTAGGCAACGCCAATGCCGAGATCGACAAGCTGATATCCCTCACCAATGTCATCCGCGATATCGACAATTTCTTCCGCCGGCTAAAGCCGCGTTTCCTTAAGCGCCGCTGAAGCGCGTCTTGCAACGGATACCCATGCCCGCTCTCTCCGACCTCAAGAAACGCGTCTATCGCAATATCAAGTACCGCTTGACCCGGCCGCCTCCGCCTACGGTGACGCCGCCCTTTCAGGGTCCGGTGCTGATTGTCGGATCTGCGCCGGTCTCCCATAAGCCCGCCGATTTCGACGCGAGCTTCCGTGTCGTCACCATCAACGGGTCGCAGGCCGTGACCAAGGCCTGGGGCATCGAGGCGCCCGATGTAACCTTCATGCAGTTCAACCAGATCGAGGGGACCAACACCAATGCCGTCGAGGTGCGCCGTGTCCTCAACGGAGAGCGGACCGGCGAACTGTTCGTGCTGTTGTGGCGCAAGGATGATCGCGAGCGGCTTGAGAAAGGCTTGCGCGCCTTCAATTATCGGCCCGACCGCCTGACGATCGTCGATCGCTACGAACGCATGGCCCTTCTCGACAGGGTCGCCGGCCGAAAATCGCTCGAGTTGGATGCCGATTCAAAGTGCTCGAATGGTATCAACGCCGTCCTGTTTGCCCTATACAACGGCGCACCGGCCGTCATCATCACGGGCATCAATCCCAATTCTGGCGGCCATGCCTACAATCAGGCAAATCTCTCTCGCCAGCATGTCCGGATGGACCAGGAGGTACTTTTGAGATTGATGCAGAAGGGTTATCCGATTTTCACCACCGACCCATCGGTGTCGGAGGCCATCGGCCTGCCGCTGTGGCAGGGCAGGGACGCGCAGAGAAAAGGCGCAACTTCGGCTGGCGCAAACGGCAATCCCCTGAGCGGAAGGAGCGAATGATGAACCCTGTCAGCGGTATTGTTGCGCTCTGTCGCCGGTTTGAACAGCGTTACGTTCCTTGGCCCCTGCTCCTCGTCATTGCCCTGACCATCGCTGCCGTGTTGTTCGGCGTGTTGGCGCCCTGAGCTTGGCTTGTCGCTTTGACGCTCCCTAGGAACGCGGCCGCAGCTTTTGCGGATCGTAGTGAGCGAAGGGCACGATGACGGCAGGCAGCCGTTTCTGCTGTCCGTCGAGCTTGCCGATCTCGACCTGCGTGCCGATGTCCGCATGCAGGACGTCCAGCCGCGCCAGCGCGATTGTCTTCTTCAGCAACGGCGAGCGCGTGGCGCTGGTGACGACACCCACCTGCGCCCGCCCGATATGCACAGTGTCCCCATGGCCGACCGTCTCATTGGCATCGATGTCGAGGCCGACCAGGCGGTAGCGGGGATTTTCCTTGCGCTGCAGCAGGGCCGCGCGACCGATGAAATCCTCGGTCTTCGATTTCAGCGGCACAGTGAAGCCGATACCGGCCTCGAAGGGATCGGTCTGGTCGGAGAATTCGTAGTGGGCGAAGATCAGCCCGGCCTCGATGCGCACCATGTCGAGCGATTCCAGCCCCATCGGCTTGAGGCCGTGCTTCTGCCCCGCTTCCCAGACGGCATCGAAGACGGCAAGCGCGTCCTTCGGGTGGCAGAAAATCTCGTAACCAAGTTCGCCTGTGTAGCCGGTGCGCGAAACCACCACCGGGGGTCCCTCGAAATGGCCGATCCGGCCGACTGCGAAGCGAAACCATTCGAGCTCGCCGATCGCCGGCTGTGTCGGCGCGGTCCAGATGATGTCCTTGATGATGTCCCGGCTGCGCGGTCCTTGCACCGCGATATTATGCATCTGGTCGGTGGATGAGCGGACCCAGGCCTTGAAGCCCATCTTCTCCGCCTGCTGACGCAGCCAGATCCCGGAAAAATCATCGCCGCCGATCCAGCGGAAATTGTTCTGCGCCAGCCGGAAGACCGTGCCGTCGTCGATCATTCCGCCGTTCTCGTAGCACATCGCGGTATAGACGACCTGGCCCGGCGAAAGCTTGCGGATGTCGCGGGTCATGCAATATTGCAGCAGCGCCTCGGCATCGGGCCCGGTGATCTCGAATTTCCGCAATGGTGAGAGGTCGATGACGACCGCCCTTTCCCGGCAGGCCCAGTATTCCTCGACCGGCCCGTCATTGTTGAAGCGGTTGGGCAACCAGTAGCCGCGATATTCGGCGTAGTTGCGGGTCATCGCCGACAGGCGCGGATGGAAGGCGGTTTCCTGGGTCAGTTCCGGTTCGGCATCGGGGGTCATTCTGGTCGCCACGGCTCGAGAGAATTTTTCAACGTTGGAATAGGTGCGGACATGGATGTCGGTCGGGTCCCAGCCATTGGCGGCATCGATGTCGTCGGGGCAGGACGACGAGACGCAGACGAGGTCGGTCAGCGCCCGCATCAACACGTAGTCGCCCGGTCGCGACCATGGCTCGTCCAGATAGAGCTGGTTCTGATGGTCGATATTGGTGTTGTAGAAATAGTTGATCGCCTCCCACCCCTTGCGCGGCGCGATGCCGTAGGGCGACAGGGCTGAATTGAAGTTGTCGGTGCAGTTGGCGTGGCCCGGGTAGCCCATGTCGTCGTAGTAGCGGGAATTGCAGGCGGTGGCGAAGGCATCGTGCCGCCCGACCGTATCCTGGACGATCTCGACCAGCGGCTCGAAATCGCGGTCGAAGCATTTGGACGGCAGGCCGGGTGTCGGATAGCTGCGGCTCAGCAGCGTCCGCGTGACCGTGGCGTCGATCGCCCGGTCCAGCCCCTTGTCGACCTTGCGGGCGGCAAAGGCCTGAAAATCGGTGCATTGCCGCCCGGCCACGTCGATGATCTGGATGAACTCTCCCGCCCGGACGAAATAGGCCGAGGCCGTCGCCGCCCTGATGCGCAGATCCTGTAGGGGATCGGCCATGGGCTCCGGCAGGGTTTCCTCGTAGCTACGCAGGATGCGGGAGCGCTGGACGCGCAACGCGATCGCCGTTGTCGTGTCCTGGCGTTCGGCGTCCATGGCGCCGCCGGGCGCGGCGACAACCAGAAGCCCTTCCAGCTGCATCGTCAGTTCCGCGGACGTGCCGGCCGGCGTAAGTTCTCCGAACATTGTCAGCGCTTCCGCCTTGGCAGGATCGATGCCCCGCCGCCGCAAAGCCGAGAGCGTCCGAGCAGCCCCGTCACCGCCGCCCGCCAGAATAGCAAGCAATCCAGAGGCTGGGCGCGAGAACGGAACGCCAAGGCCGGCGGGATTGAACCGGCCGGTTCCGTCGATGAAGGTGACTTCGCAGGCTTGGCCGCCCTCGATATCCGTGATGGCGAGGCGGTCCCCGAGGGCGACCCTGATCATCGTCGAGCCACCGCCCTTTACGCGGTAGCGCTCTACCCCTGGCCCCAGTGCGGAAAGCCCCGGCCGGTAAATTGTGCTGGCGCCTGGCGGCTGCAGGCCGCTGGTAGAATGGGGCATCTGGTTCTCCGAAAACGGCAGCGTCCTGCGGTCCTTATATCACTCGAAATCGGGATGAGATACAAAGACAGACTTGACCCTTATGAAAAAAAATTCACTATGAGAAATAAGTGATGCGGAACGCTTCAGACGGGAATCGACAGGGAGACGCTGCAAAGGCGCCCCGGCCGAACAAGAGCGACGCCACGATCCAGCCAAAACATAAGGGAACGCGCATACCGCGCGCAGCAAAAACTGGTCGAGGAGACTGCTATGGTTGCTTTCGTTGAAACCGAAGGATCCGAAGCCGCGTCAAGCGGCGGGCTGATCCGTTCACTGGATTGGAAGGGCGCCTTCTGGGTGGCCGCCGGCGTTCCGCCGCTTGTGCTCTTCTCGATAGGCGGCATCGCCGGCACGACCGGCAAGCTCGCCTTCGTCGTCTGGATCATCTCCATGGTGATGGGCTTTCTACAATCCTTTACCTATGCCGAAATCGCCGGCATGTTCGCCAATAAATCCGGCGGTGCCTCCGTCTACGGGGCGACGGCCTGGCTGCGATATTCCAAGTTCATTGCCCCGCTATCGGTGTGGTGCAACTGGTTCGCCTGGTCGCCCGTGCTCTCGCTCGGCTGCGCCATTGCCGCCGGCTATATCCTTAATGCGCTCTTCCCCATCCCGGGCGCCGATTCGCAGCTCGTCACCAGCTGGATCGCCGCCCATGCAGGCAGCATCGCCGCAGATAGCCCAAGGGTTGCCGAATGGCTGGCAACCAACACCGGCAAGACCCAGGCAGACGCGATTTCCGCGCTTCTATCCGCTGACGGCGTTGCCGCCTATACGCCCTGGATTCGAACCTGGTCGCTGGTGACCTTCAACATCCCCTTCCTCGCGAAGGCCAGCCTCAATGCCACCTTCGTCATCGGCGGCATCCTGATGCTGATCATATTCGCGATCCAGCATCGCGGCATCCTCGGCACCGCCAGCGTGCAAAAATGGCTCGCCATCGTCGTCCTCGTGCCGCTGCTCATCATCGGCCTATATCCCATCTTCAGCGGCCAGATAGACACCCTCAATGTCACGGGTCTGTTGCCACCGACGGCAGCCTATTCAGGCGTCGACGGCACTTGGAGCAATGGCGGCTGGACGCTGTTCCTCGGCGGGCTCTACATTGCCGCCTGGTCGACCTACGGCTTCGAAACGGCGGTCTGCTATACCCGCGAACTGAAGAACCCGAAGACGGACACCTTCAAGGCGATCTTCTATTCCGGCCTGCTCTGCTGCCTGTTCTTCTTCCTCATTCCCTTCACCTTCCAGGCGGTGCTCGGGCAGACCGGCATGCTGGCGCCGGGTATCGTTGACGGTACGGGTGTGGGTGAGGCGCTTGGTGGTCTCGTGCATGGCGGCAAGATCGTCACGCAATTGCTGGTCATCCTGATGATCATGGCGCTCTTCCTCGCCATCATGACGGCCATGGCCGGATCTTCGCGCACGCTGTATCAGGGATCGAAAGACGGCTGGCTGCCGAAATACCTCGATCACGTCAACGAACACGGCGCCCCGACCCGTGCCATGTGGACGGATTTCGCCTTCAACCTGCTGTTGCTCGCCATTGCCTCCGATACGGCCGGTTACTTCTTCGTTCTCGCTGTCTCCAACGTTGGCTACATCATCTTCAACTTCCTGAATCTCAATGCCGGGTGGATCCACCGTATGGACAGCAGCCATATCGAGCGCCCGTGGAAGGCGCCGACCTGGCTGATCGGCCTGAACACGGTGCTGGCCTTCGTCAATGCGCTGTTTCTGGGGGCGGGCGCCAAGGTCTGGGGCTATTCCAACGCGCTCTGGGTCGGCTTCATCTTCGCGGCCCTGATCCTGCCCGTCTTCGCCTATCGGCATTACGTGCGCGACGGCGGCAGGTTTCCGGCCGGTGCTATGGAGGACATCGGCCTGGTCGGTCAGGACATGGGTGTGAAAAGGGCAGGCATCCTTCCCTACGCAGCATTGGCCGCCGGGTTGGTCGTCGTGCTCGTCGCGAACGTCATCTTCCAGCTACCGGCGTAATGTTCATCGCAACACGCGGGGAGGCCTGCGTGTTGCTCCATCAGAATCTGCGCGGTGATGAACGACGACACGCATCAAAGCTTGTCCAGAAGGGAATACGATATGAGCCAGTCGCAGCCGGTCATCACCCGCACGCAAGAGCGGCAACGGGAGGAGTGGGACGACCCGGTGAGAGGCAATACGGCCTTCTATACGCTCTTGAGCAGCGATATCACGCCAACAGACAGCATGTGTGCCGGCGTCGCGGAAGTGGCGCCCGGCAGCGGTGGCGCGCGGTCGCATCGCCACGCTGAAGCCGAGATCTACTACATTCTTGAAGGCACCGGTATTCTCACTGTCGACGGAGTCGAGACAATTGTCAGCAAAGATGCCGTCATTTTCATACCCGGCAATGCCGAACACGGACTAAGAAACGAGTCGACGAGCGTCCTCAGACTCTTCTACGTCTTCCCGACCGGCCGTTTCTCCGAGGTCGTTTATCAATTTGCCGATTGATCCGCCCTCGGCTTTAAATTCGATGAACGACGCCCTGGCTGCCGCAATAAAGGCGTCCCGTGAAGCCTCGGTCGGCCGATTGTCGTCGAGAACCGCCAGACAGGCATTGATTGCCAAACGGTGTGCCTCGCCCTGCGGGGCGGGCCAGCAGGAATAAAGGCAGTCGATAGCCTCGAGGGCGCTGTCGATGTGCCTGAACTGACCGGTTGTCGGCACCTCGACGGTTACCATCGCATTCCATTTCTTGATATCCATACTCTACAACGGATGGGAGATTAAAATTGTTCCATTCAACTTAAATTTGAAAACAGAGGTGTCGAGGTGATCGCGGAGAAGCGCGTGTCGGTCTAAGGGCATAAGCCTCTTGTCGCCCAATCTACCTCGGGCCGAATCGATCACGCCAGGCCGCCTGCGCGCCGTCATAGGGCAAAGCTGTTGCCTGGTGCACGCCCCTGGCGATGGCGCGCGCCATCACTGTCGTCGCAAGCTGGCAGAGCTCCAGAAAATCGGCCACGCCCTGCATGGGCCGAGCGCCGGTCGATGCGGCAAAGACGGTATCGCCGTCGAACGGCAGATGGGCGGGCAACAGCGCACGAGCGAGACCGTCCTGCGCCATGATCGACAGTCGATGCGCCTCCGCCTTGGTCAGCGCGGCATCCGTCACGACTGTGCCGATGGTGGTCGCGGTAATGTTCACACCCTTCAGCCGCATGGCTCGGTCAGCGGGGGTAACGATGTGCGGCATGCCGAGCCCGCCGAACTCGTCGCCCTCCTCGAAGGGGGCAGCCCAGAAGTGCGGACCATTGCCGATGACAGCGGTGCCCAGCGCATTGACGGCCACCAGTGCAGCAATGCGGTGACCGCTGCTGCTGATGGCGCTCGCGGAGCCCAAGCCGCCCTTGAGGGTTGCGGTCGTTGCACCGGTACCGGCGCCGACGCTGCCCAGCGAAAATGCCCCTGTCCCGGCTGCGCGGAAGGCCTCGTAGCCCATGTCGCGGTAGGGAGAGTGCAGGCCCCAGTCCTTGTCGCCGCCGTTCAGAAGGTCCATCAGGATCGCTTGCGGCACGATCGGCACGCGGGTCGTGCCGACTTGCAGCCCGCGCCCGACCTCGCGCAGTCCTGCCTGGACGCCACCGGCGGCATCCAGCCCGAAGGCCGACCCGCCGGAAAGAACCAGCGCATCCACCATGCCGACAGACATCGATGGATCGAGCAGCGCCGTGTCGCGCCCGCCTGGTGCCCCGCCCATGACTGTTCCGGAGGCGACAGCTGGACTGTCGAAGACGACGACGGTAACGCCGGAGCCAAGGGTAAGGTCCGTATGATGGCCAACCGACAGGCCTTCTATGTCCGTTAGCAGATTGAGAGAGCTAGCCAAGTCATCGTTCCTCGCCTGTACAGGCCGATAGAATCGCACCGCTCCGGAAAAGACAAGACCGGCCCAGCGTCTGCTGGGCCGGTCTTGTCGGTCTGGTGGTGGCTGAATGCGGGCTCTGCCCGCAGCCGCCTAGACGTGCATCGGTTGGGCGGGGCTGCGCGCCAGCAGGTCGCGGATGGCGAGCTTGACCTCGTCGGCGCTGCCGAAACGCTGTTCGTCGAGGTCATGGACATGATATTTCACGGCAATGAACCGCAGCCGATCGTCATCCGGGACGACGATACCGACAGGTACACCTGCGTATTCGATAACTTGCTTCTTCATAGGTATACTCCCACTGCGCAGGGCGCAGTTATGGCAAAATGACGATTTTGATCCGAAAAGGGATGAACGTCACATTCGACAGCGCGGGCCGGAGCGGAAGCCCGAGACGTCTTCGTCCAGTGCATCGCCGCAGGCGGCGCTTGCAATGAGTGTGTAGTGTTTCATCTCACGTCCCTTAGGTTGGCGTTGCACTTGAGATCTCCGGCACCCGGAGATCACACGATGGAATCAATTACTCTACTTGTCAGGTAGAAAATAACCTGAATACCATCGCAAACACATTCCAATAAATATCAAAATGTCGGCGCTGCGAAAAAATATAAATCCGATTTGGGACAACTATGTGAAAGATATTCGATCTTTCCCCAGTTGCCTCCGCCCAGGATCGATTCTCACCGACGCTCCAGAGATAGGAATTTGGGTCGCCACCGGCAATGGCGCGCCGGTTGAAAAACCGCCTCGTCGCCAAATGACCCTAATGGTTAATGCGCCCTCACGAAGCCACGGAAATCTCATCGAGGGCCTTTTCCAAGGCCTGCAGGAAGAAATCGGCGCTTTCCATGCTGATGCACAGCGGCGGCTTGATCTTCAACACGTTGAGGTGATCGCCGGTCGGCTGAATGACGACGCCAAGGTCGAGCAGCCTCTCGCATAGCGCCGATGTCTGAAGAGCGGCGGGTTCGAGCGATGAGCGATCGCTGACCAGTTCCAGGCCGAGATAGAGACCCATGCCATGCACGGCGCCGATGAGCGGAAACCGCTCCATCATCGCCGACATCCCCGATTTCAGATGGTCGCCGACGGTCCGTGCATTGTCCTGCAGCGCCTCGTCCCGCAGGATGTCGAGGACCTCCATGCCGATGACGCAACTGACCGGGCTGCCGCCGGTCGAGGAGAAAAAATATCCTTCCCGCTCCAGCGAATCGGCAATCGCCTGACTAGTGATAACGGCGCCAAGGGGATGGCCGTTTCCCATCCCCTTGGCGATCGTGATGATATCGGGCACCACGCCCTGCTGCTCGAGGCCCCAGAACACCTGTCCGAGCCGCCCGTAGCCGACCTGCACCTCGTCGGCGATACACAGGCCGCCGGCGTCGCGCACCAAGGCGTAGATCTGGTCGAGATATCCAGCGGGGAGAAGGATGCCGCCGGCATTGCCGCAGATCGCTTCGCAGATGAAGCCAGCGAGCCGCTCGCCCTTCTCACTGATGGCATCCAGCAGCGGCCGCGTTGCCTCGACATAGGCATCGGCCGCATCCGGACCGCGAAACTGTCCGCGAAAACCGTTCGGTGCTGGCGCCGCATGGACCCAGTCGGGTCGCGTCGTCAGCGCTTGCGGATTGTCGGCAAGCGATGTCGATACCGCGTCGCTGGCAACCGACCAGCCATGATAGCCTTCCTTCAGGCAGAGCATATTCCGGGCGCCGGTGTGGGCCCAGGCCAGCCGCAGGGCGAGGTCGTTGGCCTCCGAGCCACTGTTGACCAGGAAAACCCGGTCCAGGCCCTCGGGCGCAAGGCTTGCCAGCCGCGCCGAAAATTCGGCAATCGCGGCATAGTGAAAACGCGAATTGGTGTTGAGCAGCGACCACTGCCGCTCGATTGCGCTGGTGAGGCGCGGGTGGGCGTGGCCGAGGAGGGTGACATTGTTGATCATGTCCACATAGCTGCGGCCCTCAATGTCGTAGAGGTACTCCCGCCAGCCGCGTTCGATCTGGGGCGGCTGCGCGTAATAGTGCTTTTGCGGCGCTGCAAGATGCGCGGCGCGCCGGGAGAGGAGATCGCCACTGTCGGTCTCCGCGGCATCGATGGCTTCAGAGAGCAGCGCGGCTGGCGTGGGGCAGAGCGTCGACCAGACTGTTCTTGCATCGGCAGTGCAGAATAGCGGCGGTAGCAGCCCTGGAATCCGGCAAAGCTGCACGCGAAGGCCGCCGATGGAGCCTTCTTCGCCGGCTATCTTTCCAAGGCTTTCGCCCGCTGCGATATCCGCACCTTCCTCGAAGCTGCAGATCACGCCACCGAGATGCAGACTGACAGGGTGGGCTGAAAGCACCAGGTGCTGGCCATCGTTGACGATCTTGCCCGGGAAAGGCGCGGCAAGCCCGGTTCCCGCGGGCAGGCAGATATCGCAATGGAGCGCAAAGTTCTTCGGTGCCTGCAGGGCCGGCGGCTGCGTGTGCGAAAGCCGGAATTCCCCGTAGCGGGTGGCGGCCATTCCCGTCTCGCCCGCTGCCCGCGCCAATAGCCGCCAGTCGATATCCGGCTTCAGCCAGTTGCCGTCGTTCAGCAGCGGGCTGGTCGTCGACAGGTCGACCGGGACGATCTTTACGGGGTCGATGCCAGGTAGCAGCGCCGCCCAATCCGTCGTCACGATCGGCGGCAGGCCGATCCCTACCGCGCATAGAATGGCAGCATCCATGACATCCGCATTGGCGGAGGTCGCGACCTCGAAAATCTCACGCTCGAGGACGATATTCTCGCGGACATAGTCATTCTCCGGGTCGATCGCCAACTGCTGTTCGCTGCTGGCGACGAGGATGACCGCGCGTGCCACGATCAGCGACCACAATGCCTGCAGCTCCGCCTCGGTCAGCGGCATGACCGCGTGATAGGCGGCGACTGCGGGCAGGATGAACAAGGGATCACCCTTGGCATGGTGGAGCAGCGACGCGCAGGTAACCGCCAGGTCGCCGACGACCCAGCCTTTGATAATGTCGCCGAAATCGATGACCCCGTCGGGGATGGGGTGGCCTTGGGCATTCGTCAGCGCCACGACGTTGTCGCCGGTGACGTCGTGATGCACTGGCTGTACGCGGAGCAGTCCAGCCAGCGGTTGGATACGCTTGACGGCCGTGACCATCGCCTTGGCAATGCGGTCGCGCGCCTGATGATTGGTGATCGCCGAAAGCAGATGCACCGCGACCGGACCGGCACGGCGCAAGTCCCATTGCAGGGTGCGATGAAGTCCGGGATGGTCGAAGTCGGAGAGCGAAAGGGCAAGCTGCGCGCAGAGCGAACCCAGGGCGGCCACAGTTTCCGTCGGCAGGTATGCGCGCCGCGTCAGCGGCTGTCCCTCGACATAGGTTAGAAGCCTGACCTGACAGGCGTGTTCGCCGATGTCGAGCGCGACGATATCGGCGCCGTCCAACGAAGGAATGATTCTCGGTACGCGCGGCGCATCGGCTATGGTCCGCAGGTAATGGATTGCGGCATTCTGCGCTTCGAGTTCGACGGTATTATAGTCCGCGTGGCAGATCTTCAGAACGTAACGGGCATCGCCCGTGTCCAGCCGAAAGTTGCGGTCCTGCTGGCTTCCAAGCTCCAGCAATGTGCCGGAGAGCCCGTAATGGGTCGCGAGGATGTCCGCTGCCTCTGCCTCCGTCACCTCCGGACGCGGCAGTTGCATGCGGTTGACGAGCGCTTGATCGGTCATGGTCCCCTCGGATCAATCTGCTGGCAGCATCAGATAAGGGAAATCCTGACAGCGGCAAGGCAAAGATGCAATGCGTGCCGGCGACTTGCTTAGGACGGGCCAAAGCTCGGGTCTGGAAAACGTGTTGATCCTGAAAATTAGAAGGGCGCCAGTTGTCCGGCGCCCTCGGTTCGAGGCTTATCCCATCCGCTCCGAGGCGTAACTGCCAGGGCTGGCCGGAAAAACGACAGTGCGGTTGCCGTTGATGAAGGTGCGATGGTGGATATGGGCGTGGATGGCGCGCGCCAGTACCTGGCTCTCGACGTCGCGCCCGATGGAAACGTAGTCCTCCGCGCTCTGCGCGTGGGTCACCCGCGCGATGTCCTGTTCGATGATCGGGCCTTCGTCGAGGTCGGCGGTGACGTAGTGCGCCGTGGCGCCGATCAGCTTCACGCCGCGCTCATAGGCCTGCTTGTAGGGGTTGGCCCCCTTGAAGCTCGGCAGGAAGGAATGGTGGATGTTGATGATGCGACCGGACATCTTCTTGCACATGTCGTCCGAGAGGATCTGCATGTAGCGGGCGAGCACGATCAGTTCGGTGCCGGTCTGCTCTGCGACGTCCATGATCTCGGCCTCGGCCTTGACCTTGTTTTCCTTGGTCACCTTGATGTGGTGGAAGGGAATGTCGTGGTTGACGACGACCTTCTGGTATTCGAAATGGTTGGAGACGACGCCGACGATGTCGATCGGCAGCGCGCCGATCTTCCAGCGATAGAGCAGGTCGTTCAGACAATGGCCGAACCGCGACACCATCAGCAGCACCTTCATGCGCTTGGTCGCATCGTGGATTTCCGCGTCCATCTTGAAGGTGGCGGCGATCGGCTTGAAGCCGTCGACCAGCGCCTCCTGGGCGATGCCTTCCTCGGACATGAAGCTGACGCGCATGAAGAACTTGCCGGTGTCGAGATCGTCAAACTGCGATGAATCGACGATGTTGCAGCCCTGAGCGGCCAGATAGGTGGAAATGGCAGCAACGATTCCGCGCGTCGATTGGCAGGATACCGTCAGCACGTAGCTCTTCATGTCTTTTCCCTCATTCGCAGGTGTTGCCCCTGCATAAATCAAAGCTTGGGCGCCGGATAGCCGGATGCGACGTCATCTCCGCCGGAACCTGGTCCGCTGGAATCGTTATCCGACCGCCAGCCGTCGCCGCCCTTTCGCCGGCAGATTACGGCAGGCGCCAAGAAATCCCGTTCCCATTGCGTCGTCGGAACGCGTATCCCCGCCGTAGCGGGCGCGCCGGGGCAGAAGCCGTTGGCGCGGCAGCGCCGGGAATTGTCCGCTGCGGGCCGACCGGCGCGCGCTGCCTCAGATATCCAGCGTGGTGTCGCGCTCCCACTGGGTGAAATGCGATGCATAGGCATTCCACTCCTGATGCTTCAGCTTGATATAGGCGGCCGAGAAGTCTGCGCCCATCGCCTGCTTCAAACCCTCGTCCTTCTCATATTCCCGCAACGCATCGATCAAGTTCAGCGGCAGGCGCGGCGCGTCCTTCACCAGATGGCCCTCGGCATACATGTCGATATCGTAGTGGCGGCCGGGATCGGCATTGGTCTTCAGCCCGTCGAGGCCGGCGGCGATGATCACCGCCTGCAGCAGGTAGGGATTGACCGCCCCATCCGGCAGCCGCAGTTCGAAACGGCCGGGGCCGGGCACGCGCACCATGTGGGTGCGGTTGTTTCCGGTCCAGGTCACGGAGTTCGGCGACCAGGTGGCGCCCGAGGTGGTGCGCGGCGCGTTGATGCGCTTGTAGGAGTTGACCGTCGGGTTCGTAATCGCCGCCAGCGCCGAGGCGTGCTTCATGATGCCGCCCAGAAACTGACGGCCCTCGGCGGACAGTCCGAAATCCATTTCCTTGTCGGCAAAAACGTTGGTCGTACCGCTGTTGTCCCAGACCGAGATATGGCAGTGGCAGCCATTGCCGGTCAGCCCCTTGAAGGGCTTCGGCATGAATGTCGCGCGCAGCCCGTGCTTTTCGGCGACCGATTTGACCATGAACTTGAAGAAGGAATGCTTGTCGGCCGTCTTGAGGGCGTCGTCGAACTCCCAGTTCATCTCGAACTGGCCGTTGGCGTCCTCGTGGTCGTTCTGGTAGGGACCCCAGCCGAGCTCCAGCATGTAGTCGCAGATCTCGGTTATAACGTCGTAGCGGCGCATCACGGCCTGCTGGTCGTAGCAGGGCTTGTCTGCCGTATCGTATTTGTCGGAAATCTGCTCGCCGTCAGCAGTGATCAAGAAGAACTCGGCCTCGACGCCCGTCTTGACGCGCTTGCCCATCGCCTCGGCCTCGGCGATCAGTCTCTTCAGCACGTTGCGCGGCGCCTGCTCGACCAGCTCTCCCTCCATGACGCAATCGGCCGCGACCCAGGCGACGTCCTTTTTCCACGGCAGCTGGATGACGGATGCCGCGTCCGGCACCGCAAACAGGTCGGGATGGGCCGGCGTCATGTCAAGCCATGTGGCAAAGCCTGCGAAACCGGCGCCCTCGGCCTGCATGCCTGCAATCGCCTGGCTGGGCACGAGCTTCGCGCGCTGGCCGCCGAACAGGTCGGTGTAGCTGATCATGAAATATTTGACGCCGCGTTCCTTCGCCCACGTCTCGAGATTGATCGTCATGTTGCAGTTCCCCATTTTTGGTTTTGACCGCGGCCTTTCCGGCCTGTCAGTCGACGAGTTCGCAGGTTACCTCCGTGCGCACCGAATTTGCGATGAAACACTCCTCATGCGCCAGGTGATGTAGCTCTTCCAAATCAGCCGCATCCGGCCCATTGCCCTCCCAGACAATGTGCGGATGCAGCACGACGCGGCTGACCCACATGCGACCGTGCTCGTTCTTTGCCATCATCCCTTCGGCGCAGTCCTCGTAGCGGTTGACGACGAAGCCGCGCTTGGCCACGAGGTAGAGGAAGGTCAGCATGTGGCAGGACGACAGGCTGGCGACGAAGGCTTCCTCCGGATCGACGCCTGACGGATCCGAATAGCGCGGCACGACATGCGGCGAGGACGAAGCCCGAAAGGTGACGCCGCCGTCGAACGACCAGGAGTGACCGCGACCATAGCGGTTGTCGGTGAACGGCTCTGCCGGTTCCCTTTCCCACAGGATGGTCGCGGTATAGGCGCTCATCTCAGAAGCCGCCCTTGCCCGGTATCCAGCTCGTCCCGGCCAGCGGCACCTGTGCCATGGCCGACGCCTCGATCGTCAGCGCGCAGAGGTCTTCCGGCTCGAGATTGTGGACATGGTTCTTGCCGCAGGCGCGCGCGATCGTCTGCGCCTCCAGCGTCATCACCTTCAGGTAGTTGGCAAGGCGCCTCCCGGCGGCGATCGGGTCGACGCGCTTCATCAGCTCCGGGTCCTGGGTGGTGATGCCAGCGGGGTCCTTGCCCTCGTGCCAGTCGTCATAGGCTTCGGCCGTCGTGCCGAGCGCCGCATAGTCGGCCGCCCAGCGCGGATCGTTCTCGCCGATGGCGACCAGCGCCGCCGTGCCGATCGAGACAGCATCGGCGCCGAGCGCCAGGGCCTTGGCCACATCCGCCCCGTTGCGGATGCCGCCTGAAATGATCAGCTGCACCTTGCGATGCATGCCGAGATCCTGCAGCGCCTGGACCGCGGGGCGGATGCAGGCGAGCGTCGGCATGCCGACATTCTCGATGAACACTTCCTGCGTCGCTGCCGTGCCGCCCTGCATGCCGTCGAGCACGACGACATCAGCACCGGCCTTCACCGCCAGCGCCGTGTCGTAATAGGGGCGGGCGCCGCCGACCTTCACATAGATCGGCTTTTCCCAGTTGGTGATTTCGCGCAGTTCCATGATCTTGATTTCAAGATCGTCCGGTCCGGTCCAATCCGGGTGGCGCGAGGCGGAGCGCTGGTCGATACCCTTCGGCAGGGTGCGCATGTCGGCAACCCGGTCGGAAATCTTCTGGCCCAGCAGCATGCCGCCGCCGCCGGGCTTGGCACCCTGGCCGATGACGATCTCGATGGCATCGGCGCGGCGAAGATCCTTCGGGTTCATGCCGTAGCGCGATGGCAGGTATTGATAGACGAGCATTTGCGAATGGCCGCGCTCCTCCTCGGTCATGCCGCCATCGCCCGTCGTCGTCGATGTGCCCGCGATCGTGGCGCCGCGTCCGAGGGCCTCCTTGGCAGGACCGGACAGCGAGCCGAAGCTCATGCCGGCAATGGTGATCGGGATTTTCAGCTCGATCGGCTTTTTGGCGAAACGGCTGCCAAGCACGACGTTGGTTTCGCACTTCTCGCGATAGCCTTCGAGCGGGTAGCGCGAGATCGAGGCGCCGAGAAACAGGAGGTCGTCGAAGTGCGGCAGCTTGCGCTTGGCGCCGCCGCCGCGGATGTCATAGATGCCTGTCGCCGCAGCCCGGCGTATTTCCGACATGGTGTATTCGTCGAAGGTGGCCGAGGGGCGCGGCGTGGTGGGCGGGTTCTGGTAGCTCATGGCGGACCTCGATTATTCGCATTTTACTGTATCGCGGCGCTGGATGCTGCCGCCGGCCGGCGCGCTGAAGCCTAGTAGGCGTCCGCATTGTCGACATGGAAAGTGTAGAGCTTGCGCGCCGAGCCGTAGCGCTTGAATTCCTCCGGCTTGACGTCCGTGATGCCGGCCTTTTCGAGCAGCCGGGCAAGCCGTTCCAGATGCTTCGGCTTCATCGCCTTGGGAATGCAGTCGGCGCCCAGGCTCTTCACGCTGCCGCGCACGAAAATCTTCGCCTCGTAGAGCGAATCGCCAAGCGCATCGCCGGCGTCGCCGAGCACCACCAGGTTGCCCGCCTGCGCCATGAAGGCCGACATGTGGCCGATGCTGCCGCGCACGACGATGTCGACGCCCTTCATCGAGATGCCGCAGCGCGAGGACGCATTGCCCTCGATGACGAGCATGCCGCCGCAGGCCGTAGCGCCTGCATATTGCGACGCATCGCCTTTGACGACGATCGTTCCCGACATCATGTTCTCGCCGACGCCAGGACCGGCCGAACCGTGGATGGTTATGGTGGCATCCTCGTTCATGCCGCCGCAATAATAGCCGACATTCCCCTGCACATCGATGGCAACGGGCGCACTGACGCCGCAGGCAACGGCGTGGCTGCCGCGCGGGTTGATCACCTCGAAGTGGAGGTCGTTCGACCCTGGCGCAACATCGTGCAGGGCCTGGTTGAGGTCACGAAGCGGAGTGATCGCAAGATCGAAAGTGGGCATGAAATGTCCTGCAACTGTAAGCTTGAACGGATGGGAATGGCCGACTGCAAGGGCGCGTCAGTGTTCCCAGAAATAGACGGTTGCCGGCTCCGGCTCCCAGACACGCGCAGCCTCGATACCGGGCAGGCTCACCAGCGCTCGGTATTCGGAGCCGAAGGCGACATATTGGTCGGTCTCGGCCATGACCGCCGGCTTGCAGGCGATGGCATCGCGCAGCACGCCGAACCCGGACTTGGTGCCGACGACGAAGGTAAAGAAGCCGTCGAGATCGTCGACCGCGCCCTCGAGCGCCTCCCCGAGGTTCTTGCCCTTGGCCATCTCCGCCGTCAGATAGGCGGCGGCGACCTCGGAATCGTTCTCCGTCTCGAAGCGCATGCCCTGGTGTTTCAGTTCGCGGCGCAGGTTGTTGTGGTTGGAGAGGGACCCATTGTGCACCAGGCACTGGTCTGAGCCGGTCGAAAACGGATGGGCACCCAGCGTCGTGACGGCCGATTCCGTTGCCATGCGCGTATGGCCGATGCCGTGCGTGCCGGACATGCCGGCGACGCCGAAGCGCTGAACGACATCCCGTGGCAACCCGGTTTCCTTGTAAATCTCGATCGCATCGCCGCTGCTCATGATGCGGATATCGGGGCGCAACTCTGAGAGCGCCGCGCGGCCCTCCTCGAGCTTGTCCCTCGGCAGCGTGATGACGGCATGGGTGCTCTTGGCCTCGACGGAAATGGCCTGGCCCAGCGCCTGTTCCAGCTCCGCCTGAAGCCCCGCAAAATCCTTTGCCGGCGTCGGGGATTGCACGGTGATCTTGGCCTCGCTGCCCGCTGCCCCACCATAGATCGCGATGCCGGCCGAGTCCGGACCACGGTCGGTCATCGTCACCAGCATGGTGGACAGCATCTCACCGAGTTTCGGTTCCAGGCTCTTGTCCTTGAGGAACAGGCCGACAATACCGCACATGATGAAAACCTCCGATTGATCGTCGGAAAAGGCCTAGCAAGAATCCGAAATCACTTCAACTGGCAAGAAAATATATTTCCCTCAAAGAAAGATAGGTGAAAGACGTCAGCCAGTTTTCCGGGCTGTTTTGGGTGAGCCTCCGTAGGCTTCGCGGTAGCATCGCGCAAAATGTCCCGGATTGGAGAAGCCGCAGGCAAAGGCGATTTCCGATACGGACAGGCTGCTTTGCAGCAGCAGCTTACGGGCATGTGCCAGCCTGATCCGGCGGTATTCGGCCAGGAAAGTGGAGTTGAGCCGCGTTGCAAACAGCCTGTCGAGATGGCGCGGCGTGATCTGCGCGAAGATCGCCATGGCCTTGCGATCGAGCGGCTGTTCGATCGTCGTCTCCATCTTCTCGATCACCGCGAGCAGGATTGGATGATGCGTGCCATGGCGCTCCGCCTCTGAGGCGCGCTGGGGCTCTGCGGCGGAACTGACATGTCGGTGCAGATACCAGTCGCTGACCCGGCGTGCAAAATCGGCGCCCATGCGGGCCGCGATGATCGCATGCATCATGTCGAGCGGCGCCACCCCCCCACCGCAAGTCAACCGCTTGCCGTCGATGATGTAACGTGCCTGCAGTGGCGCCATGCCAAGGAAACGCTCGATCAGCGCCGGCGCATGCTCCCAATGGATTGTGAAACGCTCCCCGGACAGAAGGCCGGCAGCGGCAAGCAGATAGGGTCCGCCAGAAATGCCGCCGATGCGCACGCCGTCGCGGTCGAGCGTCCGCAGCGTCGCATAGACGTTCGGCCAGTTCCACTCGTCGGGATGGCCGCCGGCAACCACAAAGACCGTGTGCAGCCGCTCGCCCCGGCCTGGCAGCGGTTCCGCCGGAACCTGCACGCCATTGGAGGCGAGTGCGAAGGCGCCTTGCGGAGAAAACACGCGGAAACGGTAGATTTCGCGGCCGGCGAGAAGATTGGCAGCCCGCAGCGGCTCGACGGCGGAAGCATAACACATCAGCGCAAAGCCGGGGATCAGGATGAAGCCAATCTCTTGGACATTGCTGCTGTCGCTGTCGCGCATCAGGCCAGCGCCCTGGGCCAGGAGCGGAGAGGTGCGTGGGATGCAGCTGCACGGATAGCGCAAATGAAATAAGCGAGTGACACGTCGGATGAAACTTCCCATGACCGGCCGCTATTGGTGCCCTTTTGGTCGATCATTTCACGATGATCGTCAAGGCATCCAGCGTCGCAGCACGTTGGCGGCATCCATTGTCTCTAGCGCTCCTACCGTCCCGGATGGTGCAAAGGCGTCGGAACGCCCGTAAAAATGCCAATCTTCCATATCACGCAATTGCCTTTTGTTGCTGAAAGCAGCAAGACATAAGTGGTTTTCAGGAGAGGGCCGATTTGCCCCAGAAAATATAGTGATCGACCGGGTAACCGGCGCCTGAGGAATTGTTGATGGTACCTGCCGATCGGCTTGTTCTTCCCTTTTTGGCATTGCCACGGACGACCAAGCGCGCCTTCGCCCTGATGGTCGACGCCAGCCTTTGCGTGCTGACAGTGTGGTTTTCCTATTGCCTGCGACTGGACGGCTGGGTGATCCTCGAGGGCGTCGAATGGGTTCCGGCAATCGTCTCGCTGCTGCTCGCCATTCCGATCTTCGTCGTTCTTGGCCTTTACCGGGCCATTTTCCGCTATGCGGGCCTCTCCGCCTTCATGACGGTCGTCAAGGCGGTGGCCATCTATGGCCTTGCCTTCATGACGATTTTCACCGCAATCAGCATTCCAGGCGTACCGCGCACGGTGGGCATATTGCAGCCGCTGTTGCTGCTGATCGCCGTCGGCCTGTCGCGCATGTGGACGCGCTATTGGCTCGGCAACGCCTATCAGAGGCTTCTCAATCGCAGTGCCCTCGCCAAGGTTCTGATCTACGGCGCCGGCGCCTCCGGCCGGCAGCTCGCGGCGGCCCTTGCCAACAGCTCCGAGGTCAATGTTGTCGGCTTTCTCGACGACGACCGGCATCTCCAGGGCAGCATCATGGCTGGATTGCCCATTTACAATCCCACCGATCTGCCGGCGCTGGTCGCGACCGGAGAAATACGCGACGTGCTCTTGGCTCTCCCGAATGCGACACGGCAGCGTCGAAACGAGATCCTCGAGAGTATACGCAAGGCGCGCGTCACGGTTCGCACCATGCCGGATCTCACCGCCCTGGCACAGGGGCGCATCGCCGTTTCCGACCTGCGGGAACTGGACATCGAAGATTTGCTCGGCCGCGATGTCATCGCGCCCGACCAGGCACTGCTTGACCGCAACATCCGCGGCAAGGTCGTTCTTGTGACCGGCGCCGGCGGATCGATCGGCAGCGAGCTGTGTCGCCAGATCGTCAAGAACCGTCCTTCCAGTCTGCTTTTGGTGGAGCAGAACGAGTTCGGCCTCTATCTCATTCTCGGCGAGCTCGAAAAGGCGGCCCTCGCCTACCCGGACACGCCGATCCGCATCATCCCGTTCCTCGCCTCGGTTCGCGACGCGCCTCGCCTGCAGCAGATCATGACAGCCTGGAAGCCGAGCACCGTCTATCATGCGGCCGCCTACAAGCATGTGCCGCTGGTCGAATACAATCCGGGCGAGGGCATCAGGAACAATGTGATGGGCACAGTGGCCGCAGCCACGGCCGCCCAGATCGCCGGTGTCGAGAACTTCGTGCTCATCAGCACCGACAAGGCCGTGCGGCCCACCAATATCATGGGCGCCAGCAAACGGCTCGCAGAGATGGTGCTGCAGGCGCTGGATGCGGATCGGGCGGCCAGCGGCACGCCCACGAGCTTCTCGATGGTGCGGTTCGGTAACGTTCTCGGCTCATCCGGTTCCGTGGTGCCGCTGTTTCGCCAGCAGATTCGCGAAGGCGGCCCCGTAACCCTCACCCATCCTGATATCACCCGCTATTTCATGACCATTCCCGAGGCGTCGCAGCTGGTCATTCAGGCCGGTGCCATGGCCTCCGGTGGCGATGTTTTTCTTCTCGACATGGGAGAGCCGGTGCGAATCGTCGATCTCGCCCGTCGCATGGTTGAACTGTCCGGTTTCAGCATCATGGATGAAGATAATCCCGAAGGGGATATCGAACTGCGCATCACCGGCTTGCGTCCCGGTGAAAAGCTTTATGAAGAGCTGCTGATCGGCGACAACCCGCAGCCGACGCCGCATCCGCGCATCATGCGCGCGCGCGAGGATTTTCTGGCGTGGCAGGACTTGTCGCAGCGCCTGGCAGCCTTGGAACAGGCATTGGACGACAACGACATCCCGCTCGCCCAGACGATGCTGAAGATGCTTGTTTCAGGATACGCCCCCAATGGCGACGTGGTCGATCTCGTCT
>Ga0070670_100000121_pt1 | contig 72344 bp, 74 predicted proteins | sample KBSS63metaG_FD_64665 | JGI IMG/M metagenome (GOLD analysis project Ga0070670, IMG submission 64665) | Switchgrass rhizosphere microbial communities from Kellogg Biological Station, Michigan, USA - KBS S6-3 metaG | ecosystem: Host-associated > Plants > Roots > Rhizosphere > Soil ... | reverse complement strand
GGGGTTGGCCGCAGCGACCTGCATGGCGATGTCCTTTACCAGCATCTGAAACTCTGCCGTGCGCGCGACAAAGTCGGTCTCGCAATTGATTTCGACCAACACGCCGATTTTGCCCCCCGGATGCACATAAGCACCCACAGCGCCATCGGCCGCGACGCGATCGGCCTTTTTCGCGGCGGCAGCTAAACCCTTCTGACGCAAATAGTCGATGGCTTTTTGCACGTCGCCGCCACACTCGCCCAAGGCTTTCTTACAGTCCATCATGCCGGCTCCGGTTTTCTCCCGGAGTTCTTTTACGGAGCTCGCACTGATTTCCACTCTAAACTCCTGCCGCGGCCGACAATTCATTCACGTTTGGCGCATCGGCGCGTTCTTCTTCCTTTCTCTTGATCAAAGATTGCTCGTACAGCGTGCGCCCTTCATTGATCGCGTCGGCAACCGCGGAACAAAATAATCGGATTGCTCGGATGGCATCATCGTTGCCCGGAACTTTGTAGTCGACCATGTCGGGATCGCAATTGGTATCGATTACCGAGATTACAGGAATTCCCAGTTTGCGGGCTTCCTTTACGGCGATCTCCTCCTGCTTCGGGTCGATGACAAAGATTGCATCGGGAAGCTTGCGCATCGCTTTAATGCCGCCAAGAGCCTGTTCGAGTTTGGCTTTTTCCCGCTTTAGTCCCAACATCTCTTTCTTGGTCAAAGCCTCGACGATCTTCGGATCATTTTCCATCTCCTCGAGTTTGCGCAAACGCTCGATGCTTTGGCGGATCGTCGAAAAATTTGTCAGGGTACCCCCGAGCCAACGATTATGGACGTAATACATGCCCGATCGTTCAGCTTCCTCGCGAATGGCATCCTGAGCTTGCTTTTTGGTGCCGACGAAAAGGACATGGCCTCCCGAAGCCGCCAAGTCGCGCACCACCGCTTCCAATTCTTTGAACATCGTAACGGTTTGCTGCAGATCGATAATATGAATGCCGTTTCGTGCACCGAAAATGTAGGGCTTCATTTTCGGATTCCAGCGGCTAGTCTGATGTCCAAAGTGTACGCCCGCTTCGAGTAGTTGTTTCATGGAAATATCACTCATGCTTTTCTCCTCTGGTTTTTTTCCTCCCTTTCGTCATTTCCTCACCGGACCCGAAGGCACCTCGATGGGGATCAGTAAAGGTGTGAATTTATGAACCGGACAGTTCTCGTCGGCTGACTACTGCCAAACCGCCGGGAACTAAAAAATGTCAAAGACTACGATAACGTTGCGTTATTAACAGAGTTTAGCGGGTGACGCAAGAATGAACGGAGTGTGGCCGGCTATTGATTCATAGATTCGAGAAATTCCTTGTTGGTTTTGGTGCCGCGCATCTTGTCGAGCAGAAACTCCATCGCCTCGACGACGCTCAGTTGCGACAAAACTTTCCGCAAAATCCAAATGCGATTGAGGTCCTCGCGGGCGATCAATAATTCCTCTTTGCGCGTTCCCGACTTGTTAATATCGATGGCTGGGAAAACCCGCTTATCCATCAACCGGCGGTCGAGATGAACCTCCATATTTCCGGTGCCTTTGAACTCCTCGAAAATCACCTCATCCATGCGACTCCCGGTGTCGATCAAAGCCGTCGCGATGATCGTGAGACTACCGCCATCTTCAATGTTGCGTGCAGCCCCGAAGAACTTCTTCGGTTTATGCAGGGCATTCGAATCGACACCACCCGAAAGTATCTTTCCGCTCGGCGGCACGACGGTATTATAGGCCCGCGCTAACCGGGTAATACTGTCGAGGAGAATCACCACGTCTTTTCCATGTTCGACCAGACGCTTCGCCTTTTCGATGACCATTTCAGCAACCTGCACGTGGCGCGTAGCCGGCTCGTCGAACGTGGAACTGATAACTTCGCCGTCGACCGAACGCTGCATATCGGTAACTTCTTCTGGACGCTCATCGATCAACAAAACAATCAGGATGACCTCTTTGTGATTGTGGGCGATCGCTTTCGCGACGTGCTGCAGCATCATGGTTTTCCCAGTCCGGGGAGCCGCCACGATCAGACCGCGCTGTCCCTTGCCGATTGGGGTCAATAGATCCACAATTCGCGTCGTATAGTCATCCGGCTGGCATTCCAGCAGCAAGCGCTGGTTGGGATAAAGCGGCGTTAGATTATCGAAAAGTATTTTTTCCCGGGCTTTTTCTGGATCTTCAAAGTTGATCGTTTCGACCTTAAGCAACGCGAAATAGCGTTCGCCTTCCTTGGGTGGCCGAATGTGACCGGAAATGATGTCGCCGGTTCGTAAGTTGAACCGACGAATCTGACTGGGAGAAACATAGATATCATCGGGGCCGGGCAGATAATTGTAATCGGGAGCCCGGAGAAAACCGAATCCATCTGGCAGCGTTTCCAATACTCCCTCGCCGTAGATGTGCCCATTCTGCTCGGTTTGCGCCTGCAAGATCGCGAATATCAGTTCCTGCTTGCGCATGTTGGCCGCGCCTTCGATATTGAAGTTCTTGCCGATCAGCGCCAGATCGCTGATCTTTTTCTCCTTGAGGGCTTTGAGGTTTAACCCATTATCTTCCACCGTCTCGGGCTCGGCGACTCGAGTTCTACCACGAACCATATGCTACTATTCTCCTTTCATCACGTCGGGCCAGCGCCCGCCGGCACAGCATTAACCAGAGTTGTCGATGTTATCCGTAAACGATGCCACCGCAGCACTTCGACACGCGCTGATTTAGGCGCAACGGACCGAGCAACCAATCGATCGGCGCGGCTCCAGGCACAGACATGTCAATGCGACAGGATGTAAGACGCAGTCGGAAATCTCTCTATATCAAATCAAGTTCTGAACGCTTATGCCGGGTGATTTATACTCGCGTGGGGAATGATTCAAGAAATCTGAAAAGATCTGTTCTTATCACTTATCCTATTTGATAGCCGATGAGTTGTCAACCCCTCTGCGACTAAGTCACTATCGAGAGCGCAGATAACTCAACAATTCGGCGAAGTCTGGCGAAAGCGGAGCGACGAACTCAGTTGGACGCGCTGTTTTACCCAGCGCGATGCATAACCGTTCAGCATGTAAGGCTTGACGTCGAAAGCGTTCGAAAATTGACTCCGCTGCCACTTGGAATGGCGCCTTCGCCCTGCGGCCGTATACCCGATCGCCGACTAATGGATATCCGAGATCTGCAAAATGCACCCGAATCTGATGCGTTCGGCCCGTTCGCGGCCGAATTCGCAACAAGGTAAATCCAGTTCGCCTACCCGAACCTGCCGTGCTAGCTAAAAACCGCTCTTCAAGCTGCCATTCGGTCACAGCTTCTCGGCTTTTTTTCATAGGATATAAGCTAGACATTCTCTTTCGATCGGAGCGGTGCCGACCGATTGGCCGATTAATCACTCCGCTCTCCGACCCGATGACCCCATAGACCAACGCGAGATATTCTTTCTGTACCGTACGGTTTTGAAATTGGGTAACCAGTTGATGAAAAGTCGCCATATTCTTCGCCACTATCATCACGCCGGAAGTATCCTTATCCAGCCGGTGAACAATTCCTGGCCGGCGTACCCCGCCAATGCCCTCGATCCCGGGACAGTGATGCAGTAGCGCATTCACAAGGGTCCCGCTCGTCCGTCCCGCGGCCGGATGGACGACCATGCCGGGCGCTTTATTAATCACGATACAATTCGCGTCCTCGTAGAGGACATCCAGGGGCAGCGCCTCTGATTTGAGTTCGGGATCGCGTGCTGGCAAGGACCGGATATCTATCCGGTCGTCTAATTTCACCCGCGCGCTCGGTTTCACAGGCGCGCCGTTCCGCGTTATTTGTCCTTCCGCGATTAAACGCTGAATTTCCGCGCGGCTAAAACCTGTGCTTCTTGCCGAACGCGTGAGGTGCCGGGATAAGAATAGATCCAGCCGCATTCCGGCGGAGCTAGGGTCCACCGACAGTTTTTCTGCTCCCAACGGCGGCCATGTACTCATGACTCAGCGGTCGAATTTAGTCCGCGAAAAAATGTTTTCCGCACGGTTCACATCATCGCGAATTTGTGCGATGAGCGCTTCCACTGATGGAAATTTCTGTTCGTCGCGAATTCTTTGCACTAACGAAAGCTTCACGGTCTCGCCGTAGATGTTCTCATCGAAGTTCATGATGAAGGATTCGACCGTTCGCGGTCCGTCGCCGAAGGTCGGATTCACGCCAATACTGCTAACACTCGGCAAACTTTTATCAGAGCGGTGCAACAAAGTCGCGTAAATCCCGTCCGGCGGCAATACTTCCGTTCGAGTCGATAGATTGGCGGTCGGAAAACCAAGACCTCTGCCGCGCTCGTGGCCGCCGACGATACGGCCGGAGAGGAAGTGGTACCGGCCAAGCATCTTTTTAACTTCTGCAACCCGGCCGTCGCCGATCATCTGCCGGATTCGGGAACTGCTCACTCTCACGCCGTCAATTAGAATAGGTTCGACAACCGCAACGCTGAAATCGAGCTTCTTGCCCCACCGGGTGAGATCTTCGACGTCTCCTTTCCTTCCTTGGCCAAATCGTAGATCTTTCCCGACCCACAGCTTGGTTGCGTGCAGACGATCCACGAGAATATGGCGGACGAAATCTTCCGCTCCGATCGCTGCAAACGCCGCGTCAAAATGCTGCACGATGACCACATCCACGCCGAACGCTTGGAAAAGCTGCATCTTGTCCTTGTGAGTCAGGAGCATTTTGGGCGCCCGCTCTGGCGCGAGGACCCTCAACGGATGCGGCTCAAATGTCAATACGATCGAGCAGCGGCCAAGCTGTTTGGCATCGGCGACGGCGCCTTCAATCAGCGCTTGGTGACCTAAATGGATACCGTCGAAATTGCCAAGAGTAACGACTGATGGTCTTACCTGAACGGCGGGATCACCGAGATGCCGAAATATCTGCATAGAGCTAGAGAGGTTCCGCGGCCACTGTACCGCCACACGCATCGTAAACGCATCGGGAAAGCAGAAACAGTCCGGCAGGAGCCAATTACGACTCGAGAGCTTTGAGGCGTTGCTTAGCTCGGCCTGCTTCGGCAGACTGCGGAAATCTTTCGATTAATTCCTGTAAAACGAGACGTGCATTCAGTTTTTCGCCAAGCTCGGCGAACGCCGAGCCCTGGCGGAGGAGCGCCGCCGCGACTCTATCGCTTTGCGGATACCTGCGGCGGACTTCATCCAATTCCAGTATGGCTCGATCGAACTCTTTGAGAGCGAAGTAGCTTTCTCCGATCGCATATTGGGCGCTCGGACCAAGCTTGCTCTTTGGATTTCGTTTGAGGAAGTCTTTGAACCGACCGATCGCGACGCGATAATCTTTTTTCTCAAAAGATCTCCAGGCAGTTTCAAACTCTTTACGTACGCTTTCCGACTCAGCCAGGGATAGGTCCACGCTGTTTTCAATCGGTTCCGGCCTCTGGGCGGCCTGCTGCATCGATTCCCGTAGCTGCTGCAACTCGGCGTCACGCGCTTTAATCAGCTCCGCTTGATTGCTTGCCTCCTGCTCCAATTTGGCCAGACGATCTTCGAGATTTTTGACCCGTTGATCGCCTTCACGATTCGTCTGCCCGAGTTGGCGACCGACTTGAACCCTCGTTTCATCGATCCGTTCTTTGATCGTACCGAGCTCGCGCTGAAGTTGCTGCAGGTTGGCTTGGGTATCCGCCAGACTCGATCGCATATTGTCGATATCGGCATGCATATTGGTGAGGTCGCCGCGCTGCCGTCGTTGCTCCCGCTCGAGCAGCTCCACCTGTTGCGGATTGACACAGGACGACAACCATCCCGCAGCAATTACGAGTAAGCAGGAAAATATCTTTATTGAGAGTGAGGGTTTCACAATCGCGCTCCGATTACGAAGTTGAGCGTCCCTGCAAGATAACAAACCGCGCGCGGCGATTTTGTTTCCAGCACTGTTCGTCGTGTTCGCGGCAGACTGGAATTTCTTCACCATAGCTGATGGTCGAGAGCCGGTCGGGCGAAATCCCCAGCGATGAGAGAAACTCGCGCGCGGCTTGCGCCCGCTTGGCGCCCAGGGCGAGATTGTATTCATTAGTCCCGCGCTCATCGCAGTGGCCTTCAATCTCTACTCGCGCCGAAGGATTACTTCTCAGCCAGTCGGCATTCCCGCGGAGAGTCGTGCGCGCATCTGCGCTAAGGTCGTATCGGTCAAAATCAAACATGACATCCTTGAGCGGGCTCGACGCCGGTGTAATCGGTGGCTTACCTTCTTGCATGTCTTTTAAACTGCTGGTGCCGGTAGTGGCTTCCTTCGTGCCGCCACGCTCTCCTTCCCCGCTTCGAGCGTCTTGTCCAGCGGTGCTGGAATCGCTAGAACGCGCGCCGGAACCGTCCGGCTTTGTAGTGGTCGACGGAGCGCATGCGCCCAACACCAACAGCAGGAACCCGCCACAAACATAGCATGCGGATCGAGTCTTCATCTTAGTCCTCCTAACAATGGGGGCGCACATTGAAGCTGAGTAGGACGCGGCAAGCCGAGGTCAGTCTAATCGCGGGGACCAGTTAGGCTTTGTATCATCCCCCCCAGAGCCTGTCAATCTACGCTGGTTATCACCGCTCGCTTGCATGACGTAGAGATGGTACTTGCCCGCGCGATTGGACGAAAAAGCAATGAATCTGCCATCCGGGGACCACGTCGGATCTTCGCTGTCGAAGGATTCAGAGGTGAGCTTGCGCGGCTCTCCCCCGTCGGATGAGATAGTAAAAATTGCAAACCGATTCCCGACACGACCCGTGTAGACGATTCGGTCACCCTTCGGCGACCATTCCGGAGAGGTATTGTAACTTCCGCTATAGGTGAGCCTGCGCGCGGCCCCGCCCCCAGCGTCCATAATGTAGATTTGTGGCGAACCGCTTCGATCCGACACAAACACGATTTGTTTGCCGTCCGGCGACCACGCCGGCGAAACTTCGATTCCCGCGTCGCTGGTGAGTTGGCGAATCACATTACCGCTGCGATCCAGCAGATAGAGGTTGGTATTTCCGCCGGTCTCGAGGGTCGCAACGATGCTTTGACCATCCGGAGAAAATCTCCCGCCCAGATACCTGCCGCCGCCCCGTGGAGTGAATTTAATTTCCTTGCCACTGTAAAGTTCGAACAGGTAAAGAGTCTGGCCGCGGTCCTTGAATGAGGAGTAGAGAACCGAGCGGCCGTCCGGACTCCAGACGGGAGACAAATTGATAGTATGGTTATCGGTGACCTGAAATTTTTCACTCCCGTCGAGGTGAGAGACGAAAATCTCTTTGAAGCGTCCGCCGCTATTGGAAACGTATGCGATTCTGGTATTAAAGACCCCCGGGACACCGGTGAATTGGTTGATAATCTCGTCGACAAATTTGTGAGCGATCCGGCGAAAATCTCGCACTCGGCCGGTATAACGTTTACCGATCCGCTCCTTGTTTTGGTAAACATCGAACAAGCGCAGCTCTACGGTAATTTCATCTCCTTGAATTGAGAAGCCGCCCTTAACCAGACCTTCGGCGCCGATCGTCGACCAGTCCTTAAAGTCAAATGTTCCTAAGGTAATACCGCTTTGCGCATTCTCGATGTAAGCTGAACGGTCCAAAACTCTGAACCAGCCGGATAGCTCAAGATCATGAACCATCGCGTCGGCAATTCCGGTGGAAACCCGACCGGAATCACCAGTATTCGCGCCGAGGTTTTTTAGCGGGACCACGGCAATCGGAAATCTCTGGCCTCCTTGGCCGACGATTTCACCTGTAACCGCGCCGTGGGCTATCTTTGTGACGCTGAGCAGCAAGCAAGACAATAGAAGTAAACTTCGCGATCTCATCATCCTAAGCTCCTAAATCCCGCGGGCGGAAGGTCAATTCGACGTCGGCAAAGTCTTTCCGATAAATTTCTGGGGGCGGTGACAGCGGACTTGATTTTTTTACGGCGCGAAGCACCGATTCGTCATATGAGGGGTCTCCCGACGGCTGCATAATCTTAAGCCCGACGATTTCGCCGCTGTCCTTGATGCCAAAATGCACGACTACTTTCAGGTTGCTGCGCTGTCCGACCCATGCCCAGTTTTCCTTGATCGTGCTGAGCATTCGGTTCTGATAGATAATGAAATCCATTCCTTTCACGATACCGGGCCCGCCTCGTCCACCCTGCCCGAGCGCGGCAGCGCCTTCCCCTTCTCCCGCACCTGAACTGAGGACTTCCCCTTTTGCCGGTTTTTGTGAAGTTTCCGCCTTGGATTTCGCGCGATCCAACGCGGATTGCAGAAGCCGCTCCCGCACGCTGTCCGCCGAAGCAGTCTCTGATTTTGCCTCCTCTTTTGGCTCTTTAGTGGCGTCCTTTTTGACCACCGGCGGTTCTGCCTTGGCTTTTTCTTTTAACGTGAGTACTTTTTCTTCCGGAGCTTTTTTTTCAACTGGCTTGGTCTTTTCGGTTTTTTCAGCTTTGAGCTCCTGAGCTTCCTTTTTGGGCTCGGGTAGCGCCGGCTTAACCGGCTCTGTTTTAGGCTTCGATGGGGCGGGTGCAGAGATTTCCGTACCAAGCTTCAAGCCGCCGATTTTTTCTCCACCAACGAGATCGACCACATAAACCGGTGGTGCCGGACGTTCACGGGACGGAAGGAAGGGAGCGAGAAACAAACCCGCAATCAACGCCAGATGCACGATCAACGAAAACACAACCCATTTGGGAAGCGGCTCCGTGCTTCCGCCGATGGGAGACGACCGCTCCCAGAAACTCGATGTCGAGGCTTTTCCTGTAGTGGGGGTCATCTCTATTCAGAAGGAGGCCGGCTGACCATCCCCAGCTTTTCAATCCCCGCTTGCTTTATTTCGGCAATTGTTTTCATGACCGTGCCGTAACGTACATCCTGATCCGCTCGCAAATAAACCTGTTTATCCGCTTGTAATTTTCTGATCGCAGTCAGTTTCGTCCCGAGATCCGCCAATCCAATAACATTGTCGTTGAGGTATATTTTGCCATCTTTAGCCACAGTCACAATCAGCGGTTCTTCGCTGCCGGCAATGGCGCTCGCCTTGGTCTGCGGCAAGTTGACCTGGACTCCTTGTTGGATGATCGGGGCAGTGACCATGAAAATGACCAAAAGGACCAACATGACGTCCACGAGTGGCGTAACATTGATTTGCGAGATTGTGGTTCCTTCTCGCGACGAAGACGCATCTACTGCCATAATTACCTCTTTGTTAACGAGCTAAAGCGGATCTTGTATTAGCTTTGACGTGCGCGGAGCCCCCGTTCACAACACCCTTGGTGTCGCTGAGCCGCGGAACGTATGGGGCGAAAATGACGCGCTCCATTCGTTCTTCCAAATAAACCGCCGGAACAATCTTTGATTATACTCGGTTCTCTAATTACTTGAAGAAGTGGCGTTCAGCGATATTGAGAAATTCATGCTGAAAATTATCCATCTCGACTGCGATGAACTTAATTTGCTGAACGAAATAGTTGTAAGCCATTAAGGCCGGAATCGCCGCCGCCAGCCCAACGGCCGTCGCAATCAAAGCTTCGGCGATGCCCGGCGCCACGGCTTGAATGCTTGAGGAGTGAGTCACGCTCAAGCCCCGAAAGGCATCCATAATCCCCCAGACAGTGCCGAACAATCCGACAAACGGCGCCGAACTCGCGGTAGTGGCGAGAAAGGAACAGTTCTTTTCCATTTTGGTCGTCTCGACGCTGGTCGCACGCTTCATGGCGCGCGAAACGTTGTCGACGCCGCCGAGTTCGGTTGTAAGACTGTCGCTCGCTGAGGATTCTTTCTTGGATCGCGAAACACGCACCAGTTCTTCGTAACCGGAGCGGAAGACCTGCCCCACGGGGCTCGCGCTGAGCTCGCGGCTGGCGTCGTGAATCGACGACAAATTGCGTCTTTCCCAGAAAATTTCGACAAACCTTTCCGATTCACGTTTGGCGCGTCGAATTTGACGGTATTTTTGCGCAATGATCGCCCAGCTGATGACAGAAAATAGGATCAGTAGGTAGAGAATTAACTGAACAACAAGGCCTGAACCGCGAACCAGGTCAAGCACGCTATGCTGTTGCGATACCGCAATTCCGTCTTGGGCTAACAGTTGAAGCGGCCAGAGAAAAGACATCACGTGTTTAAAATGGAGCTGTTTGAAAAAGTATTACAACCCTTGTAATTAGTCAATTAAGAATGGCTAACTTCATCATAAAATTGGCAGTAGAAAAGGTTGTATGATTCCCAAACTCAGCGACCTTGATTTAAAGGGCAGGGCGGTTTTTCTTCGTGTTGACTTTAATGTTCCTATAGCCGATGGAAAAGTCACCGAATCACATCGCATCGACTGTGCCTTGCCGACAATCCGCTTTATCCTTGAACGGGCCAGAAAAGTTATTATTGCATCGCATCTGGGACGCCCCGATGGCAAAGTCGTTGCCAAGTATAGTCTCGCGCCGGTTCGCGAGCACTTGCAGGCCTCGTTGAACAATCCCGTCGTTCTCGCACCCGACTGCATTGGTCCCGAAACGGAACGGATCGTCCGTGCCGATCACAACCAGGTCGTCTTATTGGAAAACCTACGTTTTCACAAAGAAGAAGAAAGGAATGACAGGGAATTTTCGCGAGCGCTTGCATCGCTCGGCGAAGTATATGTCAACGATGCCTTCGGCGCGGCGCACCGCGCTCATGCTTCGATCTCGGGAATGACGACATTTTTCGCGTTCAAAGCCGCCGGTAAATTGATGCAAAAGGAGCTCGAATATTTGGCGCCGATGCTCACTGCTCCCGAGCAACCCTTCGTGATGATCTTGGGAGGCGCTAAGGTCTCCGACAAAATCGGCGTGATTAAAAATCTGTTGCCAAAAGTAAGCGCGCTGCTGATTGGTGGTGGAATGGCTTATACTTTCTTAAAATCCCAGGGAATCCAGATCGGTAGATCTCTGGTCGAAGAGGAGAAATTGAACCTAGCCGCCGAGCTCGTTGCGGAAGCATCGCGCCGGCGTGTCAAATTAGTTCTGCCTATAGATCACATCACCGGAGACGCAGAGAAGAAAAATTCCCAGACCGAAGACAATATTGCACCCGACCGTATGGGACTCGATATCGGTCCAAAAACGGTGGAGCTCTTCGTGGAGCAAATCAAAAAAGCCAAACTGGTCCTGTGGAACGGTCCGTTGGGTCTTTTCGAGGTCGCTCCTTATGACGAAGGTAGTCGGACCATCGCCAACGGCTTAGCGGAAAGTTATCCGCGGGTGACCAGTGTGATTGCAGGGGGAGACACCGTGGCGGCCGTCAGTGCCGCCGGGGTCGCCGAAAAAATTACCCATTTATCGACGGGTGGAGGCGCCACCCTCGAGTTTCTCGAAGGACGCGAACTTCCCGGTGTCAAGGCGCTCGAGGTATGACGCTGCCACTAGTGGTGGGAAATTGGAAGATGAACGGCACCCAGCATGAGTGCCAACAGTTGGCACGCAAAATTGCTGAGAAGCTGCCGAGAAATACCGGTTCCGTGGAGGTCGCAGTGGCGCCGCCGTTCACTGCGCTTTGGTCAGTCTCAAAAGTAAAGGGCAGCCTAAAGCTCGCCGCACAAAATTGTCACTGGCAGGAGAGCGGCGCTTTCACTGGTGAGATTAGTCCGAACATGCTGTCGGAACTCGGTTGCGAATTCGTTATTGTGGGTCACTCAGAGCGACGGCACATCTTTCGTGAAGACGATGATATGATCTGTCGGAAGCTCGGCCCCGTCATAGCCCACGGAATGCGTCCAATCCTCTGCGTCGGTGAAACGCTAAATGAACGGCAACAGGAAATGACCGACGAAATCATCACCCGACAAATGGCCGCTGCGTTGAAGGTGCTAAACAAAAGTGTTATCACCACACTCAATATTGCCTACGAGCCGGTTTGGGCTATTGGCACGGGTCAAAACGCATCTTCACACCAGATTAGTGCCGTGCACAGCCGAATTCGCGAATTCCTCATAAATTCCTTTGGGGATTCCGGCCGTGAGGTACGCATTTTGTACGGTGGCAGCGTGAAACCCGAAAATGCTTCGATGCTGGCGCAGATTGATGAAGTGAACGGATTGCTCGTTGGCGGCGCAAGCTTGCAGATCGAAACGTTTATGCCCATCGTAGCGGCATTCACAAAAAATTAAAGCCAGATGATTATTGCAGTCACGATTATTCATGTCATCGTCAGTATCGGTTTGATCCTGGTGGTTTTGCTCCAGACCGGCAAGGGTGCTGAGGTCGGTGCGGTATTCGGCGGATCCAGCGCCACGATTTTCGGCAGCAGCGGAGCAGGCAATTTTTTAACTCGACTGACAACCGGAATGGCGATTGTCTTTATGATCACGTCACTCACACTCGGTTACTTTGCCGGAAGGAGGCCGTCGTCATCCATCTTTGATACCCGGACTCCCGTGACAGAGCCTCGTCCCGCGGCGCCGTCGAGCACGCCAACACAGCCAAGCGCGCCCTCCGGAAGTCCACAACCTGCAGCGCCGGAAACTGCGCCAGCAAAATCACCCACACCTTAACACCTCGCGAGGGTGGCGGAATCGGCAGACGCGCTAGTTTGAGGGGCTAGTGCTCGAAAGAGCGTACGGGTTCAAATCCCGTCCCTCGCACCACTTCCAGAAAATTTCCGCTCGGCTTTGACCAGCTGCGCTTTCGTGCGGCTAGTTCGAACCCGTATTGGCAGCTGCCATTTTTGTCACGGCCAGTTCGGAGGTGTCGATTTTTGACCAGAATTTTTTGGGTGCTCTGCCAGGTTTAATTCCAAATACAGGGAAATATCGCCAGTTACGTCCCCCTCGTTTTATGGCATAGCACTTGCTCAACCTTTCCGAGCTTAGGAGTGGAATCGATGAAAAAACCCGACACAGCCATAAAACTTTTGACCCTAGCCGAAGCGGCGACAATTCTCAAGATTTCCAAACGAACTTTGCACCGCATGATTCAGAATCGGCAGATTCCAGCGTTCAAAGTCGGGGGGCAATGGCGCATTCTGGAAAGCCGCTTTCAAGAATGGGTTGAAGAGGAAGAGAACACGACCCCGAAGGCCGGCTGAGAAGCATTACAAGCGATATATCTATCCTATTGGCAACTCGACGATAAACCGAGTTCCCTGTCCAAGCGCACTATTGACCTTTACACTTCCCCCGAGCAACTCAGCAAAGGCTTTCACGATATAGAGTCCCATTCCGATCCCACTTTGGGTTCGAGTTCGCCCAGAGTCGACCTGCCAAAATTTATCGAATACGAACGGCAGCTGGTCAGGTGCAATACCAATCCCTGTATCTTTCACGTCAAATACCATCTTGCCGTGTTCAGATTCATGACGTGCTGATATGCAAACTTCACCCTGATCGGTGAATTTAACTGCATTATTAACGAGATTCAGTAAGATAATTCTTAGCTTTCCTGGGTCGGACATCACCACGGGCATTGACGCCGGATAATCCCATTTCAAAGCGACTTGCGAGTTAACGACTGTCCCCTCGCAGTTCTGCCGAAGTTCATCGAGAAATTCCGACAACACCAGCTCTTCGCGACGAACGGCTACCGCTCCGGTTTCCACGCTGGCTGATGCAAGAATCACATTGACGATATTTTCCAAGTGTTCAGTTTGCTGCAAGATCTTTGTCACGGCCCGCTCTTGATCTCCATTGATCTCGCCGAGCGCCGAGCTTTTGAGCGCTTGGCTGTAACTCGCGATGACCGTGAGCGGAGTTTTGAGCTCATGCGACAAAATATTCAGCAGTTCTGTTTTCACTTGGCTACGTTGCTCAGCCCTCTCCGTCAAAAGTCGCTCGGATCGAACCAGCTGCGCAAAATGACCATAAAAAAATCCAACGATTGTCAAAAAAACCAGCTGGAGATAACTTCCGGGATTGTGATCCGCTGCGTCAAAGAAAAATGCCGCGTAAACGAAGGGTGCGGCGAGCGAAATCATCGCTATGATGCGGGGGCTTTCAAAAATAGCGCAAACAATGATCAGTAGAAAATAAGCGAGATACAAGTTCGTTTCCGCGCGGCCGTTGATCATCAGAGATGCAGTTAGAACGACTGTGTCCAACGCGATGAGCCACACATTAAATTTGAGCTTGTGAAAACGAGACTCGTCGACGAAGTACAGGCAGATATTCGACAAAGCATATAGTCCCACCGCTAAGTCGACGATAAATGATAAAGATATTGGCTCGGCACGAAATAGGACCAGCGAGCAACTTATCAATACCACCGGCCAGCGAATCAGAATGATTGTGGATTTGCTCGGCAAGATCATCACGGTATTCGCCGCTGCTGCGGCTGCTGGTAGTTTGTTCCGATCGTAGCGCATCGTTTATTCAAACCGGGCTTGCTCGGGGCTATGATGGCCTGCACACCGCTTTGGCCGCTAGGAGCTTCTTAACAAGAATTTTTACACCGCTTTTGCAAATCCGTAGCTTTCCCAATTCTTGAGTACTCGCTCCTGCAACTCGGCAGGCCACAGATTTTCGAAACTCGCTTTCTCCGGGATGCTTTCGCGAGGCCAGTCCTTCGGCCACGTGCAGTCGAAGATCACGCCCGCAGCATCGCCGATCAATCTTTCCTTGGGTGGCAAGAATGGCAGCAGCACCGGAAAGCCGGGAATATGCGGCACATGATGAATACCATTGACAGGATGACATTTGGTGGTGATCGCGTGGAGCACCGCATCCATGTCTGTGGGATCGACATCAGTCTCGACGACCACGATGTAATAGACAAACAATCCTGGTTTGGTCGCCCAAACAGCATGCGCGACGCGCCGGGCGAAGTTGATGAACGGAACTTCGGTTGATACGACGCACATGTGCCCAACCCCGAATGGAGGACAGAATACCGCTTTTACGGGTAAGCCAAGATTCCTTAGCTCGGCATAAATTTCGGCCCCTTTAATCAATGCCGTGGCGGTCTGCCCCTCATGCACGGGCATTCCCATATTCGAGAAGGGTAGAATTGGATTGTTGCGGTAAGTAATTGCCGTAATTTTCAGAATTGGCTTCGGCGACGACTTCCCCGCTTCATAGCCCATATACTCGCCGAACGGCCCTTCAATCCGCCGCTCGTGCGGCAATACTTCTCCTTCGATAATAATTTCCGCAGAGGCTGGAACTTCAAGATCGACCGTTTCGCATTTCACGAGAGGGATCGGCGCGCCCTGCAATGCACCCGCGACGTCGACCTCATTGACGTAAGGCGGCAACATCACGCAGCTCACCAACGGTATGACGGGCTGCCCACCAATCGCCACCGCGACCGGCATTGGCTTATTCATCGCTTCGTACTTCTGATAAATCTGGCCGATATGCTGTTGCGCCGGGAACAAACAGCCCAGCGTGTTTCGATCGTGTACCATCAGACGGTACATGCCCCAATTTACCCAAGAACTCTCCGGGTCTTTGGTGATGACGGTATGCCACGTTCCAATATATCGCCCACCGTCGCCGCCATGGATCAGAGGAATGGGAAACTTAAGCACGTCGACGGCTTCACCGAGATCGATGTTCTCTTTGCATGGTCCGCTCTTCACCAGAGTCGGGGCAATGAGCTTTTCTTTGCGTTTCAAGTAAGTCGACATGATTTCTTTAGCGTTTGATGTCGGCGACATATGCATCGCCAAGGCAGTGCGCGCGAATAAGCCATGCCCCGGACGTTTACTCGGTCCGAGCGGAGCGCCGAGGGCGCGAAAGCCTTGCGGATAACCCTTCACATTTTCAAACAAAGCTGCGGGCGCACCTAAATCATAAACCCGACGAGTGATGGCACCCATTTCGAGATTCCAATCCACTTCGGCATCGATCCGCTGCACTTCTCGATACTCTTCGAGAATATCGAGATAGTCTCTGAGATCATCAATCTGCATGGTCAGTCTCCTAGGGTCTGAATAATACCTGCGGTGAAACGGTGGGTATGTGAATGACTTATACCAAACCCAAGTCGTTGATGGAAAGCAATTTGCCCCTTTGCTCAAAGGTGCCAAGCAAAAAAAATATGGACAACCTTGGCGTCGTGAATTATAGTTCTGAATTCATTCAGTCTTCACAACAACAAAAGGGGGAAATTTATGGCCGAAACCAACAGACCATCGGGTTTACCGGCAGACGTGGGAGCGTATCTCGGACCCGGCACGAAAATTAACGGTAAGTTGCATTTCGATGCGCAAGCCACCATCGATGGCGAGGTCGAGGGCGAGATCGTTGCCCAAGGTCACATAACCGTTGGTCAACAGGCCACCGTAAAAGGAAAAATCTCTGCCGCCTCTATTCTTGTTCAGGGGAAAGTCATGGCAGACGTGGCCGCCGAGAAGAAACTTGAAGTTCAACCGCCGGGTTCGGTCGTGGGCGACGTAACCACGCAAAGCCTAGTGATCGGTGACGGTGCGATCCTCGAGGGTCACGTTTCGATGAAAAAGAGCGAAGGACGGGTATTGCCGCTTCGTCAAGAGCCCAAGAAGGAAGCAGCTTCATGAACGATTTCCATCGGTAGATTTTCCCGTCATCAGGCAGTTCCACTTTTTAGAAAGGCTCGTCAAAGACGAGCCTTTCTTTTTTACCGGCATGTCGTTTAAATCCATGTTCGTTATCGATGAGAAACCTCGTTTGATCTCATCTTTACTTCTTCGATCGCAAATCATCATTTCTCACAAGGTGATGGCTCAAGTGTTGCGCGGCATCAACGTCCGACACGTTTTTAAATGCACCCCTGAACGCGCCCGACGGTCAGAAGTAGCATAAACCTCCGCTTCATCGTAGATTATTTAGGCAAATTGACATCTGCGTTGCAGTCCCGCTAAGATTTTGTCGAAAGGAAGATTTTACGATGATTATTGATTGTCATGCGCATCTGGTTCCGAAGAGTTGGTATCATCCCAAGTCGCCGCGCTCGATTTTCGATGTCGATGAACTGTTTAGACAGCAGGAGCAATCGGGCGTGAATCTTACAGTGTTCGGCAATAACTGGATTCGCTCACCGGATGGCTATGATCCATTGAAAGTCGTTCAGGAATTTAATGCCCACGCTGCCGAGCTAACCGCCAAGCATCCCAAGCGCTTGCTCGGGCTGGCCTGCTCCGTGCCGTACGATAATGACAAAATCCTCAAGGAGACTGAGAAGGCGATTCGCGAGTACAAACTCAAGGGTATTATGATCGGGTCAAGCACCAGTGGTGAATATCTCGATTCGCCGCGCGCCGCGCCGTTCTTTCAACTCGCGAACGAGCTTGACGTGCCGCTCTTCGTACACCCGCCAAAATTTACGATCGGCAATGAAAAGATGGAAATTTTTCGCTTGCCGGAACTGCTCGGTAGACCGTTCGATACAACTTTATCGTTGACTCGTTTTATTTTTACCGGGGGCTTTGAAAAATTTCCCAAGCTCAAGATGGTTTGCGCTCACGTCGGCGGTGCGCTGCCGATGCTGCCGGGCAGATACGGCTTTGGTTACGAGTTGAGAAAAGATGACAGTTTCGGCCCCTGGGAGCCTGATGTGATGACCCGGCCGCCAGCCAGCTATATGAAGCAGCTCTATTTCGACACGGTCTGCTACCACCCGCCTGCAGTGCAGTGTGCCATCGATACGGTTGGCATCGATCACGTCGTCTTTGGCAGCGATTCGCCGCCGGTGCCGCTTCCGCTCGCCAGAGCGGTCGATACGGTCAAACAATTGAAGATCGCCGAGGAAGATAAGCAAAAAATATTCGGTGATAATGCGGCAAAGCTTCTCAAACTAGCCGGTTGATAGGCGCCCAGGATCGCGGCTTAACTCGTTACTATGGGGGTCGGCGACAAATTCCCGCATACCATCCGTAAGGAGTCATAGGCCGAATCGTTGCAGCCGATGCAGTGCGTTCGATCAGGGGAGCTAAGCACGGAAAGGCATAGGGTAGTATCTAATTTAAATCAAAATCCGCTGCCGACAAGCTTCCCGATAATCCGCACCGCCTGCTCGATATCTGCCCGGTCGACATCGAGGTGAGTCACCATGCGCACACGGTGCGCGTCGACCGGACCGCCTAGCACCTTCTGCTCCGAGAGGCGCTGCAAAAACTGACCTGACGTCCATCCGGTCTCACTCACATCGAATAACACGATATTGGTCTGGACTTTCTCCGGTTTGATTCCAAGCCGCGGGCAAGATGCCAAACCTTCGGCCAAAAGACGCGCGTTCTCATGATCGATATGCAACCGCTTCGGCCCCTCTTCCAAACCGATCTCGGCGGCTGCCGCCACCACGCCAACTTGGCGCATTCCGCCGCCGAGCATTTTGCGAATGACTCGACAGCGCTCGATCAAATCTCGGCTGCCGACAATCATCGAACCCACCGGCGCCCCAAGCCCCTTACTGAAGCAGAATTGCACGGAATCGAAGCCACGCGTCATCTCGGCGACACTTTGCCTTAGGTAAGTAGCCGCGTTGAAAACGCGTGCGCCATCGAGATGGACTTTGATTCCGGCGCCGTGTGCCTTGTCGCAGATTTCCTGCGCCAGCACAGTCGGATAAACGGTGCCTCCCGCCATGTTGTGAGTGTTTTCCAAAGCAACCAAAGCGGTTTGCGCGCGGGCATAGGATTTTTCGCGGATTGCGGTGTCGATTTGATCCCAGCCCATGATTCCATCCTCGCCCGGAATCACACGGGGCAAAACAGCGCCAATGGCCGACATGGAGGCCATCTCGTAATTGTAGATATGACCGGCAGCCTCGCAAATGACTTCCTGCCCACGGGCAGTTTGGGCCATGATCGAAATCAGATTTCCCATGCTCCCGGACGGCACGAACAGTCCTGCTTCGCGCTCGAAGATTTCCGCGGCCCGCGCCTGTAATCGATTGACGGTTGGATCCTCGAGATAAACGTCATCACCGACCTCGGCCTCGGCCATGGCGCGGCGCATCGCGGGCGATGGCTTGGTTACGGTATCACTGCGCAAATCAATCACTCTGTCGTCCATGATTTTTCTAAACCCGTCTGAGGTTTAAAACCGAAACTTGAACATCGACCCGCTATTCTAGTCGTCCTTCGATTTCACGAATCGTCGCGGCCGAGAGAGAGGGCCTGACGAACGCGTTGTAAATGCAATCATTCTGCAGCCACATGATGTCGGCGCGCTGCTTCACGGCCTCGCGCATTTGCTCCTGCAGCTTTTCCTCCAGGCAGTGCCGCCGAATCACGTCCGTCACCATATTGCCGTGGCCTTCATCATGATATTCATGGGCGCGAAAAAAATCTAAAGCGATAGTTGGAATCCATCGATAGTATTTCTCGAGCGCTTCTCGTTCCTCTTTCATGCGTTTGGGTCCGCCGCCTTCGAATACCAGGCCTGTGCCGATGGCAACCGCCCAGTGACTTTGCTGCACGAGCGATACGTACATTTCCAGCGCAGCGCGAATCCCTGGAAGCGGCTCGTAATACAAAATATCATCACGAGCGATTCCCAATCCCTCGGCAAACTGCACCCACAAATCACGATGGCTCGGATATTTTCCGCCGAACAAATCTTCCCCTTCTTCTTCGACCATATTTTCCAGGAGCATGCGGCGCAACTCGGGAACGGGACATTTTTGATAGCGGATCCCGAAAAAGCGGTGAATATTACGGAATTCGTGAAACTGATTTCTTGCCCAACCCTGAAGCTGTTCTTTCGTCAATCGACCAGTGAGCAGGAGCTGCCGAACAGGATGGGGCCGAGGATGGCGCTGCTGCAACGTGTGCTGCAGGTCTTCGATCAATTCCTCCGGTCCGAGCACGTTGACCATAATTCCTCCTTACGCTGCGAGATGCGCCTGTTTGTTGCGGATGATAACCAAGTCGAAGCGGTTTCGCCAGGCCAATTCATATTGTCTTTTCACATTCCCTCGAATAGCATGAAGCCGTGGTTTCGGTCTCGCTCCGCAGGTTGACCAAACGATTCGGCGCGATCACGGCCGTGGATCAAGCCAATCTTGATGTCAACGGCGGTGAATTTCTTGTCATCGTCGGGGAAAGCGGGTGCGGCAAAACCACAACGCTTCGCCTGATCGCAGGGCTCGAACAACCGGACAGCGGAACAATCTTTATTGATGGCGCATCGGTCAACTCCATTCCCGTCGGCCAGCGCGGGGTGCAGATGATTTTCCAGAACTTTGCACTTTGGCCGCACATGAAAATATTCGACGAGCAGCACTATTCCAACCTAACCTTGCCGTTAAGAGTGAGAAGATGGTCAAAGGACAAGATCACGGAATTTCTTCGGCCGCTCGCTTGGAAAATCGGCATCGAAGAAAGTTTTTTTAAGCGCAAACCGTCTGAGCTTTCGGGCGGTCAGCAACAGCGCGTAGCTCTCGGTCGCGCCATGGTCACCTCACCGCGGGTGTTATTGATGGATGAACCACTGAGCAATATCGACCCGCCCAGTCGGTTAAAAATGCGCCGTGAGATTCTGGCCTTTCACCGCGAACATCGCCTGACGACTTTGTATGTGACCCATAATTTGGCCGACGGGATCGCGCTGGCGGATCGCATTGCCGTAATGCATCACGGCCAATTCGAGCAGGCGGACACGCCGGAATACTTGATGCGCCATCCCGCCACGGAGTATGTGGCTGATTTTTTCAAGGCCGAGCAATTCAGCCATCGATTGAGCGTCCCTTAGTCCATGAAAAAATTGACCGGCTTCGGCCTGTTCGCGTTCTTACTCGTTTCGGCGCAAACGGTTTATTCCGCTTGCCGCGAGCTCGACGTCGCAGACGGTTGGACACGCTCGGCGTACGCCGCAACGCCTGACGCGACTGTGGAGTTTTTCGGCCACAATTTTTTCCAGATTACGTCAAGCAAAGGCACAAAGATTATCACGGATCCGGTCGCGCCGGGATTTTACCCGACGCCGGAAGTTTCGCCCCATGCCGTCACCGTCGGCCGCGAGCATCCGAATCACAACTACGTCGAAATCGCTAAAGGAAATCCTCTGATCCTGCGCGGCCTGGGGAACTACGGGGCTGAGTGGAACAAAATCAGCACGACCGTCCGCGACGTCTTAATCTACAGTGTTCCGGTTTACCAGCAGCAATTCGGCAATGCTCTAAAGGGCGCGGCGTTCGTTTTTGACCTTGGAACGCTGTGCATTGCCCATCTAGGCGATCTGAGCCACAAGCTGACCGACGAACAAATCAAAGCCTTCGGCAAGGTGGACATCGCTATGATCCCGATCGGCGGTACGTTCACGATGCCGCCGGACACCGCACGCGAAGTGCTGCAACAGCTCAAACCAAAGATCGCGATCCCGATGCACTACAGAGAAAGCACGTACCTCCTCGACATGTTCGTCAAGAATTATCCCCACAAATATCTCGCCACCTACCGCATGACTTTCAGCAAAGCGGCATTGCCGCCGCCGACACAAATCGTTATTTTTACGCCGTGGGGAATGCGCGATTACAGATAAATGGCTGTTCCACCATCCAATTTTCTCGGCCGCTCGCGCCTTGCTGCGGTGCATCTTAAATCTTGAAAGCTTCGGCCGTTTCTCGCGCGAAGAGCTCATCCAGATTGAGTCGTTTCTTGATCAGTCCCTGTTCAAACAAATAACTGTGCAGCGTTTCTAAATTAATGCGGTTAGGCTCCAAACCATAGGGCCAATAATCAGCGCTCATGAGATTTCGTGTACCCTCGTATTCGGCGGAGGTCCAGGGCAAACTCACGCGCAAAATATTGGTGTCGTACAGAGCGCGCATGCAAATATCCTTGGCGTCGCAGAACGCCTTGTACAGCGTTTGCGCCACCCAGGGCTCCTTTTCATAGATCGATCGCCGGATCACGATCACGTGCATGATCGGAAATAAGCCGGTTCTCCTGAAATAGTCCATTTCGACCTGTCGATAATCCGGAAACAAGCGCTCCACCCGTGGCGAGCCTTGGAGAAAGCAAGTGGGCATGCGCGGCGACATCATCGCATCGATCTCTCCCTGCTCGATCATCGCATTGAGGGTCGTGTCCGGCCGGCTTTCGAGCCGCACGCCCGGCGGCATCTCGAAATCCACACGGTCTTTCCGACCTGGATGTTCCTCGCCGGCCTGAACCCAGTGAATATCGCCTGGGTGGACGGCGTATTCATGTTGAAACAACCCCCGCAGCCACACGGCCGCGGTCATTGAGTATTCGGGCACGCCCATGCGTCTGCCGCGAAGATCCTCCACTCGCCGCACGCCGGCAGCCGTGTTGACGAAAATGCAGCGATGACGAAACGTTCTCGACGGAAATACCGGAATCGCCACGAAGGGTCGATGGCCGCGGGCAGCTGCGGTTAAAAAAGCCCCCATCGACAGCTCGGAGACGTCGAACTCTTCGTATTTCATCATGCGCCAAAAAATCTCTTCCACCGACATGGTCAGGTAATTGACCTCAATGCCGTCAGGGTTGACGATGCCGTCTTTGATCGGGCGCGTGCGATCGTAGTCTTCGCAGGCCAGCGTAAGGCGAAAGTGTGTCATGAGTGTCGCCTTCTATGATTCGTCTCCTGCGGTTGCTTGTTGTCCACAATGCTGACGAACTTCCGAACTTCTCTGACGAACGCTTTCTTGCCGGCATTTGCGAGCAGTTCGCCGAGATAACTGCTGCCCAAACAAATACCGGCCACGCCAATTTCCACGTATTCGGAAACATTCTTCAAGCTCACTCCGCCCGAAACCATGAAACGAATCTCCGGAAACGGCCCTTGCATTTGGCGAATAAAGTATGCCCCGCCGACCAGATCGGCGGGAAAGATTTTTACTAAATCGGCACGAGCGCGGTGCGCAGCGATGATCTCTGTGGCTGTCGCGGCCCCCGGAAAACAAGCCACATTTACGGCGTGACAAATTCCGACCAAATTGACTTCCAAGGAAGGAGAGACGATAAATTCAGCGCCCGCGCCGATCGCTCTCTCGGCCTGCTGCGATGCCAGAACCGTTCCTGCACCAACATGAAGATTTTTACGAGCCGCAAGTTCTTTGATGACATCGAGGGCGCCGGGAACACTGAAAGTGATTTCGATAAATCGAATCCCCGCTTCCCTCGCGGCATTCGCGAGCTCCAGCGCTGCTTCCGCGGTCTTCGAGCGAACCACCGCAACCAGCCGGTGCCGATACAAATTGCTCGTGAGCTCAGTTCGATTCATCGAGTCCAGGGTGCAGTCATGCGTAGCAATAGATTTCTCAGATATGTCTCACGGGTCAGCGAGAAAAAGTGAATCGAATATGACAGGTCAAATTTACGACGACTAGCGAGAAGTAGCATCGGAAACGCGCAAGTTCAAGAAAGGTGGTCGGGCTCCATTGCAGCGCGTCTGAATCAGCGATGATCAGCTTTCTCAATTTCCCTCAGCGCATCCCGGAGATAGCTTTGATCAACATATCTACTGGCGTTCGGCAGCGGCCCTTTCGTACCGCTCTGCTCCGCGTAAATACGAATGTTATTTTTGAGTCCTTCGACGGTCACGTCGCCGTCCGGTGGCCAAAATCGATTCTGCGTATAGAACTCCCAACCTTTACGCGCATGCATGGGCTTGAGCTGCATCTCTTTGGAGAGAAACTCGACCGCAGCATCGGGATTCTGGAACATCCAGCGAAAGGTTAACAGCATCGCTTTCATGAACCGAATCGCTAACGGGCGATTCTTCTCTGCCCACGCGCGCCGCGTCACGAGCGCGTTGGTTTGAAAATGTGGAATGCCTTCGCTCAGCCGGCCGATAATGTTGAGACCGGACTCTTCCGCAGCATAATTGAGCGGCACCGCAACCGTTGTGGCTGCGATCTGCCCCGATTGCAAGGCGGCCAAATTCGCCGAGGAGCCGCCGGCGATGACGAGAAGTTTGTAGTCCCGCGGGTATTCAAGTCCCTTGAGCTTGAGCGCTTCTTTCAGCGCTGTGATGATCCCGCCGCTGAGGGAGGATGTGCCAAAGGTCGCGCCGCGGAGATCTTCGTAAGTTTTGTAATTTCTCCCGGCGATGAGAAATTGTGCCATGCCGTTGATGATGCCTCCGGTGACGACAAAGTCGAGTCCCCGCTCCGAAGCTTCGATGTACGGCTCGGGACCGCCGGAGCCAAAGTGGAGCGACCCGGCCGCCAACGCTTGCAATGTCATGGGCACGCCACGCAAAAGCACCAGTTGTACGTCGAGCCCCTGCTGATCAAAAAATCCCTTCTTAGTGGCAACCCAAAGCGGGCTATACCCCAAAGTTTTACTCGATGCTCCAACAAAGATCTTGGGCTTCTCCTGAGCGTGGCCGTGGGTGAGCCATACGAGAATGACCAGAAATGCAACCATCGTCCTCGATTGACCGAGCATCCGCTTTCCTTTTCCGCCAATCTCTTTCCCCAATCTCTCTGCCTAAGCTCTACAACAGCGCTGGCTCGCGATACAACCAGATCCTTCCAGGTCAACGGTGCTGCATCAGCGCGGTTGCACACAGCACATTTTCACTCTCCGACGGTAATTTTTACTTGGAAGATCTGTGCCGATCGAAGAGCACTTTAGGCTATTTCGATCAGTTGGCGTCCCACGGTTCCCTGGCATATCCGTTGCTCAACCCGCTGGCCAACGAACCAGAAAGGAATCACGACTAGGAGGCAAATGAAAATGGAAATTACGAAAAGCAGATTTTCCCGGTGGGCCCTGATCATCACGATCACTGCGGCAACTGCAGGCTGCGCTGGCGGTCCGTTGACAAGTCGCGAAAAAGGCGCCGGCATCGGTGCTCTCGGCGGAGCTGCGGCTGGCGCAGCGATCGGCAGCGCATTTCACCGTCCTGGCATGGGCGCGGCAATCGGCGCTGGTACCGGGCTCGGAGCGGGCGCGCTGATTGGGGATTATATGCAGGGGCAGCAAGAAAGATAGGACAGAACCAACAGAAAGCCGCCTAACGAGCCAGTCCAGGCTTGCGGTAAACAAATAGCTGAGCAGAAAAACTAAAAAACCGAAAAGGAGAATAAATATGAATCGCTCGAGAGTTTTAGTTCTAGGAGGGTTGCTTACCGCCGCGCTCATTACACCCGCGGTGCCGGCTTTGGCAGACAAGGAACACTACGAACATCATGACAATAACGGCAACCACAAGGGTTGGGAAAAGGGCGCTGGAAAAAAATTCGACGAGCATGACCGTCGCAATTACAGGCATCCCGATCCGCGCTTCTATCATCGAGACGCTCGCCACGATTATCGCGGCCATCATAACAAAGCGGAGATACATCAGGATTTCAAAGACGTGCGCGGCGCGCGCAAAGAAGTAAGCGACAGCCGGACCGAGCTGCGCAAGGACTCCGCTGAGCTGAGAAACGATCGCCTCGAGCTTCGGCGTGATCTGCGCAACGGCGCCAGCAAAGCCGAGATCCTAAAAGATCGCCAGGAAATCAGGGGTGACCTTAAAGAGATCCACGGTGACCGCGTGGACCTCCGCAATGACCAGGCAAAGCTCGACGCCGCACGGCGCGAGTTGAAAAGCGACATCCGCAAACGCTAAAGCACTCTCCTTCATTCCTTCATCCAATCACCCGATCGTCGCTGTGAATTGACGGTCGGGTGATTCGTTTTGTTGCCGTCGCTCGATCCGCTGCTTTGAATTTTTGTCCGTTCGCTGACGACAAACCCCTCTCAGAATCTGCTTGTCACAGCCGTACCGGGTGATTATTGTGGGCCGACTCACAGGAGGGGTCCACTCGCAATGGCTACGCAACGTTATAATGCCGGCATTCAGCGCGCCAAAGGCCTACTCGAAATCGCCGCCGGGCTTTACGACAGTTCGTTATCGTATCAAACCCAACGTGCTGCCGAGAACGTGCTGCAGACCGATACTGATCTTGGACGGGTGCTCAGGCTTTCCCTCGGCACAAAGAAGTCAGAAACGCGTCCTGAAGTCACCCTATCGTTTATCACCGGCAGCTTTCGCGAGATCATCGCCGTTGGCCAAGGCCATTGCTCCCTCGCCTGGGTCAATCCGTCAGTACTCCTGACCATGGCTTATCGCGGCACAGGTCCGTTTCCCAAGCGCCTGCCGGTACGCACCATCGCCGTTTTCCCGTCCTACGACGTGATCGGCTTCGCGGTCCATGCTTCCACGGGAATCACTTCGCTTGCGCAGATCGGCAAAGATCGCATTCCCCTGCGCATTTCAACCGGAGTGATCCCAAAAAGCTCTTTAACTGGAAATGCCACGATGTTTACGATTTCGGCGGTTTTGAAGGCGGCGGGATTTTCGCTTACCGATCTACGTCGCTGGGGTGCTACGCTTCACAGCGCACCCCGACCGAGTGACCCCAGCCGACGAAAAGGAATCGAAAAAGGCGCTATCGACGCCGTTTTCGACGAGGGCATCAAGAGCTGGGGAAAAACAGTCTTGGAGCATGGCTTTCGCTTTCTCCCGATCGACGGCGGCGTTCTCAAAACCATCAAAGCACTCGGCTATCGACCGGCAAGGATGACAAAAACCCGTTTCAACGCGCTGACCGAGGATTTGCCGACGATTGACTTCAGCGGCTGGCCCATGATCGTCCATGCGGAGATGCCGAGTAAAGTCGCCTACGCGCTCTGTGAAGCCATAGAAAAACGGCGCGATCTAATTCCCACGGATAATTATAAAGCCCTCGATATCGCGCAGCTCTGCGCGAATGACGAAGAAGCGCCCTACGACGCGCCGCTTCATCCTGGGGCTCGGCGCTTTTACCGTGAGCGCGGCTATTTGAAGTAAAAATGTCTGAGCAAGCTTGCCGAAAATTTCCTATGTATAGTAAGAAATAACGCCGGAGTGCATATTGCCGAACGGGCGACATGGTTCAGCGACACCCGTCCGTGATGCAATCGAAGGAGGCTGCGATGGATCCCCAGGCATCGGTCACATCCTATTACAATGCGGCCGTTGATCTGATTGAGCGAAACCTCACAGCGCGACCGCAAAAAATCGCTTACATCGACGCGGACGGTAGCTACACGTTTGCAGAGCTGGCGGAGCGCGTGAACTGTTGCGCCAATGCGTTCACCCAGCTCGGCTTAGAAATCGAATCGCGCATCGTTGTAGCTCTTCTCGATACCATCGATTTTCCCGCCGTGTTCCTCGGCGCGATAAAAGCCGGCATCGTGCCGATCGCGGTGAACACTCTACTGACCAGTGCCGATTTTGACTTTATCCTGCACGACAGTCGCGCCCGGGCTTTGATTGTCTCTAAGCCATTGCTGCCGGCATTCCTGCCGATCTTGAACAATCAGCCCTTTTTGAAGCATGTGGTGGTTTCAACGGAACAGCGCTCGGATTATCCACGTCTCTCCGATATGACCGCTAAACTAGCGACGAGTTTTGTAGCTGCGCCGACGCGGCCGGATGATCCTTGCTTCTGGCTATACTCCTCGGGCTCCACCGGGACACCGAAAGGCGTCGTACATGCGCAGACCAGCATGATACAAACCGCCGAACTGTATGCCAAGCCAGTGCTTGGAATTGAGGAGAATGACATCGTGTTTTCGGCGGCAAAGTTATTTTTCGCATATGGTCTCGGGAATGGCCTCACATTCCCGCTTTCCGTCGGCGCCACAACAGTGCTGCTTGCCGATCGGCCAACACCGCAAGCGGTTTGCCGGATCCTGCGCGAATACAGACCGACCATTTTTTACGGCGTTCCCACTCTTTATAGCGCGCTACTTTCCTGTCCCGACCTACCCGAAAAAAGCGAGCTCGCCCTCCGGCGTTGCACCTCGGCGGGCGAAGCATTGCCGGCGGAAGTTGGTCGGCGTTGGCTCGAACGCACCGGCGTGGATATTCTCGACGGCCTCGGCTCGACGGAAATGCTACACATTTTTTTGTCGAACCGGCCTGGCGAGGTTCGTTACGGCACTTCCGGCAAACCGGTGCCCGGCTATGAGGTGCGTCTACTCGATGAGGACGGCAAACCCGTGAACCGCGGTGAAATCGGCGAGCTGCAGGTCCGAGGGCCAACAAGCGCAAGCTACTACTGGAACAACCGCGAGAAAAGCCGCCAAACATTTCTCGGCCCCTGGACTCGAAGCGGCGATAAGTACAGCGAAACAGAAGACGGTTATTTCGTTTACTCGGGCCGGAATGATGACATGCTCAAGGTCGGCGGCATTTGGGTTTCGCCGTTCGAAGTCGAATCGGCCTTAGCCTCCCATGCCGCGGTGCTCGAAACCGCCGTGGTGGCGCATCCTGACGAAAACGGTCTTGTTAAACCCAAAGCGTATGTTGTTCTTGGTCCGAATATCACCGCGACCGACGAGTTGGTGGCCGAGTTGCAAAGGCATGTCAAAGATCGGCTCGCGCCATACAAATACCCGCGCTGGATCGAATTTGTCGCCGAGCTGCCGAAGACCGCAACCGGTAAGATTCAGCGCTTTAAGCTTCGCGACACCGCGGCTTAAGCCAAATCAGCGAGTCGATGAATACCCTGCCAAAATCTAAGAAGGGATTTTCAGATCAGTGAAACACGCTGCCGCCATCCACTACGATTGTCTGACCGGTCATGAATTCACTGTCCGATGATGCAAGAAAAATCAATGTGCCGAGTAAATCCTCCGGTGTCTGCAATCGTTTGATCGAACGAGCTTTGAGCTGCAGTTCCGTCAGCGCTTTGGGCGCGGTTTGGCCCTCGTGCTCGACCAAGCCGGGAGCGATTGCATTCACGCAAATCCCAAACTCGCCGACTTCTCGCGCCAACGAGCGCGTCATCCCGATTAGCGCTGCTTTGGATGCGACGTAATGCAAAAAGCTCGGCGTGCCCCAATAGGCCGTTGAAGACGAGATGTTGATGATCTTTCCGCTCCGCTGTTCTTTCATCTTCGGGAAAACTGCCTTGGCGCAGAGAAACGGGCCTCTGATATTCACCGCCGAGACTCGGTCCCATTCTTCAGCTGTGATTTCGTAGAACGGTTGTCGCTGGATATTGATGAAGATCGCCGCGTTATTGACGAGAATATCGATCGCCCCAAAAGCTTGAATGGTTTGGGCCGCCATTCGCTCGGTATCATTTTCGTCTGAAACATCGATCTTGAACGCAATGGCTTTGCCGCCGCTTGAGTGAATTCCATTCGCCACAGATTGCCCGTCGAGAATGTCGGCAATCACCACGGCGGCGCCTTCCGCAGCGAGTCTGCGGCAGTACGCCGCGCCGATATGACGCGCACCGCCTGTGACGATGGCGACCTTCCCCGCAAGCCTCACAACCACCCCTTGGAGTGATGGAGTGTTGAAGTAATGGAGTATTGGGGTCGTGACCCATCACTCCACCACTCTAGTACTCCAATACTCCAACGCTTCACGCCAGTCCCCTCAGATGCTCGCCAAAATCCACTGGTTTCCACCAGGGTTTGATACCAAGGGATTCCGCGATCACCTTCGCCGCATTGTAGCCCGGCGCGCCGGTGATGTTTCCGCCCGGATGGCATGACGAACCACACATGAATAGCCCATCGATCGGTGTACGATACTGCCCCCATCCGGGAAATGGCCGGTTCTCCAACGCTTGGTCGCCGGAATATTCGCCGATCATCCAGTCGCCGCAGTACATGTTTTTGTCGTGCCGCTCAATGTCGAGGGGCGTAGTCGAATCGATCGAGAGAATATTCCCCTCGTCAAGATTGGGAGCAAATTTCTGCCAAGTCGCGAGTTGCTTTGACAGCCATTCAGCGCGCGCTTTGTCCCAATTGAGCGGATTGCCCCAGAGATCATAGGTCATCAGTTGCCACATAAACGCCGTCGCTTTGCCGGGCGGCGCCTGAGTGGGGTCGTGAAAGGAGGGTGTGGCACCGTTCATGAACGGTTTGCGCGGCAGCTGCCCCGTGCGGCAGTCTTCGAAGAGATTCACGAGATCCTCATATTCGTCGAGACCCACGATATGCATGAAAGAGCCGGCGACTTCGGGATGCTTTTCTTCGGTGATGTATTCAGGGCGATCGTTCAAAGCGACGTTGACGGCAAAGATCGGCGTTGTTTTCGAGAAGCGGAAGTTCGCTGCGAGTTCGGCGAAACTCGGGTCGAGGTTCTCCTTACCGACAAGCTTGATGAATGTCTCCACCGGATTCACATTGGACGCGATGAATTTTTTTGCCCTGATCACGGTACCGTCTTCCAGCACCACCGCAGTGGCTTGGCCCCGCTCGACGAGAATCCGCTCGACGCCGTTCGCCTCGATGTAATCGACGCCGTTGTGCGACATCATGTGCGCCAGATTATCGCCGAGCGCATGCGAGGTGCCGCGGCAGAGCTGGGGATTAACGCCCCAGGCAATCATCGCCGGGATCAGATAGCCGGTCTGCGGCGCATCCAGCTCGAAGCCGCGCATCACCCCGAGAAAGGCGATAAATGCCCGCACGCGTGGATGCTCGAAGTGCCGCAGCACAAACTCCTCGGGCGTCGTATCGAAATACTTGAGATACTCCCGCCCCTCGGGAATTTTCCCCAACAGTGGACGCTTCTCTTCCATCGGGAGCGGCGCGGCGTAGGTTTCCGTAAAAACAATTTTTTGTACCACCGGTTGCCAGCGCGTCCAGATGTCCAGGAACGAAGCCGCGTCTTTTTTCGAGAATTGCTCGATGGTGTGAACGGTTTTCTTTACGTCAGCGAACCAGCCGAGATAACTTTGATCCAAAAAATGCTGTACGACACCGGGATCGGGACGATAGTAATGAATGCCGAAATTTTCCAACTGCAAATCCTTGAACCACGGCAGCATCATCAAGCCGCGGTGAAATACCGAGTGAATGTTGTGCCAGAAACCCGGATAGTTGCGATCTTCGTGCGAATCCAGGCCGCCACCGACCTCCATGTTCTTTTCGACGACCATGATTTTCTGCCCGCATTTGGCGAGATAGGCGGCGCAGATCATGCCGTTATGACCGGCGCCGATCACGACGCCGTCGTATTCAAGTATTTTGGCCATAATTCATGATCCGAATCGGTTTGAACACTTGACCGGCTTGAACGATAGGTTTTTCCGTCGTTCAAAAAGTTAGCGCCGTTAAAATCATCTCGGAAGTTACTGTAGTTTCAACTCCTCTTTCATCACCTGCCAGCAATTGTAACCCGACCCGGCGATCACTGCGTCGGCGGGATGCATTGCCACACCGACCTGGTACAGTCCGGCGATCGGCGTTCGATAGTTGGCGATTTGTTCGACGGGCCGGTGGTTGCCCATTTGGGTCGCTGTTTTGCGGGCCACCCAGACCGAGCCGGCTCGCATATTGGGCCACCGGCCGGAAAGGTAAAACGGATCCAATGCCACTTTCATCTCGATATTTTCATCCGTAAGGTTGGTTGCGTAACGCCGCCAGATTTTTAAGATGTCGTCCATGAAACCATTTTTGAGCTTCACCCAGTCTTGCGGCATTTTTCCGTTGAGCTGAAATGGCACTGGCAGAAATACCGATGCCGCATGCCTCGCCCTAGGCGCCTGCAGTGGATCGAATGCGGTGGGACAAATTGCGTGCAGGCAGGGATGCGTCGGAAATTCACCGGCGCGGATTTCCTTCCACATCTCGGCTAGATCCGCCGCCCGTTCCGGCCCCATGCTTACGCTCATCGCTTTGGCGACAGCAGCATCCCCTGCCTCATGCCAGGCATAACGCACCGGCGCCTTAAGCGCCAGATGAACCTGGAAATAAGAAAACTCATCGGCTTCGATGTCTTTTATCCTCTCGAGGAACGTTCGCGGCAGGTATTCCTTGCCGATCATCTCGACAAAAGTCGAATAAGGATCGCTGTTCGAAACCACCGCTAAGCGCGCTTTCCACTCGCGTCCATCGCGCAATCTTACGCCGGTCGCGCGGCCACCGTCATCGACGAGAATCTTTTCCACATGGTGGACCGCGCGGATCTGCCCGCCGTTGTGAACGTAAGCACGCTGCAAGACCTGCGCGATCGAATGCGAGCCGCCGCGCGCTAGCTCGGGCTTTTCGTCGCCGGCGATCATTTTTAAAACTTCAATACCGGCCCCTGCATAGTCTAGCGCCACGCCGCGTGGTATCGCCATCTGTGCCAGGATCAAAGTCTTAAGCGCTTCGCTTTCGAACAGTTCATCGACCGCCTGCTGCGGCGTCGATTGCCAAAGCCGCCGAAACTCTTTACCGTCGGCTTCCGCGCCAAGACTCTGCAAAAGATTCTCCATGTTCTCCGGCCGGGTGTGATAGTACGGAATGAGATAGTCAACAATGAGCCTGTGAAATCGGCCATGAATATTTCGCCAGGCGGCAGCGTCTTGGGCGGAAAATTTACCGATGCTTGAAATCGTCCGTTCGAGCGAGCGGCGCTGCGTAATCGAACGGCCGTCTGTGAAAAGGAGAGCGCTCAACACTGCTGGAGAAACGAACTCAGCATGGTAGCGGTTCGCCCAGTCGAGATCCTTCCACACCGGTGAAACTTCCCGGTTATCTTGAAAATAGGCGAGGGTGTTATGCCAGTAGCCCGGTATTGTGATCTCTTCGCTCGCCAAACGGCCGCCGTTCTCCAGCCGGCTTTCACAGATCACCGTCTTCAGGCCGGCTTTGCCGAGGTAGGTACCCAGGGCAAAATTATTTTGCCCCGCGCCGATCAGAATCACATCCCACTCGCTATCGATCACGCAAAGCTCTCCCGTAAGCTGTCAGACGTTTTCACGGCTTGAACTGTCTGAACGGCTTGAACGTTGATTACTGCAGAAATATTTTTTTGTACTCTGCCATCTTTTGAGAGAAAGCTTCCTTGTCCATATCGATCATATCGACCAATTGAATCTTTTTCGCATCCGGCAGCGGCGGATAAATGCCTTTGCGCGTGACAAACTCGCCGATATTGGCCATGATCTTGAGGCTCTCTTCGCCGAGAAAAAAATCGACGAATGCCTTGCCCGCACTGGGGTGCGGCTCCTTCGCAGCCAAAGTAATAGACTGCCCGTCTCCCATGAATTTCTCCGATCGAACGTAATCCAGGGGCACTCCGTTTCTGCCGTAAAACACCACGTTCTTAAGAAACGCGACACCGATCGGCGTTTCGCCCGTGGTAATACGTTCCCCCGCGGGTGTCAGCGAAGGCACGAGAAGAGGCTTTGATGCCGCCAAATCGTGGATAAATTTATCCGCTTTTTCGTTGCCCATAATTTTGTGCAGACTGGCCAGCCACTGCGCAGTAGTCGTGTGCTGGCTCGGATCGGGAAAAACGACTTTGCCCTTGTACTGCGGCTTGGTAATGTCTTCGAGCGACTTTGGCGCTTCCGCCGGCTTGATAATGCCGGTGTTGTAAACGACCCCGATTACCGTGCTACGGTATGCCGGGCCGAGATTCGCATCGATCACGTGTTTTGGGAACGCCTTGGCTGAAGGTGAGTCATATTTCGCCAAGAGACCATCCCTTTGGCTCAACCGCATCGTTGACGTCGTGGTGAGCACGACGTCCGCCTGCGGTTTACCGGCGCGGAACTCGGCGGCGACCCGATCCGTGACTTTGTTGGCCGAATCGCGCCAAAAATCGACGTCCAATCCGGTCTTTTTCTTAAAAGCCGCCGAGATCAAGTCCATCGTATCGTTCTCGAGCGAACCGTAAACGACGACCTTGCCGCCTTCTTTTTTTGCCGCATCCACCAGTTTTGCGTCCTGCCCGAGAACGCTTCCGGTACTCAGCAGCACCAGCACTGTGGCAATAAACAGTTTGTAATGGTCTTTTTTCATGCTTTGTTTGCCTTCCAGATCGATCATTCCCCTCAATATCGAAAAGCATCGCGATTGTCTAATGTTTGTCTCGCATCCGACCGTTTGCTAACGTACTCAAAGCGATTATGAATGCGCGAGAAAAACTGAAAAATATTCGCGAGGAATTGAAGCAGACCTTTCTGGAGCGCAGCGATTTAATTGACGGCGCCCTCGGCGCCCTGCTCTCATCGCACCACCTGCTGATTATTGGACCTCCTGGGACCGCTAAATCGATGCTCGCTGATGAACTCTGCCGCCGCATCGACGGTGCGAATTATTTCCAATGGCTGCTCACCCGCTTTACCACGCCTGAAGAAATCTTCGGCGCCGTGAGCCTCAAGGCTCTGGAGCAAGACGACTACCGACGCGTCACCAGTCGCAAGCTACCCGAGGCACACATCGCCTTTTTGGATGAGATCTTCAAGGCGAACTCATCGATTCTCAACGCGATCCTTACGCTGATCAACGAGCGCCTGTTTCACAACGGCAAGGAAATTGGCCGCGTACCCTTACTGACCCTCTTTGGCGCAAGCAACGAGCTGCCGGAAGAGGAGGAGCTGACCGCACTTTATGATCGCTTTCTGGTGCGCTTCGTGGTTGGCTACATCAGCGAAGACTTTCGCTTCCTCCGCATGTTGGAATCGCAAAAGGCTCCGCAGCGGACGATCTTGAGCTTGGCAGAGCTCGAAGACATGCAACAGCAGGTGCGCGATATTGTGCTTCCCGCCCACGTTTACCGAAGCATCGCCGACATTCGCCGGGAACTGAATAAAAAAAACATCCAAGCTTCCGATCGCCGCTACCGCCAGGCACTGACGTTTTTGCAAGCCTGCGCCTATCTTGACGGCGAAAATGAAGTCTATGAAAAACATCTCTTCTTCCTCGAGCACGTTCTCTGGCGCGACCCGGCTGAACACGAGCCAGTGCGCAATACGATCCGCGAGCTCTTGTTAGGCTACGAGGAAGAAATCACCGAATTGCTCTACGAGTCACGCGAGATTCGCGACGCCGCGCTGCAATCGGCCCGCACCAGCGAGGAGCGTGCTCGCGCGCTGATCGAGCTCCATACTAAGCTCAGAAACATTCTGGGAAAAGTCGATCAGATCATGGACAAAGCAAAGCGTCTCGGTCGCCCGCTCGAACGTGTCAATAGCGTGCGCAACGAGATCGAGCAACTACAAAAAGATATGCTGGAGCAGTTCTGATGCCGCCCAGGCGTCCCGCGCGAGCGCCGGTCAAACGGGTTTTCGAGCCGCTGCCGAAGAATAGTTTTTGGATTCTCAACGATGCTTATGATCGGCGCGTCTGGCATCAGCTGCGCGCCGAATCACCGTCGCTGCGTGAGTTGGAAGAGAAAGGCGCCGCTTTTCTGCCCCATTTCGGCTCTTTACTGCAGGATATTTTCTGCCTCTTGTTCAAGTACAACGTAAACTATCTCGACGACCGGCTCGTGCTCGCAAGCGCGCTCCTGAATGAGAAATTCCTTCGTTCAATCCACCAGGGACCGCAGTACGAGTTTCTCCGCGAGCAAACCCTGCTCAATGAGGCGCATGCCGGACTATCCACTTTGATCCTCGGCGAACGGTTGTTGGCGCTGGTCCGTGAAGAAAAACTCCTGACCCGCCGTGACATGCGGGATTTGTGGGACATTCAGAAACAGGAAGAAATCGTCAGTCAGAAGATCGAGGAATACAAAAACGCCGATACGATTCCCGATGATCAAATGTCGGAGCAAGGAAAGAAAGCGCTCGAACAGGCCAAAGAGCGCATGGGCGGAGAGGTTCAAGGCGCCGAGGCCTTGCTGCGCCAGAAAACACAACGCTTGAAGGATGATCTGGAACAGATCGATGCACAGGCGAAAAATCGTTTTCAAGCCGAGGCAATCAAGGTCGCCCAGGAGCTGGAAGACGCAACCGAAGAAACTGCGGCCTGGGGCGATACCATCGGAACCGGACAGAGAACGCCACCGGGGCAAAAGCTCGAGCTTGGTCGTCGGCTCGCTGGGAACGAGAAACTCAAAAAACTCGCCCGCATGGTCGGCCGCATGAAATTCAATGCGCTGGCCTTGCGCAAGAAAGTGTTTGAGCGCTCCAGCGAAGAATTGCTTGAAGTGGAGCAAGGCGATGCGCTTCATCGGCTGCTGCCGCACGAGCTGCTCACTTTGCATCATCCCGTGCTGCGCAAAGATTTTTACCGGCGCTTCCTCGACCAGGAATTGATCCAATATTCGCTGCGCGGCGTCGAAGAAAAAGGCAAAGGGCCAATGATCGTCTGTCTGGATGGCAGCTCCTCCATGTCGGGCGATAAGGAAATCTGGTCCAAAGCAGTTGCTCTAACGCTGCTGGAGATCGCCCGGAAGCAGCGCCGTTTGTTTCGCTCGATCTGCTTCTCGTCAGCCGACACGCCGCTGCAAACACTCGACATGAATCCGCGCGATCGTTATGAAATCGAAACCAAGGCGGTGATGGATCTGGCCGAATACTTTCCCGGCGGCGGCACCGATTTTCAAAAGCCGCTCGACGCAGCCCTCGATTGTCTTCGCCAATCACGCTTTAAAAAAGGGGATATCGTCTTCATCACCGACGGCGAATGCCAGGTCGATCCGCAATGGGCGGAGGATTTCCGCGAAGAAAAAGAACGGCTCGGATTCTCGCTGTTTTCGATTTTAATCGACACCGGCCCGGCTGCGCTCGGCACACTAAAGGAATTCAGCGATCGGATCTCGACGATCAAGCAGCTCACTGGCGAGGAGGCGAAGGACATTTTCGTTAAATTCTGAGTCACTCCGCTGCGTGCGCCAGGAATGAATTCCGGATGAGTCCGATCTAAATGAAAAGGCCCGCTTTGCTGCGGGCCTTTTGTGGTCAATGGATTGCCGAATGGCAATCTTCTGATCTCACTCAAGCCGCACGCTTTGCAGGCGGCGGCCAAATTTTACTTACTGCTGCGTTTTTTTCGCGGCCTTTTGCGACAAGTGATGCAGTCAATTTTGGCAGCCATTTCGTCCTCCACCTTAGCAGAGAAGGGATACCACGCACTCTTTAGACGTCAATGGGACGGGTGGTCTTCAGAAACATGAATTCGGCTATTTTTGCCAGCGATTTCGCTTAACTAAAAATATTGTGCGGATTCAGATCTCAAGTTAGATACGATGTCTCAAGTAAACCTTTATAATATACGCTTAAGCTATAGTATATGATCATGCAAATTTATCACGAGGCAGTGACGACAAGCGCTGGCGACCCTCTTGAAGTGCAAAGACCTCTTCCTGTAAATTCGACAGCGACGTCGTCACGAAAAGGAGCGACTAATGGAAAGCATCACGAAAATTACCGTAGTCGACACGGAGAAACAGGCCCAATGGGGAAGGCCCACCGGCCGCAATTACGTTCGACCGACACAAACCGATCGCGCCCATATTGCGCTCAACTGTTACGAGCCGGGCGTTAACGACGAATTGCACTGCCATCCTGGCTCAGACCACACCTTCTTTGTGGTTCAGGGCGAATGCACCATGAAGGGACTTAAAGAAGGCGAGGAATTTCATCTAAAACAACACCAGGCGGTCCACGTGCCGGCGGGCTTTTTTTACCAGCTGAACAATACCGGAACAGAACGTCTTATTCTCTACCAGGTAAGCACCGAGCCGAAGCCGAAACCGAAGATCGGCAAGGTCATCTACGGCGTCCATACGGGTTTGAAAGAGCATCTGCTCAATCCCGTCGAGTCTCAGGCGGAGCGCTCGTGACGTTTGCAAACGTGCTGCAATGGTGCCAAAAACACCAGGCCGTCGTTCGAGGCGTTTTGCGCGGTCGCGATGTTTGCATTTCTTACAAAGATAAAGAGCTTCCCGCCGAGATTCCGGCGATCGATGACATTTTCCACTGGGATGTCGAGATGCCTGAGTTAAAGCACTACGTGAGCGGTTCGGATTTCAAGCGTATCGTGACAGGAAGACTCACGATCGATGGCTTTAAAAGTACGTTACGTGGGCGGGAGTAAACTTTGGTGATGGCCGAAATTCTTTGAGCTCAGAAACGGTCAAGCGTAGAAGGCTGGCCATTTCTGATTGATCGACCGCTAAGCAGGTAAGTTAGGATTTATCACTTCCGGCGAGCTCCATTTTAAATGGCGCTCCAAAAAGTCCGTCACCAGCGGCCATGACAGATCCGCCGTACGCGCATTGTATCCGGGCGCGCCAGGATCCACATAGCCGTGGCCGCCGAACGGAAAAAAGTGCCATTCCAAGGATTGCCGATTTTCTTTGAACGCCTGCCACATTTGCTCCTGAACGGGCAAAACCGTCGTGACATCATCCGCTCCATACAGAATAACCGATGGACAGCGGATCTTCCGTGCACTGACGGACGGATGAACCGGTCTTAGCGGCGAATCCGGCTCGGCTCGCACCGTCGGATAGTAACCGACGAATGCGCGCACTTCCGGCGTTGCCGCGACAAAATGGATCGCGATGCGCCCGCCCATACAATAGCCGCATACCGCTACCCGATCTTTATTGACGTTCGGTTGTCTCAACAAAAATCGCCACCCTTCGGAGAGCACTCGGGTAAATTCCGGGTCTGGTGTTTTGGCTTGAATTTGTGATCCACTGACGATGTGAGTCGGTTCGGGATAGCCGAGTTGCTCGAACACATTGACTGCGAACGTGGTGTAACCGAGCTGCGCGAACTTTCGCGTCTCGGTTTTAATGTACTCGCCAAGTCCGCCCTTTGGATGGATCAGAAACAGCGCGGGACCTGGTTCCTGCCGCTCCGGATAGGACAGAAATCCGGCGACGCCATGCTCCTTCGCGCTGAAGGCTCTTTCGATGATCCGCATTAAAAAATCTCCTCCGAGTCGTTTCGCGCAAACTAGCACGATCACTTCCGCTCGGTAAAGAGGTCGTCGGGCTGAACACTATTGGCCGGGGCTGCGCAAAATCTGAGGTTTCGCGAAAATGCTCATCAGCGACGGCTGAATTTTCGTAAGTTACGGTCAGGTCTGAACCATATAGTTCATGGAATAGGAATTGCTCCCCCGCTGCTCAACAGTTCACCACAACCGAGAAGTTTTTCAGCCCATGCAAAACGATCGCACTGCCCCGACTCCGATCCCGCGGCGAGAGAACAACGAAAAGAAAGGCGGGCTCATGGCTCTCCCGGCAACGCCTTCGTTCTCGCTCGCCGAGGCCAATTCCATCGTTGAGATAGAGGTCCAAGCCGATCAGCTTCTCGGCTACATCGATAAATTGACCACTCTTGCAGATCGAGCTTGCACCACCGCGATCCGACAGAGCCAAACAGCTCATCTGATCGACGTGAGCCGGCACGGTGAAATCAACGACCTCAGAAAGAAGCTCGACCAACAGAACGAAAAGCTTCACGCACAGGAAATTGCGATTGTTCGTCTGCAACACGAATCGAAAGCGCAGATCGCCGCCGTTGAAGCGCAGCTGCGACAGAACCGCCTCCCAGCGCGTCATGAACCGGAGCAGCATCTGCTGCGCCACGAAAAGACCCAGGCGGGAAAACAGTTGAACGATTCACAGGAGATCTCGACCACCAAACGCGAACCAGTTGATACTCGATTCAATACGGCAAACGATCCTACGATTGCGGAGCTGAAACTGCAGATCGCCAATCGGAATGAAACCATACTGGCCAAGACTCATGCGCTGAAGGCAACCGAGGAGGAATATCGCGCCAGAATCGCGCACATCGAGGAGCGCTTGCGAGAAGCAACGGGCTTGTTAGAAAAGCGCGAAGAGGAGTTGAAAGAAAAAGACCGCATCCTTGAGGCCACGGCATCCAAAGAGGCGGAGATGGGGAATTTGATCAAGCAACTCTCTGCCGAGTGCACCGCCCTCAGTGAAGAGCTGCAAAAAAATGATCCCGCAAGCCCACGCAGCGAGACCAAGCCAAACCCAACCGTGAATGAAAGCACTCTCTGGCGCCGCGTCCTGGGCCGTTTACAGGAAGAGCCGCAATAACTCACCGCAAACGCAGCGGCGTTAAATTTTCCACCGCTATCTGTGATTGAACTGAGGAATCCGGGAAGCCGTATCGATTCTAAAAGCTAAGCAACCTTTTTCTCGGTTGCCGCCTTCGAGCTTTCTTCGAGAATCATCATCACTGCCGCTTCATCGTCGGTTAAGCCATTCTCCGTCGCGCGCGCAGCGGGCGCGGGGCGGCTCAGGCTTTCCGGCAAAGTGCCGTCGAAGTACGCCTTGACAGTTGCCGGATGAATGTAACACTTCTGGCAAACTGCCCTGGTATTTCCCAGCTTTCGCGCCACCGCATCGACGGCTTGAACGACATTCCGTTTGGCCTGGCTTTTTAAGGCGAAAGGTGCCAATTCCCCGAGTGCGCGCGCAGCGAGCACGGTACCTGCCCAAGTACGAAAATCCTTGGCCGTCAGATCGATTCCTGTCGTCTCTCGCAGATAGTGATTGACGTCGCTCGAATTCACTATACGCGCGCTGCCGTCTTCGTCCAGGTACTGAAACAATTCTTGCCCCGGGAGGTCCTGGCAGCGTCGCACGATTCCGGCCAAGCGACGATCGTGGAGATCCACATCTCGGACGATGCCGCTCTTGCCACGAAAACGAAAACGGATCTTGGAGCCTTTCACCTTTACATGCTTGTTCCGCAATGTGGTCAACCCAAAGGATTGGTTTTGTTTTGCGTATTCATCGTTGCCGATCCGAATGCACGTGGTCTCGAGCAATCTGACAATGGTCGCCATCACTTTGGCTTGCGGCAGACCCGGCAAACTCAAGTCTTTCATCACTCTCCTGCGTAACTTCGGCAGAACGCGGCCAAACTCCATCAGATGATCGTATTTGGTCTGATCGCGCCACTCGCGCCAGGAGTGATGATAGCGATATTGTTTGCGCCCCCTGGCATCCCGTCCCGTCGCTTGCAAATGGCTGTTTGGGAACGGACTGATCCAGACATCGTTCCATGCCGGAGGAATGGCGAGCGCTTTGATTCGGTGCAACTCGGCAGGATTTCGTATCGGCACACCTCTCGAACTATAGAACAAAAAATTTTTTCCATGTTTGCGCCGGCTGATGCCTTTGATGTTATCCATGACATAGCGCAGTCCGCGCGACTTGACGGCGCGCATCGGCGCTACCTTCACAACCTTACTGCGATCATGCATCAGTTGCTTTCCAGCCACTGACCAGGGCTCCAGCAAATGGTAGACCACTCTCTGGAAGCAACTGTTTTCCGAGGGTCATCGCACGCTGTTTGTTTCTAGATCGCACGGCGAAAGAAGTTCAACGTCAGTAGATTGCCCCTTCTGTAATAAAAAGCGGACAGCCGACGATTCACAAACGCAGACAAAGGCTAGATAAAAAAAGGCCTCTCGCTGCTACGAGAGGCCTTGAAAAAAGATCGGCGAGAATGATCTCAGACAAACAGAGGCGCTAACACGAGCGTGATGGTGCTCAACAGTTTGATCAGCACGTGGAGACTCGGCCCGGCCGTGTCTTTGAAAGGATCGCCAACCGTATCACCGACGACAGCCGCCTTATGCGGATCGGAACCTTTGCCGCCGTACGCGCCCGTCTCGATAAATTTTTTCGCGTTGTCCCACGCGCCGCCGCTATTGTTCAAGAAGGTTGCCATCAAGATCCCGGCGATGGTGCCCACCATTAGCAAGGCCCCAACGGATTCCGCACCGACACCGAATGCGCGAAAGATTACTCCCACCGCCACTGGCGTACTGACGGCGATAAATCCGGGCAGTACCATCTCTTTGAGTGCGCCCACGGTCACGATGTCGACGCAGCGGGCATAATCCGGCTTGGCCGTGCCTTGCAAAATTCCCGGGTTTTCTTTGAATTGCCTACGCACCTCATTGATGACGTAATACGCGGCCTTACCGACCGCACGGATTGCTAAGGCGGAAAAAAGGAAAACCAGCGCGGCTCCCAACAACCCTCCGACGAATACTTCCGGCTTCGCGATATTGACCGCCTCGAGCTTGGCACCGTAGTGCGCCACTTCATCGAGGTAAGCAGAAAACAGCAGAAATGCCGCCAGCGCCGCGGAGCCGATCGCATAGCCTTTGGTAAGCGCCTTGGTGGTATTGCCGACCGCGTCGAGCCGATCGGTTTTGTGCCGCACTTCTTCGGGCTGTCCGCTCATCTCGATAATGCCGCCGGCGTTGTCGGTGATCGGCCCGAAGGTATCCATCGCTAGAATATAAGCGGCGGTTCCGAGCATGCCCATGGTCGCGACGGCGGTACCGAACAGGCCGGCATGAGGGACGCCGCTCATGCCACCTATGTAGTAGGAAGCGATGATGGCGATGGAGATAACGATCACCGGAACCGCGGTGCATTCAAGGCCCACGGCAACACCGGCGATGATATTCGTCGCCGGCCCGGTTTGCGATGCTTCGGCGATGGTTTTCACCGGACGATATTTAGCTTCGGTGTAGTATTGAGTGATGTAGACGAATGCCTGCGCCATCAATATGCCGATGACGCCACACCAGAAAAAATAGAGCCACGCTGATGTCGCTTCCGGATGCGCGCCCGGATCCACCGCAAGCAGCCACTTGGCGGAAATAAAGAACCCGACGATCGCCAGCGCGCTCGTCACATAGTAGCCGCGGTTGAGCGCCGACATCGGATCTTCGGTTTCCTTGCATTTGACCACCATCACCCCGACGATGGACGCAAGCAGTCCGAAAGCACGCGCGACCAGCGGGAACATGATGCCTTTCAACCCGAAGTATGGGAACAAGCCGACACCGAGAATCATCGCGCCGATGTTTTCCGCGGCCGTCGATTCGAACAAATCGGCGCCACGACCGGCGCAGTCGCCCACGTTATCGCCGACGAGATCTGCGATCACGGCGGGGTTGCGCGGGTCGTCTTCCGGAATTCCGGCTTCGACCTTGCCGACCAAATCAGCTCCGACATCCGCCGCCTTCGTGTAGATTCCACCGCCCAGCTGCGCGAACAAAGCCACGAACGAAGCGCCGAACCCGTAACCGACAATGGTGAACGGAATCTTCTGAGGATCGTGTCCCAGCGCTTCCAAGAGCGCGTACAACCCACCGACGCCCAACAAACTCATGGCGACGACGAACAAGCCCGATACCGCGCCGCCGCGGAGCGCAATCTGCAAGCCCTCATTGAGGCTGGAGCGCACGGCGGAGGCGGTACGAATATTGGCACGAATCGAAACCCACATGCCGATATAACCCGCGATCACGGAGCAGGCCGCCCCGAGTACGAAAGAGAGAGTTGTCCAAAAAGCCAATTGAACCGGTGGCACAGGGTCGGCGGGACTGGGAGTGCGAACAAAAGCGTAAAGGACAAATATCAACGCGGCGAGCACCGCAGAGAAACTGATGATCGTGCGATTCTGGCGCGATAAAAATGCCTCGGCGCCCTCCTTGATCGCATTGGAGATTTCCTGCATTTGAGCCGTCCCGGCATCGCGCTGAATCACATAACGAGCCAAAAAGACCGCGAAGACCAACGACAGACAGCTGATCGCAATCACAAACGAAATCATTAATCCTCCTCATCCCTGATCGAGTAAATTCATGCTGGTTTGCGCCACACATAGGCAACACCGATGCTGAGCAGATAAAGCAGCAACATGGGGCCGGCCAAAAGACACTGATTAATCACATCGGGAGTCGGCGTCAAGACTGCGGCAATGATAAAGATGATCACAATCGCATAGCGGAACGAGCGCAACATGAAGTGGTAATCCCAGACGCCGATCCGAACGAGAAAAAAAGTGAACACCGGTAGCTCGAAAGTGAGCCCAAATGCCCCCACCATGCGAAAGAAAAACGTGAAGTAATCGCCAATGCGGATCGCCGGGCTCACGCCCATGGTCTCGTACTGTTCGATGAAATAGCCAAATGCCACAGGTAAAACGAACCGATAACAGAAGCTCGCGCCGGCCACGAAGAACAAGGTCGCAGAAACTACAAATGGCACGACCCATCTCCGTTCATGCTGTGCTAAACCGGGCGCGACAAAGCGCCAGATTTGATAAAAAATGACTGGGCAAGAAAAAAGAATACCCGCTGCCAGCGCGACTTTGATCTCGACAAAAAACGCCTCGGTCACGCTGGTGCCGATCAGATTTTGACCAGGCTTGAGATTCTGTCGAAGCGGCGCGACGATGAAATTAAAGATCGGCTCGGAAAAAAAGTAAGATCCGCATGCGGCGATCACGACGGCCAGGACTGATTTGAGCAAGCACCAACGGAGATCCTCCAGATGCTCCGTCAGAGTCATTTGGGCATCACTCGCCACAGTCCACTACCGCAAACGAAAATCGCAAAAAAGGGGAAGAGTTCAAACCCTTCCCCTTTTTTGGCTATAAAACCGTATAAGGGTGATTGCCCTACTTGGTTTTTGTGTCGTCTTTCTTCTCAGGTGCCGCAGGAGCCGGTGATGTGTCCTTCATAGGTTCACCCGCTTTTTGATCACCCGCTGGTGCCGCCGGTGCCGCAGGTTCCGCTGGCGCTGTTGGAGCCGGCGCTGGCGGAGGCGGAGGCGGTGCTGGTTCCTCTTTCTTACCGCAGCCCACAAACGTCAAAGTAAAAGCGAAGAGGGTGACTGCTGACAACGATACGAGTTTCTTACCCATCCTTAGTTCACCTCCTTTCCCGTCACACTTAAATATTTGTCTGTTAAGCATTTTGTATCGCACATGTGGATTGAAGATTCAAGCACAGAAACGGCCTAATCGCCTCAGTTTTCTGCTTGATTACCGCACCAGGGCTAATCGCGGGCGAGTCGCTCCATGCCGAAGCACAGCTTCATTACGGAACTGATTTGGAGTGCTCGTCTCATATGCCTCACAGCGCAAAGAATAGCGGCGCACGATTGTTTTAACGCAGTTGGAATGCGTTCGTCGCACAGAAACATCCGCGACACTTTTGACAGCAAATGTTAATAAATTGTTGATAACCCGCCACGAGCATGCCGCACAAGGCCAAAAATCGCGGAGCGGAGCGTTTTGCCTAATTTACAAGCAGATCAAACGTCGCCATTCCAAAGATTTAAAATTTTGGTGCGATCCGCCTATCGTGCACACCATCATGAAGCTCTTAATCGGCGACACAACAGCGTCCAGCGCGAAACCAGAATTTTTTCGATTAGGCGCCGCTGCTTTCGTTGACACATCCCTAAGGCGATGTTAAGAAAAATGGAATCGTTTTCTGGAGGCAAATTTCTTGATCACACATAGGTCGGCTATTAAGAGGCATCGTCAAAGCTTAAACAAACGCGCCCGTAATGTTGAGACAAAGTCGCGTCTGAGAACTCTGATCAAACGGGTTCATCGCGCCATGGAATCGCAGAACCGCGACGAGGCTAAAACACAAATCACTGTAGTCAATAAAGCTCTCTGTAAGGCCGTGAGCAAGGGCATTATCAAACGGAACACGGCATCCCGGTGGTTGGCCCGCCTTTCCCGTTCCGCCGCACGGGCATCGGCTTAGCACCCGCCTATTGTCGGTAGAGTTGCCCGGTCGGCTACCTACCGTTTAGAACATTTCGACGATTCTCTCCCGGAGTTCCCTGGCGAACTGCTCCATCAATTGTCCCCGAACAGCTCTGCGCTCGGACTCGGTGAGCTGGATATCGGTCATGCGTCGTACGTCCGACACGTTTAATGTCCCGGTACGAAATTCCGACGACGTGGTCACGACGGCCGCTCTGGATCCACCATAGACCTGATTGAGCCGCACGCCCTGCCCACGCCACAAGATTTCGTCGGGCTCCCTGCGCCGCACCGTTATATCCAGAATCATAACCGCATCGTATTGCAGAACCTCGTCCTCTCGATTCACTGTCGCCACGGTGCTGTCCAGCGACCGAATCACTCCGCTGAGAATCACATCGGCCTGATCGATACTGTCGACCACGCGGAGCTCGCTACGCCGATAAAACTCTCCACGCGTTGCAGTGGTCAGTTCTCTCTCTATGCCGACATCGCGGCTGCGGTTAATAAACGGCTCCACGTAAATAGTGCGCGCGTCCTTCGGCAACAATGAGCTTTCCCCAACGAATTGATAGCCGCACCCGCTCGCCAGTGACAGAGTCAGCATACCCAGCCAAGCTCCCGACCACCATAAGATCTTGTGAAGTTTTTGCACAGTCATCCCTCCACGACGATGTTGACAAGCCGACGCGGCACGTAGACTACGCGCCGCACGGTCCTACCGTCGATGAAACCGATTACTTTAGGATCCGCCAGCGCGTTCTTCTCGATATACTCTTGAGTGACCTCCGCGGGAACGGTTATTTTTCCGCGTATTTTTCCGTTCACTTGAACGACAATCAAGAACTCTTCTTCCGCCAGTGCATCTTCGGAATAGGCCGGCCAGGCGATTTCGAGTGATCCATCTTTGTGTCCCAATTCCTGCCACAACTCGTGCGACAGGTGCGGGACAAACGGCATGAGCAGCGCAATGATAGTCTCCACCCCTTCTTTGACCACGGTCTTGGCGCGCTCGGATCCGAATTCCGACATCACCGCGCTTACGGCATTGAACAATTCCATGATTGCGGCGATCGCCGTGTTAAAATGAAACCTGCCATCAATATCATCGCTGACTTTCTTTATAGTCCGATGGATCATCCGGCGTAAATCCCGCAGTTCCGCCGTTGAGTCGCCCGGCTCGCGACCGTTTGCAACGCTGGCCCAGATCTCCCGATGGTGGTAAACGAAGCGCCACAGCCGGGAGAGAAAACGATAGGCGCCTTCGACACCCTGATCGCTCCATTCCAGATCCTTTTCCGGAGGTGCAGCAAAGAGCGTAAACAAACGGGCCGTATCGGCGCCGTACAGATTCACCAGATCTTCAGGGTCGATAATGTTTTTTTTCGACTTGGACATTTTTTCGACCCGGCCTTTTTCCACGGGCCGGCCGCACTGTGGGCACTTCCAGCCATCCCTTTCGGACCCGACCGGCTCTCCGGGAAACAACCAGCCGTGTTCGGAGCAGCGATACGTCTCTTTCGACACCATTCCCTGCGTGAGCAAATTGGTGAACGGCTCGCCGGTTCTAGTCAGGTCAAGATCACGCAACGCCTTGGTAAAAAACCGTGCGTAGAGGAGATGTAGAACCGCGTGCTCGACGCCGCCAATATATTGATCGACCGCCATCCAGTAGTCGCCCTGACCTTTGTCAAACGGTGCGTCGATGTAATGCGGCGATGCATAACGGAGAAAGTACCATGAGGAGTCAACGAAGGTGTCCATCGTATCGGTTTCGCGCCGCGCACGTCCGCGACATTTCGGACAGGCCACTTCGACAAAACTCTTACTTTCGCGAAGAGGCGAACCCCCTTTGCCGGTAAACGGCACATCTTCGGGAAGTCTGACCGGCAATTGGTCCTCCGGAACCGGAACCGTGCCACAGCGATCACAGTAAATAATCGGTATCGGCGTACCCCAGTAACGCTGCCGTGAGACTCCCCAGTCGCGCAGGCGATAACGAATGGCTTTCTTGCCCCAGCCGTTCACTTCCGCACGGGCGGCGATTTGGTCTTTTCCCGCTGTATTCGTAAGCCCAGAAAAATCGCCACTGTCTACCATCACGCCGTCATCAACGTAAGCCGCGCTCAAGGTCTCGGCATTGAGCTTCTGGTTGACCGGTTGAATCACCACGCGGATCGGCAGCCGATATTTCCTGGCGAATTCAAAATCGCGCTGGTCGTGCGCGGGGACGGCCATAACGGCGCCGGTGCCGTATTCCATCAGCACGAAGTTGGCGAGATAAATGGGAATGTTCTCTTGGGTAAACGGATTCCTACAATAAGCGCCGGTGAAGACCCCTTCCTTTTCGCCTTCCTCCGCACCGCGGTTGGTTTGGCTGACGTTTTTGAACCGATCGATAAAATTTCTCACCAAAGGTTCTTGCGCGGTGCCCGCCGCCAGACTGAGCGCCATCGGATGCTCGACGGCGAGCGAAACGAAGGTTGCGCCGAAGATGGTATCCTGGCGCGTGGTAAAAATACGCAGCGCACCCTCACGTCCAACCAAAGGAAAATCGATTTCTGCGCCGATCGACTTGCCGATCCAGTTCCGCTGCATGATGAGAACTTTGTCAGGCCAACCGGGGAGTTGCTCCAAATCCCGCAGCAATTCTTCGGCGTACTCGGTGATGCGAAAAAACCACTGTTCGAGCTCTTTCTGTGTCACTGCCGAGTCGCAGCGCCAGCAATGGCCATCGATTACCTGCTCATTGGCCAACACCGTCTCGCATGATGGACACCAGTTCACAAACGAGTTCTTTTTGTACGCCAAGTCCTTCTTGAAGAACTGCAAAAAAATCCATTGATTCCAACGATAATATTCCGGCGTGCATGTGGCGATCTCGCGGTCCCAGTCGTACGAGAGCCCCATGCGCTTGAGCTGACTCTTCATGTAAAGAATGTTTTCATCGGTCCACGCCTGAGGATGCACGCCGCGTTCGATCGCCGCATTCTCCGCCGGTAAGCCGAAGGCATCCCATCCCATCGGGTGGAGCACGTTGAAGCCGCGCATCCGCTTATAGCGCGCCACGACGTCGCCGATGGAGTAATTTCGTACGTGGCCCATGTGGATGCGGCCGGAGGGATAGGGAAACATCTCCAGGACGTAATATTTCGGCTTGTTCGGATCTGCGTCCACGCGAAATGCCTGCTCCGATTCCCAGAGGCTTTGCCACTTTCGCTCTATTGCTTGCGGTTGATATCGCTCTTCCATGGCTGATCAGGCCCTGCTCGTTTTCGAGCGCGCCACATGGTCCAAAACGCCGTTGATGAACGTAGCTGATTCGGCGCTGCCGAAACGCTTGGCTATCTCGATGGCTTCATCCAAGCTGACGTTGGCAGGAATGTCCGGGCAGAAAAGCAGTTCGTAGGCGGCGATCCGAATTATTTCCAGGTCGACCTTGGCCAGGCGCGGCAATTTCCAATTCTCTGTGCATTCCGCGATGATCCGATCGAGTTCCGCCGTTTGACTGACCACCCCGGAAACCAAACGGCGGGCGAACTCCTTCGGCTGCGGACTACCCTCAAAGTGTTGCAGAAACAGATCCACTGCTCCGGCTGACGCATCACCGGTGATCGCGATTTGGTATAGCGCCTGCAACGCCAGCTCGCGTCCTTTGCGCCGGTTACCCTTGGCCGTGTGGCCGGGCGTAAGACTTTCTTGATTTTCCGACAAGCGTGACTCTGATTTCTGTGCGGCGAAATTTCACGAGAGTTGTCGAAGGACACTGATCATTTCGAGAACGGTCAACAGCGCTTCGTAACCCTTATTCGCATCCTTAGTCCCTGCCCGATCCATCGCCTGCTGCACGTCGTTGGTCGTCAATACGCCGAAGCCAATGGGCAGCTTATAGGTGCGCACCGCCTCGCCTATTCCCGCGGTCACCGCATCACAAACATAATCGAAATGTGGTGTATCCCCGCGGATCACCGCACCGAGACAAACCAGACCGTCGAATCGCCCGCTTGCCGCCATTTTGTCGGCGACGATGGGAATTTCGAAGGCGCCGGGAACATGCACCACCGTAAGGTCCTCCTTGTCACCACCGTTGGTGGTAAAAGCATCCAGAGCGCCGGCCAGCAATTTTTCGGTGATGAACTGGTTATAGCGGCTCACGATAATCCCGAGCTTGAGCCCGCGCGCCTGTTTCTTTCCTTCAATGATCGAAGGCATGGACCCAGAAGTTCGGCAAGCGCCTGATTCAGTGCTTAGCCGGTTTTGCCTCGAGATTTGAAAGCAGATGGCCGAGTTTAACTTGCTTGGTTCGCAAGTAGTGAATATTACTGTCGCGCGGCGGAACCTCCAGCGGCACACGCTCCGCCACATTCACGCCGTATATTTGCAGACCGGTAATCTTACGCGGATTGTTGGTCAGCAAGGCGACCCTTTCCACACGCAGGTCGCGCAGTATTTGCGCGCCGATGCCGTAGTCGCGCAAGTCTTCTTTAAATCCCAATTCCAGATTGGCTTCCACCGTGTCGCGTCCCTGATCCTGCAGCGCATATGCTCTGATCTTGTTCGTCAAGCCGATACCTCGCCCCTCCTGGTGCATGTAAATCAGCACACCAAAACCGCGCTCGTCGATCAAGCGTAGGGACTGTCGAATCTGATCGCCGCAATCGCAGCGTTCCGAGCCAAAGACGTCGCCGGTGAGACATTCGGAATGCACACGAACCAATACCGACTCGGCGGCATCGATATTTCCTTTGACCAAAGCCATATGCTCGAGCCCATCGACTTCGTTCCGATAGACAATCGCTCGGTACATGCCGCCATGAATCGTGGGAAACTCTTCTTCGGCGACGCGCCGGACCAAGCTTTCATTACGTAATCGATGGGCGATCAAGCCGGCAACCGAGACGATCTTGAGATCTTCCTGCTGAGCTAGCCGCTCTAGCGTAGGCAGTAGGGCGACCGAGCCATCATCCGCGAGGATCTGGCAAATCACTCCTGCCGGTTTAAAACCCGCCAGCCGAGCCAAGTCCACAGAGGCATCAGTTCGTCCGGAGCGCGCCAGCACACCGCCACTGCGTGCCTGCAGGGGCTGAACGTGTCCGGGGATGACCAAGTCTTCGTGCTTGGTTTCGTCGGCGATCGCAGCTTTGATCGTATGCGCGCGGCCCTCAGCGGAGACACCATGTACCCCTTCGAGAGCAACAGAGAACGACGCGCCGCAAAGGAGACCACCGAGCCGGCTGTTTTCCTCCGGAACCATCGGGATGCTTAGTTCGCGGATACGCTCATCGGTTAAGGTCACGTAAATAATACCGCGACCATGATGGAGCATGTAATTGACGTTTTGAGCGTTGACCTTTTCGGCTGCGAGACAAAAAAAACCGTCGCTTTCGGGGGCATCCTCGTCGACGAGAATGACCATCCGACCACGGCGGATTTCTTCAATGCCTTCTTCAACGCTGGCAATGGACATGGAATCGACCGATGCTGTGGACAGCACAACGCGATATTGAACTATCCGCCTCGCTCCAACAAATTTTGCACGTACTTGCCGATAAGATCCGTTTCGATGTTGACTTTATCACCGACCCTACGAGCGCGCAAATTCGTGTGCTGCAAAGTATAAGGGATAATGGCGACGGAGAATCGACCGCGCCGGCAATCATTAATCGTCAAACTGATGCCATCGACGGCGACGGAACCCTTGCGCACGAGCAATGGAGTCATCACGGGCGGGACGGCAAAGCTGATGATGGTAAACTCGCCTTCTGTGCTCATGTCTAGGATCTTTGCCGAGCCGTCGACATGTCCGGTGACGAGATGGCCCCCAAGGCGATCAGCCAGACGCATAGGACGCTCCAGATTGACGGCGCTGCCCACCGCCAATTCCTGCAAACTCGTCCGCTTTAAAGTCTCCGCCGAAACGTCGACGGTGAATGCCTTGGCGGTTTTTTTTATAATCGTCAAACAGGCGCCGTTCACCGCGATGCTCGCGCCGCGCGGCATTCTGCCAAGCGGCAGCTTGGTTTCCACCGTCAGTACGGCCGCATGATTTTCAATGCGCAGCGCTGCGATTTTGCCGACGTCTTCGATCAATCCGGTAAACATAAACTGAGATAACCTGCACAGATCAGTGGCCTGGCGCTTTTGGCCGAGTCAAATAGCCGGTCACCAAGAGGTCCTTGCCTGATTTCGCAAATCGCAGATCCTGAAGCTCGAGCGCTTGCCTGACACGGTGAATACTCAAATCGCCGATCATCGCGACACCACCGCCGCCAATGATCTTCGGCGCATAAAAAAAAAGTATTTTGTCCACGACTTTTTCCTTTAAGGCTGACGCTGCGATTTTTGCACCGCCTTCAATGAGCACGCTGACCACGTCCAGGGCGGCCAGCTTCCGCAGCATCGGAACCCAGGAGACGCCGTCGCTTCCGAGAGGCAATTGCCACACGCGCGCGCCCAGCGCTTCGATGGCGCGCGTTTTGGCTGCCGGTGCGCCACGGCCGCAGATGATAATTGTCTTATCGGCGTCTTTCTGACGCAGAATCTGCGCCGACAGTGGAATAGTCAGTCGGCTATCCAGGACAACGCGCCAGGGATTTCGTCCGCCATCAATCCGGCAGGTCAGTTGCGGGTCGTCCGCTTGGAGGGTTCCCGATCCAATCACCACCGCGTCCACCGTGTCACGGAGCCGGTGCACGGCACGACGGGACTCTTCGCCGCTGATCCAGCGTGCATCACCGCTGGCCGCGGCGATCTTGCCATCCAAGCTTGCCGCCAATTTTAGCGTGACGAATGGTAAACGCCGCGTAATGAATTTCGCGAACGACTCGATCAATAGGCGACATTCCCGCTCGAGAATTCCGACCCGAACAATCACTCCCGCACGGCGGAGCCGCCTAAAGCCGCGCCCCTTCACCACTGGGTTCGGGTCCCGTGTGCCGCAGACGACCTCTCTGATGCCCGCCCGGATCAATGCATCGACGCATGGCGGCGTGCGGCCGTAGTGGCTGCAAGGCTCGAGGGTAAGATACAACGTTGCGCCGCGAGCCTTTGCTCCCGCATGCTTAAGTGCGACAATTTCTGCGTGATCCGCGCCGGCAAAATGATGGTAGCCGGCGCCCACCACACGACCAGCGCGCACGAGGACTGCACCGACCATCGGATTAGGACTAGTTCGGCCGGCGCCTTTCAGCGCCAGCCGATAAGCCCGGCGCATGTAGAATTCGTCTCGAACGCCCGGGTGTGCGTCGGCCAACGATGCTATTCCCTTTTTTGCCGCGATTCAGCCGGTTTGGTAGTCGGCAGGCCCTTGCGCTCTTTCAAGAGCTCTTCGAGCTCGACCATGAACTCATTGATGTCCTTAAAGGAGCGATACACGGAAGCGAAACGGACGTAAGCGACCGGGTCGGTATCGTGCAGCTCGCGCATGAGAGTTTCCCCGATAACCGAGCTGGGAACTTCCTTTTCGCCGCGCTCTTGCACAGTCCGCTCGATCCGATCAGCGATCGTTTCGATGGTGTTGATACTCACCGGCCGTTTTTCGCAGGCGCGCCGCAAGCCATTGATAATCTTCAACCGGTCGTAGCTTTCGCGCCGGCCGTCTTTTTTAACCACAAGCGGCATCATCTCCTCGACGCGCTCGTAGGTGGTAAAGCGGCGATTGCAGCGCCCGCACTCCCGACGTCGGCGAATCATGTTGTTATCTTTGCTCAGACGGGAATCGATCACGCGATTTTCCGTCTCGTGGCAGTAGGGACATTTCATGGAACAACCGAAGATCGAGGGTGGTTGATCGAGGATCGGCTCGTGCTATCTTCCATTCTCTATCCTCTATGCTCGATTTTCCGATTAGCCAAACGGTGCGGATAGACCGGGAACTTCTTGCACAGCTCCCCGACATCATCGGCGATGGCGCATAGCACCGAGTCATCATTCACATGGCTCAACGCTCGCGAAATGAACTCCGCAATCGTCGTCATTTCGTTTTCTTGCATGCCGCGAGTCGTGACCGCCGGGGTTCCGAGACGGATGCCGCTGGTCACAAACGGCGAGCGCGTATCGAACGGCACCGCGTTGCGATTGACCGTGATGCGCGCCTTATCGAGAGTCTCTTGAGCGACCTTTCCTGTCAGCTCCGATTTCCGCAAGTCCACCAGCATCAAGTGATTGTCGGTGCCCTCTGAGATGAGCCGGAAGCCTCGGTTCATTAAACCCTTTGCGAGTGCCTGGGCGTTTCTAACGATCTGCTGCTGGTATACGTTGAATTCGGGACTCAATGCTTCCTTCAATGCCACGGCTTTAGCGGCAATCACGTGCATCAGCGGACCGCCTTGCATGCCCGGAAATACTTTGCTGTCGACGGTTTTGGCATGCTCGGCTTTGCAAAGCACCATGCCACCGCGCGGACCCCGTAGCGTCTTGTGCGTGGTTGTCGTAACGAAATCGGCGTAGGGCACTGGAGTCGGGTGCAACCCTGCGGCAACGAGCCCGGCGATGTGAGCCATATCGACCATCAAGAGCGCGCCGACTTGGTCGGCGATCTGTCGAAACCGGGCGAAGTCGATGATGCGCGGATAAGCGCTGGCGCCGGCGACGATCAACTTCGGACGATGCTCCTTGGCTAGGCGCTCCAATTCATCGTAATCGATGGTTTCGGTTTTCTCCGAGACGCCATACGGAATGACCTTGTAAATAAATCCAGAAAAATTGACCGGGCTGCCCATCGAGAGATGGCCGCCATGTGCGAGGTTCATACCGAGATAGGTCTCGCCCGGCTTTAAAACTGAAAGATAAACGGTCATATTCGCCTGTGAGCCGGAATGCGGCTGCACGTTGGCGTGATCGGCGCCGAATAACTGCTTGGCTCGCGCGATCGCTAGGGATTCCACCTCGTCCACGAACTCGCAGCCGCCGTAGTAGCGCTTGCCCGGATACCCTTCCGCATACTTATTGGTCATTACGCAGCCCTGGGCCTCCAACACCGCCTCACTGACGACGTTCTCAGAGGCGATCAACTCCAAGTTGCCTTCCAGGCGCTGCGTCTCTTTTTGGATCGCCGCATAAACTTGCGGATCGGTTTGTTCGAGAAATGACATAGGGTACCTTTGCGCTAATTTTTAGATTCGCCAGCAAGCGTAGTGCCGAGTTCGACCTCGACTTGGGCAATTTTATCGATACGCCGTCGATGACGTCCACCAGCAAACGGCGTCGAGAGCCAGGTTTCGACGATTTGAAGCGCCAGCGACGGCTCGGTCTTGGCGCCGCTCAGGACCAGGATATTGGCGTCGTTGTGCTCGCGGCTGGAGCGCGCGCCCTCGAGATCCTGCACCAGCGCCGCGCGGATGCCGGGAAATTTGTTTGCGGTGATCGACATGCCAATTCCACTGGTGCAGATCAGCACGCCTCGATGCACCTCCCCTGCAGCCACCCGCCGTGCCACTTCTCGCGCGTAATCGGGATAATCCACCGACTGCCGGTCGAAGGTCCCATGGTCGTCGACGTCGACACTCTTGGAGCGCAAGCGACTGATAAGAAAATCCTTGAGCTCCAGGCCGCCATGGTCGCAACCGAAGGCAATCATAATTCCGTGATCCTGCGCCGCTTCCTCCTGACTTCTCGATCCGCGCATAAAGAAAATCGCAGGACGTGGAAAACGCGTCCACGACCCTGCGATTTAGGTGAACAACTGAAGCGATTGCTCGGCCGATCAGACTGCAGCGATGCGCCGCGGGGAAGCCGAAAACTGCTAGCGATGCGCCTCAATGTAGCTAATCACGTCCTGAACGGTTTTGATCTTTTCCGCATCCTCATCCGAGATTTCCATCTCGTACTCTTCCTCGAGCGCCATCACCAGTTCGACGATGTCGAGCGAGTCCGCTCCCAAATCTTCGATGAAGGACGCCTCCGGAGTGACCTCATCGGCGCTAACCCCGAGTTGCTCGCAGACGATCTCTTTGACCCTAGCCTGAACGGATGCCGCCATCTTTCACATACCTCCTGCTTCAGAATCCTACATGTATAGTCCGCCATTAATGCCAAACACCTGCCCAGTAATGTAGCCGGCTTTTTCCCCCGCGAGGAATACAACCATGTCGCCGACTTCCTGGCAAGTGCCAAAACGCCCCAGTGGAATGAGCTGAAGAAATTTCTCCCGTTGCTGATCCGACAGCTTCGCCGTCATATCCGTCTCGATAAATCCGGGAGCAATGACATTGGCGGTAACATTTCTCGAAGCCAGTTCCCGCGCAATCGTTTTGGTAAAACCGATAATTCCCGCCTTGGCAGCGGCGTAAAGCGATTGGCCGGCGTTGCCCATCTGGCCCGCCACCGACGAGATGTTAAGAATCCTGCCAGAGCGTTGGCGAATCATGTGGCGGGAGACAACTTTAGTGCAGAGAATCGTTCCCTTCAGGTTGGTGCCGACAACTTGGTCCCAGTCCGCAGGTGAGACTCGCATTAACAAATTATCGGCGGTTACCCCGGCATTGTTGACGAGAATATCAATTTTGTTATGACCGTCAACGATTTTTTTGACCGCCTGCTCGATTTCGCTTTCGTTGGCGACATCGAATTGAGAAAGCTCGCCACGGCCACCTCCCTCAACGATGGCTGCGAGACTGGCATCCGCTGCCGTTTGGTTGCCGCGATAGTTGAGCACGACGTAAGCGCCGGCTTCGGCCAAGGACAGCGCGATGGCGCGTCCGATACCGCGGCTCGCGCCGGTGACAACGGCGACTTGATCAGCGAGTATCATGATTGCATCACGGCCAGCACTTTAGAGAGATCTTCGGGCATATCGAAATTTTCCACGGTCATGGCCGGCGCGATCCGCTTGATCAGGTTCTTGAGCACCTTTCCCGGGCCGACTTCGATCACCTGCCGAACTCCCAGTTCATCAAGCTTCCTGACCGATTGCTCCCAACGTACGGGGCGAATCGCCTGCTCGACCAACAACGATTTGACACGCTCCAAGCTCCAATTGACCTCGGCTTCCACATTCGTGACGACACCGATCTTGATTGCCTGCACGGGAACATCGCGTAAGAGCGCCTCCAGACCTTCAGCCGCCGGCCTCATCAGCGGGCAATGAAACGGGGCGCTGACCGGCAGATCCAGCACTCGCTTCGCACCGCGTTCCTTGGCCAAGACCATGGCCCGTTCAACGGCACGTTTGCTGCCGGCGATGACGATTTGGCCACCGCCATTAAAGTTGGCCGGCGCGACGATCTCATCACCGCTTGCTTCGGCGCACAGCGATGCGACGTCATCGCTATCCAAGCCCAACACCACCGCCATTGCACCTTGCCCGGCGGGTACGGCTTGCTGCATTAAACGGCCGCGCTCTCGGACGATCTTCACGGCGTCGCGAAACTCAATCGCGCCGGCGGCCACCAACGCGCTGTACTCCCCGAGGCTATGTCCCGCTACCAGCGTCGGTCGCAACGGCGCCTCAGCTTGCAAAACGCGGAAGGCCGCCACCGAACTCGCGAGAATCGCAGGCTGCGTATTCTCGGTCAGTTTTAAAACCTCTTCGGGACCGGCAAAACAAAGTTGGCTGAGCGGAAAGCCAAGCGCGTCGTCTGCTTCGGCGAAAGTTTTTTTCGCGGCGGCGAAATCGCCGCTCAGCGCCTTGCCCATGCCAACATACTGCGATCCCTGACCCGGAAAGACCAAGGCAAGGTTATTCGTCACCGCGCCTCCGCTCTTCCGGAGTAGGCTCAGGGTCGGTTTTCTCGCCGAGGGATTCGATTTTAGATTTGAAGCGCTCCCAAAGCTTTCGCGAAAGCCCTTCCTTCTTCGTCCCGGCACCGGGGCTTTCAGCCAATGCCGCGCCGATGTGGCGATTGATCTGTTGATCCACTGCACTGGCCGCGGCGCGAATGGCATTCTTGATCGCCAACGAGTTGGAGCCTCCATGAGCGATGATCGCTACGCCGTCTAAACCGATTAAAGGCGCGCCGCCGTATTCCGCATAATCGAGCCGCCGGTAAGCTTCGCGGAGAGAACTGCGACTGAGCAGGTAGCCGACTCTTGTGGAAAGATTTTTCTGAAAGGCGTCCTTGAGGACCGCACCGGCAAAACTTGCCACGCCCTCCATGGTTTTGAGCGCGATGTTGCCGGTAAAGCCGTCACAAACGATCACGTCGACTTTACCGTTGAAAATATCCCGGCCTTCAATGTAGCCGATGTAGTTCAGCGTTGTCGCCGAGAGTTCCTCGCTCGCGGCCCGGGTCAGATCATTGCCCTTGCTGTCCTCCTCGCCGTTGCTCAACACGCCGATCCGTGGACTCGCGATGCCGAGAATGCGCTCGGCATAGATGGACCCCATGAGCCCGAACTGTACCAGATGGCGCGGTTTACAGTCGACATTCGCACCGGCATCGATAATCACCGTGCCTTTGGCCAAGCTCGGTACCACAATGAGAATCGCCGGACGAGCAACCTGTGGGAGCGTGCCCATCACGAACATACCGAGCGCCATCATCGCTCCCGAATTCCCGGCGCTGACTACGGCGTCGGCTTCGCCATGCTTCATCAGCTCGAACGCGACGCGCATTGAAGAATTTTTTTTCCGCACGGCAACACTGGGGGATTCGTGCATAGGCACGAGTTCAGGCGCCGCCACAATCTTGATTTTCGGCCGATTCGCGTGAGTGGCGAGCTCGCGCTCGACAATTTCTTGATCGCCGACCAAAATCACCTCGACGCCAAATTCCCGTGCGGCCAGCGCCGCGCCCTCGATCACCGCTTGCGGGGCGTGGTCGCCGCCCATGGCGTCAACGGCAATTCTCGGCATAGATGGAATGCTTTAGCTTTGCTCGACTTGAATTACGGCGCGGCCCCGGTAAAAGCCGCAGTGAGGGCACGCACGGTGCGGCCGAGTCGTTTCGCCACAATTGGCACAAGTGCTCCATTGCGGTTTGGTGAGAGCGTCATGCGCCCGGCGTTGGTTCTTGACCCGCTTGGAAGTTCTTCTTTTGGGTACGGGCATCGGTTTAGTCCTATCTTTCTCCGCTGGCGTGCGGCCAAAGTAATGTTACGAGGAAAGCGTAAGTTTAGCGACCGACTTTGAGAGACCGGAAGATCGCCATTCGAGGATCTCCGCTTTCAGCGTCACAGGCGCAATCCTCTTTATTAAGATTTGCACCGCACTGACTGCATAGCCCCCGGCAATCATCCGAACAGAGCGGGCGCGTCGGCAAAGCGAGGATCACCTGCTCGGCAATCAACGGTTCAAGGTCGATCTCTTCCGACGAATAGTAGCTGATGCCGAGATCGTCACGATGCAATTCCTCGGCTCGACGGTCCGCCTTGGTTGGATCAGGAGTTAATACGAATTCGAACGGCTTGTCCAGTGTAAAGCTGTACTCTTCGATACACCGGCTGCAACGCCCCTTGAACAAACCATGAAAAGTCCCGCTGAAGAAAATATCATGCCCGGAGCGATAATAGACCAACTCCACTTCCAGGCTTGGTGGAAAAATAAAGTCCCGGTTTTGGGTCCGGCGGTAAAGCTCGTTCAGTTCCTCAATACGTTCGGAGAAGTTTATCTCTTTGGGAGATTGAGGAATCTCGTCAACGGAGATTTTCATCAGCGGTCATATGCGAAGTGTGTCAAAAGAATATAGACAATTCACTCGGCTTGTCAAGCGGAGGAGCTCCGTCCATTCTTCAAAAACCGTATGAAATCGACGAGTTCTGAGACACCACGAACTCCGCTGCCGTGCCCAGTCTTCGCCTTGAGTATTCACAACGTTTTTGTTAACCGTGTTGATGTTCAAGTCATGGAATTTCCCAAAGCACTGGCAGCCCAGTGGCGGGGCAAGCGGTTCAATTCGTTCAATTGCGCCCTGCGCGAGGTCTTCGACGCGCGCGTCTACAAAATCGGCTTGCGATTGGATTTTACTTGTCCCAATCGCGACGGCAAAGTCGCCGTGGGCGGCTGCATTTATTGCAATAACGCGAGCCACACACCTCAGGAGTACCGGCCGCGGCAATCGGTGACGGCACAACTCGAACAGGGCGCTTTTGCGCTTCAGAAGCGCCACAAAGCGGAAAAATTCATCGCCTATTTTCAAAGTTACACGAATACCTACGAGGTTACCGCGAAGCTCGAAAGACTCTATCGCGAGGCTCTCGACTTTCCCGGCGTGGTGGGAATTTCGATCGCCACGCGACCGGATTGTCTCCCCACATCAACTTTAGATCTGCTCAGCGACTTGGCACAGCAAACTTACTTGTGGCTAGAACTCGGACTCGAGTCTATGTACGATCGTACGCTGGCGTGGGTGAATCGTGGCCACGGCTTGGCGGAATTCGTCGAAGCGGTAGCTCGCGCCAAAGATCGCGACCTTCGCGTCTGCACCCATCTGATTCTCGGATTTCCCGGCGAAAGTTGCGCGGACATCTTGAATACGCCGGCCTTGCTCAACCGATTGGCGATTGACGGCGTCAAATTGCACAACCTGCACGTTATCAAACATACCCCGCTCGCGAAGCTTTACGAAGGCGACCCTTTTCCGCTATTTACCCGTGCCGAATACGTATCGCTGGTGGTGGATTTTCTCGAGCTCTTGAATCCCAAAATCATCGTCCATCGGCTTACCGGTGAAACCTATCGTGCCATCACGGTTGCGCCGGATTGGTCGATCGACAAAATTGGTGTTCATAACGACATCCACAAGGGCTTACTAGATCGCAATACGTGGCAAGGCCGGCTCTATGGAAAGCCACCCACAGCCGCCTCTGCGGGAGCAGAATTTCCTCATCCCGAAGGAGCGCGATCTTGAACGGTCACATTGGTTTGATTCATTCAATCCTACCCTCGACGGTAGACCTGCACGTCAAGATTCCCGACAAACATCCGTCGGCTCGCAACCTCGGCTCCGAGCGCGTCGGCTCGGGTACGATCATCGATCCGGACGGTTACATTTTGACGGTCCACTACGTCACCGTGGGCGCCGCTTCGATTACCGTAACCTTATCCGATGGTGAACAATATCCCGCTCAGATCGCTGCGGAGGATCAGGAAACCGGACTTTCATTGGTTAAAATTTCCGGCCATGATTTGCCAGCGCTGAAGCTCGCGCCGCCCGAGTCAGTAACCCCTGGCCAGCCCGTGGTCATGATCGCCAGCAACGGCGAAGCGAGCCGCCGCGTGAGCGGCGGTTATGTCACATCTACCGAGGGCTACGACGGACAGTGGGAGTACATGCTGGACAAGACGATTCGGATCACCGCCTCCAATCCAGGGTTCGGCGGGGGTACTCTCGCAAATTTTCGTGCCGAGCTGCTCGGCGTCGTATCGTTGAACCTGAATGAAGTCGGAAAGTTTACCTTGGCGATTCCGATCGATTACTATCGGACCTATGAACACGAACTGAAACAGTATGGCCAGGTTCGAAGCCGCCCGCGGCGGCCATGGTTCGGGATTTATCCCCAGGTGATGGCCGGACACATCGTCATTGGCGGTGTGGTCCCCAACGGGCCGGCCGCGAAATTCGGTCTGCAACAGGGCGATATCATCTTGAGTGTCGAGAAAAAAGAAATCCGTTCGCGCCAGGAGCTTTATCAGGAAATGTGGAAAAAGCGCCCGGGGGAACGGATTTCTTTTAGAATTCTGCGGGACGATCAGTCCTTTGACTTGGAAATTGTCGGTGCAGATCGCGCCGACCGATATCGCTCCTAGTCGTCGCCTCCAACCTTTTTAATTTCTCCCTTGCCGGTGACTTTTATACCAATCGCGGGCGTATAGGCTTCCGGTTCATAATTGATCAGCGCTTTGTCGGTCTCCTGTAGATCGCGCAGCTTGACGTTGGCCCCGCCTTTCTCAATCTTCGTCTTATCATCAACGCCGACAACCTCTTCACGTACTTTGCCCTTGCGCTCGAGTTGAAAAGTTATGGTTCGTTGACCCACGGCACTGATCACGCCCTCGACCTCGACGGCTTTGGTTTTTGCGGCCTTGGCGGCTTCTGATTTTGCCGGGGCGGGTGCCGGCGCCGGAGCCGGAGCGGGTGCAGGTTTGGAAGCCGATGCTGCCGGCGCGGGTGCCGGTTTCTCATCCACCGAACTGCAGGCGATTGCCAGCACAATCATCAGCGTCACGACGAGCGGCCAAAAAATCGTTGTCGAACTGTTCATTCGCGGTCCTCCTCGGAAATCAACTATTTCGAAAGCTCGATAGTCTTCGTTAAAAAGATAATTTTATCAGCTTAAATCATAATTGAGTTTCCCTTGTCAAGGTAAGCCGGGCGGCGAGATCGTTGAGAACAGCGCGCGAAACCACTAGAACGATATAGCGATGAAAAAGCTACCGGTGGCCCTAAAAAAAATCACTTCCTATCGCGTAATTTACGGCGACACCGATCAAATGGGCATCGTCTATTATGCAAATTATTTGCGCTGGTTTGAAAAAGGGCGATCCGAGTTCCTACGAGAAATCGCCTTGCCCTATTCGATGATCGAGCGGCAGGGGTTTCATTTTCCCGTGGTCGAAGTGAGCTGTCGGTACGTCGAATCGGCTCGCTACGACGATTTGATCCAAATAGAAACCGAGTTGTGCGAGTGCCGGCACGCTTCGCTGATGTTTAACTATATGATCTGGCGCGACAGCGACCGATCGACCATCGCAACCGGCATGACCAAGCATGCCTGTACGGATCTCACCGGCCACATGATTCGAATTCCGAAAATTTTACTGGACGCTCTGGAGAAGGCAGCGCTCTAGTCACTTGCATCGCGGTCGGCGTCGCTTAGGGCGCCAATCGCTGCGCGAATTTCATCGCGAGCTTCGCCATCGCACTCATTTTCCAAAGCTCGCGCGAGGTGCGCCATCGCGTCTGGGCATCCGATCTCGCCCAATGCCCAAGCGGCATGGCCGCGGACCAGCGCTTCGTGATCACCCAACGCGCCGATGAGCGCCGGCACGGCTACGGTGCTCCTGAGGTTTCCCAGCGCAATGGTGACATTGCGCAAGAACCCGCGCCGTTTGGCCCGCAAAATCGGGCTCCCGGAAAAGCGTCGGCGAAATCCCATTTCATCGAGCGCCAGAAATGGAATCAATTCCGGTGCATAAAGCCCCGCGCGCGGCGCAAAGGCCGGCTCGGAACTGGGGGAAGCCTTCGCATTATAGGGGCAGATCTCCTGGCAGATATCACAACCGAAGATATGATTGCCGATCAGCGGCCGTAGCGAGCGCGGAATCCAACCTTTTAGCTCGATAGTCAGATAGGAAATGCAGCGCCGCGCATCCAGAATGTAGGGTCCCACAAAGGCGTTCGTGGGACAGGCTTGGATGCATAAATCACAGCGGCCGCAGCGGTCGCGAATCGGTCGATCATAAGCCAGTGGCAAGTCGACGAACAATTCGCCGAGAAAAAACCAAGAGCCTTGCTTGGGAGAAATGAGGTGAGTGTTCTTGCCGATCCAGCCGAGGCCGGCAATCCCGGCAAAGTCGCGCTCCAAAACCGGCCCGGAATCGACAAACGCCCTACCTTGGACCGGACCTCCATTTAGAGTTTGGATTCGGTCAAGAAGAGATTCGAGCCGCTGCTGCATCAGAGCGTGATAATCATCTCCCCAGGCATAACGCGAAATCCAGCCGGTTTTTTGGGCATAGGGCTGCGGACGGGGATGATCGGTATTATAGTTCAGTCCAACGGAAATGACCGAAATCGCCCACGGAACGAGTTGCTGCGGATCACGGCGCAAAAACTCGGTACGGTGCATGTAATCAAGCTTTCCCGCAAGCCCGGCGCGCAGCCATTGAGCGAAGGACTGCTCATGGAGCGGCGGCGCCACCGCCGAAACCCCAGTCAATTCGAAGCCCAACTGTTGCGCCTCTGCTTTGATGTGAAGAGATAAAGCGGCTTCGCTCTGTTGGAGCGCTGATTTCATCTTGAGAAATTTTGCACGATCAAAAATTTTCTGAGGCGCGACACGACTGGCCACGCAGCCGGATTAATGGTAGGAAACCTTGCTGTCGGGCTTGCCAGTTTCGCTGTCGAGCAGCGGTTTGCGACCCGCAAAGCCATCTTCGATGCGGTGCCAGTGGTTGACGCCCGATTCGCCGATTTGCCAACAGAGGAAAACCACTTCCGCACCGAGCATGCACGGAAAATCGATCAGACCCTGCTCGACGCCCTTGCAAATGCAACCATAGCTATTGATCTCATCGACCCAACCCTTCACCTGCCCGATTAATTTTGCGACTTCATTGTCGTCGCGTAGCCGGTTCATCAGATTCGGCGTCTCCGGATCGAGCCCTTCTTTTCGAATCACCGTTTCACTGGCGCTCTTAAGCCGGCGAATATTTTCTAAAATCTGCTCCACCAAGACGCGCACGTTCGGCAACAATTCATTGGCTTCATCAACTGTAAACAAGCGCGGAAAGCGAGCGTCCATAGAGGGTCCGGCAGCGTGCTTAGAGTCCTATGCCTTCGCGCACCTTGCGCAAGAGCGCGATGTTGTCTGAATGGCCGGTCATAATCGCCGTCAGCGCGCCGAGAATCGGCCGGCCGAGCAAGTAGAAATCACCCAAAATGTCCAAAATCTTGTGGCGAGCAAATTCGTTTTCAAACCGCAGTTGCGTATTCACGATTTTTTCATCATCGACCAAAATGAAATTGCTGAGGCGCCCACCGTTGGCCAGTCCCATATTCTGCAGCTGCGCAATATCTTTCAGAAAGCCGAACGTGCGAGCCGGCGCGATCTCCGCTTTGAAAAACTCCGGGCCGTGAAACACGTAAAGATGTTCCTGCTCGCCTACCGGTTGGGGATAACGCAAGAGGTAGCGCACGGAAAAATTCTCCGCCGGCTCGATTTTGATCGATTGACCGCCTTTGGCATCAATCCGATATTCCCGGTCAATCACGATCGCGGCTATCTCTTCGTCCTGCTCTTCGATGCCGGTCTCATCGATCGCCTCACAAAACTCCAATGCCGATCCATCCAGAATCGGAATCTCTCCCTGTACTTTGATCAGCAGGTTGCTGATTCCGTAACTATGCAATACCGCAAGCAGGTGTTCCACCGTCCCGACGGCATAGTCCTTGGATCGGAGCGAAGTCGCGTATCCGGTGGAGCCGACGTAGTCCAGATGCGCCGGCACCGTGACATCGCCGGAGATGCCGGTGAAAACAATGCCGCTGTTCGCAGGCAATGGATGTAAAATGAGACCCGTCTTGACACCGGAATGGAGACCTTGGCCGGAAAGAACGACACTTTTGGCGAGGGTCTTTTGTTTGATCCGTTGCCCGGCCGGCGCTGTGTTCGCCGCGACGGCTTTTCCGGCGCGGATCTTTTTGGATCGCGCGCGGGGTGCTGTTTTTCCTCCGGCCACCGGGAGTTCGCCAAGCGCACGCTGCACCGTCGACAACAATCCGTCGAGAGAAACTGGCTTCTCGATAAAATCGAAAGCACCGAACTTTGTCGCAGTCACTGCGGTATGAATATTACCGTGGCCCGAAACCATCACGACGTTGATATCCGGTTTCTGGCTCTTGATCTCTTTTAAGAGGCCAATGCCATCCATCTGAGGCATCCAAATGTCGAGCAGCACGAGCTCGGGACGCTGTTCGTTGATGATCCTCAGCACCTCGGTGCCATCGGCGGTATCAACGACTCGGTACCCTTCGTCGCTCAAAGCCTCGCGCACGGATTCGCGTACCCCGTCTTCGTCGTCGACCACCAAAATGGTTTTCTGTGTCGCCGGTTCCTGCACCGATCCTCCGATTATAATGAGTGTAGCGCGTTTTTCGGCGTAACGTGAACTCGCGCGCGTATCCCCGCCGGCAATTCGACAATAAACCGCGTTCCCTGAGGATCGTTCGGCCGCACCCGGATGTAGCCACGATGATCCTCGACGATCTGGCTCACAATCGTTAGTCCAAGACCCGTGCCGTTTTCCTTGGTCGAAAAATACGGCTCGAAAATCTTGCTCCTCATTTCCCGCGCGATGCCGCATCCATTATCGGCGACCTCGAACGTCACCACAGCGCCCTCAGGGTCAAAGTGGGTCGCGAGGGTGATCTCTCCCTGTCCCTGCACCGCCGCCACCGCGTTATCCAGCAAATTCATCAAGACGCGTTTGATCTGCTCACGATCGAGCTCCAATTCGGGAATCATCCCCGGCAGAAATTGAAATTGAATGCCGGCATGGCCTTCTTTGAACAGCACCAGCGCGTCACTAATGACCTCGTTCAAATCGCTGGCCATGAGTCGAGCGGTGGGCAAGCGGGCGAACTGCGAAAACTCGTTCACGAGCTTTTTAAGCTCCTCGACCTGCTGGATGATGGTGGCGGTGCATTTGTCGAGGATGGCCCCGTCTTCGACCAAAACCCGGGCGTAGCGTTTCCGCAATCTTTCTGCGGAAAGTTGGATCGGTGTCAGTGGATTCTTGATTTCATGTGCGATCCGGCGTGCGACTTCGCGCCACGCTTCCATTCTTTGCACCTTTTGAATCTGAGTAATATCTTCCAGAAACAGCATTACGCCCAGGATGGAGCCATCGTCATCGTGCAGCGTGGCGCCGCACGCCATGATGTTTCGTAACTGCTCCTGGAGCGAGAGTTTAATCTCCTGTTCGACGCTTTCGCCGCTCTTGACGCTGTCGACGATCTCACGAATGACGCGCAGCGGTTCGGCGCGAAACACGTCGTGGTAATATTTGCCCAGCGCGCGCTCCGCCGGCACAGCCAAAATTCGTTCCGCAGCCTTATTCCAGGTGGTGATTCTGCCCGCCGGATCGACCGAGACGACGCCCGCCGCGATGTTGGCGAGCAGGGTTTGCACCACCGTGCCGCGCCGCTCGAGCTCCAGCTTGATCTGCTTCAGATCGGCGGTCATGTGATTGAACGAGTTCATCAGCACGCCGAGCTCATCGTCTCCGCCGGCTTCGATCTTATAGTCCCAGTTGCCGTGCGCCACCTGATGAGTTCCCTCGGCAAGTTTCTGGATTGGCACGATAATGCCCTTGGATAAATATATGCCGCACCAGATCGCGGCAAAGATGATCACCAGCGTAATCAAGAGCATGGTGAGAAGATAACTGTTCTTCACCGGCGCCTTGAGAAAAGTCAAAAATTTGTACTGTTCGTAGGACTGAGAAATCTGGATCGCTCTTTTGGAGATACTTTTCGGCACATAATAATCCACCACCACCACACCCATGATCCGCTTGTCGCGCGCATACACCGGCACGCCACCGCGAATCACATCGCCATCGCCGAAGGCCTCCGTGCGCGTCACTTCCAGCCCGCGCAGCGCGCGATTTAGAAATTCACTTTCCGGCTTGAGCGTGACTCCGGTCGGCACCTGCTGGTTGAAGGCGACGACCAAGGGCTGACCATCCGGCAAAAAAAGTTCCACGGTGCCGAGGTTGTATTCAAGCTGCTTACTTTCGACAAATCGCTTTAACTCTGCGACTCGAGAAGGGTTGACCAATCCCTCTTCGGTGATTCTTTGGCTTAGTTGCCGCGCATAGAAAATCGCGTTGTTCGCCGAGTTTTGGTAATAAGTTTGGCCGATTTCCAAAGAACCTTGCAATGCGCTTTCGACTTTGGAATCGAACCAGCGATCAAACGAGCGCCGTAACAAGCCGCCGGCAATGATGAACAAAAGCACGCTCGGAACGATCGACAAGCCGACGAAGGCAAGCACCAGGCGCGCCTGCAAGCGCGAGCCCAGCATACGCCGTTTGTGCTCGACGACGAGCTTGATCAAGCTGCGCACGACCAAAAAAACCAGCAGGCCGAGCAGGATAATGTTGATGTTGATCAGTAAAAAGAAAACGACATTGCCGCCGAGCGAGTATTCGGGCGTGACATCGGGCAACTGGACTTCAAAAAAGATCAGGGCGGCAACCATCAGCGCCGTGACCAGGATGACGATGCCTTCGCGCTTGCGGCGTTTGTTCTCTTCGAATTTGAGGCTTTGCGCGACGGCGGCGGCAGGATTTACGGCTTCCATAGAGGCCAGATTAGGACCGGTGAGACAACAAAAAATTTTACCTTCTAAAAAAATAAAGAACAAGGGAAATAACGACGCTGATGAGAATGCAGGTCGTCAGCGGAAAATAAAAACTGAAGCGTTCCCGCTGGATCGTTATGTCTCCAGGAAGATGCCCCAACCAGGGCAGTTTGCCCGCGAGAGAAAATACCGCGCCGACGACAACCAGCAAAACGCCGATCAAGATCAATGTCTTACCCAATCCAGACATGGGCGATCACTCCATTCGCTTTGATTCTGAAACGCCGGCTGACTAAAACAGGGTGGGCTGCTTTCGCGCCAGGTTTGCCGCCCCTTCCCGTTGCGGCCGCCCGAAGTGATCATAAGCGCGCATCGTCGCCACGCGTCCGCGCGGGGTGCGTTGAATGAAACCGGCCTGAATCAAAAACGGCTCGTAAACATCTTCGATCGTGTCCTTCTCTTCCCCGATCGCTGCCGCCAGAGTTTCCACGCCGACCGGACCGCCGGCAAACTTGTCGATGAGCGTGAGCAGCAGCATCGTGTCCATTTTATCCAGTCCTAGCCGGTCAACCTCCAGCATCCTGAGCGCTTGCTCCGTGAGGCGTTTGGTGATCGTGCCGTCGCCTTTAACCTGAGTGTAGTCGCGCACTCGCCGGAGCAGGCGATTGGCGATGCGCGGCGTCCCGCGTGAGCGCGCCGCGATCTCCATGATGCCTTCGGCTTCTTCGCGTACGCTAAGAATTGCCGCCGAGCGTTGGAGGATTTTCGCCAGCGCGGCCGTGTCGTAGAAGTCGAGACGGTGGATATGACCGAAACGATCACGCAGCGGCGAGGTCAAAAGCCCCGAGCGAGTGGTCGCGCCGATCAGGGTAAAGCGCTTGAGCGGCAACTTGATAGAGCGCGCCGCCGGTCCCTGGCCGACCATGATATCGATCTGGTAATCCTCCATCGCCGGATAAAGCACCTCTTCGACAATATGGTTCAACCGGTGAATTTCGTCGATGAACAGAATATCCCCATCGTCGAGATTCGTGAGCAGGGCAGCGAGATCACCGGGCCGCTCCACCACAGGTCCCGAGGTGGCCTTGATATTGACGCCCATTTCGCGCGCGATGATGTACGCGAGAGATGTTTTGCCCAGCCCGGGGGGGCCGTGAAAAAGAATATGATCCAGGACGTCGCCACGCGCTTGAGCTGCAGCGATGGCGACCTTGAGGTTTTCTTTGACGGCGTCCTGGCCGACGTACTCGTCGAAGCCGCGCGGCCGCAGGGTAACGTCGAAGCTTAGATCCTCATCGAGTTTTGTTCCACTCAGCATGGCTGTCATAATCAGTCACGCAACCCATCCGCGATCACGGACTCAAAAGCCGCAAGCTTTCTTTCAATACGCCTTCGAGTGAGTGCGTGCCCCGCTTCAGAACATCCCGCACCGCTTTTTCGGCGTCAACTCTTTTATAACCCAGATTGACCAGCGCCGAAACCGCGTCCAACAAAAGCTGCGAGCCGGGCTCCCTGTCCGCGCTCTCCAGCGGCGGCGGAGCCAGCGTCGTTAGCTTGTCCTTGAGTTCGACGATCATGCGTTCAGCGAGCTTACGGCCTACGCCGGGGATGCTGAGCAAACGCGCTTGGTCACTCTCGCGCAGCGCGCGCGCCAGCTCTTCGGCAGGGATACCGGAAAGTATATTGACGGCGAGCTTGGGCCCGATTCCCGAGACGCTTATGAGCAGTAAGAAAACTTGCTTTTCAGCAAAATCGTTAAAGCCGAAAAGCTGCAACGCGTCCTCTCGTACGTGAGTATGAATCTGCAATTTGACCGGTGCGCCAATTTCCGGCAGTCGATAAAAAACATTCAGCGGAATGAAAATCTGGTATCCCACGCCGCCGACATCGACGATGGCTTCGCCTGGAATTTTTTGGGCCAGTGCCCCGCTGATTTGCGCGATCACATCAGTAAACGAATCGGAACGAAGCGCGGCAAAAACCTTGGCATTTGCTGAGATCGAGACGAAAGCCGCTCGATCCATGCACGAGCGAAGGCGTATTGCGAGGATCTTGCGGCGAAGTCGTTGAAGCGCAAAGGAGCATATGAATTCTCGCGATCGTGCTAGCGCCCTGAAGCCGTTTCGAGATAGTCGCGCCAGCTGCTGGACTTCACCCGACCGTAGGAACGGACGACCAAATCTTGAAAACTCCGCCGATGTGCATGGCAGATAGCACTCGCCAGCGCGTCGGCAGCATCGGCACGAATTGCGCCACGCAAACAGAGCAGCGCGTTCACCATTCTTTGCACCTGCTCCTTGGTGGCGCGTCCGTAGCCAACCACAGCGAGCTTGATTTCCGCGGCAGAGTACTCGCTAATGCTTAGTTCACGCTCCGCTGCCGCGAGCAGGGCAACCCCCCTGGCTTGACCCAGTTTAAGCGCGCTTTGGACGTTCCGCGAAAAAAACACCTTCTCCAAGCTTACTGTGGCGGGCTGATGGCGCTCGATAATGCCTCGCAGACCGCTGTGGATCTGGCTCAACCGCGAAGGTAGCGCCATGGCCGCGTTCGTCGCGATGGTGCCGTGCGCAAGATGATGCAGCTCAGTGCCGATCAGTTCAATCAACCCCCAGCCCGTGATCAGTGAGCCAGGATCAATGCCGAGAATGATTTCACGATGGAGCGGTTTGGCGCTGCTCTTCGGCATCGGCGCCACGGCTTTAGCTTGCCTTGTCCATCAATTCGGTAGGAATGTTGAAGTTAGCGGAGACGTTCTGCACGTCGTCATGCTCTTCGAGCTCTTCACTGAGTTTTAAAACCTGCTCGACATTTTTGGCGTCCACGTCGACCGTGGTTTTTGGCAGCAGCGTTAATTGCGCGCTGCCGACCGTGATCTTCTCGTGATCGAGACGATCCTTGACCTTCTCGAAGTCTTCCGGCCGGGTTATCACTTCAAAAATATCACCCTCGTCGCGGACGTCTTCGGCGCCGGCGTCGAGCACCACGTCCATCAAACGATCTTCATCCACCTGCGATTTTTCGACGGTGATCAAGCCCTTCTTGTCGAACATCCATGACACCGAGCCGCTCTCGCCCAAATTGCCGCCGTGTTTGCTAAAAAGCTTGCGGATTTCGGAAACCGTCCGATTTTTGTTATCGGTCACGACTTGCGCAATGATTGCCACGCCGCCGGGGCCATAACCTTCGTACTGAATCTCTTCATAGGTGACCCCTTCGAGCTCGCCGGTGCCTTTTTTGATGGCGCGCTCGATATTTTCGTTCGGCATACTCTGCGCGCGTGCGCTCACAACCGCCGTTCGCAGCCGTGGATTGGAGTTCAAATCGCCCCCGCCCATACGCGCAGCCACAGTGATTTCTTTGATGAACTTGGTGAAGAGCTTGCCCTTCTTCGCGTCCTTGGCAGCTTTCTTGTGTTTGATCGTGCTCCACTTCGAATGACCGGACATACCAGACCTTCCCCGTTTAAATCACCCGGTACGGTAACACAAACACTCCGTAGGGTAAACCGCTTGCATCGACTCACTGCCACTGCGTGAGGTGACACTAGGCGGCTATTTACTTTTTTCCCAGCTTGCTTTCCGATATACTCCGCGCCATGTCACTCGCGCGCAGCTCGAACTTGAGTAGCAGCCGTTATTGGTTTCCTTGGATTCATTCTTGGCAATTCATTTTTCTCTTTTGTTTTGTCCTCGGCTGTTCGGTGCCGCCGGCGAAAGTCCGCGTTCCTTCGCCCGAGATCGGGCTAAGCCAAATCGGTATCGCATCCTGGTACGGTCCTGGTTTTCATGGCAAGACGACAGCGAGCGGGATCATTTACGATCAAAACGAATTCACTGCGGCACACCAGACTCTGCCGCTCGGCACCCGGGTCTTGGTCACCAACCTGGAAAACGCCAGCACCACGGAAGTAACCATCAATGACCGCGGCCCGTTTGCCAAGGAGCGCATCATCGACCTATCCCACGCCGCCGCTCAGGCCATCGGCATCATTGGACCGGGAACCGCGCTGGTCCGACTCGACGTGGTCGAAAATCCAGCGCGCATTCGATCGATTCGCAGCTCCCTTGATTATACGCTGCAACTTGGCTCGTTTGCTCAATTGGAAAATGCCCGACAATTACGCGACCGTTTAGCCGAGTCTTTCGGGGAAGTCACGATCAGCCCTGTGAACGGAAAAGAAACCACTTATTATCGGGTGCATCTCGGAAATTTCTCCAGCCGCGCCGACGCCGCACAACGCGCCAGGCAAATCAGCCAAGCGGGTTATTCGGTGATCATCATGGAGAAATAGATGAATGGAGCTCAGCTCATCGCCGGGCGACTCTGTTGGGCTCGATAGGTGCGCGGCCGGTTGCTTTCGCTATGTCGTGAGGATTACCGGACGGAATTTCACCGAGATTCCCAAGGATCGAACCCGAGGTGATCGTAGCCCTTTCGATTTCGGCGCGCTCCACCATTAACTATCACTGACGAGCCGATAGCGCGTCCCTTCCAGTTTTACCCGACCTTCACGCATAAGCTTTTCCAGATGTGCTTGGACGGAGAACTCCGCCACTCGCCGTAATGCGGGTGAAACGTCGACATAAATCGTTTGAGTGACATCGCCGATGGTCTCGCGTCCTTGGCGCAGCGCGCCAAGGATCTGTTGCTCTCGTTCGAGCCGATGCTTGATGTATTCTCGGATTTTGGCTTCGGGTTTGCCGACCAGCGGGCCGTGACCCGGCAGGATAAGGCTAATGTCGAAGCCAAGCAACCGCTCGAGAGATTTGAGATAGTCGGTCATGTTGCCGTCGGGAGGATGAATGACCGCTGTGCCGTAGCCGAGAATGTTGTCGCCGCTGAATAGGACCCTTTCATCGCTCTCATAGAAACAGCAATGGCCCGATTCATGGCCCGGAGTGTGCAGCACATTGAGCTCGCCATCGCCGAATGAGATCCGATCATTGTCGTCATACTGAAAATCCTCGCCACCGAGATAGCCTTTGCGTGACCGGTGAATGCCCAGCTTGGCAGCGCAGCGCTTGCGCAACGCCAATGCCCCGCCGCAATGATCGCTGTGAATGTGCGTGAGCAGAATCTTGTCGATTTTCTTCGCTCCCATGGCTTCGACTTGCTCGATGATTCCATCGAGGTTCGAGTCTGCGCTCAACGCGACGTCGATGACGACGACGTTTTCTCTGCCCACCACGTATTGATTGGTGCCCTGGAG
>Ga0070670_100000120_pt1 | contig 72470 bp, 64 predicted proteins | sample KBSS63metaG_FD_64665 | JGI IMG/M metagenome (GOLD analysis project Ga0070670, IMG submission 64665) | Switchgrass rhizosphere microbial communities from Kellogg Biological Station, Michigan, USA - KBS S6-3 metaG | ecosystem: Host-associated > Plants > Roots > Rhizosphere > Soil ... | reverse complement strand
GACGAGATCGAGAAGGCGCATCCGAATCTTTTCTCGATCCTGCTGCAGGTCATGGATCACGCCACGCTGACCGACAACAACGGCAAGAAGGCCGATTTCCGCAACGTGATCCTGATCATGACCACCAACGCCGGCGCGCGCGAGATGAGCGACGCGTCGATGGGCTTCGGCAACAACAGCGGCGAAAAGGGCAAGGGCCGCGGCGCGATCGAGCGGACGTTCACGCCCGAGTTCCGCAATCGCCTCGACGCCTGGATCGCCTTCGAGCCGCTCTCCTTCGAGACGACGGAGCGCGTGGTCGACAAGTTCATCGACGAGCTGCGCGTCCAACTCCGCGCGAAGAACGTGACTCTTGAACTGACCGAGCCTGCCCGCGCCTGGCTGGCGAAAAACGGCTACGACCGCGCGTTTGGAGCGCGTCCGATGGCGCGGCTGATCCACTCGAAGATCAAAGAACCGCTCGTCGACGCGATCCTGTTCGGTAAGCTGCAGGACGGCGGAAACGTGATCGTCGACGCCACGGACGACGCGCTGGCGCTGCGATACTGACCGCGTGAAGTCCCGCTTCCCCGATCCCCGCTACGCGCGCGGCGACGTCGTCGCCGTCGGCGACGACCTGCGCGTGGAAACGCTGCGCGATGCGTATCGCCACGGCATTTTTCCGTGGCCGCACGAGGAGCTGGCGACGCTGCCGTGGTTTTCGCCGCGGCGCCGGACGGTGATTTTTTTCGATGAGCTGCACGTCGGACGTTCGCTGCGAAAGTCGCAGCGGCGAACCGGATTCACCTGCTCGATCGACCGCGCGTTCGAGCAGGTCATCGCCTCGTGCGCCGATTCGCCGCGCGGTGAAGAGACCGGCACGTGGATCGGTCCCGACATCATCGCCGCCTACACCAGATTGCACCATTCTGGTGATGCGCACAGCGTCGAGGTGTGGAACGGTGCAGAGCTGGCAGGCGGTCTGTACGGCGTCGACGCCGGCGGCCTTTTCACCGGCGAGTCGATGTTTCACCGCGCGCCCGACGCGTCGAAGCTCGCGCTTCTCTTCCTGATCGACCATCTCCGCGAACACGGCGCCACCTGGATCGACTGCCAGGTCACAACCCCACACATGGCCGCCCTCGGCGCGCGCGAGATTTCGCGCAATCGGTTTCTGGACATGCTCGCCGAACAGCAGTCGCGCGGCCTCTCGCTTTTCTAATCACGGACACGCCACCGGCAGTGGACCGGGTTGCTGCGTGCCGACAAATTGAAGGTAGTGAGTGGTCACGATGTCGACAGCCGGGCGGTCCGTCACAACAAGCCATCCATCGACGACGCGGCCTTCGAAATCCAATGGCGTTCCGCCTCCGTTGGGCAGCGGTCCCGGTCCGCCGGTTAGAGTTCCCGTCGTTGTGAAGCCGCCCTCAGAGTCGAGAGACGAAGGCGTTTTGAACGTTCCGACGTTGCAAAGGAAATAGAACTTCGCCTCGGTCTCCCCGACGTTGATGAAATCCCTCCCTCCGTCGGTATACCACCCGAGGGGCAGCTTGTCCGGCGTTCCTGGGCCGGAACGTTGTGGCGTGGCGAGTGTGATTTCCTGAGTCTGATTGTTCGTGATGGAGACGAAACCCCAGATCGGCCGGATCGCATCAGAATCGGCGATGTCGATGCGAAGGCGCGCATGGCCGCGCAGCGGCTCGATGATCGGATCGAGCGAGATCTGCACCGACGCCGGAATTTCATCTTCGCGGCCCAGCTCTGCGCGGTCGAGTGCAACAGGAACGGTCGCCAGCAACGTACCGTCTGCGGCGTCGCGCACGCGAAGAGTCACCGGTCCGAAGTTCGTGGCGTCATAGGCATAGACGCGAAGCGTGGAGCGAAATCGCGCGTCTGTCGGAATGCCGGTAAGGTGGACTATTGCAACGAAGTCGAGGTCGGATACTGCCGGTATCTCGACACCGAATACGGCAGCATCACGCGAGGTGTCGTGCACGCGCACCTTGGTGATGATGTCCCGGGCCGCCAGGACCGGAACATAAATGAAAGCGCCGGGGTGCCCGGCTATGTCCCTCAAACGGTCGGTAAACGCCGCGGTCGTGTGAGGTTGCACGACGGGAGTCGGTGGCGGCGAGCTCAGGCTCGGCGTCGCCGCGGCTCCGGTAACGGGAACAGCGTTACCGCCCACATTCGTGAGCAAAATCTCGGTCTCGAATCGCGCGGTGTCCGGACCGGGACCCGACCGTGCAACCGGGATCAGGATGCGCTCGCGATCGTTGATCGTCTCGTACCGGTAGGCGTTCGCGATGACGATCGGATCAAAAACTGTGGGGATGCCGACCGTGACGTCAACCGCGCCCGGCGCGTGCGGAGGAGCGATCACCACGATCTCGAACGTCGTATTCAGAACGATGCGTCCGAATGCGTCGCCGAACTTCACGTAGTTCGGACAAGACGCTCCCGGGCACGCCGGCGACCGGCCGCGCAACCCTGAACCTCGTATATGCACGAAGTCGCCGCCGGTCGTGAATCCCGACGCCGGACGGACGGACCTCACCGGCTGCGCGAAGAGAATCGGGGCTGATAAGAGGAAGAGGCACAAGCCGATGGATTTCTTCATTGGGTCTCCGGGAACATTGAACTAGACATGCGCGTGCGTTGGCTGCTCCCGCCGCATGGTGTGATCGGCATGTCCCAACTCCACTGCTACGACAGGCGTTACGGGCACTGCACAGGAAGTGGGCCGGGCTGTTGCGGGCCGGCGAACTGGAACTGTGTCGTGGTGATGACTGCCGTATCCGAGCGGATCGTCAGGTTGAGCCATCCGTCGGCAATCCGCCCTTCGTAATTCATTGGCGGTCCGCCGTTCTGCACAGGCCCCGGTCCGGAGAGCGAACCGGTAGTCTCGAAACGGCCGTCGGAATCGAGTGAGGATGGCGTTTTGAACGTTCCGAAGCGGCATCCGAGGTAGATCTGTGAGTCGGCCGCTCCGACAGAAATGAGGCTTCCTCCTCCGGAGGTCATCCACCAGCCGAGGGGGATTTTCTCCGGCGTGATGGCCGCACCGGAAGCCTGCGGCGTGACCAGCGTGATCTCCTGCGTTTGATTGTTCGTGATCGAGACGAAGGCCCAGATCGGCCGGATCGCATCGGAATCGGCGATGTCGATCCGAAGCCGCGAATGGCTGCGGAGCGGCTCGATGATTGGATCGAGCGAAAGCTGCGTCGAGGCGGGAAAGTAATGTTGTGTTGGATCTGGCGCGTTGAGCGCCACCGGCACCGTCGCCAGCAGCGTTCCGTCGGCGTCGTCGCGCACGCGAAGAGTGACCGGTCCGAAGTTTCCCGCGTCGTAGGCGTAGACGCGAAGCGTGGAGCGAAATCGCGCGTCTGTCGGAATGCCCCCCAGCCGCACCGTCGCCGCGAAGTCGAGGTCTGAGACGACTGGAATCTCCACGCCGAATGACGAGGCGTCGCGCGACGTATCGTGGACTCGTACTTTCGTGATCACGTCGCGCGCCATCCGCGACGGAACATTGATGAAGGCGCCGGTGTGATAAGCCGCTTGATACAACAAGCCTGTAAACGTCGCCGTGGTGTGCGGCGGAACGCGCGGAATCGGAGGCGGCGACTGCAATGAACCGTAATCCGTAGCGGCGCCGCTGACAGGAACAGGTTCGTCGCCCGCATTCGTGATCAAAATCTCCGTCTCGAATCGCGCGGCGTTCGGACCCGGGCCGGAGGCGGCAACGGGCAGGAGGATGCGGTCCAACTCGTCGGCCGACCGCGTCAGATATCGGTATGCGTTTGTCAGAACGACGGGATTCGCAAAACCGGCGATGCTGACGGTGACGTCGACGCTTCCGGCCGCGTGCGGCGGAGCGACCGCGACGATCTCGTAGAAGGTGTTCGATACGACGCGGCCGAACGCGTCGCCGAACTTCACGGACGTCGTGCACGACGGCCCCGGACAAACCTGCGTCAGGTCGTGCAACCGAACGCTTCGTATGTGCACGAAGTCGCCGCCGGTCGTGACGCCGGATGCCGGCAGGATCGCCGTCACTGTCGTCTGCGCGAAAAGAACAGGGGCTGTTGCGAGGAAGAGTAAAAAGCCGAGGGATTTTTTCACTGGGGTCTCCGGGAACGTTGAACTACGAATGCGCGTGTACTGGCTCTCCCGGCGCGTGCGTATGTCCCGCATGTCCGGATTCGACTTGCTCCACGACCGTGGCCGCTAGTTGACGGAACGCCTGCGCGGCCGCCGACGACGGATCGAGGACGAAGATCGGTTCGCCGCTGTCGCCGCCGACCACGACTTTCGGATCGATCGGGATTTCGCCGAGGAACGGGACGCCGAGGAGCTCGGCGGTTTTGCGGCCGCCGCCGTGGCCGAAGATCTCTTCGCGTTCTCCGCAGTGGCGGCAGATGAAATAGCTCATGTTCTCGATGATGCCGAGGACCGGCACGTTGACCTTGCGGAACATCGCCAGTCCTTTGCGCGCGTCGATCAGCGCCACGTCCTGCGGCGTCGTCACCACCACCGCGCCGGACAGCGGCACCTTCTGCGTCAGCGTCAGTTGCGCGTCGCCGGTGCCGGGAGGGAGATCGATGATCATGAAATCGAGCGTGCCCCACTTCACGTCGCTGAGGAACTGATCGAGCGCCTTCATCACCATCGGACCGCGCCAGATCACGGGCGTATCGGGATCCGTGATCAGGCCGAGCGACATCGTCTTCACGCCGTGGTTCTCCATCGGCAGAATCTTCTCGTCGGTCTCATCGATCTGCGGACGTCCGTGAATCCCGAGCATCATCTGCTGCGATGGTCCATAAATATCGGCGTCGAGCATGCCGACGCTGTAACCGAGGGCGTGAAGGGCGAGCGCGAGGTTCGTGGAGACGGTCGACTTGCCGACGCCGCCCTTCCCCGACGCAACCGCGATCTTGTACTTGACGCCGGAGAGGATCTGCTCGGTCGGCGGTCCGCCCTGCGGTCCGGCCGATCGCGAACCGACGTCGACGTGCATCTTCACACTCTCGACGCCCGGCACGGCCTTCACCGCCGCCTCGGCATCCCTGCTGATCTGCGCGGCGGCGTTCTGGTTTTCGGTCTGAAAGCGCACCGTGAAGGAGACGTTGCCGCCCTCGACGCTGACGTCATGGACGAACCCGAACGACACGATGTCGCGCGAGAGTCCGGGAAATTTGACGCCTTTAAGCGCGTCGAGAATCTGTTCCTTGGTCGGCATTCGTTTTCTCCTGAATGTAGCGTTCGTACGAAGCGCGGATGATCGGAATGGCCTCTTCGTACGAAGCCACCACCGAAACCGCGTTCATATCCTGCGGACTGGCCAGCCCGCGCGTGATCATCGACTCGTTGATCCAGTCGATCAGACCGCTCCACATTGTACCGACCAGGATGAGCGGATGCTCGGTGACGTGCTTGACTTGAATGAGCTGCCACACCATGAACAGCTCCAACGCCGTTCCGATGCCGCCCGGCAAAACGATGAACGCCGACGACAGGCGGATGAAGTGATGCAGCCGCGAAAAGAACGTCCGGTGCCGGAACACTTTGTTCACGAATGGATTCGCGCCCGACTCCGTGGGCAGGTGAATCGCCAGTCCGAATGACCGCGAATGGCTCTCGGTCTGCCCTTCCATCGCGCCGGCGTTCGCCGCCTCCATCAATCCCGGCCCGCCGCCGGTGACGATGTCCGCGCCGAGGCGCGAAAGCTCGTAGCAGAGTTTCTTGGCCTGGTCGTAAATGGGATCGCCGCGCTGAATCCGCGAACTGCCGAACACCGACACGCGATAGTGCTCAACCCGCTCCGGCTGAATCTGATCGAGATCGTTGATGGTCTCCCAGAGCTGGTAGATGGCCTTGTCGAGGATGTGCGACGGATCGACCGCCGACCGCTTCTTGGCCTGCCCTTTCCGGAGCGCCTCGAGTTGCGGCGTCGTCGTCTGCTGGTTCGTGGTTTTGGTTCGTGGTTTGGTGGCCATGGGTCGTGATCCTACGTTGATTTTCACGCGGAGACGCGGGGAACGCGGAGAGAAGCAAATGCCCCGCCGCCTCCGCGTATAATCCGCCCCCCTTATGACCACTGTTCGTATCAAGGATCTGCCTCAGCATGTCGGCGAAAAAGTCACCGTGGATGGGTGGCTGTACAACAAGCGCACCTCCGGGAAGCTGCAGTTTCCGATCGTTCGGGATGGCAGTGGCTATCTGCAGTGCGTCGTCTTCAAGAAGGAAGTGACCGAGGAGACGTGGGCGGCGGCGGATGCAGCCACGCAGGAGTCATCGGTGCGCGTCACCGGGACCGTTCGCGAGGAGAGCCGCGCGCCCGGTGGCGTCGAGCTCGGCGTCGAGGCGTTCGAGATCCTCGGCGCGGCGGCGGAGTATCCGATCTCGCCGAAGGAGCATGGCACCGACTTCTTGATGAATCATCGCCATCTCTGGCTGCGGTCGTCGAAGCAGCATGCCGTTCTGCGCATCCGCAACGAAGTGGAAAAGGGCATTCGCGACTTCTTCTACGATCGCGATTTCGTCCTCATTGACTCGCCCATCCTCACCGCGAATGCGGCCGAGGGGACGTCGACGCTGTTCGAGACCGACTACTTCGGCGAGAAGGCGTTTCTCTCGCAGTCAGGCCAGCTTTACCTCGAGCCGGCGGCTGCCGCGTTCGGAAAGGTCTACTGCTTCGGGCCGACGTTCCGCGCGGAAAAATCGAAGACGCGCCGGCATCTCATGGAGTTCTGGATGGTCGAGCCCGAGGTCGCCTTCCTCGAGTTCGAAGGATTGCAGTCGCTGGCCGAGGAGTTCGTCGAATATCTCGTCACGCGCGCGCTGGAGCGCTGCCAGGAAGAATTGAAAACGCTGGAGCGCGATCAGTCCAAGCTCGAAAACGTCAAGCGCCCGTTTCCGCGCATCACCTACCGCGAAGCGATCGATCTCCTCGCCTCGAAAGGGATGGAAGCGAAATTCGGCGACGACCTCGGCGGCGATGAAGAGACGGTGATCGCGAACTCATTCGATCGCCCGGTGATGATCAGCCGCTATCCGACCGACATCAAAGCGTTCTACATGCAGCCCGATCCGAACGATCCCTCGGTCGTTCTCGGCCTGGACATGATCGCGCCCGAGGGTTACGGCGAGATCATCGGCGGCTCGCAGCGCATCCACGATCACGACCTGCTGCTCGAGCGCATCAAGCTGCACAACCTGCCGGTCGAGAAGTTCCAGTGGTACCTCGACGTGCGCAAGTACGGCACCTTCCCGCACTCCGGCTTCGGCATGGGCATCGAACGCTGCGTGGCCTGGATCAGCGGCGTCCCGCATCTCCGCGAGACGATTCCGTATCCGCGCATGCTGAACCGGATTTATCCGTGACCGAAGAGCCAGTCATTCCGATCCAATCACCGGCGCTGCGCATTATCCCGCTCGGCGGCCTCGGCGAGATCGGGATGAATCTGATGGTCTACGAATATGGCGACGCGGCCATCGTCGTTGACTGCGGAATGATGTTTCCCGATGCGACCACGCTCGGCGTCGACGTGATCGTGCCGGACATGTCGTACCTGTTCGAGCGGCCGGATCTCGTGAAGGCCGTCTTTCTCACGCACGGACACGAGGATCACATCGGCGCCGTTCCGTTTCTCGTCGAGCGAGTGAATGTGCCGGTGTACGGCATGCCGCTCACCCTCGGATTCGTGCGCGACAAGCTCGAGGAGTTCGCGATCGGCGACGTCGAACTGCGCGCGTTCATGCCGCGCGACGTTGTCGAAATCGGACCGTTTCGCATCGAAGCGATTCAGGTCACGCACTCGATCGTCGATGCCATCGGACTCGCGATTCGCACGCCGGCGGGAACGCTGATTCACACCGGCGATTTCAAGATCGACCACACGCCGGTCGACGGCAAGCGCACCGATCTGGCGCGGTTCGCCGCGTATGGCGAAGAGGGCGTGCTGGCACTGATGAGCGATTCGACGAATGCGCTCGTGCCCGGCCACGGCGCCTCGGAGAAAAGCGTCGGACGCGGACTCGGAAACATCTTCGCCAACGCCACCGGCCGCATCATCGTCACCACGTTCGCGTCGCACATCCATCGCGTGCAGCAGATCGTCGACGCCGCGCGCAAGTACAAGCGAAAGGTCTTTCTCATCGGCCGCTCGCTGGTCGACAACGCCGAAACCGCCGAACGGCTCGGCTACCTGCGCATCGCGCGCGAGCAACGGCCGGGCGCGAATGCAAGCCCGGCAGACTACGCCGATGACGAAGTGGTCATCCTCACCACCGGCACGCAGGGTGAGCCGCGGTCGGCGCTGTCGCGCATGGCCATCGGCGAACACAAACAGGTCGAGGTTCGGAAGGGCGACGTCGTCATCCTTTCCGCGCGAACGATTCCCGGCAATGAGCGCGCCGTTTCGCACGTCATCGACAACCTCTATCGCCGCGGCGCCGAGGTGCTGAATTGGGAGAACGCGGACGTGCATGTTTCGGGGCATGCCTGCGAGGAAGAGCTGAAGCTGATGCTCAACGTGACGCGGCCGAAGTTCTTCATCCCCATCCACGGCACGCTGCGGCATCTCATCCATCACGCGCGGCTGGCGAAGAACGTCGGCGTGCCGCATGGCGTGGTGATCACGAACGGTCAAGTGGCATCGATCGAAGGCGACGAGATCAACGTCCTGCCCGAACGCGTCACGCACGGCAAAGTGTTCGTGGACGGCGAAGCGGAGGAAGTGCCCGAGATCGTCGTGCGCGACCGGCAGCATCTGGCCGAGGATGGGTTCGTCATCGTCGTCGTGGCGATCGATTCGAACGGGCACGTGGGACGCGAGCCCGAGATCATCACGCGCGGACTTTTGCACGTCGACGAGAGCCAGGACATCCTGGCCGACGTCCGCGCACAACTCGTGCAGATGCTGCACGCGAGTCCGCCCGATGAATTGCTCGACCACGACGTCGCACAGGAAAAAATGCGCGCCCTGCTCAAACGCTACTTCCGCAAGGAAATGGGTCGCCGTCCGATGATTCTGCCGGTGATCTGGGAGATGTAGAGACCAATGACCATCATCGAAGCCATCGTCCTCGGACTTGTGCAAGGGCTGACCGAATTCATCCCGGTCAGTTCCACCGCGCATCTGCTCATCGTGCCGTCGATTCTCGGCTGGGGCGATCCCGGCGCGGCGGTGTCGGCGGTGATTCAGTTCGGGACGCTGCTCGCGGCGATCATCTACTTCTTCCGCGACATCGTTCGCCTCATCACCGGCTTCTTCCGCGGACTGATCACCCGCCGGCCGCTGGCGGACGTCGACTCACGCGAAGCGTGGCTGGTCGTGATCGGCACGATTCCGATCGTCGTCCTCGGATTGCTGTTCAAGAAACACATCGAGTCGACGTTCCGCGGACTGTGGATCGTGACCACGATGGTGATCGTCGTGGCTATCCTGATGCAGATCGCCGAATGGTACGCGAAGCGGAGAGAGTTGCGCGGATTCGACGACATGACCGTAATGGACGCCGTCGTCATCGGACTGGGGCAATGCCTGGCGCTGATCCCAGGCTCATCGCGCAGCGGTTCGACGATCATGCCGGCGATTTTTCGCGGCATCGACCGACCGACGGCAGCGCGCTACTCGTTCCTGCTATCGATTCCCGCGGTCGGCGGCGCGGGCGTGCTCGAGCTGTTCAAAGAGCGCCACGCCCTCGGCGCGCTCGGCTGGACGCCGATCGCCGTCGCCATCATCGTGGCCTTCATCTCCGGCTACGCCTCGATCTGGTTCCTGATCCGCTACCTGCGCTCGCACACCACGCACGTCTTCATCTACTACCGCTACGTGCTGGGGATCGCCATGATCGCGATGCTGATGACGGGATATTTGAAGGCGTAGTGCAGGCGTCTCGCCTGCATCCGCCGGGCGTCCTCGCCCGGCGGTGGTTTCGGTGACGATCGCGCGGCTTGCACAAAAACCCCCGCCGGGCGAGACGCCGCGTCGGATGCAGGCGAGACGCCCGCTCTAATCCGACAGCACCTGAATGTCCGGGATGTTCCGATACTTTTCCGCGTAATCCAGCCCGTATCCGATCACGAACTTCGGATCGATGGAGAAGCCGACGTAGTCCGCCTTGAACGGGACCTTGCGCGCCGTAGGCTTGTCGAGGAAGGTGGCCGTGCGCACCTCGCGCGCGCCGCGATCGAGCTTGATGTAGCGGAAGACTTCGTTCATCGACAGTCCGCTGTCGATGATGTCTTCGACGATCAGCACCGATTTGCCGCGCATGTCGAGCTGCGGTTCCTTCAGCAGCGTGACCACGCCCGACGACGTCTTCTGATCGCCGTACGACGAGACCTGGATGAAGTCGAGGGCCACGTCGAATGCGATGTGCCGCATCAGATCGCTGCAGAAGAACATCGCCCCTTTGAGCACGCAGAGCGCGATCAATTCGCTGCCGGCCAGATCGCGGGTGATCTCTGCGCCCATTTCGGCAACACGTCTGTCGATTTCGGATTTGCTGAACAACGTCGTTTGCGCCATGGCCGCGGATTCTACGATTACAATTCGCCGCCGTGAAAATCTATCGCTTCGTCCACGCCGGCAGTCCTTCCATCGGAATCGCCGACGGCGACCGCATCGTCCGTTACAGCGGCAGCGACGCGATGACGCTCGGCGAGGCCACAAACGATTCGATTGCCCTCGGCGATGCCGAGCTTCTCGCGCCGGTAATGCCCTCGAAAATCGTCGCCGTCGGCCGCAATTACGCCGAGCATGCGAAGGAGTTGGGCAACGAAGCGCCGTCCGAGCCGATCATTTTTCTGAAGCCGCCGACCGCGGTGCTGAACCCAAATGGCACGATCGTCCGCCCTCCGCAATCGCAGCGCGTCGATTTCGAAGGAGAGCTGGCCATCGTCATCGGCAAGTCCGCGCGCAACATCCGCCGCGATGATTGGCGCAGCGTCGTCCTCGGATTCACCTGCGCGAACGACGTCACCGCGCGCGACCTGCAGAAGAAGGACATCCAGTTCACACGCGGCAAGAGTTTCGACACCTTTCTTCCCCTCGGCCCCTGCATCGAAACCGATCTCGATCCCGCCGCCCTCTCGCTGCGCACGCGCGTGAATGGCGAGACGAAGCAGGACGGCAACACCGGCGAAATGGTCTTCGACTGCGGCGCGATCATCGAGTTCATTACCGCGGTAATGACCCTCAACCCCGGCGACGTGATCCTCACCGGAACCCCCGCCGGCGTCGGCCCACTCAATGCCGGCGACCGCGTGGAAGTGGAGATCGAGGGGATCGGGGTTTTGAACAATCGCGTGTCGTGAAAGATGACCTGCTCCGCCTGTTCCCGCGACTGCGCGATCTGCCGATGCACGCGTATGTCGTCGGCGGCGCGGTGCGCGATCTGACGCTCGGCGCTGCTCCGGCCGACGTCGACGTGGCCTGTCTCGATCCTCTCGCATGCGCCCGCGCGCTGCGCCGCAAGGTCATTCGCCTCGGCCGCGAAGAGCATCTCAGCGCGTATCGCGTCGTCGATGGTCCGCACGTCTACGACTTCGCAGCTCTCCTGCATAACCGCATCGACGCCGATCTGGCCCGCCGCGATTTCACCATCAACGCCATGGCCGTCGACCTCGCGTCGGGCGAGCTTCTCGATCCTCACGATGGACGCGGAGATCTCACGCGTCATCTCGTGCGCATGATCGACGCCTCGAATTTCGATGACGATCCGCTGCGGATGCTGAAAGCGGTGCGCATGGCCGTTCGATTTGGATTCGAGATCGATACGAAAACGCTCGACACCATCCGAATCCGCGCCTCGCGCATTGCAGACGTCTCCGTCGAACGCGTCGCCTACGAGCTGACCGTGATCTTCTCCGCCAACGCCTTCCGCCGCGCCGTCAGCCTGCTGCGCGAAACGGAACTCGCGATCCCGCTCTTCGGTCGTCCGCTCAATGCCGAATTTCACGCTGACGACGTCCCGCCCGCCGCCGCACTGGCGCTGCTCGTCGATGACGTGCACGCTTTCGCAAAACGTTGGCGTCTCAGTGACCTGTTGATGCGCGAGATGCAGACGTTGCAGCGCTTGACCAACTTACATTCGCTGCTCGATCTCTACGACGCCGGCGAACCGATCGCGCGCCAACTCCCACCCATGCTCCGCGCCCTCGGCCGCGACGACCGCATACCCTTCCCTGATTTCTCCATCACGCCGCTGCTCACCGGCGATGAAATCGCCGCCATCGCAGCCATCGAAGCCGGCCCCCGCGTCGGACTCCTGAAACGCGCCCTGCTGAAAGAAGAGTTGGAAGGCCGCATCACCACTCGCGACGACGCGGAACAGTTCGTCGCTACGTGGCCTTCGGCACCTTCACGCTCAGACTCTGCGGCACGATCGTGATCACGAGCGGGCCGTTCATCGTCACCACTTCGCCGTCGATGCCGAGGTGGAGGTGGCGTTTGGGGGATTGGATTTTTACTCGTGACGTGCGGAAGGAGCGGAAGCCGGGGGCTTCGCGGACGCGGCCGGCGAGGTAGTGGGCGACGAAGCTCGTCAGCGCAAGGCGCGGCACGTGCGGGAGCCAGTAAACGGAGAGGCGGCCTTCTTCGAGCGCGCGGCGCGGCGCTTCGATGCCGAGGCGGGAGAGGTCGTAGGAGTTGTTCGAGATCATCAGCATGTGCGTGCGGATCACCTCGGAATGATGTTCGGTGTCGAGCGTCACCGCCACGTGCGGATACTTCTGCAGCGTCGCATACGCGGCGTAGAGGCGCGCCTTCCAGCGCGGGTAATCGCGTCCCTTTTCTTCGCGCCGCGCCACGAGCTCCGGATAGAGACCCATCGAAATGTTGTTGACGAAGAAGCGCTCGTTGATGCGCGCGGCGTCGATCGGTTTGATCTCGCCGTTGATGACGACGTCGAGCGCGTCGCGCCAGGCCAGCGGGATGCCGAGGTCCTTCGCAAAATGGTTGTAGGTGCCGACCGGAATGACGCCGAGGATGGCCTCGGTGTGGATGAGCGGCTGGATGACGGTGTTGATGGTGCCGTCGCCGCCTGCGGCCACGAAGAGGCGGCGGCCTTCGCGAAGGCGGTCGCGAATTAGCGCGGGGCAATCGAGCTCGCGCGTCACGCGGACGACTTCGAGTCCAGCCTCCGAGGCCGATCGTTCGAGCGCTGACAGCTCGGACGGAGGGATCTTCACGCCCGATGACGGATTGAAAAACATGATCCCTTTGGTTTTTTGCTCGGGCAATTTCGGCTCCGGAAGAGGCGTTTGCAAAACGTCAATGAAACGGATTGCTTTCTTCCTCGCTCTGCAAATTCTCGTCCTTCCGCTCGTCGCCGCTGAACCGCCGAAAGAATGTGCGCTCTGCGCCGGAGCGGTTTCGGATCTCCAGGTCGCGCCCGCGGCGCCTGTTCCGCTGCTCGTGAAGTTGCGCCAGGAGGACTTCGCCGCGGCCGGGACGGCGCTCGATGCGATGCCGCCGACAGTGCGCGCAAAGATCAGCGTCATCGTCAGCTATGCGGCCGAAACGGGCAAGGATCCGATGGCCGAGGTCGAGACGCACACGCAGGCGATCGTCGATTGGGCGAGGCAGCATGGCCCGTTCGAAGGCCTTGGCGTCGACGTCTCGAACGTCGATGCAACCGTCGGCGGGTACGCGATCAAGCGGCTTTCCGTGATGGCGCAGGGACAGAATGCGGCGTCGCGCTTCATCCTGCCGCCGGCAACGACGGACGCGCTGACGAAGTTGTACGAGACGGGCGCGCAGGCGTATGTCGACGTCCTTCTCGCCGATGCCGCGAATGTCAAATCGACGGCGGCGTGGGTTCTCGAAAAAGATCCAGCCAAGAAAATCTGGGCGATCGTGAATCCGCAATCGCCGAATGCGTTCTTCGACGTTGCGCGAGCTCTTGCGGACGGTGCAACGCGCGGATATCTGAACGCTCCGGCGACGGCGGAGTTGCTGGCGTCGCTGGCAGCTTTCGATCGCGCGCTCATCGGCGACTACGCGTACGACTCTACGGCGCGCATCGACATGCTCGATGCGAAAGGGAACAAGATCGACGAGCCGGTCATCGCATTCGTTCGCGGCGAAGATCTGCGGACCGTCATAGTGCCGCGCGGCGATGCGGCGGCGTCGACGATCGCCTCGCTGGCCGGCGATTACTACAAAACTCCGCGGCGCTACGATGCGGCGGGCGACAAAGACGTGACCGACGTCGGAACGAAGGGCGGCCGATTTCTGATCGGCATGCCGCCGGTGAAGCAGCCGTTCGTCTTCACGGTCGAGCACAACGAGGCGCCGCGCGCGAACGTGACCAAGGAAGCGCTCAACGTGGCCGGGCAGCGCGGCATCACGGTCGAAGAGATCATCCGCAATCACCAGGCGTACAAGTCGTACCAGGAGTCGATCCAGCCGCGCTACGTGGCGCGCGATGCGACGAAGCTGCGCTTCACGATGACCGGCGGCGAGGCCATCGAGGCCACCATCGCCGGCGATTACTTTTCGGATCCACACGGACGCGCCGATTGGGTCTGGCAGGATTTCTACCTCAACGGCGTGAAATGGAAGTACGGGAAAATCCCGGAGCTGCCGCTGATTCAGCCGGAAAAAGTGACGCAGCTTCCGCTCGATATCCATCTCACGAACGAGTACCGCTACGAGCTCGTGCGCGAATCCGACCTCCTCGGCTACCACACGTACGAAGTGCGTTTCGAGCCGCCGCCAAACGCGGCCGCCGATCTGCCGCTCTATCGCGGAACGGTCTGGATCGATTCGAAGACGTGGGCGCGCATTCGCCTGTCGATGGTGCAGCTCAATCTGAAGGGCGAGATCCTTTCGAACGATGAACGCGTCGATTTTCAGCCGTTCGCGCGCGCGACGCATGCGCCGCTGACTGCGGCTGACGTCGCGAAAACCGATCCGCGCGAAATCATCTGGCTGCCGCAGACCGTCAGCGCGCAGCAGGTCGTCTCCGCGGCGGGACGCGGAACAGTCGTACTGCGCCAAACGGATTTCACGAATTTCCGCATCGAGCCGGCCGACTACGAGACCAGCCTCGCCGAGGCGGAGAAGTCGGACGCGCGCATGGTGCGCGAGACGAAGTCGGGGCTGCGCTATCTCGAACGGACCAAGAGCGGCGAGCGCGTGGTCCAGGAAGGTTTCCATTCCGCCCGCACCTTCCTCCTCGGCGGCATCCATCACGACGCCGGTCTGCAATATCCGGTCGTCCCGCTCGGCGGCATCGACTACTTCAATTTCGACCTGCTCCACAAAGGCATCCAGGCGAACGTGTTCTTCGCCGGCGTAGTGATCGCGGCGAATGCGACCAATCCGAACGTGGCCAACACGCGCACGAACGTCGGCGTCGACTTTTTCGGGATCGCCGTGCCGACGACGCAGTCGCTCTATCGCAACGGGCAGGAGCAGCTCGGCGAGGAAGTGAAGCAGTTGCCGACGCGCTTCTCGATCCGCGCCGGACATCCGTTTCTGCAGTTCGGCAAAATCGATTTCACGCTACAAGCGGAGCACGACACGTACATGCGCAGCGACAACACGGCCGCGTCGTTCATCGTGCCGGCCGATACGTTCGTGATCTCGCCCGGAATCGAGGCGCAGTACGCGCGCTGGGGCGCGACGATCACCGGTTTTTACGACTACAACACGCGCACGAAGTGGCAGCCGTGGGGGAACTTGGCCGAGTACGATCCGAAGCAGAAGACGTTCACCGATTTCGGCGGCTCGCTGGCGAAGAGCTTCTACCTTCCGAAGTTCCAGCGCATCGGCATCGAAGTCGATTACATGGACGGCTCGCGCCTCGACCGTTTCTCGCAATACGGTTTCGGCTTCTTCGGCGCGCAACGGATCCACGGCATCAAATCCGGATCGTTACTCGCCGACCGCGCCATCCTCGGGCACCTCTCCTACGGTTTCGTTTTCTCCGACCAGTTCCGGCTGGAAGCGTTCTACGACCACGGCCTGATTGACAACAAACTGGCCGGATACCACCGCGAGCCGTTCCAGGGACTCGGCATCGCCGGCCAGACGGTCGGGCCGTACGGGACGTTGCTGCGTCTCGACGTCGGCAAAACGATCGGACGCAACGCGCAGACGGGATTCGTGGCGGATGTGGTGTTTTTGAAGCTGTTCTGAGTGTGGCACAGACACTCTTGTCTGTGCTTTCGCCAGGTACACCGGCTGAAGTTGTCAGTCGTCGCGAGCCTCACCAGCACAGACAAGAGTGTCTGTGCCACACGCTCCGCGATGACAATCGCGCCTTTAGGCGGAGCCGCAGCAAATGTAGCGCCGTCGGGCGACGGCGCTACGTCGTTTGCTTTTTCGCGATCACGATCGCGAATTCGATTCCGCGGTGGTTCGTGCGGATAACGCGCGGGTCGGCGCAGCCGTGGCTGCGCATGATGGCCAGTACGCGATCGAGGTCGTATTCGTTCATCTGCATGTAGGGCATCTTCCGTTCGCCGCGAATTCGTTGTGCCAGGCGATGAACAAACGGGAAGCGCGCGCGTACGCGTCGCGCGATGCGGCGGACGAGTGATCCTGGAACGTGAAACGTGAAATGCAATGCGGCGACACCGTCGAGGTGGTCGAGGAGATCGCGCAGAAGCGCTTCGCCGCGTCGAATAGGGATGTGCTGAAACACGAGCAGCGAGACGATCAGGTCGAATCGCTCGTCTGGAATTGCGGTTGAGAACGTTGCATTCGGCACGTTCTCGCGCGCGATGCGCAGCATGCTCTCGGCTGCATCGACGCCTACGACGTGATCCACGCGCTTGGCCAACGCCCTGGTGAGACGCCCGACGCCGCAGCCGAAATCGAGCGCGGATTTCGGAGCGATGTCGATCAAGTCGAAGATTTGCGCGATGTCGGCTTCGCCGAATGCGAAGAACGCTTCGCGATCGGCATCCGACATCTGTTCGGAAAGAAACCGGTCGTGCGTCAGGACTGCAAAGTACGGCTCGGTTTCGCCGAAGGTGTTCCAGTCGCGCGTGGCGGGGTCAGTCACGCAACCACGTCCAGCAGCTCGCGCAAATCGCGGATCGTGGCGTGCGGCACGATGTCCAGGCCGTGATCGACCGGCGGCGCGATGGCGGTGCCGCGCGTGGGCGGATCGAAGTGAACGGCGGTCATGCCGAGGCGTTGCGCGCCGTGGACGTCGACGTAGAGGTTGTCGCCGACGAACATCATCTCGTCGTAATTGACGTCGAGCGCATCCCGCAACGTCTCGAAAATCGACGGCTGCGGTTTGCAGGCGCCGTGTTCGTTTGAGAAAACCATCGCGTCGATCGAAGTGGCCAGGCCGAGGCGGTCGAGGATCTCGCGCAGCGCGTAGCCGGGCGTGCGGCCGGTGTTGCTGATCAGACCGATGCGGAATCCGCGGTCGCGAAGTTCGGCCAGGACGTCGGGCGCGCCGGGAACGATCGACGGCAGCACGTCGACCGCCGCATTCGCGTAGACCTCTTCGAGTGCGGCCAGCGACGGCTCATCGAACGTGGCCGGATCGAGATCGAGCGCTTCGAGGAAATGTTCGATCTGCACGCGGCAGGCGATGTCTTCATCGCGCGACCAGTACAGCTCGAGGCAGCGATGCCAGAGCGCGCGATAGGCCTGTTCGATGCGATCAGCGGTCTGCGCAAATCCGCGCTCGACGAGCACGCGCTCCATGCGATCGAGGCGCAGCCGCTCCTGCCGCCGCGACAACTCCGGCGTGTCGGTGAGCAGCGTTTCCCATAGATCGAAGGAGACGGCCTTCAGCCTCACTGCAGTTTCACTCTTTCCGCGAACCCTTCCTCATATCCGTGAAAGTACTGCAACGACGGTTCGGGATGCTGCCAGCAGTAGTAGCCGCTGCCGTTGTCGAAGTCGATCAGCCAGACGCCTTTGACGTCAATGCCGAGCTCGATGATGGCGCCGGCCCAGTCGGTGATGATGCGCTCCGATTCCGCGGCCGCTTCTTCGCCTTCCGGCAGCGAATCGACCTCGGCCACGGCCGCGGCGGTGATGCGCCGCGCCTCGGGCATCAGCGCGGCTGCCTCTTCGTATGTGAAGACTCTGCGCTCGTTCAGCGCTGCACTTCGTCGAGCCATTTCTCGAATTTCTCCTTTACGTTGCGCGCTTCCTCGGCGCGGTTGGAGCGGCGCAGATCGTCTTCGATTTTCGCCATGCGCGACTTCATCTGGTCGAGGCGATGATCGAAGATGCTGGCGCCCTCGGCTTTCCACAGCGGCGCCTTTTCCTTGAACCTGGCCAGCTCGGCGTCGAGGTGATGCTCGTCGAGCTTCTCGATCTCGTTGTCCGCGGCGCGCTTCACTTTGGCGATGAACGGCTGGACGGCCGAGGCGTGTTTGGCCAGCCAGGAGCTGACGCCGTCGTTGCGGGCGCGAAGCACCGCGCCGTCAGCGATCGGCGAACCGACCGAAAACGAGTTCGTGACCAGAAGACGGTGATGGTTGATGGCGAACAGCGAGTCGCTGACGACGTCGCGGCGATGGGCGCGGTCGATGCGGATCGAGACCGCGTCGTCACCGTCGAGGCGCGTCACTTTCGTCACGGAACCGATCTGGACGCCGTCGGCGACGACCGGATCGCCCTTGCCGAGATCATGCGCCTGGTGGAAAACGACCGTAGCCTTGACCTCGCCGCGATGCACAAGCGCGCGTGCGCCGAACCACACCGCTGCCCCGATCAGGAGCAGGAGGAAGAGTTTTCGCATCATCGTTGCAGTGTGAACTCGCGATTGACGATTCGCATTCTGCATTCGTTTGTTTTTGTGCTAAAAAACGCCGTGCATTCCCCCCCACCCAGGTGGAATTGAGGAGGAGAACAGATGTCCGTTGAGGATCGTGTCAAATCAATCATCGTCGAGCAGCTCGGTGTCGATGCCGAAGAGGTGACCCCCGAGGCCTCGTTCGTCGAAGACCTCGGAGCGGACTCGCTCGATACGGTCGAGCTGATCATGGCCTTCGAAGAGGAGTTCGGAGTCGAGATCTCCGACGACGAGGCCGAGAAGATCAAGAAGGTCAAGGACGCCGTCGAATACATCGACAAGCGCGCCAAAGCCTCGTAATCGCACCCACCCGGCACGGACCGGCGGTCCGTGCCGTTGGCGGGATGGCGTTGCTGGCCGCCCGCATCCGCTAATTCAGAACTCTCATGACCAAGCGCCGCGTCGTCGTTACCGGGATCGGCATGATCTCTCCGCTCGGAGTCGGCAATGAGCCGACCTGGCAGGGGCTCGTCGAAGGGCGCTCCGGCGTCGGTCCGATCACGAAGTTCGACGCCAGCGCCTACACCTCGCGCATCGCCGGCGAGGTGAAGGGATTCAACGCCGAGGACTGGATCGAAAAGAAGGAAGTCAAGAAGTCCGACACCTTCATTCACTACGCGATCGCCGCGGCCGACCTCGCAGTGAAGGACGCAAATCTCGATTGCTCGACCTGTGACGGCGAACGCTTCGGCGCGATCGTCGGCTCCGGAATCGGCGGCCTGCCGCTGATCGAGGAGATGCACACGAAGCTGCTGGAGCGTGGTCCGAGCCGCGTGTCGCCGTTCTTCATCCCAGGCCTGATCGTGAACCTCGCGGCGGGACAGATTTCGATTCGCTACGGCTGCAAGGGTCCGAACTCGGCGCCTGCGACCGCCTGCGCCACCGGCGCGCACGCGATCGGCGATGCGTTCAAGATCATCCAGCGCGACGATGCGGACATCATGTTCGCCGGCGGCAGCGAAGCGGTCATCACACCGCTCGCGCTGGCGGGCTTCGCAGCGATGCGCGCGCTATCGACGCGCAACGACGAGCCGGAGCGCGCCTCGCGTCCGTGGGATCTCAATCGCGACGGATTCGTGATCGGTGAAGGCGCGGGCATCCTCATCCTCGAGGAGATCGAGCACGCGAAAAAACGCGGCGCGACGATCTACTGCGAGCTGACCGGCTACGGGATGTCGAGCGACGCGTACCACATCACCTCCCCTGCCGAGGATGGCAGCGGCATGATCCGCGTGATGCGCGCGGCGCTGCGCGATTCGGGGCTGCATCCCGAGGACATCGATTACATCAACGCGCACGGAACGTCGACCGCGGTCGGCGATCGCACGGAGACCGTCGCGATCAAGCAGGTCTTCCGCGAATACGCGTACAAAGTGGCGGTGAGCTCGACGAAGTCGATGACCGGCCACCTCCTCGGCGCCGCCGGCGGGCTGGAAGCCGCCGTGGCGGCGATGACGATCAAGACGAACGTGATCCCGCCGACGATCAACTACGAGACGCCCGATCCCGACTGCGATCTCGATTACGTCCCGAACAAAGCGCGCGAGCAGAGGGTGACGCACGTGATGTCGAACTCCTTCGGCTTCGGCGGCACGAACGCGACGCTGATTTTTTCGCGGCTGGCGTCGTAAACGGCGAACGCGACGGAGCCTCCGGTATCCTTCGCGGATTGAACGCGAAATCCTTCACGCCCGCCTGGTTCCTGCGCGGACCGCATGCGCAGACGATCTGGGGACGCCTGGCGCGGCCGCGGCGATTGGTGAAGTTGCGGCGCGAGACCCTCACGACTCCCGACGGCGACGAGCTGCTGCTCGATCATCTCGACGCGCCGGTGCGTGATGAGCGATTCCGCTTCGTCCTCCTGCACGGACTGGAAGGAAGCACGAACTCCGTCTACATGCAGGGGCTGCTCTCCGTCATCGCCCGGCACGGCTTCGCGGCGACTGCGGTCAATTTCCGTTCGTGCGCGCGCGACCCGCAACGCGTCGGACGTTCGATTCCGAATCGCCGTCCGCGCTTCTATCACTCCGGCGAGACGAGCGACTTCGACTTCGTCGTGCGCACGTTGCGCGCGCGCGAACCGAATGTGCGTCTGCTCGCTGCCGGTGCGTCGCTCGGCGGCAACGTCGTATTGAAATGGCTCGGCGAACATCCTGGACAGACCGACGTCGCCGCCGCGGCCACGTTCTCCGTTCCGTACGATCTCGGCGCGGGCTCGAAACATCTCGAAGACGGTTTGCTGCGCCGCTTCTACGTCAATCGTTTTCTGGCCACGCTGAAGAAGAAGACGAAGTGGCTGGTCGCGCACTTTCCGGAGATGCGCGAGCGCGTCGATCTGAAGGCGGTTATGCGCGCGAAAACGTTTCGCGACATCGACAACGCCGCGACCGCGCCGATTCACGGTTTTCGCGACGCCGACGATTACTACGCGCGCTCCAGCTCCATCCACTTCCTCGGCGCGATCACGACGCCGACGCTTTGCCTGAGCGCGGCCGACGATCCGTTTCTGCCGGCCGAGGTGCTGGAGAAAGCGAAGGCGCTCGCGTCGCCGGCGGTCGAATTTCACATCACCGAATGCGGCGGACACACCGGCTTCATCGCCGGCGCGGCGCCGTGGCGGTGCGAGTACTGGGCCGAGGAGTTGGTGGTGGGCTGGCTGGCGGAACAGGCGCGATGACGGCTCGGCGCGATCTGATTCTCCGCATCGGCGCGGCGATCTGGGGCTTAGCCATAGCCATCTCGCTGCTGCCGTTCTGGCTCGGCCCGCCGCCGCCCGGTCAGTTGCCGGGATTCGCGACGTCGATGGGCCTCGACGCGCGCGCGCCGCTGCGCTTCGTGCTCAGCCTCATCCTCGTTCCGCTTCTTTGGACCTTCGCACTCCGTCCGATTCTGACAATCCTCGGCCGCGACGACACGCGCGCATGGGCGCGCAATGCATTCACGTCTGCGGCGATCGGCATCCTCTGGTTCGTCATCATCGATCGCAACCTCGCATGGGTGCTGATCGCGCCGGCGATCGTCCTGACATTGTCACTGGCAATGCGGAAGGTCGACGCGCATTTCACGCGTCACGATCTGATCCTGCTGCCCGTTCTGGCGACGACGTACCTCGCGCTGCTCGATCTGTTGCCGCGATCGGTCGAACAAGTTCTGCTGCTGTCGGCGCTGATCGTGTTTCTCGTCCGCATCGCCATCGTGCTGATGCGGCGCGAAAACGGATTGCCGCCGGGACCGTGCTTCGCGCTTGCGCCGCTAGGACTGGTGCTGCAGTCGAGTTTCAACTCGTACGACATCCGCCATTCGCCGTGGGCGCCGCTCGCGCTGGTCGTGATCTCTCCCCTGCTCCTGCGCGCGCTGATCCACGACTCGCCCGCGATGCGCGCGCGATTCCGGGCCGCGTTGCGTTACGTCATCTATCCGCTCGCCGCGTATGCGTATCTCAGCGCGACGAGCCAGCTCGCAGCCGAGGGGATGCCGCGTGCCGATCTGTTCGAGGATCAGCAGCACGTCGTGCCGGCGGCGGAGATGTTGCGCGGCGAAAAGGCGTATCGCGACATCATCCCCGCGCACGGATTCGTGCAGGACGCGCTGGTCGACTACGCCGCCTTTCGCACAGGGCCGGTCACGCTCGGCCGCGCGCTGAAGTTCCGCGGCGTGATCTCGGGAACGATCATCATCGCCCACTACGCGCTGGTCGCCGCCGCCACCGGCTCCCCCGAACTCGGACTCGCCTCCACTTTCCTGGCCATGCTCCTCGGCACGGCCGGAGGCTCGATCCGCGTGCTGCCTGCCATCGCGACGCTGGCGCTCATCGCCGGCGCGCTGCGGCGCCGCGATCCGCGCTGGCTGATCGCCGCGGGAGTTGGCGTCGTCATCTGCATCCTGACCAGCCTCGATCACGGCGCGTATACGTTGATCGCGCTGCTGATCGCGGTCATCCGCTTCCCCGCCGATCGCAAACGCGCGCTCGTATCGGCCGCGATCGGAGGCGGGGCGGCGGCGATCGTGGCATTCGCCGCGATGGCGTTGAATGGCATCGCCGTCGATTTCGTGCGCGTGACGCTCTTCGAGATCGCATCGCTCGGCCCCGTCTACACGCTCACCGTCTTCGATGCGCCGCCCGCGCTGCAGCACATCAACAACATCCCCGAAGTCCTGGCCGCGCTCTTCGACAAATCGGCCTTCCTCTACGTTTTCTGGCCGGTAATGATGCTGGTGGTCGTCGTGGCGCTGACCTCGCGCGCGCCGATGACGCCGCGCCGCCGCGCGCATCGCGAAGCGTTTCTGATCATCGCCATCTATGGAGTGATCACGGCGATTTCCTACGCGGAACGGCATCACCTGCTCTGGCTTTTCGTGGCCGCGCCGCTGATCACGATTGCGATCTTCCGCCTGTTCCGAAGCCGCAATGCCGTCGCGCGCTCGCTCGCGCCGGCGCTGGTGATCGTGGCATTGATGATCGGCCAGCCGACCGCGCACATCGCCATCGTCGGCGCACTCCGCCACGCGCACGGTCCGCTCGATTCTGATGCGCGCGAACTCGCGCTGCCACGCGCGCGCGGCGCGCTGTCAAAGTCGAGCGACGCCGCGGTGATCGACGTCGTGCAGCGTTACGTCTCCTCGCACCTCCAGGCGAACGAGACGTGGTTCGACTTCACCAACCGCGGAAATCTCTACTTCCTGCTCGATCGCGACTGCCCGATCCGTCAGCTCGAAGTGGCCTTTTACGAAACCGAGGCGCGCCAGCGCGACGTCATGCGCCGCATCGAACAAAACCCGCGCATCCGCTTCGCACTGATGCCGCCGGAAGCCGACAACACGACGGTCGACGGCGTCCCGAATCGCGTTCGCGCTCCGCTCGTCGACGCCTACCTGCGCGATCACTTCACCCCCGATCACGAAGAAGGCGGCGTGAATTTCTGGCGTCGGAAGTGATGCGGCATTTGTTCCGGCGGCGAAGCCGTCGTAAGGACCGTAGCCCCCAGTTTTAACTGGGGGTTTCAGGTCGTGCGAATTCGTGAGCCCGTTTTAACGGGCGAAAGAAAGCGTTCTCTCGCCCGCCAAGGCGGGCTCACAAATGAAACGCCATCTCGTGACCCCACGCTTGAAAGCGTGGGCTACGGTTCTTGCGCAGGCTTCGCCCGCGGCGGCACGCGCGTAGAATTCGTTCATGACGGTCTGGCTCCGGCGTTGCGCGTCGTTTGAGGAAGAAGCAGAGGCCGACCGCGACTATTGGTCCGGCTTCGCGCCCGATGAGCGGGTCGCCCTGATTGCCGATCTTCGGCGCGAATGGAACACGATGAATGGCATCAACGAATCTCCCAGCCGCGATTTCACCGACTTCCTCAATCTCCTCACGCAACACGAGGTGAAGGCGCTGATCATCGGCGCATTCGCGGTGGCGTTTCATGCGAAGCCGCGCTTCACGAAGGACTTGGATATCTTCATCGAGGCCACTCCGGAGAATGCAGAACGGCTGCTGCGCGCGATCGACGCGTTCGGATTCGGTGCTCTCGGACTCACGGTTAGCGACTTCGGGCCCGGACGGGTGACGCAGCTCGGCTATCCGCCGAACCGGATCGACCTCGTCACATCCATCGACGGCGTCACCTTCGAAGAAGCCTGGGCGAGCCGCGTCGCGGGGAAGTACGGCGTCGTCGATGTCTGGTACATCGGACGCGAGGCGCTGGTTCGCAACAAAGCCGCAGCCGCGCGGCCCCAGGATCTGATGGACCTGGCGTCATTGCGCTAATTCCGACTCGGATCCCCGCCCTGCCGGAACGGCGCGAGGAACTGCAGGTTCTCGATGCGTCCCTGCAGTTCATCCCCGATCTCCTCGGCGCGTGCGACGAGATCGTCCGTCTCGAGCAAGCGCTGTTTCTCGGCCGGGTCGAGCGTCAGCGACATGATCAGGGCGTTCGTCAGCGCTTCCAGACCGACGGACTCGATCTCCGGCACGGCTCCCTGCTCGGGCAGATAGTGCAGATACTGCTGCGACAACTCCTTCAGCCACGTGCGCTGCGCGTAGGCCGCGGTAGCGTCGCCGTCGAGCTGCGGCTGCGCGACGACGCGCGCCACGCGATACGGTTCGCTCGAGACTTCATCGATGATGCGGAAGCGCGTCTCGCCGTGTACGAGGATGTTGTAGCGGCCGTCGTCGAGCGTCACCGTCTGCTCGATACGTGCGACGGTTCCGCACGCGTATACCGGAGGCGCGCCGAGGTAGTCGGCGTCGTATCCCGGCTGCAGCAGGACGATTCCGAAACGCTGGTCGGAGGCCATGACGTCGGCGATGAGTTGCCGGTAGCGCGTCTCGAAAACGTGCAGCGGCACGCGCGTCTGCGGAAAAAAGACGAGGTTCGGCAGAGGAAAGAGCGGCAGCAGAAACTCGCCTTCGGAGAGAGTGGACATAGCGGCGGTGACGCGATTCTATCGCCTGGGAACGCGGACGTCCCGCCCGCTTTCTCACTTCGCGCGACTTGCTAAAGCGGGCGAGACGCCCGCGCTCCCAGGTCACGGAACAAACAGCGTGTCGTGCGGCGCGGAGCGCTCGGCCTCGGGGCGGCCGGCCGTGTAGTAGTAGAGCGACACCGATTTTCGCGACATCCCTTCCGGCGCCGTCAGCGGATGCGGATGTCCGTGAAACGACGTGTCGGTCGTCGAGAAAATCACCGTGCGGTTGAACGACGGCAGGATCTTCTCGCGGCACGCGGACATGTCGCGATCCCAAAGCTCGAGATGCCCGCCGTATTCGTCGCGCCAGTTTTTGTTCAGATAGACGAGCATGTTCAGACGGCGATCGAGTTTGAGTTTCGGATGGACGTTGAAGTCGGCGTGAATCTTCAGGAAGCCGCCCGGCTCGATCTGATGCAGGCCGCCGCCGCCGAAGTAGGGATCGGGAATCAATCCCTCGATGCCGGTGAGCGCCTCCAGCCAGAGCAGCATCTCGAACGAGTTCATGGCGTCGAGAAACGCGCGGACGGTTTTCGAGATGGCGCTGGTCTCGTGAAAATATCCGAGCTTCTTTTCCGTCGTCGAATCGAACTCGCGCCAGCGCATCGCCTCGCGCGACGGGAACTCGCGCAACACAGCGTCGAGCGCATCATCGTCGAACAGGCCGTCGAGGACGATGTGCGGAAACGGTTCGGCATTCGCGTATCGCGCGTGCAGGGTTTGCGGATCGTAATTGAGTCTCATCGTGAGTCTAACGGTGCCACGTCACGTCGGGTTTGCGGACGAAATCGATCGCGATCTCGGGCGAGTACGTCGTCCATCCCGACGGCGAATCGTACCGGATGCGGAGCGAGATGCCGGCCATGCCGGGAAGCTTCAGCGCATCGCGGCGCGGGATTTCGAAGGCCTGCACGCCGTTGGCGATCACCGCCGTGTACTTGCCGTCCGGGTACGGCCCGAGGTCCCAGTAGAGCGCGGGATTGCGAAAGTGAAAGGCGGCGGAGAGCGGCGCATCATTGCGAATCGATCCGCAGAACTGTTTGGCGATTTCGCCGATGCGCGGCGTGATCTCGACGATCTGGTGGCCCTCGAATTCGAACACGCGTTTCGCGCCGATGCCCGCGCCGCAGAGAAAAATATCGTCGTAGAACCACGCCCCGGCGGGGCGTCCGAAGTGGACCGTCTTCAGCCACTGCACCTCACCCAACGCGGCCGGAGGCACGAGCGCATTGCGCAGCAGCGCGTCGGGCGGCAGATCGTAAAAGTAGAAGCGCGCTTCGTCGGCCATGCGCCGGCGGAGCGGGAACTCCTTGCGCCACTCGGCGCGGTTCGCGGCGATGGCGATCAGCGGAACGGCCACGAGCAAGGCCGCCGCGACGCGATCATTGCGGCGCGTCGTCGCGGCCGCGAATGCGATCGACCACGCCAGCCACGGAACGGCGACGTAACGTCGATTCACTTCTTTCGCCAGCGGAATCAGCGGCGCCGCGGCCACGACGATCGCCGCGACGAGCAGAAGAAACGCACGCCGGCTGCGGATGGCGAAAGCGATGGTGAGCGTCATCAGCACGATCACCAGCAGTCCGGCGGCGAGTCCTGCGCCGGCCGCGCCTTCCATGATCCGCAGCGGCAGCAGCACGAGTAGCCGCGGCCACTCCGCCGCGTCGATCTGCCATCCGTACGCGCCGAGGAACGTGCCGAGAACGGCGTGGCGCCAGAGGAAGTAGGCGATCGCGGCGACGCCATGGCCGATCGCGAAGCGCACGCGCGTTTGTGGCACAGACACTCTTGTCTGTGCATCGCGCAACGGCAGCGCGATCAGGAGCAGCGGCAGTGGGATAGCTACTTCTTTCGCCAGCATCGCCAGGAAGTAGCAGAGGATCGAGACGACATCCCACGCGATGCTCGGCCGCCGCAGCGCGGAGGCGAACGCGATCACGGAGAGTGCGCAGAAGGCGATGGCCAGGAAGTAGTGGATCGTCGAAAGCTGCACCACCACGGAACAGACTGGCGGTCCGAGCGCGAACAGCGCCGCGGCCGCGAACGAGCGTTTCCAGTCGAGGAACTGCCGCACGGCGGCGTAGACGAGCACGATCGTCATCGCCGCGATCGCGAGCTGCATCACGTAAAAGCGCGACGGATCGAAGCCGAAGATCCTTCGCATCGTGTGAAACGCCACCAGCAGCAACGGCGTGAAGAGTTGCTGCGGCCAGACGCGCGCATTCGTGAAAACGTCGACGAACGAGTAGTCGTACGTCGTGCGCAGAAGGTTCGCGTCGTCGTACGTCAGCCAGAGGCCGAGGATTTTTCGGTAGAGAAGGATCGTGAGGAGGATGAGCGCGGCGATTGCAAACGCATCTTCGTAACGCCGCCGGGCCGGCTGGCCGCCGGCGCTACCTTCATTCTTCATCGTCGAATGCACAACGGTAAACGATTCCGGCGTTCATTGCCTGCCCAACGGAATTGTGTCGAGAAACGTATTCACGCCGTGCGCCCGCTGCTGGCAACACTCGCGTTGTGCCTCGCGGTCGCTGTGCCGTCCGATGCCGCGCGCCTGCACTCCGCGCGCACTCCGGTGCGGTTGCTGTGGATCGGCGCGCATCCCGATGACGAGTCGCTGATCGCGCCGATCTTCGGTCCGCTCTGCGCCACCAACGACTGCACCCTCCTCGTGCTCACGAGCGGATCGCCGCAACGCGTGGCCGAGTTTCAGCGATCCGCGGCGGCGCTGCATGCGCATGCGATTCAGTGGGATCTGCCCGACGTTTTCGACGTGACGCAGTGGGGCGACCGCGCCGCGCTCGTATCGAGGCTGGCCTCGACGATTGCCGCCGAGGGGCCGACGGTCATCTACACATTCGATCCGCGGCATGGTTCGTCGTGCCATCCCGCGCATCGCGAAGCGGGACAACTGACGCTCGACGCCGTCGCCATCCTCGGCACGCACGCGCCGCCGGTGATGCTCGTCGAGACGTTGATCCTGCGCGACGCCGCATCGCAGATCGTCGCCTTCGCACCGGCCACCGCACTGGCGTCATCGATCGATGCGAGTTTGAATTGGCATTACCTGGTCGACGACGCCGCGATTCACGAAAGCCAGTTCTCGCCGGAACAGATCGAGATCCTGCGATCGATTCCGGTTGCGGAGCGGCGCGTGTGGCTGCTTCCGGCCGGCGCGCCTGCGGGGCAGATCGCGAATTGTCCGTGAGCGAGTGGATTAGTGGTTTAGGAGGTCAATCAGTGACCGAGCCTTCCTGATCTACTAATCCACTAATCTACTAATCCACTGCCTCACCGCGTCCGCGCGAACACGCAGTCTCTGCACATGAAATCGTCCGGCGCTTCTTCGATGCCGTACACCCACTTCCGCATCGTTCCCAGCTCCGCGCCTTCCAGCACCTCGGCCACCGTGTTCCGCGTCAGGTCGCCAACCAGGTAGTTCTCGTCGTAATCCTCGCAACAGAGCACGCACTGTCCGCGCGGCGTGATGTGCAGATGCTGCAGCGGCCGCGAGCCGAGGTTGTCGCAGCCGGCCAGGCGTTTCTTCGGAGCATCGGGCTTGAGTCCGACATCGAGCCAGCCGGCGCGATCCATGACCACGTGGCGCTCGACGGTGAAGCGGCTTCCGGCGAAGCGACTGGTGATCGCTTCGAAATCAGCGTCGTGGTTCGCGTCGCCCGTGCCGAGGACGACGATCTTCATCACGTTGGCGAGAGGACGCGACTTCACGTAGTCGAGATTGCGAAGGACCGCCGGCAGGTGATCTTCGCCGCGGTCGCGGATGTAGCGTTCGCGATCGAGCGTCGAAAGGTTGATGCAGATGTAGTGCAGCGGGCCGGCTTCAATCAACGCGTCGACTTTGGCCGCGGTGAGCCCCGAGCCGTTGCTGAGCACCGCCACCGGCAATTTCGCCGCGAACAGCGTCCGGCAGAAATCGACGAAGCGCCGATCGAGCGTCGGCTCGTTGTAGCTCTGCAGGAAAACGCTTTCCAGCGTGCCGCGATACGCGGTCAACTGGTTGACGATCCGCTCGAAGAGCGCGACCGGCATGTCGTAATCCTCGCGCGGCGCGATCGAGACGGGGCAGAAGTAGCACTTCTGATTGCACGCCGTCATCGTCTCCAGCGAGACGATTTTCAACCGATGCAGCTTCGAGACGTCGCCGCGGACGAGCCAGCCGTCGTTCTCGAGATTTTCGTCAACATCGCCGCCGTCGATGACCCGCCGCAGCGCGTCGAACTCCGGATCGCCAATCGTCAACTCCCGATCGGTGATCGGGTTGTAAATCCGCTCGGCGTCGATATGCAGAAACGGACTGACGCGGAGCTCCGTGGCGATGGCGGAAGACATGTCGATCGAGAGTGTACGGCGAGGATGCGCGCGCCGTCTAAACCGCGAACGTTGAAAAGAGATTCTCATCCGCAGATGTACGCAGATTGACGCAGAGCCCCTCGTTTCATCTGTGTCCATCTGCGTCATCTGCGGATAACGTTTAAACGCAGATTAAGATGTGCGCCCCATGTCGCCTGCCGTTCTCTTTCCACGCTTCGATCATCCTGCCATCGAGGAGAGGTACGCCTCGTGGCAGAGTCAGACGTTGCTGCGCGCCGGTGGGGACATCGAGTTCGCGACGTATGACGCGGAGGAGCCGGCGTCGTTGGCGGCGGGGGGGTTGGAGAGCGATCACGTCCTCGTCGTTACCGATCCGCTGCTGTTGCCGCCGGCGAAGCTGGTGATGCGGTTGCGGGAGTTGCTGGTTCATACGCCGAGCGTCGTGGCGGCGTTGCCGGTGTCGAATGAGGCGGAGAATCCGTTTCAGCGGCGGGCGGCGCCGGCGCCGTATCTGACGTTGCGCGAGTTGCAGCAGGTCACGGCCGAGTTGCAGAGTCGAGGAGCGGATGGAGAGGTCGTGAAGTGGGATGGGTCGGATCCGGCCGCCTACCTCTGCCGCACCGCGTGGCTGGAGACGATCGACGATCCTCCTCGGCATGCGCTGGCGGGACGCGAGGTGGTGCTCTCCCCTGCCGACTACGTCCATCGCTGGAGCTCGCTGCGTGGGCAGACCCGCATGGACCTGCTGGCGCGCATCCCGGCCGAAGCGAAATCGATCCTCGAATTCGGCTGCGGCGAAGCGCCCCTCGGCGCGGCGCTGAAGCAGCGCCAGAAATGCCGCGTGGTCGGGATCGAGATCGATGCGAAGGCGGCGGCGGTGGCGCGGAAGAGAATCGACGACGTCTACTGCGGCGATGCCCGCGAGATCGTGGCGTTGATCCGGGAGAAGTTCGACTGGATCATCGGCGGCGACATCGTCGAGCATCTCGATGAGCCGTGGTCGTTCCTGGCGGACCTGCGCAAGGTCTGCGCGCCCGGCGGACAGTTGCTGCTGAGCATCCCCAACATCGCGCACGCGGCGGTGCTGAACGATCTGCTACGCGGGCGATTCGACTACGTGTACATGGGGCTGACGTGCGTCGGCCATCTCCGTTTTTTCACGAAGCGGACGATTGAGGAGATGTTGTCGATCGCCGGCTGGAGCGTGGTCGAAATCGCGCCGCAGGAGACGGTGGTCACGCGCGGGCGCGAGGAACTGCTGGCCGCGCTGGCCGCGGCGCGCATCCCGCATTCGAAAGAGGACCTGGTGCCGGCCGGCTACTACGTCGTCGCGCGCAACGCATGAACATCGCCTACCTGATGGAAGACACCGCGCTGTCGGGCGGCATCCGCGTGCAGCTCGCGCAGGCGGACGCGCTGATCGCGCGCGGCCACCGCGTGCGCATCGTCACGAAGGGGTTGCCGTTGACGTGGCGGCCGTCGCGCGCGGAGTGGATTTACGTCGACGACTTCAACACCTACGACGCGCGCGAGGACGATTTCATCATCGCCACGTTCTGGACCACGCTGCCGGCGGCGTACGCGATCGCGCCGGAGAAGGCGCTGCATCTTTGCCAGGGTTACGAAGGCTCCTTCACCGCGTATCAGCCGATTCGTGGCGAGATCGAGGCGGCGTACCGGTTGCCGATCCCGAAGTTGGTGGTCACGCGATCGCTGATTGAAATCTGCAAACAGTTCACCGACGACGTCACCTACATCGGCCAGATCGTCGACGACGATTTCTTTCGTTCGCGCACTCCGCCCGAAAACGAACCGATGCGCGTGCTGCTGTGCGGCGAGTCGCAGGTCGACATCAAAGGGGTCAGCGAAGGCTACGGCGCGGCGGCGCATGCGCGCTGGTTTCATCAGAAGTTCGATCTGATCCGCGTTTCGCCCTGGGCGCCGTCGCGCGAGGAGCCGTTGGATGCCGTCCAGGAGTTTCATGTCGCGCTGAACACGCGCGAGATGACGCGGCTGATGCATTCGTGCGACGTGCTCATCGCGCCGAATCATCGCGAAGAAGGATTCGGATTGCCGGCCGCCGAGGCGATGGCGTCGGGGATTCCGGTGGTGATGACGTCGATTCCGTCGTACCTCTCGTTCGACGACGTTCGCGACTACGCGTTGTTCGCGCCGCAGGAGAACGCGGTGGAGCTGGGGGAGAAGTTGATCGAGTTGCTTTCGGATGCCGATCTTCGCGATCGGCTGCGGGCTCGGGGGCGGGTAGTTGCGGAGCAGTGGCGGAGTGAGCGCGTCGCGGAAAGGATGGAGAAAGCACTGTCATCCTGAACCGCCGGAGGCGTTGGAGCGCAAAGCGCGGAACGCCGCAGGACGGCGAAGGATCTCCAGTTGCGCAACTCCGGCTGAAACCACTGGGATTCAACGCAGCTTGGGAAGCTTGAGATCCTTCAGCGTCCTCCGCCGTTCCGCTGCTGCGCAGCTCCCGGCTGCGGCAGCTTCAGGATGACAGCGCGCATTGATTTCGCATTGGTGTGGCGCGGCCCTCGCGAAGCCTTGTGAAAAGTTTCTCAAACCCATAACATCGCGGCCCGTTTATGGCGAACCTTCCTTACGACAGTTCCGGCTCCATCATCCAGCGCAAGCGCGGCCTCCCTCCGGGCGAGGGCGCCGAAAAAGGACTCATCACGCTGCCCGGCGAATCGGAGCGCGAGATTGAAGACCTTGCCGGCGGCACGTACCTGACCACCACCGTCGACACGATGGTGAACTGGGCGCGCGGCAACTCGCTCTGGCCGCTGCCGTTCGGCACCGCCTGCTGCGCCATCGAGTTCATGTCGATGGTCTCGTCGCACTACGACATCGCGCGCTTCGGCGCCGAAGTCGTGCGCTTCTCGCCGAGGCAGGCCGATCTGATGATCGTGGCGGGAACCATCGTCGACAAGATGGCGCCCGTGCTGAAGAAAATTTACGAGCAGATGCCGGAGCCGCGCTACGTCATCGCCATGGGCGCCTGCGCCACCTCGGGCGGCTTCTACCGCGCCTATCACGTCGTGCAGGGCATCGACGAAATCATCCCGGTCGACATGTGGGTGCCCGGCTGCCCGCCGACGCCGGACGGGTTGATGTACTCGATCCTGAAACTTGCCGAGAAGATCAAGCGAGGCGAACGGTGAGTACGCTCACGAAGTTCTCCGCCATCCCCTACACCGGCCCCGCGCCGACCAATCGCGAGCCGTACGTTCCGGTCGGAGCGGCGATTGCCGATGCGCGCGGCGACGTCATCGCCAAGCTGTTGCAGCATCCGGCCATGATTCAGGAAACGGGGCAGGACATGGCCTCGTTCATCGTCGACAAGGACGCCATCATCGACGTCCTGCGCACGTTGAAAGAGAGCGGCGAACTGGCCTTCACGATGCCGCTCGACCTTTTCGCGGTCGACTATCCGCGCCGCGACAAGCGATTCGACGTCATCTACCAGCTCTACTCGCTGAAGAACAACGAACGCATCCGGCTCAAGGTTCGCGTCGGCGAGGACGAGCCGATTCCGACCGGAACCGGCATCTACAAAGGTCTGAACTGGTACGAGCGCGAAGTGTTCGACATGTATGGCGTCGTCTTCGAGGGCCATCCGAACCTGCGCCGCATCCTCACGCACGAAGCGTTTCAGGGCCACGCGCTGCGGAAGGATTACGATCCGGCCCAACGCTGGCTGCTCACCGAGAAGGACGTCGCCAAGATCACGCCGGTCGTCGATCCGCGTTTCGAAAATGTCGACACCGACTACGAGCGCGTCACGCTGAACCTCGGGCCGTCGCATCCAGCCACGCACGGAACTCTACGCATCGTAGTCACCCTTGACGGTGAGACGATCATCGGCGCCGATCAGGAGATCGGATATCTGCACCGCTGCTTCGAGAAGATGTCGGAGACGCACACGTACCAGCAGGTGATTCCGTACACCGATCGCCTCAACTACTGCTCCGCGATCATCAACAACGTCGGCTACTGTATGGCGGTCGAGAAGCTCCTCGGCATCGAAGTTCCGGCCCGCGCGCAGCACATCCGCCTGATGCTGTCGGAGTTCATGCGCATCGCTGATCATCTGGTCTGCATCGGCACGAATCTCGTCGACATGGGCGCGCTGACGAACTTCTGGTACCTCTTTCAGCCGCGCGAAGAAATCTACGGACTGATCGAGTCGTGTTGCGGCGCGCGCCTCTTGCCGAGCTACACGCGCATCGGCGGGCTGGCGGTCGACGTCCCGCCCGACTTCCTCGAAAAATCGCAGCGCCTCGTCGACATGATGCCGAAGTTCATCAACGACGTGGAGAAGCTGGTCGACCGCAACAAGATCTTCCTCGACCGCGTCGTCGGCATCGCGCCAATCAGCGCCGAGGATGCCATCAACTACGGCTTCACCGGTCCGTGTCTGCGCGCGTGCGGCGTTCCCTTCGACATCCGCAAAGCCAGTCCGTACCTCGGATACGAGACGTACGACTTCGACGTTCCGATCGCCGAGGGCGGCGACACGTATGCGCGTTACCTCGTGCGCATGGAAGAAATGCGACAGTCGCTGAAGATCCTGCAGCAGGCCATCGAACGCGGACTCCCCGAGGGGCCGGTCATCGTCGACAATCCGTACGTCGCGCTGCCGCCGAAATCGAAGGTCTACAACGAGATGGAGTCGCTCATCTACCACTTCAAGCTGATCATGCACGGCATTCAGCCACCGGTCGGCGAGACGTACTTCCAGGTCGAAGGGGGCAACGGCGAGCTCGGTTTCTACGTCGTCTCCGACGGCACGAAGAATCCGTATCGCGTGCGCTGCCGTCCGCCCTGCTTCCAGATCTACTCCGCGTTCGGCGAGATGATCACCGGCCAGACGATCCCCGACGCCGTCGCGGCGCTCGGATCGCTGAACATCATCGCCGGAGAGTTGGACCACTAACCGATGAACGTCACACGAGTCAGACCAGGTGTCGTACGGGTCGAGCGGACGCCGCTCACGGTGCTCGACCGCCTCTACCTCCCGCAGGTCATCGCCGGGATGATGGTGACCATCGGCCACCTCATGAAGAATCTGTTCAACATCAAGAAGCTGCCGACGATCTCGTATCCCGAGGTCAAGCGCGTCTACTCCGAGCGCTTCCGCGGGCGGCACATCCTGACGACGCGCGAGGACGGCACGACGCGCTGCGTGGCCTGCTACATGTGCTCGACTGCCTGTCCTGCCGAATGCATCACCATCGAGGCGGGCGAAGACGAACGGACGCGCGAGAAGTTCCCGGTGCGCTACGACATCGATCTGCTGCGCTGCATCTTCTGCGGCTATTGCGTCGATGCCTGCCCCGAGGATGCGATCTACATGACGCGCGATTACGAGATGGCCATCGATACGCGCGCGCGCTCGGTGGTCGGACTGCGCGATCTCGTCGTCCCGCCGAATTTCCCGGTCGGTCCAATGGGCTGGCGCCCGTATTACGGCTCGATCGACAAACGCGGCACGGCCGGCGGCACCGGCATCGGACAGCAGCTTCGCAGCGCGCCGTTCGCAGACGATGCGCCGCCGAATCCGGACGTCTTCCGCGGCGGGGACGCGCAATAGCGCCGCTCCATGAAACCGCTCGAGACGACGGTCGAAGAAGTCCTGCGCAAGGCCATTCAGTCCGAGATCGAAACGCGCGCGTACTATCAGGCCATGGCCGAGCGCGCCGCCGACGCGTTGACGCGCAAACGGATGCTGCAGCTCGCCGACGGTGAGCTTGTCCATCGCGCCAAGATGGAGCGGAAGTATCGCGAGGAAGTCGGGCACCCCGCTCCCGCTCCTCTGCCGGAGATGGTCGAACTGCCGCTCGACCTCGTCGATCTCGATCTGAGCCGCGCTCTCAAACACGCCCTCGAACGCGAACGCGAATCGGAGAGCTACTTCCGCTTCATGGCCGAGCGCGTCCCGGACACGAAACTCGGCGCGTTGTTCATGGAGCTGGCCGAGATCGAATGGAAGCACAAGACCGATCTGCAGGCCGAGTACGACGCGGCGGCACCGCCGGACAGCTTCCTGAATGACCTGTAAATAAAATTTGGCTGGCTCGCGAGAGATTTATGCTGTATAAGCATTAAATGCTGCGGCGCAGGGCCACCCTCCTTCCAGCGATCCTTGTCGCTGTCGCCCTGCTCGCAGCCCTTCCGTCATTCGCAATCGGCCGCGATCTCACGCCGGTGCGCATCGCCACGCCGGACTACAGCGCGCAATCGTACGCGGCCGGTGCGACGGACAAAGGGTTCCTCCTCCGGTGGGATACGTTTTACAACTCGCAAACGCGCGCCTACGGTACGACCGCGGACGCCGGCGGCGTGCCGCGGTTGCCTGCATCGTCGATGTTCCAGTCCAGCGGAACATTGTTCGCGAACGGCGACGGCTACTTTGCGCTTTCGGAAAACGGCATCACCGAACTGGACGCGGCGGGCGCGGTCCGGCGCAGCGCCCTCTTCGACCGGCCGCTGTTTTTCACCAGTTCCGCCTTCGACGGTACGAACTTTTTCCTCCTGGCCGCGTTCGTCGGGAACACCAAAGGTTACCTCGTCGATCGAAACGGACATCTGCTCTCCACGACGACGCTTCCGGTGCCCGACTCCACGTTTTCCGCAGCGACCGCCGTCGCCGCCTCGGCGGACGGCGGATTCACGGTGCTGGTCGGAGGAGCGATCAACGGCATTTACGCGCTGCGGGTCAGCGCCACCGGCCAGCTCATCGGCTCGGTCAATCTCTTCACGCCCGGCAATCAGTCCGGCGGATACCTGGTCTCGATCGCCACGAACACAAGCGGCCGAACCGTCGCGGCCTGGACGACATCCGGATCGGCGTTCGTGCATACGGTCGCGCTGCATGGAGGAGGGGCCGATCCGGACCTGGTCCTGCTCTCCGGCAGCGAGCGGACGACGAGAATCGCTCTGCTGCCGTCGGGCAGCGGTTTCGTCCTCCTCCGAAATACGACCGTCGGCGTGACATCGGCACAGCGGCGGATGTTCGCCAGTCGTCTGGACGGTACCGGCGCGCCGCGGGAGGCCAGTCCGACGCTCCTGCTCAACGGCGCCTATGCAGCCGCCGCCGCGAACTCGCACACGCTGGTCCTGCTTGGATATGGCGACGACGTGAGCAGGAATCTGCTCGAAGTCTCCGCGGCCATCACCGACAGCGGCATCGTTGCCTCCGCGACGTACGACATCGTTGCCACTGCCGTGCGTCAGCTCGATCCCGCCGTGGCAAGCGACGGCGTCGACTTTTTCGGCGCCTGGATCGAAACGACCTCGACGACGACGTCGCTCATGGCCGGCCGCGTGACGCGCTCCGGCCTGCCGCTCGACGGTACCGGCCTCACCGTCGCGGAGTCTCCTGCGATTCCGTCCAACCGCCCCCTCCGCAGCCCCTCGGTGGCCTTCGGGGCCGGCGTGTATCTGGTCGTTTTCGTGTCCGACTTGAACTCGGAACACAGAGTCATGGGCCGGAGGTACGCCCGCGATGGCTCGCCGATCGATCCTGCCCCCTTCGTGATTTCGCATACGGGAGTCGCGCCCTCCGTGGCGTTCGGCGGCGGGCGCTTTCTCGTGGCGTGGGACCTTTGCAGCCCGTTCGCCTGCACCGTCAATTCGCTGGCCGGCGCGATGGTCGGCAGCGACGGCTCACAAGATCCGACGCAACTGCTGACGCCTGCGCTCTCGCAGGAACTTCACGAAGAGCTGGGATACACCGGACGTCCCATGATCGGCTGGAACGGCCGCCACTTCGTCGTCGCGTACGACCTGGCGGAACAGGGTCCGCCGAACAGTCTTCCGGTCGCATACCGAGTGCGCGTACTGCGCGTCTCTCCGTCCGGCACGCCGCTCGACGCGCACACCACCACCGCGGTCGAGGGAGGGACGGATGCCGCGATCGCCTGCAGCGATCATGAATGCGTCGTCAGCTCCGTACGCGGCGGCAATGTCGTAGCCGCTGTCGTTCACGACGATGCGTCGCTTGTCGCCGATGCGCCGAAGATCGTTGCCGATGTCCAGCGAGTGGCCTATGACGCGATCGCGTTCGACGGTGCGTCGTACATCTTGGCGTGGCGTATCGGCGATACCCTCCTCGGGGTAGCCCGCATCACACGCGGCGGCGATCCGTACGGAGTCGGCGTCACCGGGACGACGAACGCGAATATCTACGCCCCGCCGGCATCGACGATCGCCATCACCGCAAATTCGGCCGGCGATACCGCGATCATCGCAACGCAGTTCGACAGCGCCTGGATGATCGACCGCGCGCACTTCTACTTCGCATCGGAGATCCCGTTGCCGCGAAGGCGGGCCGCGCGATGAGCATTCTGCGCGCCGTCCTCGCCGCCTTCCTCATTCCGCTGCCGCTCCTCGCGGCCGGACACGATCTCAGTCCCTCGCCGACGGCGAGGCATCAAATCCTTCCGGTCGTGACCGGAAACGGTGCCGGCTTCATGGCGGCATGGCTGGAGCTGGCGCCGCCCAGTCACGAGCTGGTGTTGACGCAGGCGGTCAACGCGAATGGTGAGCCGATCGCGGGCGCCGGGACGTCGAGCGATCAGCCGCCCGTCTATTCGATCGCCATCGCACACAGTCCATCCGGCGCCCTCGCCGTCTGGACCGCCAACGACAACGTCATGGCAGAGCGGCTGTCTCCGTCGGGCCAATCACTGAGTACGACGCTGCTGGCGCCCGGCAACGGCTACCCATCGGATATTGCGGTGGCGTGGAACGGAAACCGCTACTTCGTGATCTGGTCGACCACTTCGCAACTCCTCGGCGCATTCGTCGAAGCCGACGGCTCTTCGACGACGCCTCGGGCAGTTTTCAGCGAACCCTCCCTGACTGGACACGGTCCGGAGGAGCTTGCACTCGCACCGGCGGTGGCCTGGGACGGCCAGCACTTCATCGTCGTATTTGCCGAACGACCGAACATCATCTGCTCCATCCTCTGCCCGATACCAGATCCGGACCGATTTCGCGTCATGCGCGTTTCCGTGGATGGAGAGGCCGTCGATCCCTCGCCGCTCGTCATCAGCGGCACGCATCTTCGCGCGCACATTGCATCGAGCGGAGCGGAGTCGTTGATCGCGCTGGACAGCCGCAGCGGGGTGTCGACGCTTGTGGTGCACAACGATCAGCGCGGCCTGACGCTCGATGCCGAGGCGCCGCTCTTCCAATGGGTTTCCGACATTGGGAGCGACGTCGTGTGGGACGGCGCGACGTACACCGCCGGCTGGCGATACGCGGGCGGCGATGCGAGCTGGATCGGCGCGGCTCATCTGGCGCGATCGGGGCTGCCATTCGACTATCGCTTTGTGACCGCCGGCACGCTCCGTGCCCCGTGGGGCCGGCCCTCCATCGCCGTCAGTGATTCCGGAGTGACAGCCTTCGCCGTCTCGGAGGGCACGGCGGCGTCTTCTTTCGACCGCGCTCGCCTCTATCTCTCCTCCGAGCTTGCGCCGATGCCGCCACCGCCGCCGGCGCCGAGGAACGTGGTTAGTTACTTCGGCGGAATTGCGGCGCGCATCGACTGGCAAAGCGATCCGGCCGACGGATTCGTCATCGAATGGTCGCGCGATTTCGGCAAGGACTGGAGCTTCTACCAAATGGTTCCCGGCAACGCGCGCACGACCACCGTTTACGCATCGGTCGGCAATCAATTTCGCGTACGCGCCTTCGGTCCGGGCGGAGTATCGGACGGAACGGTCACCAGCATCGGCAGCCTGCAGCGGAGCCGCGCGGCGCGGCGATGAGGACTGCGATGAATCTCGCGGGACGACGATGACCCCATAAGACGTTCTCTTTGATCCTGACCTAACCGGACCCCTACCCATGCGCAAAAGCCTCCTCTTCGTTTGCCTCGTTCTCTTTTCCTCTCCTCTCTTCGCTGGCCACGACGTCTCCGCGATTCGCTACGCTCCGAGCGACGCCTCCGCAGGGACTCCAGCCATCGCGTCGAACGGAAGTCGGTTTCTGACGCTTTGGACGTCGAGCCTTCACATTTACGGAACGCTTTCCGGCGCTTCCGGCGGCGGCAATTCGACCGCATTCGCGGTAGTGCCGTACGCAAACACCAGCGCGGTGCAGGTCATCGGAACCGGCAGCGGTTACGTGGCGATCTGGAACGAGCAATCCAGCACTCCGATTTTCGGCAGGCTTAGCGCGGACGGCATCCTCGAACGGCGCGTGCCGCTCGCCAGAAACAGTTTTTCCGCCCCCGCAATGGCGTTCAACGGGAGCCGCATCGCCATCGTCGACGTCACCGGTTCTCAGCCGTCGATCGACGTCGAGATCTATGACCTCGATGGAAACCTGATCCGGCGCGCCCCTATCACGCGGTACAACGGCGAACGCCTGGCGGTCACGGCCGCCGGCGGCGACTTTGCGGTAGTAACGGCCGGCGCGACCGGAATCAACGAATGGCGCGTAACGAATGACGGCGCCGTCCAACCGCCCGTCCGCATTCAGGCTCCTCCCGCCGATCCTCTGAAATCGTTTTACACGGTCGCCGCCGCCGCGACCGATGGCCGCATCGTCATCGGCTGGATCCAGGCGCATACGGGAACTCCTTCATCAGCCACGATTCAGCCGGACGGAACCATCACGCAAAACCCGTTGCCGAATGGCGGCGTGCCACCGAGCGGCAGCATCGCCGTCCTGCCGACTGCCAGCGGATTCGTGGTGGCGTGGAACGTGAGACCGTCGCTGCCCGACAAGCCGGGAATGTTCGCGCTCCGCCTCGACCGCACCGGCGCGCCAATCGACGATCACCCCTACTTCCTCGGCGATGGACAATTCGCCAGCGCGGCGGCGGCCGGCAACACGATCAAGCTCGCGCTCCAGTCGACGGCTTACCCGTTTGCAATATCAACCCTGACCGCCACCGTCGATGCCACCGGCATCGCGGCGCATCCGCCTGAAGCGATCGTGTCGCCGGTTGGCCAGGTCTTCCCGGTGGTGGCGGGCAACGGCGCGGGGTTCACCGCCGCGTGGCTGGAGCTGGAGGCAGGAGCGCGGCGCATCGTGGCCGCCCGCATCAGCCCGACCGGCGAGCCGCTGGATGGAACCGGCATCGTCCTCGATCGTTCCGCATCTACCGCCGCAGCGATCGCTCGTGGAGCGGCCGAGGAGCTGGTCGTGTGGATCGGCAACGGACGTTTGCGTGCAGCCCGTCTGTCGCCATTCAGCGGCCTGCTCGACGCAACGCCGATCGACATCGCTCCGTTGAGCTACGGCTCGTATGACGTGGCCTGGAACGGCAGCGAGTTCTTTGTGGTGTGGACAGACGGGACGAAGTTCTTCGATGCATTCGTCCGGCCTGACGGCATCGTAACGACGCCGAGCGACATCAGGATGCCGGCCACCTCCGACACCGCGTCGAATCTCGACATTGCATGGGACGGCCGGCAATTCATCCTCGTCTACAGCGAAGCGTCTCCTGTTTTTTGTACGTGCATCCCGAATCCTGACCGCGTCCGGCTCACGCGGATTTCGGCGGACGGCGTCGCCATCGATGCCGTGCCGCTGCGGATTCCCGACGTCGCACTCGCTCACGTGGCATCGAGCGGTACAGAGTCGCTGGTCGTGCTCGATCGCAATCACGGCCCGGCCTCGATCGTCGTGCACGGCGAGGACGCTACGCTCCATCTCGATCCGGAGATCCCTCTGTTCAACTGGTTCTCCGGAATGAGCAACGTGGAGTGGGATGGATCCTCGTACGTCGTGGCGGCGCGCTATTTTTTGACGCCGGCGTGGCAGACCGAGGCCGGCGGGCTCGCTGCCATCGAGGTAAGTCAAGCGGGCATCCCGCTGCGAACGTTGACCGCCGCCGCGGCTGGTCCTTCCGATTTCCTGCATGTGTCGCCGCCATCGATCGCCACCGATGCCGCCGCCGGTACGGCCTTCGTGATCTCGGAAGTCTCGCCGCCTGTCTACGCAGCTCGGGCACGCATCTACCTCCTTTCCGAATTCGCGGAGGCGCCACTGCCCCTTCCGCCGCTTGCCCCGCGGAATGCGGTCAGCTACTTCGGCGGAACGAAAGCGCGCATCGATTGGGAGAGCGATGGCGGCGCGAACGGTTTTCTCATCGAACGTTCGGTCGATTTCGGCAAGACCTGGATTTCGGCCGCGATCGTGCCGGCGGATGCGCGCACGATCACCGTGGATGCGAAGATCGGAGATCTCTTTCGCGTGCGCGCATTCGGCCCAGGCGGATTGTCGGAGGGCTCGGTCACCAGCATCGGCAGCATGTTCCGCCACCGCGCGGGGCTGCACTAGCTCCGTCAGCGTTCCAGCGACGCGACGTACCGCTCGGCGGCATCGAGCTGATCTTCCGAGAAGACCGCGATGCCGTTCCTCCGCAGCAATGCCGCGGTAATGCCCTCGCCTTCGATCGGCGTCTTGCTGAACGTGCCGTCGTAGATGAATGAACTGCCACATGAGGGGCTGCCGGCTTTCAGAATCGCCATGCGCACGTCATGGGCGCGACCTTCATCCGCTGCGGCGCGCGCGCCGTTTTCGAACGCGATCGTTACATCGCCCCCGTCGCGCGTCAGCACACGCCGCGAACCGTCGTTGACGATCTCCGCCGGAGGCCGAGGCGTCCCAAGCCCGCCCAGCATCTCCGGACAGACCGAAACGACGCGTCCCTCGGCGATCCAACGCTGCAGGACGGCGTGGTCGCATTTCTTGTCGCGCGCGTCATGCCGCACCGGCGCGCCGAGGAGACAGGCGCTGACGAGGATTTTGATCACTGGCGAATGGTAGTGCCATCCCCTACTTCTACTTCAACGAATAGAGGGACTGCCGCACCGCCGCCTCGGCGCAGGCGATGCTGTCTTCGAGCGTGAACCGGAAAATGAAACGGTAGTAGAACCAGGTGCTGCCGCTCAGGTAGTAGCGGATGTTCGCGGAGGCGATCTTCCGCCGCTGCTCCGGCACACGCGGCGCATAGGCGTCGATGAGTTTGCTGACGGCGAGCCAGCGCTGCTTCGCTTCGCCGGCCCGCATGTGATCGGAGAGCTCGCTGTGCAGCGACGCTTTCATGAGGGCGCGCTTCTGTTCGAAGCTGCGATAGAGCGCCGCCGGCAATGCCAGCAGCTCGTCGATCGTGCGCGGGTGCGGCGGAAGAGCCAGCGTCCGCGTCAGCTCCGCGGCCAGCGCGGCGAGGAACTCGTCGCGCGAAGCAAAGTAGCGGAACATCGTCCGCTCGGAGATCCCGGACGCTTTGGCCACGGCGCGCATGGTCAACTCGCTGACCGTGGCCTCCTCGAGCGTGCGCAGCCCCGCCTGCAGGATCAGCCGCTGGGTCATATCGGTCCGCAGATCCGCCAGAGCCGTCATGCTGCCTGCCATCTTGACATACTGTCTGTCATGGAGACATAGTATATGTCATGTAAATGACATTTCCAAGGAGACCTCATGAGTAAACAAGCTTTTGTCGTGCGCAATGGACAGGCGGAAACGCTCTCGGTGATGGGGACGCAGGTGCACCTCCTCTGCGAGGCGGACAAGACCGATAACAAGTGGTCGCTGATGGATTGCGTGATGCCGAAGGACGCCGGCCCTCCGCCGCATCAGCATCCGTGGGACGAGGCCTACTTCGTCCTCTCCGGTCAGGTGCGCTTCTCGCTCGACGGACGCGAGGTCCTGGCCGGCAGCGGCGACTTCCTCTACGCGCCCGCGAATACACCCCACGGATTCCAAGGGGCGTCGGACGAGCCGGCCCACGTCCTCTTTTTCGACGCCCCCGCCGCCGCGGAAGGTTTCTTCCGCGAGGTCGAGCGCGAGGTGAAGCAGTTGCCGCAGGACCTGCCCAAAGTCCCGCAGATCGGCGAGCGCCACCGCATCCACTTCCTCCCGCCGCAGTAACGTCGCTCGCGGCGACGATCGGGGTCAGACTTTCGCAAAAATCGAAGGCCTGGCCCCCGCCATCAGTCGTCTACTTCGCTGCGTAGTCGGTGGCGTTGAGAAAATGAAGCGACACGTATTCGCTGTCGCCGACCACCCAACTGTCGTGAGGCACGGCCGGGATGTAGAAAAGCTCGCCCGGTTTCAACTCATAAACGGTTCCGTCGTCGAACGCCGCCGTCGCCGTCCCCGAAAGCACCAGGCCGACGTGTTCCACCGAACAGCGCGCCTGGCCAACTGCCGGTCCGACGTGGTCGCTCCACTTCCACCCCGGTTCGTAAGTCGCGCGGCCGATGGTCGTGCCGCCCAAATGCACGATCTCAAACTTCCCCTTCTCAAAGCGACGAATTTCATCAGGCGCTTCGAAACGCTTGAGGATGACGGACATGTCGTTCATTCTTCGGCTCCTCGGTGCTTAGACTACACGCTCGCACAAATCACGCGCGGTCCTATACTGTCGAAACAGTCGATGCTGATTGCGCTCATCGTAATCGCCTGGATCGTTCTCGCCGTGTTCGCCCTGCGCGGCGCGCGATGGGCCTACGCCGTCTTCATCATTCTGGCGTTCGTCTGGATTCCGGCACGCACCGGCTTTCACTTTCAGCGCCCCAACTGCAACCTGCAGCTCACCATCGACTTCGCCCTTTTCGCAGCGAGAAAGTACAAGCACATTTTTCTATTCGGGATGTTCTACCTGATGACGCGCGTGCAACTCGGCCGCACGCGCTACGCAATACCGATTGCGTTCGCGGCGACGATCGCTGTCGGCATGCTGATCGAGATCGAGGAAACCCTAACGAGAACCGGCAACTGCAACCTCCGCGATCTCGTCCCCGACGTTATCGGTGCGCTGATCGGAGAAGTGATCTGGCGGATTTGGCGAAGGGGTGGGTAGCGACTGCGTTCCATCTGGATTCCGCGGCGTTCGGCTGTGGAGAGTTAGCCAACGGTACGCTTGCCGCAGACTATTGAATTGAGTAGAACAAGTTAATCGCTCTATCGGAATCTGCTGGGCCACGGACGGCCACGCCGGGATACAACGTGTACATCTGATGGAGCGTAACTCCCGATGGTACTTGCTGAACTTCCGGAGATTCGAAGAGCTGGGCGTCGCGCCCTTCTGGCACCAAGGCACGGAAAGTAATGCGATAGGTTGAGTCAGAAGGAAGCGCAAAGCGTTCTCTCGGCGAAGCACCGACGCGAGCCCACACCGCGGTAGAGGGATACGAGTAGTTATACCCGTTAACCGACAAAACTATTCGACAGGTAGTAAAGGTCCGCGATTCGACCCTGTCGACGGTTAGCCATTGTTTCGGTTGCTGAAGTGAGACTTCTGAAATCCGCTGATGACCATAGTATCCAGCGAATATACCGCCGATAGCTGCAATCACAGCGACAGTAATCGCTTGAATGGCTGAGATTCGCGCAAGCTGCACTTGCGTATCGATACCAGCCGCCTTCTCACTGTCCGCCATACGAAGCGCAGTTTACCGTGTCTGCTCCTCAAGCTACTGCGAAAAGTACACCGACCGGCTTGACCATGGATCTCGGCTCCGGCCCTAATGCGCCGCCGAGCCAGGTTAATGGTTGATCCTTAGCGATTTAGCGAACGGCTGGCGAGAGTTTGCCGCAAGAAGTTCTCGCGAATCACCCGATCGCGTTCAAGTTCCAACTGCCGATCGGGAGCGTGCGTCGCACTACCTGAGACCTCAAAATCCGGGACGGCTTCGATCACAACTCCTTCACTAAGATAATCCGCGACGTGCATCTGTGAGTAACCATGAGCCCACAAGAATAGCTCAACGCCAAATTTCGTAGGCGTTACAAGATACCCCGCTTCGTCAATCCAAGGCTCCTCTTCCGCGAAGACATCTACCGGCCCTCCCCACCATAACGGATCGATTAAGTCATGACGAGCCAGACCGGCCAATGCGTGCAGGTCAAGAACATCGTTGGGTTGCTGCTTTAGGTTCGTATCTAGAAAGGTACCGGGCAGAAAAATACGCATTTCCCTAGCCTGGTTGCCTAAAGCAACACTTAGTTCTCGCCCATTTAGCAACTGCTTGATCGACCAATATATGAGGTAGTGCGTGCGCAACTGATGCGTGGAAAGTTCCCGAATCACTGCTAGATATGGAACGCCCCTGTCATCACCCTGATCTTCTGTACGAGAGGAAGCAAGAATTCCAGCAATGTACTCAGATGCGACGTTGTCCTCGCAAAAGGCGCCTTCGTCTAGAACATTACGAAGGACACGAGGACTCACGTCACCGGGCTTGTCAAGTTTCGCGCCCAGCTTGCGTTTCGCGCGAAGAAAGATGTCTGTTAGATTGATATTGCACTTCTCGGTGAAGTTCCTTAGCTCTCCACCAAGGTAGTCGAATGTGGAACCAAGTAATTTACCGGCAAGCTCCTTCGAGCCCAGGCAGTTGTACCAATCTCGGCTAATTCGGTGATCTGTTTTAGGTCAGTCATGGAAGGCTAGCCTACGTGTGTTCTACCAGTATCGGCCCGACGATGACAGCGATTATTCAAAAGCGAAAAGATTACGCCCTCTACAAATTCAGCCACACGCTCTTCGTCTGCGTGTATTTCTCCAGCGCGTCGCGGCCTTGGTCTCGGCCGAAGCCGGATTCTTTGAAGCCGCCGAAGGGGAGCGCGGGGTCGTAGAGGTTATACGTGTTGATCCAGACCGTGCCGGCTTTGATCGATTTGGCGATGCGGTGGGCTTTGGAGATGTCGCGGGTCCAGACGGCGGCCGCTAATCCGTAAACTGTGGCGTTGGCTTTGGCGACGGCGTCCTCGGCGTCCTTGAAGCGGATCGTGGCCAGGACGGGGCCGAAGATCTCTTCTTTGGCGATGCGGTGATCGACTTCGACGTCGTCGAAGATGGTCGGCTTGACGAAGTAGCCTTTGCCGGTGCCGATGTCGGCGCGCTCGCCGCCGGCGACGAGTTTGGCGCCGTCCGATTTTCCCGCTTCGATGTAGGACAACACCGTTTCCATCTGTTCCTTGGAAACGATTGCGCCGAGGCGCGTTTTCGGGTGGAGGGGATCGGCGGCCACCATCTTGTTGGCGCGCTCGGTCACCTTGGCCATCAGCTCGTCATGCGCCGATTCTTCGACGAGGAGGCGCGAGCCGGCGGCGCAGACCTCCCCTTTTCCGTAGAAGATCGCGTTCAGCGCGCCGCGGGCAGCGGCTTCGAGATCGGAATCGGCGAAGACGACGTTCGGCGACTTGCCGCCGAGCTCCAGCGACACTTTCTTCAGCGTCTTCGCCGCGCGCGCCATCAGGCCCTTCCCCACCTCGGTCGAGCCGGTGAAGGCGATGGCGTCGACGCCGGGATGATCGACCATGGCGTTACCGACGACGGAGCCTCGTCCCGGAATCACGTTCAGCACGCCGGCCGGGAGTCCACACTCCTTCGCGTACTCGGCGAACTTCAGCAGCGACAGCGAAGTGTTCGACGCGGGCTTGATGACGACGGTGTTGCCGCACGCCAGCGCCGGCGCGATCTTCCAGACCGCGAGCATCAGCGGGAAGTTCCACGGCGTAATGGCACCGACGACGCCGACCGGCTCGCGTAGCGTGTAGGTGAAGGCGTTGTCGGCGATGGGAATGGTCTCACCGGTGACCTTGCCGCTCCAGCCGGCGAAGTAGTAGAGGCACTCGGCGGCGGCCGGCGTATCGACGAACTGCGATTCGAAGATCGGTTTGCCGTTGTCGATGGTCTCGATGTGGCCGATGTCCGCTGCCTTCGCGCTGAGCATATCCGCGATGCGCCAGAGCACTTTGGCGCGGTCGCGCGGCTTCATCTTCTGCCACTCGCTGCCGGGCTCCATCTGCGCGCGCGCGGCGCGGACGGCGGCATCGACGTCGTCGACTCCCGCCGAGGCAACGTCGGCGATCTTTTCCTCGGTGGCTGGATTGAACGTGGCGAACGTCTCGCCGGAACGGGCGTCGACGAATTCACCGTTGATGAAGAGCTTGTGCTGGATGTCAGGCATAGGAGGGGATGCTAACAAATTGGAAGGAACGCGGATTCAATATTTGCCGCGCGCACGCCCCACAGCTCTCCGGACAGCGTCAACTACCCGACCCACAGGTTCTTCCCTGTTCTCAGACCGGAAGTCGGCATAAACTTTCAGCAGCAGTTCGGAAGGCACGACCTCATCATCAAGAAGATCGCCCACGATCACCGGCAGAATTGTCAATTCCGATTCGTCCAAGCCCATCGCGATTTGTATCTCCTGCTGCACCCACTCGCTCCGTATCGAATCCCGTGATAGGACGACGAGGAAACAATAAGAACCGCGGATAGAGGCGTCGATCTTCGCGGTAATATCGGCTCCGACCTCCATCTCACCCGTGTCCCGCCAATAGGTGATCTCGGCAGTCCGCAATTTGAACGTGAGCCAGTCTACGAAGGCTTTGTCACTTTTCGTGTAGCTGATAAAAACATCGTGCGGCTTTCGACGAGCGAGACCAATCAGCATCCCGATTGGAGATACATCGTCCAGCGGACCATATTCGTTTCCTAGCGTCGGCCTGAGAGCATCGATGAAATCCGGGGCTGACAACGGTGATGCATACACCCCGCGTGCCGCCCAGTAATCAAGATGGTGCTGGTCCGGGAGGGCGCCCACGATCTTGCCGCCCAAGGTAGTGAATGCGCCCAGGTTCAAGACATACTCGGCTTCATAAGAATTGACTCCCGCAAGCAGTACATCCTTGTAGAGAAGCATCTCGCGCAACCCCTCACGAGCGATCGTCTGCCGTGGATTGGACAGGATTTGGACCGGCATCCAAAACCCGGTAGTCGAACATGTATTACCGAATCCGTAGAAAACGTTCGGCTCTTTTGATTCGCTTTGTTGCCAATTGCCGATCATTCCCATGCCTTCGTGCTCGATCGGCTGCCGACCAGCTGCGCGGAGCGCCTTTGCAAGTCCACGGTCAAGTGACAGATCGACGAAGTTAGAGATCGGAATCGATGCAAAGAAACGATGCATCTCCGTTGCTTTCGCGGACTCGATACGCGATCGTACCATTCCACGCAATTCTTCGAGACGAATCCGCTTCTTCGCTACATCCAAGAGTTCGTCCCAGCATTGGTAGTACTGCCAAGGATGCGTAACTTCGACGCCCAATTGCAAGGTTTCATTGAGCCACGCGCCTATAGCCGCAACCGAGACAGATGAGTCTGAAGCAGAATCACCCACCACAATCGCTAGTCTGTTTTCAAGTGCGGCTTCGTAAAAACGAGCCAGCATTGGCTCACGGTTAAAGGTGTTACTACGTGGCGCCAAGAGTGTCGGCTCCTCCTGCGAAACGCTGGGAGCAACTGCATTCCTCCCGAAGGACACGGACATTTCCTGAGCTGTATTAATTGCGAACTTAGCGAGCTCTTGCAACCTACCTTGGTCGATCATTTGGCGGAGATATCCGTACAAGGGAAGAGCTTGATCCAGAGGGATAGTCAACTCATTGCGCTCGCCGCTCACATCCTCATAGTTGACGGTAAGCCGCGCAAGGCGCGGGTTGCGGTTGGGCGAGAACATGATCCCACCCATTGTTTTAAGTGGCGATAAGTTCATCGAGCCGCACCTCTCACGCCAATGATATCGTCGCTTCTTCCATCTACCGGGTGAGATCGAGTTTGATGGCAGGATTGGACATAGCGAGCATCTCGCCCGCTGAAGAGCTGAGGCTGGATGTGGCGCATAAGAGAGGATGCTAACAAATTGGCAATGACACCGTAGCGCCGTCGGCTCGACGGCTGGACCGCCGCCGGCTCGGCGGCAAGAGTCACGCACATGCCAGCGAGCCGCTGGCGGTCCAGCCGGCGGGCCGCCGGCGCTACGTCGCCGCTACGCGGTGATCAGCGCGGCGGATCGAGATCAGCCACGCCGCCGCGTAGAGCAGCATGGCCAGGAGTAGCAGCGCGCGCAATCCGAGAGCCAGCGAAAGCGATTCGGCGATTCCTCCTACCAGCGAGCCGAGAAGGTTCGAGCCGATCGCTTCCGCGGCGAATCCCGATTCGGCGAAACGCCGGATGAACACGATCCCTGCGAAAAATACCGGCATCGTCAGGATCAACGTTGCCAGCGTCGCCCGCAGCGCGAATGAGCGAAAGAAAAGCGCCTCGGCCGGAAGCGCGTATCCGATCAGAGCCGTCACCAGAATTCCCGCGTACGCGACCGCCACCGGAATGCCGGGGAACTTCGCCGCGACGGCGTTGGCGGCCATGATCAGCGCCAGCAGGACGGCGATGACGATCGAGTTCACCACCCAGGTCGTTCCGAACAGCAACGCCATCTTGCTGATGATCTGCGCCTCGAGAAGCAGAAAGGCCGCGCCGAGAAAGAAAAACTCGAAGCGGAGCGAGCGTACGTGGATGCCGATCGAGCGTGCGGCCACGAGCGAGACGATCAGCAGGAGAACGGAAATCGTGACCACGCTCGCCGGCAGGCCGCGGTCGCGTTGATAGAAATACGGCCAATCGTCGGTGGTGACGTCGACGTGCTCCATCGGCAGACGCGACGCGGCGATCGCATAGGCCTGAAGACGCGGATCGGCCATCGCCGCGGCGATCTTCGGCGCAGGACCGGCGATGAAGAAACGTCCCGCGCTCGTGTACTCCCCTTGCGCCTGCAGGTGCAGCGGCTCGCTGCCGAAGACGCTCGCGACGACGTCGTGCAGGCGTCCGGCGATCCACGGCCGCTGCACCTGAAACTTGACGATGAAAACGCCGTTCGGCGCGAGCAGCCGTTTCGCGGCGCGCATGGCCTCGATGGTGTAGACGTAGTTGTCGATGCGGATGTTCGAAAAATGCGAGCTGGTGGTGTGCGAGTCGAGCAGCGAGAAGACGATGAGGTCGAATCGTTCGTTCGCGTTCTGGACGAAGCTGCGGGCATCGTCCACATGCGTCGTCACGCGCGGCGACGAGTAGGGATGTTCGGGATGCAGTTTCCGCCCGAGGCCGACGATGAGTGGATCGATCTCGACCGCGGTGACGTGTCCTGCCCCATTGCGCAACGCGGCCGCGACGTCGTTGCCCATTCCCGATCCGAGGATGAGCACCGAGCCCGGGCGCGGCTCGAAACGATACGGAAGGTTGTACGCATTCATCTCCGCCGGCACGACACGGAACAGATTGGGGTGTCGCGCCACGAACGAGGGAGAAAGGTCGAGGATCTTCTGAAACCAGGTGCTGTTCGTCTCGAGGTCGAAGCCGTATTGCTCGTCGCCGAGTCGCAACGGCGACAACGCCAGCTTCTGGTAGGGCGACCAGTACACCGTAGCTCCCGGACGCGATGTGTTGATGAGAAGCAATCCGACCGAGGCCGCAAACGCCGCGGCGAAGGACCAGCGCGCGAACGGCACCCGCCAGAAAAGCGCGACGGCCAGAGCTCCCGCGACGCTAAACCAGACCGTCGGTGGCAGGCTGGCGAAACAGAGCGAGGTGTAGAGCACGATTCCGGCGAGGCTCGACGCGACGTTGATCGAGTAGGCGGCGATGCCGTTCGACGCTTTCTCCAGATACCACCCCACCAGTTGGCCGAGCGGAATGAACGCGGCGGCAAGCAGCGCGAAGATCGGAAGCGTGACTACCGCCGCCAGTACGAGGCCGAATGCGGCGTGTGGCGTCATCTGCATTGCGCCCACTCCCCAGATCTGCATCTCGGAGGTGGCGCCGAGGAGCACCGGCAGCGCCGCGATCACGGCGCGCAACGCGTTCCACGGCAATTGGATGAGTAATGTAAAAAAGATCAACGGTGCGATCAGGGCGATGACCGGGATGACGCGCCGGCAGAGATAGCAGCCGACGCCGAATCCGAGAAAACAGGCGATCAGTACAAAGTTTTTAAAGTACGCAAAGATCCGGACCTCGGAGGAGATCCAGCGGATGAGCATGAGCTCGAGAAAGAGGGAGAGGATGCTGCTGAGGATCAGGCCGCGTCGCGTGTAGCCGCCGAGATCTTCCGGCCGCAGCACGCCGCGCATCGGCTCGCGGCCGGCATAGAGAAGCAACAGAAACGCCGTCAGGATCGTGCCGCCGAGGGCGATCGCCGTGAACGCGAGAGCGACAGAAAAAGGCAAGCGCAGCATTCTAGCTGCTAGGTCTTAGACAGCCCTATGGTATAACCGCATAATGCGAAAGACGGCGAGCCTATTCATTGTGGTGACCGCTGTTCTGCTCTTCGCTCGCCCGACGTTCGCTCTCTTCCAGTTTCGCGACGGCTGGACGAAGCTCATGCTGACGCCGCACGCAGGCCACAGCTCCGAAATCCCGCCAATCATCGCCGACGCTGGCGGAACGATCCTGTACAACTACGGCGCGTTCATCCTCGTCAATGTTCCGGCGGCGCAACAGGCGACGGTTACCTCGCGTCTCGCGCCGCTCTTTGTCTCCGTGCAGTCGTCGATCGACGAACAAATCTATCTTGGCGGCGCGCCGATCGATCCTCGCGTGGGCATACCTGCGACCATCGATCCGGCGCAGAAGACGTTTTCCTATCCGGCCGGACAGCAGGGCTTGTACGTGGTCCAGGTGATCGGGCCTGTTGCCTCCGAGTGGATCGCCGCGATCCATGCTCTCGGCGCTACAGTGGCCGTTTATGTCCATGAGAACACTTACCTGATCGCGGCGACGCCGGAACAGGCGCGCGGCATCGTCGACTTGCCTTTCGTCCAGTTCGTCGATTTTCTCCATCCATTCGAGAAGCGAGCGGATTTCTCCAAACTCCAGACGTCGGTTCGCTATGACCTCTATGTCGGCGCGGTGGCCACGCCGACCGCGTCGAACGATGCGGAGATCGCCAAGATCGCCGAACGCGTCATCAGCCGCCACGGCTCCGAGCAGGTCGACTACGTGATTCGCGTAAAAGGCGACGACGCTGCGAAGCTCGCAAGGCTCCCCCTCGTCTACAACTTTGAGCTGGAGCACACGTCGTATCCCTACATCTGGGCGGCAATGCCGCGCCATGCTCCGGCGGGATCGACAGTCATCATTTCAGGCGAAGGATTTACGTCCGGGACGGCCCTGGCCTTCGGAGGCGTGCCCTCGCCTCATGTGGACGTCCTCGGCTATGACCGCCTGCGCGTGCAAGTGCCGCAGATCACCGAGACCGGCCCGGTCGATCTTCTGGTGAGCATTCCGACGGATTACAACCAGTTCCTTTCCGGCAGTTCAGCCTCAGGATTTCATATCGATTCGCCTTCACCCAACTCGTTCAAGGCGGGCGATCTGATCGCGGCGAACACTCTGCTCAATCCGTCCTTCGAAGGAACCAACGGCGGCGAGATGCAATGGCTCGATCCTCAGGACGGGAGTCTCTTCGTCCGCCGGCGAGTCGCCGCTTCGAACAACGTACTCCTGGATGCAAACACGCTCTTCATCGATCCAAAAGGCAACGTGATCTATGTCGACTACCAGGCGGCCACGCAGTATGACTTCATGAGTGAGAAGTTGACCGCCGGTCCGACGTTTGCCGGTGGCGCGTCGGCCGTGCTTTTCGATCGTGCCGGAGTCGCCATCGTCGTGCGCGGGAACACGATCGAGCGTCGCGCCGCGGACGGTTCGCTGTCGCGCAGTGGGTTGCTCGCCCCTTCCCCAATCCAAATCAACAGCGCCGATCTCGCTGCCGATCAGTGCACGCTCTTCTACACCAAAGCGAAGACGATCGCAGCCTACGACGTCTGCACCTTCCAGCCGCTGTTTCCGGTCTTCAACGCCGTAAAGGAGCAACTGGCGCTGCGCATCCTGCCGGACGGCACCTTGTTGGCGGCCGACGACACCAACACGCGCGTGATCAGCAGGTCAGGCAACGTACTGGCCACGATTCCCGGCGGCGGATCGGCGATGGCGCTGTCGCCGGATGGTTCGCTCGCATGGATTGCCCGATACGACGGCATCCGGCACTACGACGTGCACTCCGGCGTCGTTTCGCCGCCCGTGCTGTCTCCGGCGGGCGGCGGGATCACGATGGGGTTAGCCGTTTACGGCGGCTGGTCAGCGGCACGCGGAGCGGCAACGTACCTTCCTCCCGCACGTCATCGCGCCGCGGGACACTGAACGCTACGCGCTTACCGCTTCCTCCACGTACGGCGTGATGTTGAAGTTGCGTTCGTACATCTCGTGGATCTGTTCCATCTCCGCCTCGTTGAGGGGCGAGTGGTCGGAGGCGGCGGCGAACTCGCGAATCTGCTCCTCGTTGTAGATGTTCGGCAGCGCGGAGACGATCGACGGATGCGCGTAGAGCCAGAGCAGCGCGAACTGGCCGAGGGTCACGTTGCGCTGTTTGCGGAGCGGCTCGAGGCGTTCGACTTTCTGCAGACCTTCCACCATCCACGAGCGCGGACGATGCGAGCGGTGATCGCTCTCGTCGAACTTCGTGTCGAGCGTGTACTGCCCTTCCAGCATGCCCGACGAGTGCGTGACGCGGATCAGGAACTGCGGCTCGGGATCGACCTTCCAGGCGCGGAAGTTCGGATCGAACGCAGACGACGACGCGCACACCTTTTTCCCCGTCTCCCCTCTCATCGCTTCGGCTACGCCGCCGTACGACGGTCCGGTCTCGGCAGCCAGGATGAACTCGCGTCCCGGGTCCTGCTCCAGCACGTTGTAGATCATCTGCGTGACCGGCGCGTGGCGGACGGCGTTCGCGTAGATGCCTTCGTCGCGCCAGCCGATGGCCGGCCCGAGGGACGGGCCATAGGAAAGGATTTTCCCTTCGCTCTTCAGCGACTCCAGCGTCTCCCAATGTTCGTCTTCCATCAGCGTGACCACGCGCGGGTTGTGCGGCTGGTAGATGGCCACGTGATCGACGCCGAGGCGCTTGAGCGACTGCTCGATTGCGAAGCGGATGAACTTCGGCGACATGTCCTGCGGCAGCTCGCGCTGCCCGCGCGGACGTTCGGGATTGTTGTAGAAGTCGTAACCGAACTTCGTGCCGACGATGACGTCCGGATGTTCTTTGAGCAGCGGCGCGAGCATCGTCTCGCCGCGGCCGTTGCCGTACGCGTCGGCGGTGTCGATGTAGTTGATGCCGGCGTCGAGCGCGATGCCGATCAGCCGTCGCGCTTCATCGTCGGTATACGTCCCCCACCAGCCGGTGGTAAGCGTCCAGGTGCCGAAGCCGAGTTCCGAGAGTTGCAGATTGGTGCCGTGAAGGTTGCGATAGCGCATGGCAATAACAATAGCAGACGGTGATCCGGTTAGACGTCACTGCGACGTTTGATGCTACGCACCGCCCGTGTCACATTTCGCGAAGCTTTGGAGTGCGGTGGCGACTAAGCCACCGCTTTGGGAGGGAGGGGGACGGCAACGATCGCGCAGACGCAGTAAGCATCACGCGCTGCGGCCCTTCAAGATTCCACCGCACTCCCAAAGCGGTGGCTCGGTCGCCACCGCACTCCAAAGTGCTTCGCACGAAACATTTTGCAGCGGCCGTTGAGTCTGATCAGTGCCCTCGCACGGCGCGGCTCCTCGTCGGAGGCCTGACGATGATGGCGTCGAACATCGGCGCGCCGCTATTCGATCGACCGGCGACGGGGTAGTAGCCGGGTTGAAGTCCGCCGATCTGAACGATGCCCCGTGCGCACGGAATGTGGCCGGGAAAGGCCGGGTCGGCGATGACGGCGGATTGATCGATCGCGATCTGGTTGCCGTCGAACGCGACGTCCGGAGTCTGCAGGAATCCTCGGAACGTCGCGGAGTAGAGGATCGAGAACGGCTGACCGGCAGAGGCGGACTGCGGCGCAAAGGTGATCCCGGCAACGCAAGGCGAAGACTCGGGGATCGTGAAGGCGAATGTGAAGGTCGCGATCACTGCGGGCCCGATGTCCTCCTTGTAGTTCCACGTAACGATGTACGAACCGGGCGCCAGATCTCCGATCGAAACGGACTGATTGTCGCAATGGGGATCAACCCCGTAATCCGCCGCACGCTGAACCACCGTGACCGTGTTCCCCTCGATCGTTACGAAAGGGATCGACATAGGGTAGCGCGTGGTGTTCTTGAAGGAAACGCGAACAGGATTGCCGACGACGAGACTGAAGATCGGCGGATCCTGAATCCCGGCGGAACACGGTCCGGTCTGCGCGGCTGCCGACACGGAAAGGAACGTCATCGCGATGAGAAGCGCTCGGATCATGTTCGCCTCCAAAAGCAAAAGGGCCTTCAAGCATCCAGCCTGAAGACCCTTCGCTGTTGTGAGTGCGGATTCTACTACTTCCCTGCGAACTGCGGCTTTCGCTTCTGGTTGTACGCGCTGAGGCCTTCCTTCGCATCCTCGCTCTGGAAAAGCTGCTGTTGCAGCTCGCGTTCGATGGCCAGCGCCGACTCGAACGGAACTTCCCAGCCGCTCTGCACCGACCGCTTGATGCGGCCGACCGCGCGCGAGGCCTTGTTCGGCGGGCAGAAGCTCCACGCGTACTCCATGACGCGGTCCCACCACTTCTTGCCGTCCTGCTCGGCCGGCCAGACGTAGTTGACGACGCCGAGGCGGAGCGCTTCTTCGAAATCGAAGAGACCGCCTTCCACCATCAGCTCGATCGACTTCGTCTTGCCGACCAGTCTCGACAGCCGCTGCGTCCCACCCGTTCCCGGAAGCACGCCCAGCGTGACCTCGGGGAGCCCGACTTTGCCGGCGCCTTCGAGGGCGATGCGGATGTCGGCAGCCATCGCGATCTCCAGTCCGCCGCCGACGGTGTGCCCGTTCAGCGCGGCGATGACCAGCTTCGGCGTCTGCTCGAGGCGGTTCAGCGTCTCGTTCGCGTGCAGGCAGAAGTAGTACTTGAACTGCGGGGTGACCTCCGAAAGCATCTTGATGTTCGCGCCGGCGGAGAAGAACTTGTCGCCCGAGCCGCGGAGCACGATGACGTAGACGTCGTCGTCCATCCGTGCATTCAGGATGCACGTGTCGAGCTCCTTGTTCATTTCGTAGGTGTAGGTGTTTGCCGGGGGGTCATTCAGCTCGAGGATTGCGACGCCTTTTTCCACCCGGTAGTCGATGAGATTTCCAGCCATGTTGTCTCCTGTTCGGTAAATGCGGCGCGCATTGTATGTGATGGGGGCGGGAGGTGGGGTGTGGGGAGCGGGGTGTGGGGTGTCGGGTGTCGGGTGTCGGGTGTCGGGAGGTGTAGTCGGAGGAAGTGCACACGGCGGTCGGACGTGAGAGTCATCCCTCTCCCCATCACCCATCTCCCACACCCTACCCCCCCCGACAGCCGACAGCCGACAGCCGACGGCCGACGGCCGACGGCCGACAGCCAATACCCTTTTCGTCCGGTTCTGCCCGGTAGTGGCACCTTAGTTGCTCAACAGTACGCTGTCAGCCACCTCGGCTGCCGAATCTGGAGGAGAAGAAAAAAATGAACATCATCGGATGGCTTCTATTCGGTCTCGTGGTTGGTGCGATCGCCAAGTTCCTCATGCCGGGACGCGACCCCGGCGGCTGGATTGTGACGATCCTTCTCGGTATCGCCGGCTCCTTCGTGGGCGGCTTCCTCGCATCGATGCTCGGTCACAACGAACAGAGCGCGGGATGGATCGGCTCGATCATCGGCGCCGTCGTCCTGCTCTTCATCTACCGCCTCATCGTCGGCAGACGCGCAGTCGTCTGAGCCGGCACGGCCGGCGGCGTTGGTTGCCTCCGGCTTTGCCACCGTTTGCGTTTAGAAGCTTCTGCCGCGCGCGTTAAACAAAACGCAGGCGGCGCCGTGAAGCGGCGCCGCCTGTCTTGTCGTTAAAAGACCTCGCCGATCCAGAACTCCGTGCGGAACTTGCCGTAGACGTTGCGGAGGTCGGTGCGTTTCGCGAAATCCCAGTGCAGCTCGAGGCCGAGCATGTTGAACGACACGCCGTAACCGACCGCGGCCAGGCCGTTGACCAACCGGCGATCCTTCCAGAACGTGTACGGCTGCCCCGGCAGTTTCGCGCCGCCGATATCGAAGAAGAGATTGGCGCGGATGCCGGTGAACGTCACCGCCGGCGTGGCCAGGACGTCGATCAGCGGGAAGCGCAGCTCAATGTTCGCGTACGCCGCCTGCGTCCCGATGATCGAACGGAACTCGTAGCCGCGCACCGTGTTCAGGCCGCCAAAGTAATAGAAATTCGGGAAGTCGCCGCGCGAGTAGCCGACGAACAGGCGCGTGGCGAGCAGCGCGCGCGAGGAGATCGGCAGGTACTGGCGCGCGTCGAGCGTGTAGTCATTCGTCAACACGGATCCGCCGCTGCCGCCGATGCTGTTCGTGGCGCTGCGGTGAATGTTCGGCGCGAACAGCGTCCCGATCTCGTAGCGGTGTCCGGAGATCGGCCCGAACTCCTTGAACGACGTCGTGTCGCCGCTGAAGCTCGCCGAGACGACCGGGAAATTGTCGCGGCGGGCCACGAAAAAGAGATTGCCAGCGTCGTCGAGGAACGGATATTCGAGATCGCGCGCCTCGAAGCCGCCGGCGAAATCAACGCGGTGATAGCGATCGAACGGATGGCTGATGATGCCCACCGCACCCGTCTCGCGATACAACTGATGGCGATCGATCGAGAAGTCATTTTCGGTCGACAGCGTGGAGTAGAAGGCGCGGCTGTCGAAGACGCGGAAACCCCAGTTGGTCCGGTTGTGAAGGTCGAGGTAGAGGAAGTCGAAATTCGAGAATGACGACACCGAGTCGAGCGACGCGATGAAGCGGCGATCGCCGAGCATGTCGCTCATGTAAATGACCGAGCGCGAGACGAGGAGGTTGTCCGAGGTTACGCCGGCGTTGACTTCGACGTCGTCGATGAAAAGTTTGAACCCGCTCGGTTTCTCGATCTTTTCGGGATCGATGGTCACTTCGACCGGCGGCTGGAACAACGTGCGCGCCGAAGCCTGCAGAGGCGCCGACGGCAGCGTGGTTTTTTCGGCGGCGTGAATCGGCTTGTCGGTCGTCGTCGAATAGAGGCGCCAGTGGCGTTTGTAATATGACGCGAAAACCATCCGCTCGCGGCTATTCGCGCCGGTAAAGACGATCGGCGTGAAGCAGCCGCCGACCACGTCCGTGTACTGGAGCACGTCGCCATTGTCGAGGTTCAGTGAGTAGATGTTGTAGGCGGCGTATTTCGTAAGGTCAGCCGGCGGCGTTGCGCCATCCGGCTTCGCCTTGGCCTCGGCATTCTGGAAGATCTGCGCGGCCTGTTCGATATTGCGGCCGGTCTGTTTGTCGGAGGCGTAGAAAATGCGTTTGCCGTCCGGCGAGAACCAGGCGTCGATGTCGTTCCAGTCGCCGGTCGTGAGCTGGTAGCGCTCCGCGTAATTCGCCAGATTCAGCTTGAACAGCTTCGCGTAGCCATTAACGACCGACGAATAAACCAGCCATTTACCGTCCGGCGAGAACACCGGCGCGCCGTCGAAGAATTTGTCGTTGGTGACGTTCGTGATCGAGCCGCTGGCAACGTCGTAAAGATAAATGTCGGGAACGTTCCCTTTGAACGCCGCGAAGGCGATCGTTTTGCCGTTCGGCGAGTATGCGGGCGCGAGCTGCTGCTCGTAGTCCATCTTCACCGACCGCTCGATCGCGCCGGTCAGCGCGTTGATCAGCAGGAGATTGCGTCCGCGCTCTTTCTTGACGAAGAGCGCGATCTGATCGCCGCTCGGGGCGAAGGCGATGTCGCGCCCCATGACCGGACCGACCGTCAGCATCTGGGCGATGGCGTATTCGTATTTCGAAGTAAATCCGCTGGTTAGATTGCGCAGCATCCGCCGCTCGGGGATGTTGTAGAGGATGACGTCGACGTCCTCTTTGTACGTCGCAAACGACGCCAGCAGGTCACCGGACGGAGACGGAACCGGCGACATGTCTTCGCTCTCGACATAATCGGCAATCTTGAATGGATCGCCATACTCCTGCGGCTCGCCCTTGGCCACGAGCGCCGGCAGATATTGTTTGCGCAGCCAGGTGCGGAACTGCGAGTCGAATTCGTCCGGCTTCAGATCGAACGCGCGCTTGAGCGCTTTGTCGACCGAATTACCGAGCGTATTGCGATACTCGTAAATGAAGTCGCGCAACCCTTCCCAACCGTACTTCTGCTGGATGTACTGGAAGACGGCGTGTCCGAAGCGATAGGCGAAGTACCCGCCGCCCTGCGCATGCGAAATGGCGGGCACCTGATCGTTGACGACGGCGTCGCGCAGGACCATGCGGTCCTTCGAATCCTCGTCGTTGCCCATGTACGAGGCCAGCCCTTCCATGAGCCACGTCGGCGGATTGGACGTGACCTCTCTGCCGAGTTTGCCCTGAAACAGGATTTCGTACTCGAAGACGTGCGTAAGCTCGTGTTGGATGAGCTGCAGCAGTTTCTCGTCGGTCGTATCGATCGGGATGACCATCCGATTGCGCGTCGGTTCCGCAAAGGCGCCGACGCCTTCCGGGATGAAATTCAAATCGACGTTGGTCTGCTCGAATGCCGAATGGGTGGCGTAATAGATGATCGGGATCTTTTTCGAGATCTGGAAATTGAACTTGCGCGATAGATCGTCATAGGCGCTTTCGGCCATGTCGACGACTTTTTCCAGCGCCGGCTTCTCTTCATCGTAAAAATAGATGTCGAAATGCGTGGCGTGATAGATGTTCCAATGGAACTTGTCGTAGACGATCTTGTTCTGGCCGAATGGATAGGCGCTCGGCGCGAAGAGGATGGAGACGAAGAACAGCAGAGCGATCGTTCGCTTCAAATGAGCCTCCGTGGCCGCGGTCTCATTCCGTAAACACGTATCTGGTAGCGGATGTCTCCTGGGGCACGAAAATACCGACGAGCTGGGTCTCCATAGATCGGAGATTCTCGAAAAGCCCCAGGATCTCGTCGTAATTGCGCTGATCGAATTCTTTGAAATCGCGGAAATTGTCTTCGATCACTTTCTCGCCGGTGTCCGCATTGAAGACGGCGATGTCGATGTCGAAAACGAATCCTGTGGTCTCCACGAGCACCTGCCGGTAATACGTCCGCCCATCCGCCGGCGACACATACTCCTCGGTCTTGTAGCCCGATTTGTCGTTGACGTCGAAGTCGACGACGCCGGACACAATGAAGTCGGCGCCTGTGGATGCGCCGAGGCTCTTCCAGTAATCGCGGTTGGCCTCGAGCGCCTTCATATCGGTGCCGGGAAGCCGCGTCTGCGGCACGTCCACAAGCCGCAATTTCGTGTTCTTGGTCAACTGCTTCTTCAGATAACGCTGAAACTCCGCCTGCACGTCGATCTTCGAGGCGCGATCGTTTTTCTTCTCGCGATTGGCGATGACGAACGGGGCGATGGCGACTTTCTCATCGCCCGTGATCTGCAGTTTCGGTTTCACCGGCAGTTTCAGTTTGACTTCGGTCACTCCCGCGATCGCGGCAAGCGGAAGAAGCGCGGCGAGAACGGCTGCTGAAACGCGTTTCACAAAACACCTCCCGGCGGTTTTGTCGCGGGCATGAGCGGCGGAGGCTGAGGCGCGGGCTGTGGACGATCACTCGGCGGCGGCGACGGCGGAGTCAGCCCCGGAGGCGGCGGAACGTCCGCGCCATTCGGACGATTCGAGCTGGAACTGGTGACGCCCGTCGGCGCTGCCGAGGTAACTTTCGCCGCGGCCGCAGCCTGGCGCTTTTTGTTTCGCGACAGGAACTCCACAAAGCGGCTGTAGTTCTTCTGAATGTAGGGATTGGAGCGGTCGAGCTTCAACGCCTCGAGATACTCCTTGCGGGCCTTCTCGAAGTCGCCGTTGGCCTCGTACGCAACGGCCAGGTTGTTGTGCGCCTGTGCGTCGGATGGGTCGATTTCGATGGCGCGCTCGAAGCGGAACATCGCTTCGCGCCAGAGATTCATGCGCGCCATCTGCACGCCGAAGTTGTCCTGGGCCGCCGGGCGGGTGAGATCGGAATTGTGTGAACAGCCGATCGACAGGGTCAGCGTGGCGAACAGAATCGAGAGGCGAAGCATCCCTTTCATCGTCGATCTCCCTCCGCGGACTTTACCGGAACAGGCTGCTGAGATTACCATTGTCACGGCGGCGTCCCACACGCATCGCTCCCTCCCGCGGCACCAACACGCATATGCCCGAAGTCCCGCTCCGCGATCGTCTGATCGCGTATGCCCTGCTACCGCTCCCGCCGTCCCGCATCCGTCTCCTCATCGAAACGTTCGATCCTCTCTCAAAGATGTGCAGCGCATCGCCAGCCATGTTGCGGCAATTGCTAAGTATTGACGGAGCCGACGCCGGCGCACCGTGGCGGAACGATGAACTTCGCAAGCAGATTGACGCGGTGCGGAGCTCAACCGTCACGCTCGCCGATGACGATTACCCGCCGCTGCTCCGCCAGTTAGTCGATCCGCCGCTGGCGCTTTTTTTTCGAGGGAACCTGGCGCTGGCCAGCAGGCAGTCGATCGCGATGGTCGGCTCGCGCAAGGCCTCGCCGTACGCGCTGAGCACGGCGTCGCATCTCGCGCGCGATCTGGTCTCCGTCGGAATGGCCGTCGTCTCCGGCCTGGCCCTCGGCGTCGATGCAGCGGCGCATCGCGCGACGCTCGATGCTTCCGGCGACACGATCGCAATCCTAGGCACGGGCATCGACCTCGTCTACCCGCCGAAGAATCGCCGCCTCTTCAGCGATATCGAGAAGCGCGGATTGATTCTCAGCGAGTTCCCGCCCGGCACGCCGCCGTTCCGCTACAACTTCCCCGTTCGCAACCGCATCATCAGCGGCATCTCGCTCGGCACCGTAATCGTGGAAGCGACCGGCCGCAGCGGATCGCTGATCACCGCCCGCACGGCGGCGGAGCAGAACCGCGAGGTCTACGCCGTCCCCGGCTCGATCTTCTCGCCCGGCTCCGAGGGGACGCATCGGCTCATTCAGTACGGCGTGAAACTTGTGCACGACGCGAACGACATCCTCGACGAGTTGAAGTCGAAGTTGCACGTGCCGCCGGCGGCACCGGAGCAACCGCCGTCACCGCTGCGCGAAGTGCTCGAAGCCTTTCGCCGCGACGAAGGAATCCACATCGACACTGCGGCAGAGGCGTTGGGACAATCGGTCGCGGGACTTTCCGCGCCATTGCTGCAGCTCGAATTGGATGGCTGGCTCAAGGCGCTGCCGGGCGGGAGGTATGTGCGGATGCGATAAATGCACGCGCGCGCGGCACCAATCACGTCGCTTTTGGCGGATTCGCTTCCCACTCGTCGTCGAGCACCTGCGGCCATTTCCAGCGTGCTTCAGCGATCTCTTCGTCGATGATGTCGCGCTCCGGAGCGTCGTCGAGTTGGGGGACGGACCAGTTGGCGAGCCACATCGGCGACACGTACGGCAAAACGGCGATGCTGTCGAGTCGATACGGCAGGCCGCGCGCGGCGAAGCGTTCGTTGAGGTGATCGATGACGTCGCGCGCGGTGGGAATGTTGCGATCAGTCATCGATCTCGTGCTCTTTCATTTTCGCGGCGAGCGTGCGCGTGGAGATGCCGAGCGACTCGGCGGCTTCGGCGCGCGAACCGCTTCGCAGCGCATCGGTGATCTTCAGCCGCTCCACGACCCTCGTCGCGCGCTCCGCAGCCTCGGCGAGCGATCCGGAGAGGTCGAGCGCATCGCGAAGCGAGTCCGTCGAGGCGTCGCCGAGGTGGAGGTCCGAGCGTTCGATCGTGGCGTTGTCGCAAAGGATGGCCGCGCGTTCGATGCAATTCTCCAGCTCGCGGATGTTGCCCGGCCAGTCGTACGCGCGCAACGCCTCGCGCGCATCGGACGAAATCCGCAGCGACGGCTTCTTCAACTCCCGCGCGAACTTCTGCAGAAAAAAATCGCTGAGCGCGTCGATGTCCTCACGCCGCGCGCGCAACGGCGGCACAGTCACCGGAAAGACGTTGATGCGAAAGAAGAGATCCTCGCGGAAGCGCCCTTCCTTCACCTCGTCGCCGAGCGCGCGATTGGTTGCACAGATGATGCGGACGTCGACGTCGAGCGTGGAAGTGCCGCCGATGCGGTCGAAGCGCCGCTCCTGGATCACGCGCAGAATCTTCGACTGAACGCTGAGGCCGAGGTCGCCGATCTCGTCGAGGAAGATCGTGCCGCTGTCGGCCAGCTCGAATTTTCCGAGCTGGCGTCCCGTCGCGCCGGTGAAGGATCCCTTCTCATGTCCGAATAGCTCGTTCTCGATCAGCGTCTCCGGAATGGCGGCGCAGTTGATTGCGACGAACGGCCGGTCGCGGCGCGGCGAGAGCTGATGGATGGCGCGTGCGAAGAGCTCCTTGCCGGTGCCCGACTCGCCTTGCAGCAGGACCGTCGACTCCGTCGGCGCGACGCGCTGGATCGCGTTCGAGACTTCGACGATGCGCGGCGACTCGCCGACGATTGCCGGAAGCCGGTAGCGCTGGCGGAACTCCTCCTTGAGAAGGATGTTCTCGTAGCGCAGCTCGCGATATTCGCGGCATCGTCGGAGCAGCAGGAGCAGATGATCGACGTCGACCGGCTTCTGCACGAAGTCGAACGCCCCGAGCTTCATCGCCTCGACGGCATTCTCGATCGTCCCGAACGCGGTCATGACGATGACCGGACAATCGGGATCGCTCTCTTTGACCTGTCGCAGAACCGCGATGCCGTCCGCGCCCGGCATCCGCAAATCGGTGAGCACCGCGAAGTAGCGCCGGCCCGCCGCGATCCGCGTCATCGCTTCCCGCCCATCGCCGGCAACGTCCGCCTCCAGCCCCTCCGCCTCGACCGTCTCGCGCAACATATGCGCGAGCGATTCTTTGTCTTCAACGATGAGCAGGCGCTTCATGAGATCTACCGGATGCTGAGGAAGTCCGCAGAAGCGATGAGGTTGCGACGGCGGAACGGTTCGGGACCTTCCGCCTTCGCATAGGCCAGGGTGCGGGGCATGTCCTCCAGGCCCGGGTCCAGCAACAGCGGCTCGTCCGTTGATCCGACAGTAGCCGTCCAGGCAGGTGGCGCCGCGCCGGCTCTGGTCGCGAGCAATTCCGCAACGTCGGCAGCGACGGACATTGCGCGCTTATCGAGCCCGGACGGCCGTTGCAAATTGCCCCATCGCACACCGGCGCGTTGCGCGTCCGCAACCCATTGACGAGCGGTCAGGAGATCGCCGGCAAGGATCGCTCGGACGAGATCATGCAGGTCCATGGAGCAATACTGCCTCAACCGTCGCGAATCTCGAAACGTACATGCGGTAAAGCGTTTTCACCACAAAGGCGCAGCGCGGGCCTTGCCAGCAACCCAAAGGCGAGTGTAGAGGTCTCGATCGGCCGGCGTGTACGTTACAGGGAACCATCATCACGCGGAGACGTGGAGTACGCGGAGTGAGAGACATTCATTCATCTCCGCGATCTCCGCGTCTCCGCGTGAAACCGGTTCCCCGTGAATCCCAACGCTGCACGAAACTCATCCGCTCACAACCCGAACCATTCCCGCACCCGCGACACGATCGTCCGTGCCTCCTCCTCGGGGCCGCCGCTGCGGATGGCGTCGAGGTGGCCTTTGCGTTGGATGACCTTCGCGGTCATCGCTTCGGCGAGGTTCGGGTGGTCGGAGAGGATCGGCTGGAGGGCGTCTTTGCCGATCTCGAGGGCGGTGACGTCGGTGATGGCGACGACGTCCGCGGTTCGGGTCTCGCCGGTGAGGAGGGCCATCTCGCCGAAGACGGTGCCGGGACCGAGTTGGGCCACCTCGTGCCACCCTTCGTGCGAGTCGTCGGGAAGGCGCACCGAGGCCGTGCCGGAGTGAACGACGAACATCGAATCGCCGGCGGCGGCGTGGCGGAGGATCGTCTCCCCTTTCGAATAGAAGTGCACCCGCGTCCCTGCCGCGATGCTCTGCCGCGATTCCTCGGAGAGCGGCGAGAGGATGTCCACCTCGCGCAGGCGCGACAGAAGCTCGCCCGTTGCAACCTCGTGGCGCGTTTCCGGCGGCGTATAGGTCTGGAAGGCGCGCACCGGCGTGGCGAAACTGATCTTGTTGCGGTGCAGCGCGTACCAGACCGCCTTGCGGATGTCGGCGTCGATGCGGTCGCGTTTGGCGTAATCGCGCGTGTGGTACTTGATCTCGTAAATGACGGCCGAATCGGCGAACGCTCCCACGCGGGCGAAGCACGGCAGGTCGCGCGCGACCCCGTCCACGTGCGCGGCGGCCTGGCTGACGATGTCGATCACCGTCGACGGCGCGACGTTGTAGTCGATGCCGAGTTGCAGGACGCGCGCGTTGAGATTGCCGTGCGGAAATACTTCGAGCCGCTCGCGGGCGATGACGGAGTTGGGAAGGACGACCGTCTGATTGTTGAAGCCGCGCATCCGCGTGGCGCGCCAGCTCACGTTCTCGACGACGCCAACGTATTCGCCGGAATGGAGGACGTCGCCGACGTCGAACGCGCCTTCGAGGTGCAGCGCGATCCCGCTGAAGAGATTACCGAGCGTTTCCTGGAGCGCGAGGCCGATGACCGCTGCCAGCAGGGCACCGCCCGTAAGCGCCGGCGTGACATCGACCTTGAGAATGCTCTTGAACGCGATGACAAAAAGCACGCCGTAAAGGACGATGGCCACAATCTGCCGCAGGAGTTGGGGCGCGACCACGTTGCGACGTCGCGAGATCACGACGTCGAAGATGAACGCGTCGATCACACGCACGACGAAGATGATCAGGGTGATCCATCCGAGAAAGAGCAGCGTGTTCGAGATGGATTCGCGGACGTCGCCGAATGCCCCGAAAATCACCGCTTTCCGGCGCAGGTATCCGAACGCGAAAAATGCGCCGAAGAACCCCGCGCTGACGATCAGCGGGATGAAGTACGACCGAACCTTCCGGCGCGGAGCCACTTACTCGCCCGCCCTCTCCCGCCGGTCCTGGGCGAATTTCAGGATGTCCTTGATGCCGATGAGCAGGTGGACGACGCCGAATCCGGAGACGAAGCCGCGTACGAATGGATTGCCCGCCAGGAGCATCAATTGCGGCGACGCCTGGAGGATCGGATTCATGCTCCAGACGCGCGTCCACGGCACGACGATGAAAAAGAGACCGGCCTCGAGGCAGTAGAGGGCGAAGAACAGCGGAACCGTCATTCGGGACCGGATTGTATCCGCGTGCGGGGAGCGGGAGCGGAGTGTGAGATCAGGAGGGTGTCAAAATCCCACTCCCTGCTCCTCCGCTCCCCGCCCGCGAACCTAATCCTTCTTCGAATGGCCGCCGCCGTCGTGATGCGACTCGTGCGAACCGCTGTCGTGCGACTGCGGCGGAGGCGACGAGCGATCGACGTGCGACGGCTCCGAATGCGATGGCGGAGGCGAAGAACGTTCCGTATGCGTCGGCGTCGAGCTTCCTGAGCCTCCGCTGTTGCGGCCGGAGTCGTGCGAGCCGGATCCCGACGGCGTCTCGCCGTGGAAGATCCGCGCGCCGCCGATGCCGTCGATGATGCGCCGCGGCACGTCGCGGCTGCCTGAGTTGCCGGACGGCGCAGGTGATGTTCCCGCGTCGTCGCGGCGGCCGACGGCGCGGCCGCGCCAGTTGTCGGCGCCCGGAGCCGGTTTCGATGTGGTATCACCCGAGGGGGCGTCTCCGCGGCGAAGTCCGCTGTCGCCGTTGTTGCCGCGATTGCGGTCGATGCTGCCGCGATCGGGAGTGATCGTGCGCGGTGCGTCGGCCGCCGGCGTTGGCGTCGTGTCGCCGTGGCGGAGGTTGCCGTCGACCGCGCGGCCGCGCCGCCAGTCGTTCGGAGTCGTCGTAGTCGTCGTTCCGGACGGAGCATCGCCGCGGCGCAGACCGCTCGCGGGATCGTCGGTATGCACGGGACGGCCGTCGCGGACGATGACCGGCGATTCGCCGCTGCGCGGGATCGTTCCGTCGCCGCCGCGATTCACGCGCCCTTCGAGCGTGCCGGACGTGCCGGGCGTCGGCACGCCGGACGGAGCACCGACGCGCGACGGATTGGCGATGACTACGCCGCCCTCCACCGGCCGCGCGCGCACCACGCGCTCGCGGATCGAATTGGAAAGCTCCGGGTCGCGGCGGAAGAACGGAGTCATATCCGCCGCGGACCCGGAACCTTCTCTGCCGGTACCACTACCGATACCACGGCGATAGACATTGCCCACCGCCGCGTTCGGATCTCTGATTTCATTTCGGGTGAAACGCGCGGGCGCGCTGCTGACGAGGCCTGTATTGCCATCGCGGCGCAGCCGATCGCGGATCAGGTCCGCCGTGAGCGAAGCCTGATCGACGTGACGATTCATGAGCTGATTCGGAGTGACGAAGGTCCAGGGACGGAGATCGACTTCGCCCGGACGGACGCGGCCCGACCATCCCCATCCGATGTCGAATCCGGCGCGCGCATACGGCCGATAAGCCCAGTCGTAGTACGGGCGATAGCAGTCGTACCACCCCATCGGCGCCCAGCCGACGTAGCTCGGGCCGTACATCCAGTAAACCCACGCCGGTGCGTACGCGGCGCCGGGGAGCCACACCCACCCGTACGCGGCTTCATACGCCCAGCGGCCGTAGTGGTACGGCACCCAACCCCACGGATCGTACGAAACCCACACCAGAACGCCGCCCGGGCTGTGCCGCCAATAGCCGTTGTAGTACGGACGCCAGCCGACCGAAACGTGCGGACGCCAGCACCAGCCGCCGTAGTTGGCGGCGAAGAACCAGGAACCATTGGTGCCGAGGTCGGCTTCGGAGTAGGCAAGCGAACTGTCGAGATAGCGTCCGCTGGCGGTGTTGTAACGGGATGCGCGCTGGATGAACCAACGCTCGAATTCGTCGGCCGTGTTGTGGGCGCTGACGAGATCGTAGATGCCGCCGTCGTCGATGCGCGCCTCTTCCCCCTGGCGGACGCGCGTGGTGCGCGCCGGCGTGCGCACTTCCATCGTCCCGTCGAACACGCTCACGCGGTCGTTGCTCTTGGCGTCGGTCTCGACGGAGTACGTGGCTACTTCGGTCGCGGCGTAGCTGGCGTTCGCGGTGTCGAGGCGCAGCAACTGCCGCGTCTCGTCGTCGCGCTGAATGGCCACGTGGCCGTACTTCAATTCGACGACTGTCTGTTCGGAGTCGCCGTCGTACGAATCGAGGATCGATTTGAATTCGACGGAGGTCGAACGATCGAGGGCGATGATGTTTCCATCGGCCATCCGGATCTCGGTGCGTCCGCGGTGTCCGGTGGTGACCACATCGCCCGGAAACACCGGCATATTGACCCGCGCATCAACGTCGCGCCCATCCTCGGACTGCCGGATGGTCGTCCCGCCGTCGTCATAGGTGATGTAGGAGTGACTGCGGTCGCGCGCGTACAAAGGGAGTGCAACGATCGCGAGCGCGGTAAGAAGAAGGAGTGTGGACTTGCGCATGATTTCCTCTCGAACTGTCCGCCGGGGTGCGGGCCGCATGCCACGCAACGGAAGAGTATTCCGCGCGTGTTTTCAGGAGTTTAGCCTCTGAGCCCGCGCATACAATGCCGTCTCCTCTCCTCGCCGGAGGACAGGGCGTCATAGGAGTAGGTCAGCAATGGCCTTAACTTAAGGAACTTCCTGCCTTCGCGAATGAAGCGCTGGCGTCTCGCCGGCTGGCTCGGTGCCGTCCTCGCCGCCGAATGGGAGGCGGCGCAAGTGCCGTGTTACCGGCGAGATTTGAGGGTTTGCCGGTTCGGCAGCGAGGACGCCAGCGCTCCGTTGCCGAATACTGGTCTTGAAGACGCCTTCGTTCCTCGTTTCATCTGCGTGAATCTGCGTAATCTGCGGATGAAGGGTTATCCGCAGATGGACGCAGATTTACGCAGATGAAGGGATCGCGTCGAGAAACTTCCGCGCCACGACGCCCGCTGCGAATTGCTTCACGCGTTCGCGGCCTGCGTTGCCGAGACTCGCGCGAAGGTTCGTATCGTCGAGAAGTCTCTCGATCGACGCTGTCAACGCCAGTTCATCGCCGGGATCGACGAGTAGTCCATCGGCGACAACCTCCGGCACCGCTGCGACACGTGTGGCGACGATGGGTAGACCAGACGCCATCGCTTCGAGGAAGACGATGCCGAAACCTTCCTGCTCGGTCGGTAACGCGAAGATGGTGGCGTTGCGGTATTCGGAGACCAGCGCAGCGAATGGGAGGTGGCCGAGGAAGTGGACGCGGTCAGTAAGGTTGAGGGTTTGCGCGAGGTGTTCGAGGCGGTTTCGTTCGGGGCCGGTGCCGACGATGCGCAGGACGGCGTCGGTGGTCAGGCGGGCAAATGCGCGCAGAAGCGTGTCGACGCCTTTGCGCGGGTAGAGATGGGCGACGGTGAGAATTCGCGGCGGGCCGTCCTCGCGCGGCGCCTCGGATAGCGCGCGTTGCCAGGCGTCGAGGTCGATCGGTTCGGGGACGACGGCGATCTTCTCGCAATCGATACCGTAGAACTTCACGATCTGGCCGGCGGAGTAGTTGCTGGAGGTAATCACGCGGTCGGCGCGGTGGACGTGGCGGCGTTCGAGAAGCGCTTCGATGGCCAGCGTGATCCGGTTGATGCCGCGCTCGTGTCTTGCCTCGTCGGCGAGGACGCCTTTGATTGCGGCGATATGACGAAGACCCCTCGGCGCGAAGACGCCGTCGAGGTCGAATCCGACCACGGCGTCGGCTTGCAACGATCGCAGCGTTTTGCGGATTCGGATGTTGAAGCCGAGGCGGGAGACGTTCGGCGGGCGGGAGATGATCTCGACCTCGTGGCCGAGCGCGACGATCGCATCGCGGAGGACCGAGATCCCTACCCAGGTGCCGCTCCCCTCGGCCACCGAGGAGGACGTCCCGGTCACGAAAATCAAGCGCGCCATGAGGTTTGCATCGAGCGATCCCGATGCGCGACGGCGACGAGATCAGGCGCTACTACGACGCGATCCTTCCGTTTTACGACGAATCGCTCGCCGATCGCGGCGACCTTCCGTTTTGGGAGGCGATGGCGGCGGGATCGAAACGGATTCTGGAGCTGGGATGCGGAACGGGGCGCGTCACCGAGGTGCTCGCGCGCCACGCAGAGGTCACGGCGGTCGATCTGTTGGTAGAAATGCTGCGCCGCGCGTCGCGGCACGTACCGAGCGCACAGCTCGTCGCCGCCGACCTTCGGCAATTCGCGTTCCGGGAGCGATTCGATCTGATCGTGCTCGCGGATGATCCGATGGCGCATCTGATCTCTGTTGACGATCGCGCGAAAGTGCTGCGGCTCATTCGCGATCATCTGACGCGGGATGGGCGCGTCGTGATCGAGGGATTGTATCGTCGGGAAGGTGGTCGATCGCAGCATCAACACGGCGATCTGCTGGTCGAGGAATCGTGGACGGCGACTGACGATCCCTCGGTCTGGAATGCGCAGTATCGCTATACGAAGGGTTCGTCGACGGTTACCGCCGCGTCGACCATGCGCTCGTGGTCGTTGGAGGAAGTGGGGAATCTTACGGTTGAGAAAATCTGGGGAGATTTTGATGCTCGCGCGTTTTCTGAGGACTCGGCGAGGATGATCATCGTAGCGAGAGCTTAACTACGTTCCGTATTGCAGCCGCTGCGCGAGGATCTCGGGTAATCCCGCCTTCAGGATCGAGACCTGCGTCTTCTCGACGTCGTAGGGGACGCGGAAGAACTGCACGGTCAATTTTTTCGAGTCGAAGATGATGAAGGACGAGGCGGGATTGCGGTCGCGCGGCTGACCGACGGAGCCGGGATTGATCAGGTAGCGGTGATCGCGGTCGAGGCGGACCACGACGTCGCTGCGCACCGCCGCGCCGTGCACGCGCTGGTGGCGGTCGATCGAGAAGATCACCGGCAGGTGCGTGTGGCCGTAGAGGATGAACGGCGCGGTGGTCTCCGCAAAAATGTCGCGGGCGTGGCCTTCGTGGAAAACGTATTCGTCCTCGTTGTGCGGCGCGCCGTGGCAGAGCAGGACGCCGTCGCGCTCGACCGGCCCGAGGGGAAGCTTGGCGAGGAAATGGCGATTGCGGGCGGAGAGGTGATCGCGCGTCCAGAGCGCGGCTGCTTTCGCGGCGTTGTTGAAACCCTCGGCGTCATCGAGGCCGGCGGCGACGCGGTCGTGATTGCCGCGGATGTAGAGCTTCGGCGCCTTCATCGTGCGCATCGTGTCGAGGACCTGATTCGGCTGCGCGCCGTAGCCGACGAAATCGCCGAGGCAGATGACCTGATCGAACTTCTTGCGGCGCACGCGGTTCATCACCACGCGCAACGCCTCGGCGTTCGAATGCAGGTCGCTGACGACGAGCGCTCTCACGTGCGGGCACCTCGCGACGGTCCGCGGCGTCCGGGATCGAGGAAGCCTTTCGGCAGCTCGAGCAACAAACGCTCGACGATCTCGTTCGTCGTCTCTTCCTCGCGCACTTCGATGGTGATGTCGGACATTCGGTAGTAGCGGATGCGGCTGTTGTACAGCTCGTGAGCGGCAACGTCGTCGCGGAAAAGCGGGCGCTCGGCGGCTTTGTCGCCGATACGGCTTCTCAATAGCGAGTACGGTGCCGAAAGATATACGGACAGACCCTCGGACTGGATGAACTGAATGTTTTCGTCGAAGGTGAAGGTCCCGCCGCCGGTGGCGACGATGGCGCTTTCGAGATGCCGTGTCGAGCGGAGCACGTCGCGCTCGCGCTTGCGGAAGTAGGGCTCGCCATGCTGCGCGAAGAGGTCCTTGATCGACGACTTCTCCGCCGACTCAATCAGTTCATCGAGGTCGAAAAAAGGAGCGCCGACGCGCGCCGACAGCTCGCGCCCGACGGTCGTCTTGCCGGCGCCCATGAAGCCGACGAGGTAGATTTTCATGAGAGGCAGTAGATTAGTGGATTCGTTGATTAGTGGATTAGGAGTTTGAGAGCGATGCTTTCCTAATCTACTAATCCACTAATCACTAATCTACTTATCTCCCGCCCTTCCCCACTCGAACTCTTCCATGAATCTCGTGGAGAAGTCGCCGCGGATGAACTTTTCGTTGTTGACGATGGCGCGGTCGAG
>Ga0070670_100000119_pt1 | contig 72957 bp, 60 predicted proteins | sample KBSS63metaG_FD_64665 | JGI IMG/M metagenome (GOLD analysis project Ga0070670, IMG submission 64665) | Switchgrass rhizosphere microbial communities from Kellogg Biological Station, Michigan, USA - KBS S6-3 metaG | ecosystem: Host-associated > Plants > Roots > Rhizosphere > Soil ... | reverse complement strand
TTTCAGCATTTCACGGCGCGATGCTCGCTGGCGCAGGCGCCTGCGCCGCCGGCTGCCTATGCGCCTTCAGCATGGTCCGTCGCGATGTCTCTAAGTCCGAGGCGGCGCCATGACTTTGCAGCGGCTTGCGCCACAATCGGACCTTGGGTCGCTTCCGCAGAGCGGACATTCGTATCGGCTCGAGAGGGTGGTTCCCGGACCCTGGGTCAGCGGGCGGCGCGTCACAGCACGCCGCCCGTTCGAACCTTCAGTGTAGCGTTTCTCCAACCCGCAGTGACCTGAAGCCCGCTCGCATCTCCTGCACGAGCAATTCTGGCTGCTCCCAAGCGGCGAAGTGGCCGCCTTTGGGAACTTCGTTGAAATGAATGAGATTGCGGTAGCCACGCTCCGACCAACTCCGCGGACCTTGATAGATCTCCTCAGGGAAAATACTCACGGCAGCCGGCAAGGTAATGCTCAAGTCCTGGAAAAAGCCGTCCTTAAATTCCGTGTAGAGTCGAGCCGAAGACACTCCGGTGTTCGTCAACCAGGACAGCGTGATGTTGTCGAGGATGTCGTCCCGCGTAAGGTCCCCGTACGGCTCCCTGTCGACGAACAGTTTCGCGATATGCCCGTAGCTCGCGACGTCGTGGTCGATCATCCAGGCAGCTAAAGCAATCGGTGAGTCCGCCAATCCGTACAGGGTCTGCGGATGTGCGAGCATCATGAACTGCGTGGGCAGGTGTTGGAAAGCGAACGCGAGTTGATCATACGCGCGCTTCTCTTCAGCCGACAGTCCCGCCGGCGCGGGCCCGCCAGACTGAAGCGCCTTGGTAACGTCGGAGGGTATCGTGCCGGGGAAGTTCACGTGGATGCCGATTAACTCTGGAGGAGCTTGCTGGGCCAAGGCATTGGTGACGAATGCGCCCCAATCGCCCCCCTGGGCGACGAAGCGGTCGTATCCGAGGCGTTTCATCAGCACGGTCCAGGCACTGGCCATCCGAGCCGGCCCCCAACCGGATGTCGTGGGCTTGCCTGAAAATCCGTAGCCGGCCCCGGACGGGATCACGACATGAAACGCATCCGACTCGCTGCCGCCATGAGCCGTGGGGTTGGTCAGCGGATCGATGATCTTCAGTTGCTCGATTGGCGAGCCCGGCCAGCCGTGCGTTACGATAATCGGCAATGCGTCTTCATGCTTCGAGCGGACATGGATGAAATGCACGTCCAACCCGTCGATCTCGGTGATGAAGTTCGGTAGCGCGTTCAGTTGAACCTCGCACCGGCGCCAGTCGTAATCACTCGCCCAGTAGTCGGCGAGCTTCTGCATCAGGTCCAGTTGAACGCCCTGGGCCCCATCATCGACGAGTTCTCGTTCCGGCCAGCGGGTTGCTTCGATCCGCCGCTTGAGGTCATCAAGCTGCTCGTCCGTGGCATGAAACTCGAACGGCCGGATAGACGCGCCTTCGGCTTGCATTGCTTGGTCGGGCATCATCAAGGGCTGCGCGGCCCCGACATCACCGTTGGACGTTTGCTGCGGCATCATCGTCCTCCTCGTCCCCGAGGCAGGCGTCATGCGTCCTGCCCGAGAACGGCAAGGGTTGCCGACCGTCAGGGTCGGCGCTGCGGTCCAAAAGAAATGGGGCCGGTGGCGGCCCGAACTCGGCCGTCGACGTTCCGGCCTCGTGTCGAGCCAGCTCGGTGGCGACGACCGCAAGGTTTTAGACCATTAGGACGCCACGGTCTTCGGTTCAGTTCTCACATGTCCGCTACGGGTCGCGGCCTGCCGCCGGTCCACCGACGGCATGCGGTCCTTGGGACTGACTGCTCGGGGTGGAAAATCCTCATTGGGCGTTCGCCCGTGAGCGGACGCGCAGTTGGCTGGCCACGGCGGGTTCTAAGCTCCAAAAAGCCACCCATCCGAGAGGCCGCCCAGTGTCACGCCCACGAGAACAGTGGTGTTGCCGCTGGCGAAGGCGATGATGGTGTCAACGCCGGACTGGCTCAGCGTGTAGCTGGAGCCGGCGTCCACCTGCACCCGATCACCCGCCGCGGCGTTGAAGTCCGTGATGCGGTCAAACCCGCCGCCGTCGAACGCGCGGAAGGTGTCCGCTCCCGAGCCGCCGGCAAGGGTGTCATTGCCCAGGTCGCCGGACATCCAGTCGTCGCCGGCGCTACCGGAAAGGCTGTCGTCGCCTTGGCCGCCGCGAATGGTGTCGTTTCCGCCCTCGCCATCGCAGGTGTCGTTCCCGAGATTGCCGTTGATGACGTCAGAGCCGTCCGAGGCCGCATCATACCCGTATCTGGCGGAGACTTTGTCCATGCCGTTCGAGGCGGCGTTCTGCCCCGTGTCCCCCATCAGGATGTCGTCCCCCTGGCCGCCCAGCACCCAGTCGCCGCCGCCGTAGCCGAGAGCCGTGTCGTTCCCCTGGTTCCCGTTGATGTCGTCAAAGGACGCACCGCCCCAGATTTGATCGTCGCCCTCACCGCCGCGCAGCACGTTGGAGCCGTCGTGCAGCGGGTCGATCAGAATGTGGAGTTGGGGGCGCTGAGGGTCTTGCTCGATCCCGCTGCCGCCGACCACCCAGTCGTCGCCCGCGCCGCCGTTGATGGTGTTGCTGCCGCCGTAGCCGAAGAGCGAGTCATCCTTTGCGCCGCCGCTGACGCTGTCGTCGCCGGAGAACAGGACCGGGCCGGCGTTGAAGGTATCGGTGCTGTTCATCCACGCCTCAAGCGTCGTGGCCGGAATGGAGAAGCCTGCAAGCGAGAAGATCTTGGCGTTCGGTGGGACGTCGGCGAAGTCGCCATAGGCATAGCCTGGTCCCTGGGCTTCCCAGCCGGTGACCACCCCGCCGGTCAGGCGGCCGGCGTCGTCATAGGTCAGGTCCGACCCATGGAACTTGTTCGTATAGTCGTTGAGGCCGAGCACATAGAGGTTCGGCGTGGTCTCCAGGACCCCTCCGCTGGTGACCGGGGCCGGACCTCGGAAGGAGAAGATGTAGTTGGTGGGAAGCCCGGCGTAGTCGCCCACCGTCAGAATGGTCATCGCGTCTCCTCCGGAATGCGGACGAGCGTCATTCGAACTCGCCCACGCAGGTGCGGCTGATTACCCGCGCGGCCTCCGGAGCTTAGCGCTGGGCACAGCCCTCCGGTCACCCGCTGTGACGAATTGGCCATAGCGCCGACGAAGAGGGCCTATGGCGGCGTGAATGGACCTCAAATGCCGGCGACTGCGCCCGCAATCCAGCCAAACCCGGTGAATTGCGGTCCATCACCTGGAGTTCCGGATCAGCGATGGCCTCCCGCAAGCGGACCTTCCTGAGGTCAGAGATGGGTCGCCACCGGTCCCGACCTCGCCTCCCGGAAGCTGACGTTCGCAGCGGCGGTTCGGGGTGGATCAAGGACATTTGGCGCGAAGCCCCAGCCTGGCTGGCCGACGCACAGCTCAGGCGCTCAAAGTCTCGCGGAGCTTGCTCGCGAGGTGCGACAAGGTGAATGGCTTGGTGAGCAGCTTGGCGTCCGGGTCCAGCACGCCGTTGTGCACGATGGCGTTTCGCGTGTAGCCGGTCATGAAGAGGACCTTGAGGTCCGGCCGCACCTTCAGGGCCTGTTCCGCCAGCTGGCGGCCGCTCATGTCTGGCATCACGACATCGGTGAGCAGCAGCTCCACTTCTGGACGAGCGTGGAGCTCCACGAGCGCCGCCGCCCCGTTCGGGGCTTCACAGGTTCGATAGCCCAGGTCCCTCAAAGCGCTGCTTGCAAACTCTCGCACGCCCGCGTCGTCCTCCACGAGTAGGACCCACGTGCCGGCGGGGGCTTCCTCCGGCGCAGGCTCGGCGTCCCTGCCGACCATGTCGGCCGGCGCGCGGCTTCGCGGCAGGTAGAGTTTGATCGTCGTGCCCCTGTCCGGCTCGCTGTAGATTTTCACGTGGCCGCGGGACTGCTTGAGAAAGCCGTGCACTTGGCTGAGGCCCAGGCCGGTTCCCTGCCCGGGCGCTTTGGTGGTGAAAAACGGATCGAATGCCTTCTCGATCACATCGGGCGGCATGCCGAGGCCTGTATCGGTGATCGCTACCAGCACGTACTGGCCTGGCGTGACGCTGCTGTCGGAGCGGGCGTAGGCGTCGTCAAGAAAGGCGTTGGCGGTCTCGATCGTGAGCTTGCCCCCGTTCGGCATGGCGTCCCGCGCGTTGATCGCCAGGTTGAGCATTGCGCTCTCCAGTTGGGATTGGTCGATCAGGGCGGCCCAGAGGCCGCCGCCCAGGACCGTCTCGATGGTGATCTGCTCGCCGAGTGTGCTGCGCAGGATGCGCGACATCTCGGCCACCGTGCGGTTGACGTCCAGCGGCTTAGGAGCCAGCGGCTGCTGGCGCGAGTAGGCGAGCAGGCTCTGGGTGAGACTGGCCGCGCGCTGAGCACCTTCCTGGGCATGTTCCACGAACTTGCGCCGTGCCTCGTCGTTCGCCAGACGGCGGGCCAGCATGTCGAGGTTACCAATGATGATCGCCAGCACGTTGTTGAAGTCGTGCGCCAGTCCTCCGGTCAGCTGGCCCAGCGCCTCCGTCTTATGCATTTGCCGAAGTTGGCTCTCGCTGGCCTCACGACGCCGGATCTCCTCGGCAAGGGCCGCATTGCGCAGCCCGAGTTCGGCGACGTAGCGGCGGCCCGCGCGAGTCACGAAAAGCGCCAGCATCATCGCTGCGACGAGGCAGGTCGCCATGGCGCCCACCAGAAGCGCTCGATTGGCCGCGACTTGGCGGTCGCGCCCGACAAGCAAGGTCACCTCGGCCGCCTCGATCGCCATATTGGCGGCCCTGACGTCCTCCAGGTGATTGACGATGAGGTGACTTCGCACGGCCGCGACCGCCTCGTCGCGCCGGCCGCCCTGCAGGAGGCCGACGGTCCGGTCGAGTTCGGCGAGCTGCGCTCGGATGCCGCGCTCGAAATTGTCCAGCCGCGGACCTGCCGCCGGGTTGTCACGCGTCAGGTCGCGCAACCGCGCCAGCAAAAGGGGGACGTCACCCTTGGCGCGCTCGAACTGTGCGAGGTAGCGCTCATCTTCCGTGATCAGAAAGCCGCGCTCGCCGAGGGTCGCATCCTGAACCTTCGCGAAGAGCGCCTGGTTGACGCGCCGGACTTCGAGCGTATGCGCGACCAGACGTTCGGCGCGGGCGGCCTGGTTCGCCAGTACGAACGCGGCGGCCCCGGCGACGAGCAGAAGACCGAAGCTCGTGACAACTGCGATCGTCAGGCGCTTCGCACCCGATACGCCGACATCCAGCCCCAACCACCCCACCGCCTCGGCTTCCCCTAAACCAACGCAAACTCAATCGGGCCGCACTTCACCAGAGATATGCGCCGAGGCAAGCTGACTTAACGCTGCTCTCGTCGCGATCGCTCTCGGAGTGCTGTGCGTCGGTGGTCACCGCTGGCCGGCAGAGTTGGCCTGGCGCCGAAGACCGACCTCAGGAGGCGCGCGGGGCGGCCGCCCTCGGTTTGCCGGCACAGCTGCACGGAAGTCGTTAGCGACGCTGCGCACAACGAAATCGCGTGAAAGTGTTTCCGCTCAAGGCGCGCGCGAAGCCGACGGGTGCGTTCAGCCGGTTCAAGTTGGAGATCGCACATGACCGCACCCAAAAGCCCGCTATCGACGGACGAAACGCACGACCTGATCGCGTCTGACAAGGTCGAAGGAACGGCTGTTTACAATGAGGCCGGCGACAAGCTCGGGACCATCCACAATTTCATGGTCGAGAAGCGATCCGGTCGCGTCGAGTACGCCGTGCTGCAGTTCGGCGGCATGTTAGGCGTAGGTAGCGACTACTATCCATTACCCTGGGAAGCGCTCACTTACGACGTCGACCAGGGCGGCTATGTCGTTGCGCTCGACAAGGAGATGATCAAAAACGCGCCCCACTACGCCGACAATGAGCCTCGTTTTGACCGCGATTACGGACAGCGTGTCTACGGCGCCTACGGAATGACGTACCCGATGGCCTGAACTCCGGCAGTCAGAAATGGGGCGCGGCATGCCGCGCGCCATGCTGCCGTTTGGGTACGACTTCCGAAGACGGGTTGCACCGTCTGCACCGTTCAAGACGCGCCAGTAGCGGACTCGCCACCCATTCCAACTTCCGGACCTTGGCGACATACGCGGCCGCCGCATGCGCGCCTCTCGCCTAGTGGCGGAACCTTCGTGGCGACCGCCCCTTCCCTCCCTCGTAGGGAGAACGACATGACTGACAACAAGCAGCACGTCGGCGAGCCCGACCGCAGCCGGGTGTCCAGTTCGGAGGATTATGAGCTCCGCCATTTCGCCAAAAAGCACCACATCAGCGTGCAGGAAGCGCGCGAACTGATCGCCAAGCATGGCAACAATCGCAAGGCGCTCGCCGCTGCGGCGGAGCGGCTGAGGCACCACTAGCCGCCGCAGCACTTGGCGCGGCCCCACCCTTCTCACCGCGCCAGACTCGGCTGCGCCAGGCTCGAGAGCAGCGCCAGGAGACGACGTTGAGATCGCTCCAAGAACAGGACGTTCAGGCCGCGTCCTGCGGGCGAGATCGATCTGCGTGGGATTCTAGTTACGCGGCTTTTCAACCTGGTGATCGCGCCGTGACGACCCAGACGGCCGCGTGGAGCTGCGGCCCCGCGCCTCCATCATGCGCGGCCAGCGCCTCCCGCACCCGGGGCCGCACGGGCTCGCGCAGGTCGGGATTTTCGCGCAGGATCGCGCCGAGCGGGCCGATGCTGAGGGCCAGGCCAAGCGCAGTTTCGAGATCGCCGCTGCCAACCTTTTCGTCATGCGGCCTGATCTCGACGGCTACGAAACCCGCATTCGCCAGGACGCCGCGCACGCGATCGGGATTTGCGAAGGCGAAAGGTCCCGGCGCACTCGGCTCGGGTGGAGGTTGCGGCGGCACGAGCGGTCCGGCGGCCTCCATGGGCAAGCGCATGATCGGGTTCTCGTCGGGCTTGCGCCAGCAGACGAAGGCGAGGCGACCGCCGGGCCTCAGCGCGCGCCGGATGTTGTCGAAGGCCGCGATCGGACTTTCGAAAAACATCACGCCGAAGCGCGAGAACGCCGCATCGAACCCGCCCGGCTCGAAGGGATAGGTCTGCGCATCGGCCTGCAGAAAATCGAGACCCGCCACGCCGGCGGATCGGCGGCGGGCGATCGCCAGTAGCGGTTCCGACAGATCGATGCCGAGTACAGACCCGCCCGCCCCCACCGCACGCGCCAACTCGAGGCTGGTTTCACCCGCGCCGCAGCCGATATCCACGATGCGCTCGCCCGGCGCGGGCGCCAGCGCGGCCATGGCTTGGCGTCCAAGAGGCGCAACCTGACGATCGAGTCCTTCCTGAAATTCGGCCCAGCTGCGGCCGGCGATATCGTTCCAGTACACGGCCTGCGTCGCGTTGGGTTCGCTCATCGGGTCCATCGGCCATCTGAGTGGGTGTGAACGCTTTTAGCAGATCAGCAACGGCTACAGCAGCCATGGGGGAAGCGCGCCAGCAACGGACCTTGGTTCCCTTCCAGATTCCGGACATCCACGCCGGTGGCCGAAGGGGCTGCGCGCGCCTGAAGCAGTCCGAGCGTCTGCTGGGCTATTTTACGCGCCGCGCAGAATGATGGGCGCGCGCCGCATCACCACCACCCTCGATTGACTCCCTGGCCGCCACCGTTAGCTTCAAGCTCTACCATACGGCGGAGGCCTAATGTCGGATTACATCTATGACGACGGTGTTGGCGTGCGAATTGACCGTGGCACGGCGTTCATCCACGGGAAAACTTATTCAATTCAGAACATCAACTCTGTCGGCGTGGATGCGGAGCAACCAAAGAACAACAACACCGGTTGCGGCTTTCTTCTGATTGTCGCGGGCGTGCTTCCAGCGCTGGCAGCGCTCGGCTCCTTGATGGAGCCAAAAGGCGATCAGGGACCCGGCGGATATGCCATTGCTGCAATTCTCCTTATCGCCCTCGGCGTGTTCCTAATGCGAAGACCGCGGCCACCCACCCGTTGGCGGCTGATCTTCACGATGTCGAACGGCGCGGTGGAAGCTATCGCCAGCACCGATCCACAGGTCGTACAGCGCGTTCGAGCGGCTATTGAAGAGGCCATGCGGCCGCCCCCCTGAAGGTCGGCCTGGTACGTTCGTTAGAGCGCCAAGCCCGCGATCGATCTGTACGCTTGGCAACCCTGGGCTTCTCGGCCGTCGCGCAACAACGACTCGCCCTGTGGGTGTAAATTCTCGACACTCCATCAAGTCGCGCTAGCTTTGAGCTGAGCTATGGCGAGTTTCGGGGGGACACACATGTTGATCAAAATATGCTGGGCTGTAACGGCGGCCTTCGCCGCATTCAATTTGCTTTCATTCGCGAGCGACTTGAACAACGCGGAAAGCGCTCCGCAGCAAGCTGCTGCCGCAGCCATGGCTATGGCGTGGGTCGTTATACCCTACGTGCTGACTCGATCGATTGAAGGATTGTTTCCACCTAAGGCCGCGGCCGCGCCGATTAACGTGTCCGCCCGCAACACGCCCCCTCGCGACATCGCCGAAGGCCAGTACTGATGTATGTGGCCTAGGGGGGGCACGCCCCCCATCGGCGGACTTTCAGGCCCGATTCTGCGGCCAGCTTGGAGAGTGGCGGAATCATTGCCTATCGGGGGCGGAATGAGAATTTCAGTTTCGCGAGTGGGGCTCGTCACGAAATTTCGCACATTCGCCTCTATCCAGAATCCAACGTGAACCACTGGCGCGCACTGATCGCTCGCGCTCAGACCCAGCTGCAGGGCTTTTCGTCGCCGATCGGCTTTGTTGGATCTCCCGGGTGGGTCATTGGCGGCTCGATTATTTCAGGCGCTATCAGCTCAGCCATCTCGAATGCTGGCGTTCAAGCGGGCATGGCGGCTCTCAATGAAGCCGCGCCAGTGTTGGCTCGCATTCGAACGTCAGGAGTATGGTTCCAGGTCGCTGAGATCGAGGGAATGCAGCCTCCCTACCCGGGCGGTTGGATTGCACGTGAGCCAGGCAAGAGGATCTTCGATGTCTCCAAAGCCTCGAGTTGGGAGCGCGATCGATTGTTCGAGAAATATCGAAAGACAAAGAACGACGTAGCAAACGGCCGGCTAGAAGTGGATGACATCCTCGAATATATTTCTCTGGATGAGGACTTTGTTTCCTGCCGGTTAGAAGATCGAGAATACCAACTCCGCTGGGCGGCCGTGGATAGCTACGAAGTGGCCTAAGTTTGGGACAGGTGCGATCGACGAGATCCGCGCCGCACCAGAAGTGGACATTCGAACCAATCCGAATTCCGGACATCCGCGGCGGCCGACCCCAGGTTGAACGCGTCAGACCTTTCCCTTCGGCTCGTCGTGACGAAGAAGCTGGCTTCGAATTTTGTGGGTGGGACAGCGACATCACAGACCCGCCAGAACGCCGTTCAGTTGTTCAAGCCGCGCCTGGTACACTCTCAGCAACGTAAAAGCGTCAGGGGGACTGCCATCGCGGAGCGCCAGGAACTGTCGTTGCGCCTCCCGGGCGGCTGTCCAGTCAGCAGAAAGCGCAAGGGTGCGCTGGTAGGCCCAAGCGAGTTCGCGATCAGCTTTCGCCAATTCCGGCGTGCCGCAGATGAGCTTCAACACCTCCGTCTGGGTAGGCTCACAGCCAAATGAGGGGCCAGTGCTGGCTGGATCCGGGAGATAGATGGCGGGCAGATACCCCGTGTCTCCCAGGAACCAGCGGAGCGCTTCCGGATAGGTGGCGAACCGGACGGTATCGGCCTCAGCGCACTCGCCGCTGCTCGGCTTGCGAACGCAAGCTGTAGGCAACGTCCAATCGCTGTCTCGTTGGTAGGCCGCGAGCATGACCGGCCAAGCGGCCTCGATTTGACCGGCGCGAGCAGCCGCGGCGACATAGGCCGCACAAGCGCCGTTCCGCCCCTTTTCGCACTCCGACTTCGCTTCCGCGGCATAACTCTGGAATACTTTACGGAAGCGAGGCTCGGCGGACAGATCCTCGACTATGCCGCGGTTGACACGCTTCACTGTGGGCGGGCTGAGGCTGTCCGCATAAGACGTGAAGGCATAGAGAAACCTGCCGTCCGCGAGCTGGAATTCGCGACGTCCGTCGCCATCGATGTCCGCCGGGAACTGCCCAAGGCGGTCACCATCCTGCCAGGCAAGATCGACGACCCGCCAGGCCCCATCAAGTTTCTCTACCAACTTAGTGGAGGCGCAACAGTGAGCGCCGCCGGAGAAGGTCGTGAACAGCACCTGCGGTTCTGCGCTGGCGGCATCGATATGCCCCACGCCGATCTCGGCGCTCGCGTCCCCCATCCAGCGTTCGCCTTCAACACGCGTTAGGCGGCCATCTGCAGAGCGCACCTCGAGAACGGGCATGTGGTCATCTGAGCCTGGGCTGTCTGACAAAGTCAGCAGGAGCCCTCCAGACGTGTAGGTCGCCGGACCGGGGCGTTTTTCATGCTCCCACTCGACCAAGGTGTTCTGGGGCAGCTGAACGGCGTCAGCGGGGATGGGCAAGGCCGCCGGCGCGGCCGGCGAAGGCGGCGCCTTGCTTTGCGTACCGCGGCCAACCGCCGCCAAGATCAGAGCGCCTGCCACCAAAACGCAGACAACGACCGCCGCTCCGCCCGCGCTGGGCGCCTTGCCCTTTGGCGCTTCCCCCATCGAATCGCTCCACGCAAATCAGGCTCGATATTGCAGCTTAAGGGCGAGCCCCCTAGGCTCGACCGTGGGGATCTGGGGGCGCACCGATTGTTGCGGACGACGGCGTTAGGCGGGGGGCGCACGCTCCTCTCCAACGATTTGGGGGACTATGCGGTCTTGTCCGAGGAAGAGGACCGTGAACGCCGTGCTGGCGGGACGAATCTGAACCCCGATCGGCGGCGTGACTTGGAGGCTCGGGGCTTGCTTTCGCAGAGCTCCAGCCTGAGCGCGCTTGAGAGCGCGATCCTGCGGACCCGGAAATCCTTCCTGTTAGACGGCCCAACGCTCCATATCTTCGTGGTCACCCTCAGGTGCGACCACAGCTGCCACTACTGCCAAGTCTCCCGTGCCTCCATCGCAGCCGACGGATTCGATATGAGCGAAGCGGACGCAGACGCCGCGTTGGAGCGCGTGTTCGAAAGTCCGGGGCGTCACCTGACCATCGAATTCCAAGGCGGCGAGCCGGCGCTACGTTTCGATCTCGTCCGTCGTATCGTCCTGACCGCTAAAGCCATGAACCGCACAGGCGAGAAGTCGCTGCGCTTCACGATGGTCTCGACGCTGCACCATCTCAGTGAAGAGGATCTGGCGTTCTGCGCCGAGCACAAGATTCATCTCTCGACATCGATTGATGGAGCGCCGTCGTTGCACGACGCGCAGCGGCCGAATCCGACGCGGGACGCGTGGCGACGAACGATCGACGGTTTGGAACGCGCCAGGCGCTTCGTCGGACACGACGGTGTCGCCGCGCTACCGACCATCACCAAGGCGGCCTTAGCTTCGCCGCGCGCACTGATCGATCAGTACCGAGAGCTCGGATTTCGATCGATCTTCTTGCGGCCCGTCAGTCCCTATGGCTTCGCCCGCAAGACCCTCAGGGTCCATGGCTACGACATGGACGCATTCGGGCGCTTCTACGCCGATGCGCTGCAGTACATCCTTGAGCTGAACGCGGCGGGCGAAGTGATGGAGGAGGTCTACGCCGCCATCTTGCTTCGACACATCTGGACTCCGTTCCACTCGGGTTACCTGGATTTGCGCTCCCCGGCGGGAGCCGGCTTAGGAGTGCTGGTTTATAACTACGATGGACTCGCCTATCCGTCTGACGAAGCGCGAATGGCCGCCGAAGTCGGCGACCGGCGCTTCGCTCTGGGCGCGATAACAGATCCACTCGACTCGCTTCTCGAGTCATCGGCGATGCAGTGGCTCTCCAACGGCGCAGTCGCCGAACGGCTGCCAGGGTGCCGTGACTGCGCCTTCGTACCCTACTGCGGCGCCGATCCCGTGCATCACGCCGTCGCTCAAGGCGATCCAATTGGGGATCGAGCCAGTAGCGATTTTTGCAGTCGCCAAACCGCCCTCTTCCGATTGCTCTTCGCACACATTGACCAGGCCGAGCCCGAGACACTGCGCACCTTCACGAGTTGGGCGTTTCAGACACCGCGTTCCGCAACCCTTGTGACGAGCTTCGTCGAACGATGACCGCTCCGCTACCGCTGCATACGCATGGCCGCGTTGAAGGCGTCATTCAGCCCGAAATCCTCAAGGTGATGACGCTGGACGAGGCGCGGAGCTCGCACCTTTCGAGCGCCGATGTGCTGATTTGGCGACACGACGGCGACCACATTCAGATGCGGCGGAGCGGCGCCGAACCCATCACGCTGAGAGAGTTGAAGGACCCTCGTGTGGTGCAGCCTGGCGACGTCGTTCGCCTTCGGCCAGGCGCGAGTTTGATCTCAGTTCTCTACCGCCGCGGATCCAGCTCCAACACGCTCTTCGCCACCGAGCGCTGCAACAGCCTCTGCCTTATGTGTTCGCAACCGCCCCGCGATGAAGACGATAGCTGGCGGGTTGGCGAAATGCTGCGCGTGGTCTCTCTGGTTGATCGCCACGAGCAGCAGCTCGGCGTCACCGGCGGTGAGCCGACCCTCCTCGGGGACGGGCTGGCGGAGGTGCTCAACGCCTGCCGCCGCTACCTGCCGGATACCCTTGTGCCCGTGCTTACGAATGGTCGCCTGTTCCGAGATCGCCCATTGGCGGAGCGCCTCCAGGCCGCACACCCCAACCAGGTGAGCTGGGCGATTCCCCTCTATTCCGACGTCGCCGAGATTCATGACGAGGTGGTCGCCGCCACGGGCGCCTTCGACGAGACGTTAGAGGGCCTCTTCGAGCTTGGCCGCCTCGGAGCACGCATAGAAGTCCGCGTGGTCTTACACCGGATGACCGTTCCGCGCCTGCCGCAGCTCGCGGCATTTATCTATCGACGTCTTCCGTTCGTGCGCCACGTCGCCTTGATGGGCCTCGAACCCATGGGGTTCGCGCGCACGAACCGGGAGCGGCTCTGGGTCGATCCTGCGGACTATATTGCAGAGCTGCAGGACGCTGCCTTCCACCTGCTCAATCGGGGAATGCAGGCGTCAATTTACAATCTACCGCTTTGCGTGCTGCCGCGAAGTCTCTGGCCCTATGCGCGTCAATCCATTTCGGGCTGGAAAAACCTATTCCCAGCCGAGTGCGAGGGCTGTGCGGTGCGCGAACACTGCTCGGGCTTTTTCACGTCCGCGGGTCCGGCATGGCGGAGCCGAGTAGTTCGGCCGCTCGATCTTGCGGAGCTTGTGCAATGACGTGGCGTGAGCGTCTCGCCCTGTTGCTGGGCGCCGCAAGTCCGTTCGCCGTGACCACGCCTGGAGCGGCTGCTGCGGTGGTGTTGCCCAAGCTGGCCGAACGCGGCAGTGACCTGCCGGCTATCCAGCCGCTGGAGTTTTGGAGCGATCCCGCTCACACGGGCCATCTGCTGCAGCTCACCGGCCACTCCAGCCACCGTAGCCATAGCAGTCACAGCAGCCACAGCTCTCACGTGTCCGGCAGTGGACATGCATCCCACTACTCGGGCACGACGTCCTACACGCCGAGCTACACCCCGGCGCCCGTCTACAGCCCGCCGCCGCCCCCGCCTGCGGCGCTCTATACTCCGCCAGCGCCGAGAGCTGGATCCCTCACGCCGACCCCGCTCTTTGGTGCCCCTGGCAGGACCGCGCCCGCGGCGTCGATCAAACCCGATCGGCTAAGCCAAGACGACATCACCAAATTTGTGCAGCGCGTGCAGATCGCGCTGATGGTCAAAGGCTATGATCCGGGGCCGGCTGATGGCGACCTTAAGCCGCAAACGCGGGAAGCGCTTCGCGCGTTTCAAGACGCCAGCGGTCTCAAAGCAAGCGGCAACATGGACATGGACACGCTTCATGCACTGGGGGTGCTCAAATAGCCCTCTCTGCCTCAGCTTTAGACAGCCAGACAGCAGATCACCTTGAGAGCGAGCTCTCGCTTGGCCGGGCCGACACGGCACCATCAGCAGACATTCAGTACACCGCGGAAAGCAGACCTTTCTCGTGCCCTCGCCTACCGCCCCATGACGACCCGAAGCGAAGTGCGCGGGACTGCCGCTCATCGTGTGCTTGTCAATTGCCGGCTGATCAGCGCGCCGAGTCCTAGATCGGGAGGGCCGTCATCCTTGACAATGCCGTCTGGCGTCGTCCGGAAAAGCGCGGCCAATATGATCTGTCGATCAGCATCGCTCGCAGCCTGCTCACGCGTGAGCGCCAGATAAGTCGTCGTCATGATGGCTCGCTCCTCCGCGTCGTGCCGAAGGTGGTGTTCGCTGAGATAGAGCTTGGTGAGGATGCGACCGATCCAGAACGTCACGGCGGCGATAGTCGCCAATCCACCGGAGATGATGAAGAGCAGCGCGGCCGAGGGCGGGGGGCCCGTGTGCTTGAGAAGCTCATAGCCAGTGAAACCGAAGGTCGTCGCGAGCGCTCCAATCGCCAGGGGAAAGTAAAGCCACAGGAAGAGCAGAGCAAAGCCCTCCGCTCTGCGATGAGTGTCAGCCTTCCCCTCCCAATATTTCACTGGCGCCTGGAGCTTCAGCGCCTCCTCGTAGAGCGCCTTCGTCTCCGTAAAGTCGGCGGCTGAGGTCGAGTGCAGCCTCGCGAGTGCGGCACGTGCATCGTCTGCAGCCACAGCTCGCTGCGCCGCCTCCGCGCGCCATGCGCCGAACCTGAGCCGCATGAAGCGTTTTGCTAGTTTCTCATGATGCAGGCGCGTGGAACGGAACGCACTCTCTCGTTCTTCCTCGGCGAGTTCGAGACGCTCAAGCTGTCGCTCCACCCTGTCCTTCAGGTTTCGGCGCTCTCGCTGGAGGCCCTCTGCGATGACTGTCGATGGGATTGTAGATGGCGCTGTCAGCAGAACCATGCCTCTGAACTCTTCCACGGAGTTCGCATGCGTTGCTGGCGTTCGGCCTTGTGCAAACGAATACGCAAAGGCCGCGCTTACGGGTCCGGCGACGTTCTTGATCTCATCTATCTGGCATCCGGTTTCGCCCTGGCTGTGTAGGATCGCATCGTTGCCGAGGTATAGATCGCGAAGGATGTCTTCTGCGCGGCCTATCGGCTCCTCACGCGTTTGAAATTCCTGCGCGGTCGAGAGGGCCCACTGAAGTCGGTTTGGCACCCAACCAGTCACGCCTGTCCGGTCGCTGAAATTTCCGCTCGCGAGCCACCCCCAGTGTGCTCGTTCCGCCGCGAGCATGCTCAGCACGTCCGTCCAATTGCGGAAGTAGTGCACGCCGCCGCGCGCCTTAAGGTCGAGTTCGTAGACTTTGTCGGCCATATCGCCCCCCCCCAACATCGGCGGCATAGCACAACTGGCGGTGGCCTTAAGCCTTCCCGCTTTGGCCTCAAGGTGCGTTGACCATGTCTTCGATCACGCCGCGAACGCGTTCGATCAAGACGAGCGCATAACGCTGCGAAATCTTGACAACCTGTGTCCGAGCATCGCCTGGACTGCCCTTGAGTTGCCCTGGCTGAGCTTCAGCGCCGTGGAGTCGGCGTGGTGTCAAGCGCCATGCGCCGGCCTCAAGAAATGCGGGCGTCGTCGGCGGTGGCCAGTCGTAGCCTGCCCAACCCCGTCGCGTCGAACTCGGCAGCCCCCCGAGCGGTGCCACGAGCTGGTCCGTCGCAGGTTGAAGGCGCCGAACCGGCACTGCTCCCGCCGCGTAACTTTAGTGGATTTGCATCAGCGCCGACCGCCCAGCTAGCCGCCGGGTTCACCAGTTGGCGGACGGCTAGATATGGTGCGACAGCCCGCCGCAGACCAGAACATGATGTGAACTCTTGAAGCTGCACCTTAGCCGCCCATATCGCCGGTATCGCTGAAAATTGGACGCCGACATGTGCCGATAAGCGGGCAAGGGGAGAGCCAAGAATGTTTGAAGAGAAATCCATCTACTTTTGGCCGGTCGGCACCGGCGACAGCACGACCTTCGTAGTCCGGCCTGACGAGATCGTCTTTCAGGTCGACCTTCGCCACAGCCAGAAATCCGAGGACGAGGACACGGACTGCGCACCCGTGATCGACTACCTCGAAGAGCATCTGCCGAAGGTGGACGGCAAGCCGTACCTCTCGGCGTTCGCGATCACGCACCCGGACAAGGACCACATCCAGGGGTTCGAAGACTTGCTGGAGCGGGTCACGGTCGGCGAGCTCTGGTTCTCGCCGCGCATCTTCCGCGAGCACGACGACGATCCGGGCAGCCTCGGCGATGACGCTAAGGCCTTCCGTGACGAGGCACACCGGCGCGTAACGGCGACCATTGAGGCCGGCGGAGACCCTGGGGCTGGCAACCGCGTGCGTCTGGTCGGCTGGGACGACCTTCTCGATGAAGAGCACTACCAGGGCTTCCCCGCGGAGTTCTTCTGCGTGCCCGGCGACGTGGTTCAGACCCTCGACGGCCAGGACCTGACGGGCGAGCTGCGCATTTTCGTGCACGGGCCGTTCAAGCAGGGCTCGGATGAGGACGTCGGCGACCGCAATGACACCAGCCTCGCCCTGCAAGTGGTCTACGGCGACGACCCGTCGAAGGGTGGCGTCCTGATCTTCGGCGACCACAAGTACCCGGTGCTGCGCAAGATTTTCGATGTGACCAAGGAGCACGGCAACGGCGAGAGCATGAAGTGGCAAGTGCTGCTCGCGCCGCACCATTGCAGCAAGTCCGTCATGTACCAGGACGAGGACGGCAAGCTGGTCCTGAAGCAGGACATCCTCGACGAGCTGGAGGACTACCAGGTGGGCGCGGGCTACGTGATCGCCAGCGCGAACTGCATCCCCGACTCAAACAAGGACGGCGACAATCCGCCCCACGCGATCGCGCGCGACCGCTACCGGGAAATCGCCAGCGGAGGCTTTGTCTGCACGCACGACGACGGCGGTCACGCCGAGCCGCTGAAGTTCACGGTCAACGAGGCTGACATCGACTACGCCGAGACGAAGAGTCTCAAGACCGTGGCGGGCGCGCTGGCGGCCGCGGTCAAGGACGCCCGGGGCAGCGACCAGACCCCGACCGCCAAAGTGGGTTTTGGATGGTCGAACTAGCGCGCGGTCAGAAGCTCGCGCTCGACCAGCTGACCGAGATTGCGGGGCGCTCGAAGGGCGCTCTGCAAATCCTGGGTGCGCCCGAGGCGTCGAACACGAAGGACTATGTCTGGTTCCACCTGTCGCTGGCCACCGGGCACTACGCCACCGGCGATGGGCTGGCCTTCCGCGAGCGCGAGCGGATGAAGCTGCACGTGCCCCCGGACTTCCCGTTCGTGGTGCCGTGGTTGTTCTTCGCGCGGTGTCGCTTCCCTGGCGCCCCGCACGTGCAATGGGGCTCGTTCATCTGCCTCTTCCAGTCGAGCGAGACCGGGTACAATCCGTCGGACGGCATGTACGGCTTCTTCCACCGCGTGGAGGACTGGATGGTCGCGGCCGGCAGCGGCCAGCTCGACCCCGTCGACGCGCCCCTGCATCCGCCGGTCGCCTACGCGTCGTCGAGCCGGACGTTAGTCATCAAGGCGGACGCGCCGGCGCTTAAGCCCGACAGCTCGCTTTGGGTGGGCCGCGTAAAGCTGAACAAGGTTCGTCCTGACCGCTACGACTTGGTCGGCTGGGAGCATCTGGACGATTGGGGCGAGCCCGTCGTCGGCGCGGCAACCGACGCCGCCGTCATCTTCGACACGCCGCTCGCGACGGAATTCCCGTCGACCGTCCGGGGCGTGATCCGCCTCCTGAAGCGGGTCGGCATGTCGGTGAAGTTCCTGAAAAGCCTGCTGCGGCTCTGCGCGCATTGGCGGGCCGAAGGCGAACCCGCGCACTTCATCCTGGGCGCGCCGATGCGGCGCAAGGCGGCGGGCGAACCCCTGAAGCCGCACCTGACGGTGTGGGAGATCGACGCGGGGGCCATCAAGGCGCTGCGCGGCATCATCTTCGCCGAGGACGGAGACGCGGAAGCGGAAGCCGCAGCGGAGAAGGCGCTCGAGACCTGGATGGACGCGTCCAAGGTTACGTGGTGCGACGTGCTTGAAGACCGGCCCGAGATCGTCAACCGCCGGGACGGCGGCACGCTCGCGGCCGACTTGACCGGGAAGCGTGTGCTGCTGCTCGGCTGCGGCGCGCTTGGATCCGCGATCGGCGAGACCGTCGCGCGGTCCGGCGCGCAGCATGTCCACCTTGTCGACATCGGCCGGGTGAAACCCGGCATCCTCGTCCGCCAACGGTTCACCGACGCCGATATCGGCCTCGGCAAGTCGGAGGCGCTGAAGGGGCATCTCGAAGCCCTCGGCCTCTCATGCGCCGTCACCGCCGAGAGGAGCGACCTCGGCTACAAAGCGCTCGCGCGGTTCGACCTCACCACGTTCGACCTCGTGATCGACGCGACGGCCTCGACGCGCGTCGCGCAGCGCATAGAGGAGGAGCTGAAGGCGCAGGCGCTCTCGGTGCCATTGATCTCGGTCGCGGTCAGCGCGCGCGCGGAGAACGGCTCGGTCGCTGTGAAGATGCCCGGCTTCCGCGGCGGGCCGCAGAACATCGCGCGTCTGGCGAAGCTACAGGCCTTCGCCCGCCATGGCGGGCATCCGCTGGTCAAGGCGTTCTGGCCCGAACGCGGCGCCATGCCGATCTTCCAACCCGAGCCCGGCTGCTCCGCGCCGACCTTCGTCGGCTCGGCCGCCGACATCGACCATCACGCTGCGGGTCTCTTGAATGTCGGCCTCGCCCGCGTGCGCGAGCATAGTGACACCGACGCCAGTCTGGACCTGATCGCTGCGCCCTGGCTGGCGGAGAGCAAGCCGTCGGAAAGCCGGCTCAGCTACGCGCTGACGAATCCGACGGCCTACATCGAGCAGAATCACGGTTACGCCGTGCTGCGCTCGGACGCGTCCTTCGCCGACATGTCGGCTGAGTTGAAGCGCATCGCCCGGACCCGTTCGGACAAGATCGAGACCGGCGGACTTCTCTTCGGCGAGGTCGACGATGCGCACCAGTGCATCTGGATCGACAGCGCCAGCGGCCCGCCACCGGACAGTCAGGCGAGCGCCGAGCAATTCCTGTGCGGCACGGCGGGCACGCGGGAGCTCGCCGCCGCGAAGGCGAAGGCCAGCGGTGAATCGAGCCGCTTCATCGGCATCTGGCACACGCATCCGATATCGCGCGGCCGTCCCAGCATCGACGATCTCAATGCGATGTTGCAGCTGCTCCATTTCCAGGATTTGCCGCCGCGCCAGGTCGTGATGCTCATCATCGGCTTCGCGGCGACGAAGCGGGAGGAGAACTACTACCTCTTCCGGCGGAACGAGTTCGTGCGCATCAAGCGGCGCCGGATCAAGAAGAAGGCGGCCGCGGACGAGGCCGCCGCCGCCGAGATTCCCGCCGAAGAGTTCATCTTCGATGTGCGACCGAAAGCGAGGCGCACGTGAAGCCCGCGCCGAAGATCGGCCTTGCGCTCTCGGGCGGCGGCGCGCGGGCTATGGCGTTTCACCTGGGCTGCTTGCGCGCGCTCCATGACCGAGGCGTCCTCAACAAGGTGTCGGTCCTGTCGACCGTGTCGGGCGGCAGCGTGATCGGCGCGCTTTACGCCTTCGATGACGAGCCGTTCGAGGCATTCGAGAAGAGGGTCGAAACCGCGCTCAGGCGCGGCCTCCTGTGGGGCATCGTGCGACACACATTGTTGTCGACCGAGACGCCGAAGATCGTGGTGGCGATCCTAGCGGGTGGTCTCATGACGCTACTCGGCCGCGCCGTCCAGCTGGTGGGCATGCTGCTCCGCTTGGTCGGCATCGGTCGGCGGTTCATGCCGCGGTTGGTCGAGGCGATCCTTGACGTCGTGCCGCGGTTCGCAAGCCGCACGACCGCGTTCGAGCGGCATCTCGCGAAGCGCTACTTCGGCGATCGGCGGATGAACGACGTCGCGCGCAAGGGTCTCAACGTAGTCATCAACGCGGCCGAACTGCGCACTGAGTCGGCCTTTCGGTTCGGCTCGCAAGAGACCGCGACCTGGCGCTTTGGGCAGTTGACGGCGGTCCCGCGCGTGGCGACCGCCGTGGCAGCGTCAGCCGCGTTCCCGGCGCTGTTGCCAGCCATCGACCGCCGGCTTGAGTTCGAGAAAAAAGGTGTGCGCTCCGTGCAGCGCGCGATTATCACGGACGGCGGCGTCTACGACAACTTCGGGATCAGCTGCCTCGTGCCGGGGCGCTCTGGCGAATTCACGAGTAACGTGTTCCCGGTCGACTTCATCATCGCCTGCGATGCCGGCACGGGAATTCCTAGCGGCGCCCGCCGTCCGTACTTCATGGGGACGCGCATGCTTGCGACGACCATGACGATCCACCGGCGGACGCAAACGCTGATGCAGAATCTCCTACACCGCATGGCCGCGAGCGGCGAGATTGACGGCTTCCTGCTGCCGTACCTCGGAATGCAGGACGAACGGCTACCGGTGCGCCCGACTGACCTCGTCACCCGCGAGGAGGTCGCGGACTACCCGACCGACTTCAGTCCGATGACGGCATTGGACATTGAGAAGCTGAGCCAGAGGGGCGAGCAACTTACACGTTGCCTCCTAGATGCTTACGCCACCCATCTCTAGCTCAGCGACCTGCTAACGGACTCTCCGAACGTCGCCTATGAGTCAGACTCGGTCATCGGCTCGCTGCCGCAGTCGGGATTCCGCCATCGACGCGGCGCCGATCTCATTTCCTGCTGCTGGGGAACGTCCTATTCCCCCTCGACTTCCGTACGGAAGGAAGCGGTGGTGGGCGCATGCCCGATCCACCGCCTACGTCGAGCGACGACGCTTCGCGAAATGCGTTCCTCAACGCACTGTGGGATGAACTCGAGGCTGCACTGAGTCTCGCCGCTCTTGACGACGTGCTCGACCGCCTCCCGCAGATCCAAACGTCATGCGAGCGGGCGGCCGCGCTCATCGCCAAATGGCAAGCGCGCCAAAACAGCTAGTCAGCCAGCTCGCCAATGCGCGCCTGCAAGGCCGCCGCGATCTTCTCCAGCACGGTGATGGTCGGATTGCGCACACCCCGCTCGAGGCCGGAGATGTAGGTGCGGTGCAGGCCGCAACGCTCGGCGAACTCCTCCTGCGACCAGCCCTTCTCCTGGCGTAGCCGCTTCATGTTGAGGCCGACGCGCCGGCGGATGTCCATGTCCAGAATGGACCGGAGCCGCAGCCGATTGATCTACAGACGATGAGTCTCATTTGGCTTGACTGTAGGCCGCCGCGATGGGTCATTCGCATGAGACTCATCGGATGCAAGACATGGCGCAACAGGCACAGGTTCTGGGTTCGTCTAAACCAGCGGAGACCCCTGGCGCGGTCACGCGAACGATCGGCGGCTGGCTGGTCATCCTGCTGGGCGTTTCAGGCGCCCTGAGCGCGCTCATCGCCGGCGCCTGGGCGGCGGTGATACCGACCGCGCTGATCGCGCCCCTGGGTTGGTTGCTGACGCCGGCCGGGAAGCGATGGCGTGCAGCCCAGAAGCTAAAGGTTCCGGGGTGGGGCATTGCAATCGGAGTGTTCGCGCTGATCCTGGTGGGCCAACCGGCCGTCGAGCGTGCGGAGAGCCAGAAGATCGCCGCTGACTTCGCGCACAGCGGCGAGAGCCGGATCAGCCAGGCCCGCGCAGCCTTGCAGCGCGGCGAGGCCGAAACCGCTGAGGCCGTTCTCGCGCCCATCAAATCCGCAAAGGACCCAAGGCTTGAGCCGCTGGCCGCGGCGATCGAGGTGCTGAAGGAGGCGGGCGGCGACAAGGAAAAGGCGACGTCACTGCTCAAAGGGCGCGTGCGCAACAACCCCAATGACCAGGCCCGCTACCTGGCGGCGATGTCCGACATCGTCCCCCAAGAGGGGGAGGCGTTCGAAGGCCTGCTGCGCCAGGAAGCTGAAACCAAGGCGCTGGAAGAGCGCAAGGCGGCGGAGGAGAAAGCGGAGAACGATCGCCTGGCCGCCCACTTCAGCAAGTGGGACGGCTCCCATCCCGCGGTGGTCGAAGCCGTGAAAGCGCAGATGAACGATCCCAGCTCCTTCAAGCACGTGGAGACCACGGCGCAGGGCAAGGGCGACACCATCATCGTCTATATGACCTACCGCGGGACCAACGCCTTCGGCGGCGTGGTGACCAATCACGCGACAGCGGTGGTCGACACCGACGGGCGGCTGCGCTCGATCGCGATCGGACGCTAGCCGCGGAACGGAGCGCCTTGGGGCCGTGGCCGGTTGCTGGCGCGACGGGGCGGATTGGGACGACTGGGCGGGGTGCTGAAGTTGGCGACGCGCGTGAGATTGCGCAGCGCTTGACTGGTCGAGTCCACCTGATCGTCATGGGCGCCGTTGGGAAAGGCCAGGATCTCGGCGATGTAGGCGCCGAGCAGCGGGTGGTGCTGGGGCAAGTGGACCTGTCCGGTCTCGAAGCGCGTGGCCTGCGCCAGAAACCTCGCGGCCTTGGCTTGCCCGCGGGTGGAATCGAGGACCGGGAGCAGATCGCGACCCGCTCGGAGGTCCTGCGCCAGGCTGCGGCCAAGCTCGGTTTCTTCGATGATCGTGAGATCCGCCTGCCAGCGCCTGTGCAGGGCGATGATCTCGCGCCGCAGCGTCGGGGTCTCGAAGCGGTCGCGGACGATGTCGAGCAGGTAGAAGTCGAGCCCCTTGGATCCCCAGACCGTGCCGACCGAGTAGTCGCTGGTCTCGTTGAGCGTCGAGGCCGTGTCCCAGGAGACGATGATGCGATCGAAGCTCTCCGGCGCCTGCTCGTGGTAGCGAAGCCAGTCGCGCTTGACGACGTTGCCGCTCGCGGGCGCGGGATCCTGCTGGTACTGCGCCTGGAAGTGCATCGCGCCTTGCGTGCGGCGCACCCGCTCCAGCGCCTCATAGGGCTCGCGGATCGGATCCAGCACGTCGCCGGCCTTGCGGCGGTGCACGTCGCCGACCGCCGCGCTCAGCGGCAGTTCGGCATTCTCGTCGGCCAACGCCGGCAGGCGAACGACGACGAAGTCGTCTGAGGCGCAAAGGTGCGCGGTGGCGTCGTCCTGGTGCAGCCGCTGCATGACCAGAACGACCGCCGAGCTGGCCTTGCTGTTGAGGCGGCCAACGAGCGTGTTGTCGTAGAACTCGTTGAAGCGGCGCCTTTCCGCTTCCGAGGTGGCTGCAGAGGCCTGCTGTGGATCATCGAGGATGACCACGTCGGCGCCCTTTCCCAGCACCGCGCCGCCGACGCCGGAGGCGAAGATCCGCCCGCCCAAGGTGGTCTCCAGGTCCATGTTGCGCGTGCGCTTAAACACCAGCTGCGGGAACAGGTCGCGATACCAGGCCTGCTCGGAGATCGTCCGGCGCATGAGGCTGAAATCGCGCGCCAGGCTGTCGGTGTGGGAGATCGCCAGAATCTCCAGGTTGGGCTTATGGCCGAGCAAGAACATCGGCCAGGCGACGGAGGCCATCATGGACTTCCCCGAGCGGGGCGGCACATTGATGGCGAGCCGGTCTTCAGCCCCCGACCTCACCCGCTCCAAATGATAGGCGATGTTCTCGTGATGCCAGCCGAGATGGAAGTCGGCGGCAGGCTTCGAGGTGATGAAGCACTTGCTGTAAAAGGCGACGAAGTCGGTGCGCAGCACCGCACGCTGTTCTCGGCGTCTGGCGGGATCGACCATGCTCAGGCCTCCTCCGGATCAGCGACAGGCGTCGGCGGAATTTGGCGCAAGCGGCGCTGCAGCGCCGCTTCGACGATTGCCGCATCGTCGGGATCGTCGATGTCCTGGTCGTCGGCCTCGACGAGACGCGGCGGTGGATGCGCGCCCTCCAGCCAACCAAGGAGCGCCACCATGTCGCGCGGCTTGGATTTGCGGGCGCAGGTCAGCGCGAGGAGCTCGAAGAACGTGAAGTCCTTCGGATCCCGGTTCATGACCTCGGCGGCGTTCTCACCCAAGAGCTCGCGAAACGCCTCCCTCAGATCCGGCCTCTTCTTCGGCCGGCCGCCCGGGTTGCCGCTTTGGCCGGGCTTGAAGCGATGCGCCTCCGGCGGATTGCCGCCGCGACGGCGGCGAGGTTCGGTCGGCGGCTTGCTGCTGCTCAAGGCCGCCTCCTAGCGCGCGTCGCGGGGAAGAGGCGCGTCACGCTCGGCGGCGAGCGCGTCGTAGGCGAGGCCGCTCGCCTCATGGACCGGGTATTCGCCGGTCAGCTCGCGCATGCGGCGCACCGTGGTGTCGACGAACTTCGGATCGATCTCAATCCCAAAGCAGCGCCGCCTCGTGCGCTCCGCCGCCAGCATCATCGACCCCGAGCCGAGGAACGGATCGAGGCAGATGTCGCCGAAGTTGGACGCCATGAGCAGGATCGGCATCAGCACGCCCTGCGGCTTGGTGCAGGCGTGGTTGGCCAGCGCCGCTTCCCGGTCGGGCCGAAACTGGCTGTAGCCGGGGACCGACCACAGCGTCGTCTTGAAGCCGGCCTTCGGCCTGAAGACGGGCTTCGCCGACCCAGACTTGCCGATCACCACGTACTCGGCGACGTTCATCAGAAACCCGCCGACGCCGCCACCCTTGTCCCAGGTGCAGATGTTCTTCTGCTCCAGCTGGGCGCTCCGGTGAGCCAGAAGCAGCGGATGCATCCCCTTCTGGTCGATGAAGCAGAAGGTGAGCGCGCCATTGATAAGATGCGGCCGGCAGGCCGTCAGAAACTCTTCGAAGAAGACGGCCATATCGGCTTCGGACTTGCCCGACCCGTCCAGCCACTCCTTGTGGCGCTTGCTGATCGCAGCCACGCTGGTGCCGAAGGGCGGGTCGCACGCCAGCAGCCGCGCGGTTTCGTTGGCCATCAGAGCGGCGTAGGTCTCGGGCAGCCGGCTGTTGCCGCAGATCGCGCGATGACCTGAGCTCCAGGTAAAGACGTCGCCATCCCGCGCAACAGCGTCGAGCGCCGCATCCACCATCGGGACGCTCAGCGCGGGCTTCTTTTCGTCCTTGTGCAGGATCAGATCGATTTCGCCGAAGTCCCAGTAGGCGCTCGCCAGCAGATCAGGCGCCTCCGCGAGAAGGCTTTCGAAGTCGTCTTTCAGCTTCTCGTAGTCCCACTCGCCGTCCGCATGATGGCCCTCGAGCCAGAGGCCGATCGCGGTCAGTTCGGCCGGCGTGCGGTCGTCGAGGAAGATGACAGGGACCGTCTCGCGCTTATTGAGGCGGTAGGCGGCGTAGGTGTCGTGACCGTAGATGATCTCGCCGGATCGCGCGGCGAAGATCGGGATGTCGAGGCCATGCGCGTCGATGCACTCGGCATGCTTAGCGACCATGGCGTCTTTGCGCCGACGGGTCTGACGATTGGCGACGCAGATCGCCTCGGCCGGGACGTATTCGCACGTCAGGCGCGGACGTCCGGCGGCAGGCTCGGCGAGGGTTTGAAGCTGGCCAGACCGGGTGCGCGACCTGACGAACACTTCTTGGGCCATGGGTGGGCTCCGGAACAATGGGTCCCAGCCGCGCGTGCTCGCAACCTGCCTAGGCAAGGTGAGCCCGCCCGACCAAGCACCTGCTGCTCCGGCGCGTAATGGCCAGCTCTGCTGAATGCCGCCTTTCGGGGTGAAGGCGGACCAGAAATACGATCAGCAATTCTCGATGTAAATGGGATCTTTGAACATCATCTCGCTGCACGCCAATCCTACGTCAACGAATACTCCTTCACTGCAATTTCTTGCTCGACTCTCTCTGCACTCCACGCATTGATCACCTTGTCCTTGAGCCCGGCTGCCGGGCTCGCGCCGGTAGGGCCGACGGGGCCCGCCACGAAGGACTCGAACCATGGGAAAGAGCAGCAATCAGAGCGGCGCGGCCGAAACGGCACAGGTCGATGACCGGGCGACGAGCAAGCTCGAGGCGGTGATCCAACTGCTCCGGCGGCCGCAAGGCGCGCGCCTGGATGAGATGATGACCGCCACCGGCTGGCAGGCGCACTCGGTGCGCGGCGCCATGTCAGGCGCCCTGAAGAAGAAGCGCGGCCTCACCATCGTCTCTGCGAAAACGGAAGCCGGTCGCGTCTACCGCATCGATGACGGAGCCGGCGCGTGAGCGCCGGCGACCCGATCACCGATCAGGTTCGGGCGCTAGCGGCACTCGACCTGGAGGGCCTTCGCGCGGAATGGCGACGCCGATACGGCCCGCCTCCGACGCTGCGATCTCACGATCTGCTTCGACGGAACCTCGCCTGGCGCATCCAGGCGGATGCCTACGGAGGCATCGACTCCGAGCTGCGAAGACGTCTTCTGCAAGGTAAACAAGGCGGCGGCCCGCGTCTGCCAATTGGAGCACTCCTCGCCCGGGAATGGCAGGGGCGTCGGTACGAAGTCGAAAGGACGTCGGACGGCTTCCGCTTCGACGGCCGCGTCTACAAGAGCCTCTCCCAGGTCGCCCGGACGATCACCGGAACTCGCTGGAACGGCCCACGCTTCTTCGGCCTCCGCAGCGAGGCGGGCGAGTGACCCAAAAGCGCTGCGCCATCTACACACGCAAGAGCACTGAAGAAGGCCTGGAGCAGGCCTTCAACAGCCTCGATGCGCAACGTGAAGCTTGCGCCGCCTATGTGCTATCGCAGGCCGGCGAAGGCTGGGAGGCCCTCCCAGCGCTTTATGATGACGGTGGTTTTTCCGGCGGCGACATCGATCGGCCCGCTCTGAAGCGGCTCTTATCCGATATCGAAGGTGGGATCGTCGACGTGGTCGTCGTCTACAAGGTGGACCGTCTGACCCGGTCGCTGACCGACTTCGCCAAGATTGTCGAACGGTTCGACGCCAAGGGTGTAAGCTTTGTTTCGGTCACCCAGGCCTTCAACACCACAAGTTCCATGGGGCGCTTGACGCTCAACGTCCTGCTCTCGTTCGCTCAGTTCGAACGCGAGGTCACGGCGGAGCGTATTCGCGACAAGATCGCCCTTTCCAAGGCTCGGGGCATGTGGATGGGTGGAATGATCCCGCTCGGCTACGATCGCCAAAACGGAGCGCTCGTGGTCAACGAGGACGAGGCTCGGCACGTCCAGGCGATCTTCGCCCAGTATCTCGTATTACGGTCGGTGGCTTGTCTTCGCCTTGCTCTAGAAAAGGCCGCCATTCACCCGAAGCGCTGGACGTCGGCGGGCGGCAGAACGATGGGCGCGGCAAATTTCAGTCGCGGCGCGCTGTTCCACCTCCTGCGAAACCGCCTCTATGTCGGAGAGATCGTCCACAAGGGTGAAATTCATCCCGGCCAACACGCAGCGATCATTGAACGTGGCGTGTTTGACGCCGTGCAGGCTCAGCTAAATGCCGGAGGGGAACAATTCGCTAGCCGGCCGGTAAAGGCGGCGCGGGCGCCTCTTCTGGGATGCGTCTTCGATCCGGACGGCCGGCCGATGTCGCCCTCATTCGCCTACTCGAAATCCAAGCGGATCTATCGCTACTACGTCGCAGCTCCAGTCGATCCCCTTTCCAGCGAGGACAAGCGCACTAGCGTGCGCCGCGTAAGCGCGCCTCTCCTGGAGGGCTTAGTCGCGGTGACGCTTGGTCGGATGTTCAATCGCGACGTTCTAGTCGAAGACGTCGCAGGTCACGTCCATCGCGTCGAGTTCGCGAGCGATCACATCGAGGTGGTGTTTCGCGCGGCCCAATCGTCGAACATCGAACTCAGCTTCGGCGACATGTTGGCACGTCTGGAGCCTGGCGAGCGCCTAGTTTGGGAAGATCGCATCGCTGGTCTACTTCGGCTGCGATTGACGACAACGCCAAGACTGCGCGGCGGCCGCACCTGGTTGGATGGGCGTCAAGACCGCCCCGGGGTCGCCCGTACCAGCGCCGGACTCGTCCAGGGCCTCCGGGCTGCCCACCGGGAACTAATTGCCTGCGGCGCCTCGCCGCTTTCCGATGCAGCGACCTTTAGATCAGCGCGTGCGCCCGAGTTGCCGCATCAGCGGCAACTTAGTCGACTAGCCTTTCTAGCTCCTGATCTGCAGCGGCAGATCTTGGATGGCGAACAGCCGCCTGCTCTGAAATTGCGCACCCTCCTCAAGACCGAGCTGCCGCTCTCTTGGAGCGACCAACGCGTTTGGTTCGAAGCCCTCAGAGCAGCCCAGGCCTAATCTGAGCCTCCCAGATGCCTCGGGCGATTCCCCGCCGCCGCTCGGCCGAGCGACTCGCGAGGCGCTGAGCCCGTCGAACTGCGGCGGAGATGTCGTCGGCGCCCCACCAACAATTCCCTGTTATTTCCCCTGTTCTCAGGGAAACCGTCGCGACTTTAGGGGGCCGGAGAATGGGCGGCCAAATGGCGGGAAAATCGTCGGATCGGTCGACGAACTTCGCCCTGACCTAACGGAATGCACGTGCGCAAGCCCCGGAATGTCCGAGCTTTTTGGGCGGAAAGGGGGCGAGAGAGTAGTTATCGTGACTGCGTGGCGGCCCGGGAGGGAATGCAAATTTCCCGCAAAAATAACACCTTACGCCGTCAAACCATGGCGAATGCTGCCATTGAAAATGATAAGGATCTCGGGGGATTGTAAAACTCGAAGCCAAGCCAGGTCCGCAAGCGCTATGGCTCAGCGGCGGTCAGATCGTCCTCTCTGATGTTGCGTTCGATTGGATGCACGTCTCGGGGCGGGACAAGGCCGCATGGAGCCCCAATCGGTCTGCTCGGGATGAGAGGCCCAGGAAGCCCTCCACACTCATGGCGTGAAACGTTTCCCAGGGACGTGTTCAAAGAGGCCTACGGCTCACGATACGGGCCCCACGCTATGGTTGTCGCGTACGTCGGGCCGCTGCTAGCCGAAATGGTTTGGGAGCATCACACCGGCGTCTTCATGCCGCGAAATCTGCTCAAACAGAGGTTGCAGGCGTTGACGCGGCGGTGCAATCGTCTTCGACGGTTTTGCGTCATGCTTTGGGGGGCACGGCATGGGTATGCGACTGCCGCTCTACACCTACGCTGGTGTGGACGGCTTCCAGATGTATCCCGGCCGACAGGGGGCACCCGGCATCCATCATAGCTTCACGCCAGGTCTGCACCTCATTGCCGGCGTCAACGGCCTCGGAAAATCGACCTTCCTGCTGATCCTCTACAACGGTCTGGTCGGTCCCGCCGCCATTCGAAACGACGACTTTGGCGCAGCGATGCCCGAGCTGATCGCGCGACGCGACACTGAGCGATTTCGCCGTCGCGTGGCGGACGCCGGACATGACGCTCTTGCGGAGGTTCACTTTACAATCGGCGGGAACGCGTTCGAAGTAGTGCGATCCCTTTATGATCTATCCCTCTCATCGTGGAAGCTGAATGGTGCGAGCCAGGCGCTCGACGAAAAGCTCTACATGCAGGCCGTCGCAGACGCCATGAACGTCGGCAGTTTTGCCGATGTGATCCTCATTCTGAATCTCATCGTCTTCATGTTCGAGAGCCGCGGGCTTCTGATGTGGAGCCCCCTTGCGCAGCGCAATGCTCTACGCGCGCTGTTCATGACGCCGATTCAAGCGAATGAGCTCGCCCGTCGGGCACAGGCCGTAGCGCGCACTAACAGCGCCTACAGAAACTTGCTCTACATCGCCAATCGGGATCGGAAGCAGCTTGAGAAGGACGAAGCGGCCCTCGCGACTGGCGACGCGCTAAGCGTTGAGTACGTCACTCTCCAAAAGGGAATCGCGGGGTCGGTCGAGGCACTTGAAGACATGCTCGACCGCCGTACCGACTTCGAGAATGCACGCACCGAAGCCCGGGCGGCCTGGGAGGCGGCGAAATTCAACTATGATGACGTGCTACGTGAGATCGAAGCCCTGAAACTTGCGCGGGTCGCGGACGCATTTCCGAAGGCCGAAGTGTCCAGTCGATACGTGCTGGCCCGACTGATCGGAGACAAGGAGTGCCTCGCGTGCGGCGCCGACGACGGGCCGCTGATCGACAAATGGGTGACGGCCGTTGCTGATGGATCGTGTCTTGTCTGCGGCGCGACCGCGGACAAACAAGAAACAGTCGTACCTTCCGTCGTGGTCGATGCAGCGCGGCTCTCCAAGGCGCAGGCGCGGCTCGAAAAGTCCAAGCAGGCCCTTGAATCGGTGGCCGAGACGTCACGTCAGGCGGTTGCCGACCTTGAAAAGCTGCAGGGAGGTATCGACGAACATCGCACCAAGAAGGCCGAACTGGAAAGTCGGCTGCGACAGATTGCCGGACATCTACCGCCAAGTCCGCCAGCTGTTGCCGCCCTGCGAGAAAGAGTCGAAAAGCAGTACGCAGCTCTTGAGGAATTGAGGAGGGAGCAAGCTGAGGCCGAGGCGGACTTTTCCGAAGTATTCGAAGGATTCAGAGTTTCGATAGAGCGCATTGCGGATCGCATTAGAGAAACGTTTGGTGCCAAGATATCCGAATTCTTAGTCGAAAAGGCAGAAATTAGCCTCGAAACCATCCGCAGTCCTATTGGAGAAAGCGGGCAGGCGTACGATTGGCCGACGTTTAGGCTGAGTATGACTTCTGGAACATTCGACTCTCCGCTGGCCCGGCGTAACCGTTCAGAGGTGTCGATGTCTCAGGGCGAATTCATCGATCTAGCGTTCCGGCTCGCCCTTGTGGAGGCCGCAGCGCAATCCGGCCCCGCGACAATGGTGTTTGATGCGCCGGAGGCCAGCCTCGACGCCCTCTTCATGCGGCGCGCTGGATCGTTCTTGGCGAAGTTCACGGCGGAGAACCCGGAGAACCGCCTCATTGTCACGTCTAACTTAACGAACGCGGACATGATCCCTGCTCTCTTCGGAGCATACGCGCCCGAACAGGGCGATCCGGTCCCAAAGACGATTCCCCGACCGGAGCGCCGCGCGCGAGTCATCGACTTGTTAGCTCAAGCTGCGCCGACGAGCGCGGTTTTGCTCGTCGGCGATCGCTACAAGAATTTGCTCGAGCTGGCGCTATTTCCGCCAAAAGGTGAGCAGGAGCCAGGATTGTGAGCGATCAAATCCTGCTTGATTGGGCAGGCGGCCCCGGCGGCCATGTCCAGCGACGTGTACGGCTATTGATGCTTCTCGACGCCGCCGACTACGCCGTCATTGCCCCGATCTCGACGTCCCGCCTACATGCCTTCGCTTTTCTCGCGGATGTTCTGAGCCCGATTTATGACCTGACCTCATTTGCCGGACACATCCTCAAGCGCCGCGTCGGACCCTACTTCCCCGAGCTCCAGTGGGAGCTAGATCGTCTTGTGGGTTTCGGCATGGTCGATATGCTCACGTTGACCCCCACCATCGAAGAGACTATTGCCTTCGTTGAAGCCGAATTCTCATTAAATCGCGCATCTGCCGCAAATGTCCTCACACAAGTGTACGATCAACATGAATTCGTTCGGCTTCGCGAATTCTTCCGAGAACTTGCGTCAGCACTAGGACAAGTTCCCGAAAAGGATCTTGAGGCAACGACTCAAGCCGATGTGACCTGGGACACTGGGCACGCTGGAGCGATAATCGATTACGCGGAATGGAAACTGAGAAACTACTCACAGCTTTCTGCGGAACGCCTAGAACATCTGGCTGGTAAGCAGGTCGGCGTAAGTAGAATTGATCTAAGCCCCGGTGCGAAAGTGAACTTGTACGTTCGGTATCTGCGGCGAGCGGCCAATGGATGATGCATTGAGCCCGGCACTTGCCGCGAGCAAGTTGAAGACGTCGGTTCTAGAAGCCGTGGCGGCTGAGGATCTAGACCAGATTCCTCCGGATTTTGATGATCCGGCACGGTTTGTAATTTGTGCGGTTCGTGCCATTGCCCGAAGAGGAGGTAATTCTTCGCTGTGCGGCTTTGTGTACAGCGAAGCTCCTATGTCCGACGGTGCCGCGCATGGGTTCTCTAAGATTGTGCACATGCAGGACGGACACGGTGTCTTAGACAGAACCGCGGTTCTGACCAGTCGCGACGCCAACAATGGCGCTTCTCTGCCGCTGACAGATGCAACGATCCTTGGCCTGATGGATCTGCTCGAGAGCTGCGGCCTCGGCACGCGCTTGACCGTGATCTGGGATGGGAATGCGCGATCAGCGACAGTCTATCCGGAAGGCGTCTCCAACGACGTGAACCATGTGCGGTTCACGGTGCCCGAATCGACCGAGGAACTAACCCAGGACGATATCTGCGAGGTTCTCGATATCGCCTATAACGACAACCTTAAGAATCCCAGCGGGCATACCGCTCATCTCTGGGTAAACAATAAGCTTGTCGCCACGGCCGAGGATGAAATCGAGAGGCACCTCAAAGGCCAGATCGCGATGTACTTCGCGGGCCGATCCAGACCGGTCAAAGTCCTGACTGAGACCAACAATACGGCCGGCCGATCCGATCTGCTTCTCATTGAGAAGCCACCGGGCCAGCGGCCGCAACTCGCGGGCGTTATCGAACTCAAGGTCCTTAGAGGCCCCCTCTCAGCAGACCTAAACGTAGTGATTGAAGGACTCGGCCAGGCTTACTGGTACCGTAATGAACTTCACGTTCCGTTCGCGACATTGGCTCTGTATGATGTGGCTCACAATCCGAGCTCAGACGTGTCGACTCTTGAGGGAGGCCTCGACTCCTCGCAGCAGGCGGTGGTTAGAATCCGGCGCTTCGCGATCTACAACTCGCCGCAGGCTTGGCGCACCGCGCAGATCGGCAGCGCGGCCTAAGGCGCGCTAAAGATCAGTAGAGTCTCGTCGAGTTCTGGCCGCCCACCCTGCTGCGGCGACGCGCGCATAGAGCGGAAGGGTTCGGCTCCAATCACCTTAAAGCCCAGCTGGCGCGCCATCTCGACTAGCGCCCGCGCCACCGGCACATTGACGCCGGCGTATTTGCTGTCGCCGACGACCATGTATACGCGCCCTTGCGATGTCAGGCTGGTCCGAACGCCTTCCAGAATTACCGACAGATCTTCGAAGTACGCACCGATCATATCGGGAATGTTTCTATTCCAAAGGCTGTCGCAATTGCGCAGCTGTGCGATGGCCGGTGCAGCGGACGGCGGCGGCGCGCGGCCGGAATAATCACGACCAATTTGAACGTGACTTCTCAGTGTTGAGTGGCGCAGGGTGCGATTGGCGGTGCCAGACTGAAGATAGCCCAGGCCCCAGAGCTCGATGTTGTAGACGTCCGTGTAGTCAAATGAATTTGGATAGGGTGGCGAAAATACGACAAGATCAAGGGGCGGAAGTCGTGAGATCTCCTGGCGCGCGTCGCCTCGGCGCAATTCGTATGACGTTGTCCTGCGTTGCGAATAACGTGAAACGTCGAACACGGCACCTTCGATCGCCTGCATGAACGCCCTGTCCAGGTCGCTGGGCTGCTTTCGATCTCGTTCCCAGTTACGGCGATATCGCCGTCCCTTGCCGCTGACCGTGGCATTGCAGACCTCAAGCGCGGCGCTGCCAAGCAGGACCCTCAACAACCGGCTGATGGGAGCTTCCGGTATTTCAAGGATGGCGTGTAAGAGATTGCACAGCCGTTGGGCGATTTCGTGTTGGAATAGATATTTTCCAGCCCGACCAGGCTCTACGAAGGTCGGAGGGGCCTCCTTATAATATTGAATTGGATCTACATTCGCGTCTGTCGAAAGAACTTCTGAGCATCGGCGGGCCACGAGGCCCGCGTCGACAGGAGTAAGCTTCGCTTCGACTAGGTCGGCAAGGTACGGATTTACTTCAATGGCGATTGGGCTGACGCCCAGAAACTGACAAGCCAAGGGCGTAGTACCCGAACCCGCGAACGGGTCTAGGCAGTTTTCGACGGGGCGCCCGAGCGCTCGTTCTGTCTCGATTACGGCGCGTTGGATTAGCTCGGGGACGAATGCTTCCTTGAATCGGCGCCAGTTTTGAAATGCAAGCGGTTGCGATCCCGCGTTCGTTCCGATCACCACCGGCGAGCGGGTCTTGGTCCAGTCCTCAAACCGGACGTGAGAGTGCAACGAAGCCACGCATGCTCCCCTAGCCACGTAGCTGGTCGATACAGCTCATACAGTTAACGTTGCCTTGACTCTCCCCTGGGTTGTGAGTCGACCCTCCTGCCGCCGCTACGAGTCGCCAACGTTCATCCTCAGCGTCGAAGTTGATGAGCACGACACCTTAGAGACCCCTGCGAAAACTACGCCCCCCTGTGTTGGCGAAGCTGCATCGGCATTGGCTCAATCGTCGAGCAGCCGTGAGCCAAGCGCCGCGGCGATCCGGCCGAGCACAGACGCCTATGGGTTCGGCCCGGCGCTCGATACGATCCTCCGCGGAGAGCCCGACATTCAGCTTCCGACCTCGAACGGTTTTGAGAGTTCGAGAACTGTGACGTTTGCAACTTCACAGCGCACACGAGCCCATTGAGATTCGACAAAGCCCATGTTGAGTTCTCTGAACTCTTTGACTTGATCGGGTTTCAGCGCCTCATAGAATTTGCGCCTCGTGGTGCCGACACGCGTTCCGCTGTGGCCAAACACGTCGCAGCGGATCACCGGATCTTTTACGTCAAAATGGCTGAAATTCTTAATTGCTCCCGACACGAGTAACACCGTGTCGAATCCTCCTGCGTCGGCGCTCTTGAGTTTGACCGGCAGGAACTTCTCCGGATTCCAGATAAGCTCTCTCCGCATGTCCTTCTCAAGCGCCTCAAGGTCTGGGCCATCAGGGGTTGTGGTCTCAGCCTCTTTGGCGGCCGGTGGCGCTGCAGGCGCGTTGCCTTGATTAGATGCGACGCTCGCGTTTCCTGATTCCGAGCTTATTAGCGGTGCCGGCGTCGAACGAAGTGCAGGAGCGTCGGTGCCCATGATCGTGGGTAGCATGCCCACTACAAGGGCGAGGCCAGCATAGCCGAAGCCCCATTTTCGGGCCGTCGGCGAATAACCGTCTCTCAGCAAGAACCAGACGAAGATGAATGGGATGAATACGATGCCTAAGAGGAGTTTCCAGCCAACTCGTCTCTGCGGCGCTTGAGCATCGATAACTGTAGCCACGTCGCGACCCCCTCGGTTGCCGCGACGTTATCCGCTTTCCAGATAATCTGGAATACGGATTAGCTGTTGAGGCCGTCCCCGCCGACGGTCCATGTCTCGCACCCTCCAGTCGCCACGCCACGAAGCACTCCGCGCGTACCTCGTCCGCGCTCGGAAGACTGCTGGGCTCACGCAAACCGACGTCGCCGAGGCCCTTGGGCGGCCGCAATCGTACGTCGCGACGGTGGAGCAGGGGCAGCGCCGCGTGGACGTCGTCTCGCTCCTTCAATTTGCGGCCGCCATCGGCTTCGACCCCCATCAGGCGCTCGACGAGGCGATTGCTGCTCCAGACGCCTGACGGCCTGAGCGCCGTTTGCAAGTCTGTAAACTGTCGATAATTGCCATTATCGACAGTGACTTAGAGCCTCACGCTCATGAACGCAGATGGGTCAGTTCCAGCCGCGCCGAAGGGTTCCCTGGTCCCGTTCTCGCTGGAGCAGTTGAGGGCTAGCAGCGTCAATTTTGCCGAGGCCGCGAGATCGGCGAACACGCGGCGAGCGTATGCGGCGGATTGGCGCGACTTCGTAGGGTGGTGCGACGGCCACGCCATCACCGCTGCGCCCGCGGACGGTGCGACGGTCGCGCTGTATCTGACTGCGCACGCTGAAGCGGTCAGCGTTGCGACGTTGGCCCGGCGTTTGGCGGCGATCCGCGCGGCGCATGAAGCTCTCGCGCTGTCGCCACCGGTGGGACGCGAGCTGAGCTATGTCTGGCGAGGAATTCGCCGAACGATGGGGCGACCGCCACGCGCGAAACGCGCGCTGACGACCGATGACTTGCGGGCGCTGCTCGTCGCGCTGCCGGACAACGCCATCGGGGTGCGTGACCGCGCCCTGCTCCTCGTCGGCTTCGCCGCGGCTCTAAGGCGCAGCGAGCTTTCAGCAATCCACATCGAGGGCGAGACCGACGCCCCCATACGCTTGCGGATCGTCAGCGCCGGCCTGCAGATCTGCCTGGATCGATCCAAAGCTGACCAGGAGGGCCGCGGCGCGAACCTCGCCGTTCCACGGGGGCTGTCCACCAACACGTGTCCCGTGGCCGCGCTTGAAGCATGGCTCGTCTTGGCCGGGATCGACAAGGGGCCGGTCTTTCGTCGTGTGAGTGCGAAGGGTCGCGTCGGCGCGGCCGCGCTTAGCCCGCAGATGATCGCGCACATCGTCAAGCGAGCAGCCACGCGCGCGGGCTTCGATCCAGACTGTATCTCGGCTCACTCGCTGCGCGCCGGGCTCGCGACGTCAGCCGCCGCCGGCGACGCGCCACCGGACTTAATCATGCGCCAGATGCGACATGCGCGCTTCGACACGACGCGCCGCTACATCCGCGACGCCGACATCTTCATGCGCAACGCGGTTTCATTCACCGGTCTATAATTACGGCGTGACGCGCGTCGATGGTCTTCCAGGTTTCACGATTTCAACCACGCATGCCTTCGCCCTGAAATCGATGAAGAAGGAACTCGTTGGACCACAACGTGGTCCAACGTTTCGTTGTATTTTATATGGGTCTGAAATCATGAAATCTGAAATGAACATCAAAACACGTCATCATCGACCTCGTCGTTGCTCGTATTTGCGCCCCCTTCATTTCCGGCTTGAAGGTCAGCTCTCCGTAGCGGTAGTTCCTTTTGGCGGCTCCGGCCGAGGATGCGAGATACGGTGGCCTGCGACGTCTGGACTTCGGTTGCGATCTGCTTTCCGGTCATGCCGAGGGCTGCCAAGGCGATCACTCTATCTTCGAGCCCTTGCCTCACGCCGTGAGCGCGTGTCCAGACGTTAGTTACCGGGTCAAGGTGCGCCTCGAACGACGGAACCAGGTTGTCGGTCACGCTTCGGTTCTTCGTGAAGTTGACCTGAAATCGCGCGCCGTTCCCGCCGCCGCCCTCGGGCTTCTTCAGCTCGATCACGACATCCAATATGTCCTCCCTGGCGCTTGTCCCCCGCTGGGAGCCTTGCTTGCCGGTATGGTGGACCATCAAGACCGACACGCCGCGCCGCCGAAGTTCGAGCAGGAAGGCCTGGACTGGCGCCCAGCTCTCGGCGTCGTTCTCTTTTCCGCTCCTAACCAGCGTGGCCAGATTGTCGAAGATCACGAGCTTCGCGTCCGCGATGTGCTCCAGGTAGACCGAATGCGAAGCGGGATCGGCCAAGTCTGGCAGACCTTGTTCCTGAAGGGCCGCCGCAAGCATGCGGAAGTGACCCGTCGGCAAGGGTTTCGTATCCTCTCGGCTCATGATGAGCTTCAGCCGCGCGACGATGTCTGCGGCCTTCATCTCACCGTCGATGTAGATGATCGGCAACGCCTGCGCCGCCTGCCATCCGAAGGCGACCCCTCCGCTGGCGACGGCATAGGCCACCTCCAGGGAGAACATCGTCTTCCCGATTCCTCGAGGGGCGACGATCATCCCAAGATCGCTCTTCGCGAGCCACGGGACCAGCATCGGCTCCCTCGGGGGGATCTCCAGCTTCAAGAGCTCCTCCGCCGTATAGACGCGAAGCTCGGGCCGATCCGCGGTGGATTGGCTGGTGAACGCTTCGATCAGCGCAGTCAGATTGGTCAAGGCCTCGCTCATCGCCGGACCTCCAGGCGGCGCGGCTGTCGCGCACCGCTGTTGAGCCCGGACTTTGTCGTCGCGCGAACCTCTCTTGGCGGCAGGCCGCACTTCTCGCCGACGGCTTCAAGCATCCGCCAGGCGACTTCCTCAGGTAGATAGCCACCGCCAACAAGCTCGCCGAGACGGCACGCCGCGAGGAACAGCGCCTTGTTACGCCCGCCTTTGGTCGTGGACGCCACCGCCTCGCATTCCTCCGTGACAGCCTTGGCGACGTACTTCGCGAGCGCGCCCCCGTTTTCGAGACACGCCCGTCGCACGCCCTTGGGCTTGACGGTGGCGCGCCGTCGACTGGTCAGCGCGCCAAGCCAGTAGGGCGGCGCAGCGAGCGCTGTATCGAACGGAGATCGTTGCCACGCATAAGCTCCAGTCGATCGCGCCGAAGGGGGAAGCACGACGAGCCCGCCATCGCCCCGCACGTCCATCCCCAGATCGCGGTGAACCTGGTTAGAAACGAATTGATCGCCGCCCTGGTGCTGGACGTAGTGGTGCTGTCCGCCTGACGGTGTTGTAGCGACCCACGTCGGGCCGATCGGGCCATACTTTTCCTCGATTGCGCGGAGCGTCGCGCAACCGTCGACGCCATTCTTGACGTCAAGATCGAGGACGACGACGCCCGATCCCGCGCCGGTTGCGGCGCAGACGGCGGCGTCGGGCCATCGGCTCCACCATCCGCGAATGACCTCAGGATCGCGAGACGCTGCCTCAGGCCAGTTCGGCACAAGCGGCCTGAAGTATGGTTCCAGCTTGGCCGGGACGATGCGGAACCCAAGCCGCACGGCGTAGATCAACGCCGCGCACAGTAAGCCGCCGAGGCGGCATAAGGCGGCGCATGGCGCGCCATCGAGGGGACATCCCTCGGGATCAATAGTCATATCGGGGTCTCTTCGCCGCCCGGACATGGGTCCGGCACGGTCCACTTCTGTTCAAACCATCCGCGCTCGCGCCCTTTAGAGGGCGCGGCTTGAACCCCTGCGCGTAGCGAGCCTCCGGGCGGGCCGGAACCGTTCAAAGCGATCCATTTTAATCGATTGAGGCGCGAGTCAACAGGCGTTAAAATGGTTTAATTTTTAGGAGTAACGAATGAGCTCAGAGAAGCCGAAGGCGAAAAGGCCTGGCCGCCCCCCGGTCGCTGGTCGGACGCTCGCGCCCGGAAAGAGCGCGCCGCTCTTCGTGACCACGTCGCCGGAGGTGCGCGCCGCCGTCGAGCAAAGGGCGACGACTACAGGCGGGACGTTGTCCCAGGTCGCTGAACGCCTGATGAGGAAGAGCCTTGCGGGTGAGGCCGATCTGGAAAACCTGCTCGGGGGCGTAGCGGCGGCGCCCCTCATTCGCCGGCTGATCGCGTTCGCGCGTGTGATTCAGAGCGAGGTTGGCGATCCGGCGTCTGACGACCGAGCCCGAGCAGCGTTCGCCGAAGGAGCTATCGAACTGATCCGCCGCGCGCCGGCCGGGACCGACGCGACCGAACTCCAGCTCATCCGCGCCCGGCAGCGGGCCGCGATCCGCGCGGCGTGCGCCGAGTACGTGCTGTTCATCGATGCGCATGTTGAACACATGCCGGGATCCGACCGCTCGTTCGTTGCTGCCTGCGCCGACAAAACCGGAGCGTTCGACGACGCGGAGCTTGAAGAACTGGCGTCCTTATCCAGCGTACTCCCCGGTATTGCGCCTCAAGCTCTGAAACAGCTCGCCGCAAACATTGCGGATCTGGTTGTACGGCACGCCGACACGATGCGCGCGGCCGAGCGCGACGCTGATGAGGCGCGGCGACGCGGGCGCGAAATCGCTGCAGCCCTGCTCGAAGAACGGCCCGGCCCCCAAGTTCGCTTTACCGTGCGCGACGGCGAGGTTCTCACCATTCTGAGCGCGGCGTTCGTCGACGGCTCGGAACAAGGCTAGCGCCGTGGACCAAGAGTCCAAACACGGCGCAGTCTGCGGGGGCGATGTACTGGTCGCGGCGCGAGCCGCGTTTCGGCCGATCCGCTCACCGACCTCTCCTCGTCGAGGGCTTAACCGCGAAGAAGCCGCTCAATACGTCGGCATTTCGCCCAGCAAGTTCGACCAGCTTGTCGCCGATGGCCGCATGCCTGGTCCAAAGCTCCTTGATCGCAGGCGCGTCTGGGACATGCGCCGGCTCGATCAGGCGTTCGAACTCCTGCCCGGCAGCGGCGGCCCGAACCCCTGGGACGACGACTGATGGCGACCATCAAGCTCAAATACGTCCAGGCGTTCGTCGACCGACACGGAACGCGGCGCTTCTATTTCCGACGCCCGGGATACGACCGGGTCCCGCTTACCGGACTGCCGGGATCGAACGAGTTCATGGACGCCTACAGGAAGGCGCTCTCCGGCGAGACAGCACCCCGGCGCAAGGTTGGGGCCGAACGCACCGTCAAAGGTTCCATGAGCGCCCTTATCGCCGAGTATTACCAATCGACGGAGTTTCGGAGCCTCGCGGACGTCACTCAGAGCACCTACCGCAACCAGCTCGAACGCATCCGAGCTGAACATGGCCATAAGCCGGTTGACCTTCTTGAGGCGCGCCACATCCGGCGCATTCTCGACTCGTTCGCCGAAGCTCCGGGCACCGCGCAGAACATGCTCAAGCGCTTTCGGATCTTGATGCGCTTCGCCGTGGATCGCGGTTGGCGTCACGACGATCCGACGATCTTCATCCGTCAGCGTCGTAGCGCCACGACCGGATTTCGCACCTGGACCGACGAAGACATCGCGCAGTTCGAAGAACGGTGGCCGCTTGGAACGAGGGCGCACCTCGCGCTCGCGCTGCTGCTCTACACGGCTCAACGTCGCGGCGACGTCGTGCGCATGGGCCGACAGCATCTGCGCAACGGCGGGATCGAGATGCGGCAGCAGAAGACCGGCACGGCGCTGATCATTCCTATCGTCCCGGCGCTGCAAGCGGCGCTCGACCTTGTGCCTGCTGATCAGATGGCCTTTCTGGTGACGCAGAGCGGCAAGCCGTTTTCGCCAGCCGGGTTCACGAACTGGTTCGTCGACTGCGCCAAGGAAGCCGGCCTTCCGGAGCACTCGTCGCCCCACGGTCTGCGGAAAGCTGCGGCAAGGAGACTCGCCGAGGCCGGGCGTTCAGCCCACGAGATCATGGCGGTCACCGGCCACCGGACCTTGAGCGAGGTCAGTCGCTACACCGCTGCGGCGGATCAGGAACGCCTGGCTAAGGGTGCGATTCACGCCCTCGCTCGCCCGGCCTCGGCGACCAAAGAGTGAACTCTAACTGTCAAACCTATTCGCGGGTTTGACGATTTGACCGAATTCGCGTGTTAAATCAGGAGCAGTTGGAGAGGATGGCGGCCCGGGAGGGACTCGAACCCCCGACCTTGGCTTTAGGAAAGCCCTGCTCTATCCGGCTGAGCTACCGGGCCGCGCGTGGAAATCGGCGCGTCTTGCGCTCGATCCGATTTCGGCCGGAGGGATGCCACGGGCGCGGCGCGGCGCCAAGTCGCCTTCCGCGGGAACAGCGGCGTCGCTGTTCGACGCAACCTTGATAGACGCCCTTAATGTCCCACGAATTGCGAAGCGTTGGCGGAGGCCGGCGTGGCTGCGTCCCCTGTAGGACAACGCCTAAGTGATGCTGCTGGTCTCGACGCTATTCGGCAGCGGCAACTCGATCGCGAGCCGCCTGGCGGTGGGCGAGATCTCGCCGATGACGCTGACCGCCGGCCGCTGGGCCATCGTGCTGGCGGTGCTCTGGTGTGTTCGGGCGCGACGCCATACGGGCCGGCGCAGGCCAGCTTCGGGCGCGGTGGCGCACGATCCTGCTGATGGGAGCGTCCACGCCACCTATTACGCCGCGGGGCACATGACGAGCGCTCTCAACATGTCGATCCTACAGGGCGCGATGCCGATCATGGTTATGATCGGGGCGCTGGCGGTGCATCGCACCAGGGTCCGCCCCGGGCAGGCGTTCGGCGCCCTGCTCCCCACCGCCGGTGTGGCGATCGTCGCCAGCCACGGCGACCTGCACACCCTCATGAAGCTCAAGCTCAACGCCGCGACCTGCTGATCCTGCTGGGCTGCGCACTCTACACCGGCTACGCGCTGGCGCTTCGCGGGCGCAAGGAGGTTTCCAGCATTTGGTTCCTGGCCGGCCTCTCGCTGGGCGCCCTGGCGAGCGCGCTGCCGCTGCCGGCGGGCGAGGTCGCGCTCGGCCGCCGGCGCCCACCGGCCGTGTCCTGTCGATCCTGATCTATGTGGCGATCGCCCAATCGCTGACCTCGACCTTCGCCTAGGTGCGCGGCGTGGAGCTGATCGGCCCTACCCGCGCCGGCGTGCTCGGCAATCTGCTGCCGGTGTTCGGCGCGGTGACCGCCGTGGTGGTGATCGGCGAGCCGTTCCGCCTGCACCACGCGCTTGGCCTGGCTTTCGTGCTGCTGGGCATCCTGATCGCCGAGGCGGTCGCGCTGCGGGCGATGCGAACCTGAGACTTCAGCGAACGCTGGCCACCACCACGGGATCGTCGCTCCAGCCCGCGCCGACCGCCTGGCCCAAACGAATGTAGGCGAGCGCGGAACGGGTGCGGGCGACCGCCAGGTTGTCCTCGTAGCCGGCCAGCGTGCGCTCGGCGTCGAGCACGGCGAAAAACGGGTCGGCGCCTTCCTGGTAGCGCAGGCGCGAGATCTTCGCCGCGCGGCGGGCCGCGTCGACGGCGATCTGCAGGCCCCGCTCCGACTGCAACGCGCCGGCCAACTCGGAGATGGCGGTATCCATGTCGCGCGCGCCGGCGAACACCAGCTTCTCGTAGTGGGCGAAGTCGACGTCGGCGCCGGCCTTGGCCGCCTCGAGCCGCAGCGCGTTGCGGCGGAAGTCGAGCGCCGGCCAGTCGATCCGCGGGCCCAGCGTGAAGGAGAAGCCGCGGTTCATGTCGAGCTCGGCGAACTGGCCGGCGATGCTTGTCGCCTGGCCCAGGAAGGTGAGCCTTGGCCACCAGTCGACGCGGGCGGCGCGCGCCCGGGCGCGGGCGGCGTCCAGCTTCGCGGCGGCTTCGCGGATGTCCGGCCGGCGGCGCAGCAGTTCCTCCGGCGTACCGACCGCGAGGCTTTCCGGCGGCGGCGGCGGCGCGCCGGTGGCCTGCAGCGCGGCCTTCATCTCCGGCGTCAGGCCGTAGGCGAGCACGTCGAGCGCGGCCAGGCTGCCGTCGATCTGGGCGCGCAGCAGCGGCGCGGCGGAACGGGTGGATTCCAGCTGCGCCTGGGCGCGGGTCACGTCGAGCGGCGTGCCGCGGCCGGCGTCGAACATGACCTTGGTCAGGCGCAGGCTCTCGGCCTGGGCCCCGGCGTTGGCCTCGACGGCGGCCAGCCTCGTCTGCGCGCCGCGCAGTTGTACATAGTCGGCGGCGATCTGGGCGGCGATGGTGGCCATCGCGCCGCGGCGCGCTTCCTCGGCGCCGAGCGCGTCGAGCCTGGCGGCCTTGGCGCCCTCGCGCAGCCGTCCGAAGACGTCCACCTCCCAGGCGACCTCCCCGCCGGCGCTGACGAAGCCGCCCTGGCGGTCGAAGTTGGCGTCGCGGGCACGGCCGCCGCCCAGGCTGAGGCCGCCGGCGGGCAGCAAGGTCCAGCCCTCCAGCTTGGCGAGGGCGCGGGCGCGCCGCACCTCCGCCTCGGCGGCGCGAAGGTCGCGGTTGCGGCTCAGTGCATAGCCGACGATCTGGTCGAGCAGCGGGTCCTTCAGGCCGGCCCACCAGTCTGCGCGCGGGGCGGCGCGGTCTAAAGGCAGGCTTTCGGCCAGCGGCAGGCTGGCGGCGAGCGGCGGCGCGGGCGCAGCCGCCGACGGCTCGGCGGCGAACGCCGGACCAGCGGCCAAAGCCACTGCGAGCAGGCTTGCGAGGGTGCTGCGCATGGCGGTCCTCCTCATTCAGCCGGCGCGACGCGGGGCCCGCGCAGGCGCAGTTTCGGGGCCAGGCGCGAGAGCCTGCGGGTCGCGACGTAGAAGGGCGGCGTCAGGATCAGGCCCAGGATCGTCACCCCGATCATGCCGGCGAACACCGCCGTGCCCATCGCCACCCGCTGCTCGAAGCCCGCGCCGGTGGAGAAGACCAGCGGCGATACGCCGAGGATGAAGGCCAGCGAGGTCATCAGGATCGGCCGCAGCCGAAGCCGGGCGGCCTTGACCGCCGCCTCTTGCGGACTGAGCCCCTCGTGGTCCTCGAGCTGCCTGGCGAACTCGACGATCAGGATGGCGTTCTTCGCCGCCAAGCCCACCAGCACGATCAGCGCCACCTGGGTCAGGATGTTGATCTCCAGCCCCCGGATCAGCAGTCCGGCCAGCGCCCCCAGGGTCGACATGGGCGCCACCAGCAAGACCGCGATCGGCATGGTGACGCTCTCGTACTGGGCGGCCAGCACCAGGAAGACGAACAGGGTGGCCAGCAGGAAGACGCCGAGTGCGCCGCTGGCCTCCGACTCCTGGAGATAGGCGAGCTCGCTCCACTCGTAACCGAATCCGGCCGGCAGCGCCTTTTGAGCCGCCTTCTCCATCGCCGCCATCAGCTGGCCGGACGAGGCGTGCGGCGCCGCGGCGGCGCTGATATCGGCGGCCGGATAGAGGTTGTGGCGCGGGACCCGCGACGGTCCCGTGGTGTCGTGCACGCTCAGCACGCTGGCGAGCGGCGTCATCTGGCCGGCGATGTTGCGCGCCCACAACCGGTTCAGGTCCTCCGGCGTGCGGCGGAAATCGCCGTCCGCCTGGGCGGTCACGCGGTAGGTGCGGCCCAGATAGTTGAAGTCGTTGACGTAGGCCGAACCCAGATAGACCTGCAGCGCGTCGTTGATCTCCGACACTGGCGTGCCGGCGGCCTCGGCCTTGTCGCGGTCGACGTCGACCTTGAGCCTGGGTGTGCGCGTCTCGTAGGGCGTGAAGGCGAAGCCGACGTGCGGATCCTTCATCATCTCGGTGATCACGGCCTGCGAGGCCTGCGAGAGCGCGGCATAGCCTTTCCCGTCGCGGTCCTCGATCATCATCTTGGCGCCGGCGCTGGACCCCAGGCCGATGATCATCGGCGGGCTGATGACCACCGTCACCGCGTCCTGGATCGGGGCCAGCGCCTTGCGCAGGTCGGCCTGGATCGCCTTCTCCGTGCGCCCGTTGTGCGCCCGCTCTTCGGCGTCGGTGTAGGGCACGAAGATGGTCGCCAGATTGGTCGACTGCGAATTGGTCGCCGCGAAGAAGCCGACGAAGCTGACGTCGTGGGTGACGCCGTCGACGCTGCGGATGCGCTTGGCTGCGTCGTCCACCACCGCCCGCGTGCGCTGCAGCGAGGCGCCTTCCGGCAACTGCACCAGCGCGATCGCGTAGCCGCGGTCCATGAAGGGGATGAAGCCCTTGGGCGTGGCCGTCAGCGCCCCGCCGGTCAGCAGCAGCAGGCCGGCGTAGACCGCGCCGACGATGCCGATGACGCGGACCGTCCGGGCCGTCAGCGCGCCATAGCGCTCGCCCAGCCACCCGAAGCCGCGGTTGAAGGCGCCAAAGAAGCGCGAGAGCGGGCCGTGGCTCTCGTGGCCGCTATGCGGCTTCAGCAGGATGGCGCACAGCGCCGGCGAGAGCGTCAGCGAGACGAAGCAGGAGATCAGCGTCGCGCTGGCGATGGTCAGGGCGAACTGGCGGAAAAACTGGCCGGCCACTCCGCCCATGAAGGCGGTCGGCAGGAAGACCGCGGTCAGCACCAGGGCGATGGCGATCAGCGCCCCGCCCACCTCATCCATCGAGACGCGCGCCGCCTCCTTGGGACTCAAGCCTCTGGCGATGTTCCGCTCGACGTTCTCCACCACCACGATGGCGTCGTCGACGACGATGCCGATCGCCAGGATCAGCCCGAACAGGGACAGCGTGTTGATAGACCCGCCGGTGACCGAGAGCACGGCGAAAGTGCCCAGGATCGAAACCGGGATCGCCAGCACCGGGATGATCGCCGCGCGCCAGCTCTGGAGGAACAGGAAGACCACCAGCACGACGAGGATCACGGCCTCGAAGAGCGTGTGCTCGACCTTGTCGATAGAGGCGTTCACGAAGCGGGTGGTGTCGTAGACGATGTCGTACTTCAGCCCCTGCGGGAAATCCTTCGACAGCTTGGCCATGACGGACTTCACATCGTCCGCGGTCTGCAGGGCGTTGGTTCCCGGCCGCTGGAAGATGCCGATAGCCACGGCCTTCTTGCCGTCGAGAGAGGCGTTGACCTGGTAGGTCTGGGCGCCTAGCTCGACGCGGCCGATGTCGCGCACCCTCACCAGCGCCCCGTCCGGGCCTCGGGCCACCACGACCTGGGCGAACTGCTCCGGATCGGCCAGCCGACCCGGCGCCTCGACCGTCATCTCGTAGGCGGAGCCGCTGGGCTGCGGCTCGCCGCCCAGGGAGCCGGCCGCCACCTGCACGCTCTGACGGCGCAGACCCGCCAGGATGTCGCCGGGCGAGAGGTTGAGGGCGGCGATCTTCTCCGGGTCCAGCCAGATCCGCATCGAATAGTCGGTGCCGCCGAACACTCGCGCGTTGGCCACGCCCGGCAGGCGCGCCAGCTCGTCGCGCACCTTCAGGCTTGCGTAGTTCGAGATGTAAAGCGGGTCGTAGCGGCCGTCCGGCGAGGTGAGGTGCACGACCATCAGGAAGGTCGGCGCGCTCTTGTCGACGACCACGCCCAGGCGGCGGACATCTTCGGGCAGCCGCGGCTCGGCCGTGGCGACGCGGTTCTGGACGAGCACCTGGGCCTTATCCAGATCGGTGCCCAGCTTGAAGTTGACGTTGATCGTCAAGAGGCCGTCGGCGGTCGACGAGGAGGTGATGTACATCTGCCCTTCGACCCCGTTCACCGCCTGCTCGATGGGGGCGGCGACGGTCTCGGCCAGGGTCTCCGGGCTCGCGCCCGGATAGCTGGCGGTGATCGAGATCGTCGGCGGCACGACGTCGGGGTATTCCGACACCGGCAGCCTGGGCATGGCCATCAGGCCCAGCAGGGTGATGAGGATCGAAAGCACGGCCGCGAACACGGGCCGGTCGATGAAATAACGTGGCAGGCTCATCGCCTTCCCTTTCGTGGAGCGCGGCCGCCTCAGCCCTGAGGCGCGGCGGCCTGGGCGAGCGATGCGTTGACGTCCTGAATGCGGCCTGCGGCCGGCTTCACCTTCTGGCCTGGCCGAGCGAACTGCACGCCGTGGATCACCAGCCTGTCCTGCGGCTTGAGCCCGGCGCGGATCACCCGGAGGCCTCCGGCGACGGCCGGCCCGGTCTCGACCTGGCGGTACTCGACCTCGTCGGCGCGGTTCACCACCAGCACGAACTTGCGGGACTGGTCGGAACCGATGGCCGCTTCCGGCGCGAGCAGCGTCGGCTTCGGCGCGCCGAAATAGATCCGCACGCGGGCGAACTGCCCAGGCGTGAAGGCGCCGTCAGCGTTGGCCGCCACCACCCGTCCGCGCACCGCCCCCGTGCCGGCGTCGACGCGGTTGTCGATGAAATCGACACGCGCCGGATGGGCGAACTGGCTCTCGCCTTCGAGCTTCAGGAGCGCGTCGTGCGCGCCGGAGCGCGTCTCCGGCGGCAGTGCGCTGTCCGGCGCGGAGAATTCGAAGTGGATCGGATCGACCGATACGATCTGGGTCAGCACCGTCTGGCCGCTGGAGACCAGGTTGCCGGGGTCGACGCGACGGTCGGAGATGCGGCCGCTGATCGGCGCATAGACGCGGGTGTAGCCGAGATCGAGCGCCTCGCCCTGCAACGCAGCCTGGGCGCCCGCGCGGGCGGCGATCGCCTGGGCCTGCGCCTCCCTGCGGCTGTCATATTCCTCGGTGGAGATCGCTTCAGCCGCGCGCAAAGTTTCGGCGCGCTTCAGCTCGCTGCGGGCGCGCTCGAGGCGGGCGTCAGCCTGCGCGAGCTCGGCCTTGGCCTTGGCGGTGCGCGCCTCGAACGGGAGCGGATCGATCGTGAACAGCAGCTGGCCCTTGCGGACGTACTGGCCGTCGGTGAAGTGCACCGCGCTCAGGTAGCCTGAGACGCGCGGCCGCACATCGACCGTGTCGACCGCGACGAAGCGGCCGGACTGTTCGGTCCAATCGGCTTCGGAGCGCACCAGGGGGTGGGCGACGGTGACGGTCGGCGGCTGCGGCGCAGGCCCCTGCGCCTCGGCCCGTGTGCACCCTTCAAGCAAGCCAGCGGCGCCCACCAACGCGGCTGCGGCGACGAACAGGCTGCGCCCGATCCGCTCTGACATTGTAATTTCCCCGTCCAGATCCATATGACGATCGTCATATATGATGACGCGCGTCATGTGGGATGACGATCGTCATGTGGCGTGGCTCAGCTGGCTTTCAAGAGAGGCTGTCGAAGTTTTTGCTGCAATGCAGCGACCCATTGGCGATAGGCGCCGGCGGGGGAAGTGCTAAGACACGGAAAAAGGTGAGGAACGCTGTGAACTCGATGCTGAGCCGAAAGGAAGAGACGCGACGGCGGATCGTCGACACCGCGGCGAGGTTGTTCCTCGAGAAGGGCGTGGATCGCGTCGGCGTCGACGAGATCATGCGCGAATGCGGCCTGACCCACGGCGGCTTCTACGGTCACTTCTCAAGCAAAGAGGCGCTGATCGCCGAGGCCTGCGAAGCGGCCCTGGACGAGTCCGTCGAGCAGTGGATGCGGCTATCCCGCAAGCTGGGCGACGACGCGCTCTGGAAGAGCTTCCTCGAGATCTACCTGAAGGGCGATCTGACCTCGGAGAACAACCCCGCCTGCCCGGCCGCCATCCTGGGCGCCGACGTGGCGCGCCGACAGGAGACCATCCAGGCCAGCTTTGTGGCCAAGACCAACGCCCTGATCGACAAGATCGCCCAGGAATCGGGATCGAACCGCAGCCACGCGATCCTGACCTTCGCCGCAATCATCGGCGCCACCTCGATCGCCGCTCAGGTCGGTCAGGACAAGGCGCTGGCCGCCGAGATCCTCGACACCACGCGTAACGAGCTCCTCAAGTGTCGGCCGCAGCGGCGCCGCAAGGCGTCTGGCGGCGAGGGCGCCGGCTGACCGCAACCGGTTTCTCGTTTCAGGCGAGCGGTTTCCCCTGACGCGGCGCCTGTCTTGCTCCTGACAGCCCAGGCTCAATCAAAGGGTGTCAGGACGGGACAAATGACCAACAAGTTTCAAAAAGAACTGGTCGCTTATTCGGTGCAGAAGGTGGGCGACGGCTGGCGCTGGCGGGTCTATGGCCCCGGGGGCGTGGTCGTCCTGCAGGGCATCGAGACCACCCAACGCGCCGCCGACCGCCGCTCGAGCGACGCATTCTGGCGCCAAGCCGACCACAGAATCGCCGCGTGACTCGCGCTGCATCAGGGCATGCGAGCCTTGACCGTGAGCACATGCTGACTGGCCTCGTCATATCGACGCCGGACGATCCCCTGCCCTATCGCGTCATTGTGCGGTGGAACGGGGATCTGATCCGCGCCCTGCCGGTCGGCAGCGCCGGCGAGGGCCAGCGCAAGCTGGTCGAGCTGCTGCAACGTGAGTCGCAAGGGGACGACCGCGCGGCCTGACAGGCCGAGGGCGACGAACGGGCGCCGCGGCTCCAAAACATCCTGAGCGTGCAGGATCCTATTTCACGCGCAATTCCCCCGTGCGGCGCGGAACCTGAAGCGTGAGCGAAGGGTTGCAGAAGAGCCCAGGATCGCTGCCGGGCGTGCTGGGGGTGGCATGGATCTTACCGGCCCATCTGTTGCGGGATCCGACCGAAGAATGGACGCCGCGCCAACCGTCAGCGTTGTCATTCCCGCCTTCAACGCCGCCTGGAGCATCGCCGCGACGATCCGTTCGGTGCAGGCGCAGACCCTTGGCGACTTCGAAGCCTTCGTGATCGACGACGGCTCGACCGACGACACCGCCGAGCGGGCGACCGCAGCCATCGGCGATGATCTCCGATTTCATCTCATCCGCCAGCCGAACGGCGGCGTGAGCGCGGCCCGCAACCGTGGCCTTTCCCTGGCCGGCGGGCGTTACATCGCCAATCTCGACTCCGATGACATGTGGCGACCGGAGTTCCTGGCCGAGCTGACCGCGAGTCTGGAACAGGCGCCGGACGCGCCCATGGCCTTTGCGCGCTCGCTGTGGATCAGCCGCGAGGACGCGCCGTTGGCGCCGCCGCCCGAGCCGCTCGGGCGGCCGGTGACCTTTCGAGAGATCCTGCTCTACAACCCGATCGGCAACGGCAGCGCCGCGGTGATGCGGCGCGCGGCGGTGATCGACTGCGGCGGCTGGGACGTCCGCCTGCCGCGCGAGTTCGGCCCGACGGAGGATTGGCTGCTTCAGCTGCAGCTCGCGGCGCGTGGCGAAGTGATCGTCGTCGACGCCCCCCTGGTCTACTACCGCATCACCGAGACGAGCGCCTCGGCCTCGCTGGAGCGCTCCGCCCGCGCCGCCCTCGAAGTGGTGCGCCGGCTCCAGACCGACGGCCCGCGGTTGCCACGCCTCGACTATTGGCGGGCGCGCAGCCTAGCCATGATCTGGCTGATGCGCCGCGCCAAGCGGACCAATCACCGGCCGCTGATGGTGTGGCTGGCGACCCACGCCTATCTGCGCAATCCGGTCTGGTTCATCGACCGCGAGTTGCGCGAACCGATCGTCAGCACGCTGCGCAAGGCCGCCCGCCGGCTCGTCCCGAGCAACAACCGCAGCCGTAAGGTATCCCGCAGAGATTCTTCCACCAAAGCGGGAACCGTGGCCATCACCCCCGAGTCTTAGGAAAAGCTGGGTTTGCTGGGTTCCCGCAAGGGGATGCTGGTCACGTAAGGGGGCGCGTGATGCCTTCTGCTCGTCTGTCCGTCACGCCTTTCGCTCCAATCAACGGAAGCACTTACAACCCCGGGTCGTTCGTCCTGGAGAACATCTCCACAGACGGCGCGCAGCTCAACACCGTCACGATCGACCTCAGCGGCTCGGTGTTCGGCGGCATGATCTTCGACCCCGCGGGCGGCGCGGGAGACAACGTCGCCAAGGCGTTCACCGTCGACAGCCAGTCGGGCACTTTCACCCTCGTCAGCGCCACGCCCGGGAACGGCAGCGATGCGCTCGGCTACAAGACGCTGACCCTGCAGTTGCAAGGCTTCGACCCAGGGGAGTCCCTGCAGTTTTCCATCGATGTCGATCCCGCCAGTATCAAGGGCACCAATTCGCCCGGACCCGGCGAGTCCGGCAGCGTCAACGGCCTCGAGCTCACCGGCAGCCAGGTCAGCTTCGGCTTCACCGGCGGACAAGGCCTCAGCAACGAGATCTTCAAACAGGCCAACGCGGTCGGCGGCGGCGTGGTCACGGTCCAGGCGGGACTGCCCGTCACGCCGACGCTCAGCGTCAGCGGCGTCTCCGGCTCGACGGCCACGGTCGCCAGCGCCCAGCAGACGGTCAACGTCAGCGGCCCCGCAGGCGCCACCGTGCGCGTGCTGGTGATCGAGGGCGGCGCCTTCACCCAGGGCGCCGGCGCGGGGTCGCAGCAACTCGGCCCGTTCGATTCCAACACCGCGCTCGGCGTCACCAGCTATGACGTCACGCTGAACAACGGCGGTAACGGCCAGGTCGCCGCCACCCTGGCGCACAGCGTGGCCGAGGGCGGTCACAACATCATCACCGCCGCGGTCGTCGGCGCCGGGGGCGTCACCGGACCAGCCACCGCACCGGTCATCCTGAACTTCGGGACCACCGCGACGGCCGGCGTCACCGTCACGCCTTCAGGCGGGTCGACCAGCGTCACCGAAGGAGGCGCCACCGACACGCTCAACGTCGCGCTCAACACCCAGCCCACCGCCAACGTGACGGTGACAGTCGGCGGCGACGCGGACATCACGCCCTCGCCGACGACGCTGACCTTCACCCCGCAGAACTGGAACGCGGCCCAGACGGTGACGGTCACCGCGGTGAACGACACCACGGTCGAGGCCACCGAGACGCACAACCTCACCTTCACCACCGCCAGCAGCCAGGCGGCCTACAACGGCCTCAGCGTCGCGCCGCAGACCGTCACCGTCATCGACAACGACAGCACGCAACCGCAGCCGATCGCGTTCACCCAGACCACGCTCGCAGGCCTGCCCGACGCCAACTACACCTCGCTGCAGTTCGGCCCCGACGGCCGGCTCTACCTGTCGCAGGTCGACGGCACGATTCTGGCCGTCCAGGTGCAGGCGACCAGCGGCGGCGGCTATCAGGTCGCGCCGGGCGGCGTCGAGACGATCAACGCGACCAAGCAGATCACCAACCACAACGACGACGGCGCGCTGGCGACCGGCTTCCAGGGAACGCGGCAGGTCACCGGCCTTGTGGTGACGGGCGGCGGCACTGCGCCGGTGTCGGTCTACGTCAGCTCCAGCGACCCCCGGATAGGCGCCGGCCCCTCCGGCGGCGACAGCAACCTCGACACCAATTCCGGGGTGATCTCCAAGCTCACCCAGCAGGCGGGCGGCGGCTGGAGCCGGGTGGACCTGGTGCGCGGCCTGCCGCGGTCGGAGGAAAACCACTCCGTCAACGGCATGCAGATCACCCCCGACGGGCAGACGATGTACGTGTCGGTGGGCGGCAACACCAACATGGGCGCGCCGTCGAACAACTTCGCCTACACGCCGGAGTACGCCTACTCCGCGGCGATCCTGAAGGTCGACCTGGGTGCGGTCGAGGCGATGTCGAACAAGACCGACCCCCAGGGGAATGTCTACAAGTACAACCTGCCGACGCTCCCGGCCGGATCGAGCGATCCCTTCCCGACCGATCCGTTCGGCGGCCGGGATGGGCTGAGCCAGGCGCGCATCGTCGCCGGTGGGCCGGTGCAGATCTACTCGCCCGGCTACCGCAACGCCTACGACCTAGTGCTGACCCAGAGCGGGCAGCTCTACACCGTCGACAACGGCGCCAACGCCGGCTGGGGCGGAACGCCCGCGCTCAACAGCTCCGGCCAGGCGACCAACGCGCCGGTCAACGGGGGCGTCGACGTGCAGGACGCGCTGTTCCGTGTGACGCAGGGCTTCTACGGCGGCCACCCGAACCCGATCCGCGCCAACCCGTCCGGCGCGGGGGTCTATCTGGACGGATCGACGACGCCGTCCGCCAATCCGTCGGGCTGGCCGCCGGTCCCCACCGCAGATCCTGCGGAGTCAGTCTTCAAGGCGCCGTCGACGAACGGCGCGCTCTACTCCAGCTTCGGGGCCTCGACGAACGGGTTGACGGAATACACCGCCTCGACCTTCAACTCGGCGATGAAGGGCGACCTCGTCATCGTCAGTTGGGACGACAAGCTCTATCGCGTCGACCTCAGCAGCAACGGGCTGACCGCCAACTCGGTGACCGCGCTGACCGGGACCAGCACGGTGCTGGGAGGCGGCCAGCCGCTCGACGTCACCGCACGCGGCGACGGCCAAAGCTTCGCCGGGACCGTCTGGGTCGCCAACTACGGCGGGCCGGTCACCGTCTTCACCCCCGGCAGCGGACCGCCCCCGCCGCCCCCAGGGACCGGCGATGCCGACGGCGACGGCCTCAACGACAAGACCGACCGCTTCGCCGAGGACGCGACCAACGGCAAGGGCACCGACCTGGTCGCCGGCCAGACCCTGACCTGGAGCTTCTCGCAGAACATCGACCCGCCCGGCCCCAACGCGCTGTTCAACATGGGCTTCACCGGGCTGATGTCGAACGGCGTCGACGCCTATACGGCCCTGTACAACGCCGCCAACATCAAGCCGGGCGGAGCGGCCGCCGGCTTCCAGGTCGAGCAGGTTCCGGCCGGCGATGCGCTGGCCGGCAACACCCAGCAGAACGGCTTCCAGTTCGGCGTCGACGTGAACGCCGGCGTCACCCGCTTCGTCGTCGAGACGAAGATCGACAATCCGTTCGGCGGAACACCGTCCACGACGCCGGTCAATTACAAGAGCCAGGGCTTCTTCATCGGCACGGGCGATCAGGACAACTACCTGAAGATCGTCGCGGCGGCGAACAACGGCGCGGGCGGCATCGAGATCGCCGGCGAGAACGGCGGCGCCTTCACCAGCCAGATGTACGGCGCAAACATCACCGGCGCGAACATCCAGGCGCTGGACACCATCACTCTGCGGCTGAACGTCAACGTCGCCAGCGGCCAGGTCACGCCTACCTGGACCTATACGGTCAATGGCCAGTCGTTCGACGGATCGGGCGCTGCGGTGCAGCTCTCCGGCGCCACGCTGCAGGCGCTACAGGGCTCGTACACGGTAGCGGGAACGCCGAGCGCGATGGCGGTCGGGATCATCTCGACCTCCTACCAGTCGAACCAGCCGTTCACCGCCTTCTGGGACTCCATCAAGATCACGGCGAGCGGCACGGGTCCCTCGTCGCAGCTCGCGCTCACCACCCCTTCGGTGACCCTCGCCGAAGGGAACAGCGGCGCCACCGCGTTCAACTACACCGTCGCGCGAACCGGCGACTCGACAGGAGCCGCCAGCGCCGGCTGGGCGGTCACGGGCTCTGGGGCCAACCCCGCCAACGCCGCGGACTTCCAAGGCGGCGTCCTGCCTTCAGGCACAGTCAGCTTCGCCGCCGGCGAGACCAGCAAGGTCGTCATCGTCAACGTGGTCGGCGACGCCACCGCCGAGCAGAACGAGGGCTTCACCCTGACCCTCTCCGGCGCGAGCGGCGCGACGCTCGGGACCGCCACGGCGAGCGGAACCATCACCAATGACGACGGCGTCCCGCCGAGCCAGCAGCTGGCCCTCACCACGCCATCGGTGACGCTGGCGGAAGGGAACAGCGGCGTCACCGCCTTCAACTACACGGTCGCCCGCACAGGCGGCTCGACGGGAACCGCCAGCGCCAACTGGTCGGTCGCGGGCTCCGGCGCCAACCCGGCCAACGCCGCCGACTTCCAGAACGGCGCGCTGCCCTCCGGGACCGTGAGTTTCGCGGCCGGCGAGACCAGCAAGATCATCACCGTCAACGTCGTCGGCGACACCACGACCGAGAGCACTGAGACATTCACCCTCACTCTATCCGGCGCGAGTGGCGCGTCCCTCGGGACCGCCACGGCGACCGGGACCATAACCAACGACGACGGCGGAACGGGCGGCCAGGTGTTCACCTCCACCGGCCCCGGCTCGACCTTTACCGGCGGCGCCGGGAACGACACTTTCAACGCCAGCCAGGGCAACGATAGCCTGACCGGCGGCGCCGGCGCCGACGTGTTCCGCCTGCCGACCGAGCCCTGGGCGCCGATCCACATCATGGACTTCGCGGTCGGGACCGATCGGCTGGACCTGTCGGCCCTCTTCCAAGCGTCAGGCTACACGGGGTCCAATCCTATCGCAGATGGCTACATCGTTTTGGCGAGCGACGGCGCGGGCGGAACGATCGTGCGCTACGATCGCGACGCCGCCGGGCCAAATCCGATCTGGCCGAACACCATCATCGACCTGCACGGCGTCTCGCCGAGCGGTCTGACCTGGGCGCAGCTCTCCGGCGGCGGCGCTCCGCCTCCACCGCCGACGACGACGGTGGCGCTCTCGACCCCCTCGGTGACACTGGCCGAGGGCAACAGCGGGATCACCGCCTTCAGCTATGCGGTCATCCGCAACGGCGACACCACCGGCGTCTCCAGTGCGAACTGGGCGGTGGCGGGCTCGGGCGCCAACCCGGCCAACGCCGCCGACTTCCAGAACGGAGTCCTGCCCTCCGGCACGGTCAGCTTCGCCGCCGGCGAGACGAGCAAGATCATCACCGTCAACGTGGTCGGCGACACCGCGACGGAGAGCAACGAGGGCTTCACCGTCACGCTGTCCGGGGCGACCGGCGCGACGCTCGGAACCGCCACGGCGGCCGGAACGATCACCAACGACGACGGCGCGCCCCCGCCTCCCGGCGGACAGGTGTTCAACTCGCCCGCCCCGGGCTCGACGCTGACCGGCGGCGCCGGCAACGACACCTTCAACGCCAGTCAGGGCAACGATGTGCTCACCGGCGGCGGCGGCGCGGACGTATTCAATTTCCCGGCGGAGCCCTGGGCGCCGATCCGCATCACCGACTTCACGCCAGGCCAGGACAAGCTGGACCTGCGGGCGCTTTTCGATGCGGCCGGCTACACCGGGACCAATCCGATCGGCGCCGGCTACATGTTCATCGAAAGCAATGGGTCTGGCGGCTCGTTGCTGCGGTTCGACCACGATGCGGGCGGCTCCAGCCCCGTCTGGCCAAACACCATCATCAACCTGAACATCGCGCCGGCTCAGGTGAGCGTCAGCGACTGGATCATGCAGTAGCGGGCGGCGTCAGACGAAGCGCGGGATCGGGCCGAGCTGCGGCGTCGGGTGATCGAATTCGAAGACCGCCTCGTCGACGTAGCACCAGCCCCAGCCTTCCGGCGGGTCGTAGCCTTCGATGATGGGATGCTTGGTGGCGTGGAAGTGCGCGGTGGCGTGCCGGTTGGGACTGTCGTCGCAGCAACCGACGTGGCCGCAGGTGCGGCAGAGCCGCAGATGCACCCAGGGCGAGCCGATCTTCAGGCACTCCTCGCAACCCTTGGCGCTCGGTGTGACGGTGCGGATGCCGGCGAGGTGAGAGCAGGTGGTCATGTTCACGCCAGCTCCGGCACGCCGGCGGCCGGCTCGATCAGCTTGTAGAGGGTGGTGCGCTGCTTCAGCGTCCGGCCGGCGGAGGCGGCGGCGGCGGCGAGTTCGGCGACCGTCACTTCCTGGCCGTGTTCGGCGCCCGCAGCCCGGCTGATGCTCTCGTTCATCAGTACGCCGCCGAGGTCATTGCAGCCGGCGGCGAGCGCCGCCGCGGCGCCTTCGACGCCGAGCTTCACCCAGGAGCACTGGATGGAATCGATCGCGCCGTGCAACGCCAGGCGGGCGACCGCGTGCATCAGCACAGACTCGCGCCAGGTCGGCCCGCGCCGGGCCTTGCCACGGAGATAGATCGGCGACTGCATGTGCACGAACGGCAGCGGCACGAACTCGGTGAAGCCGCCGGTCTCGAGCTGCAGGCGGCGGATCCTGAGCAGATGGCGCGCCCAGTGATCATAGCGGTCGAGGTGGCCGAACATGATGGTCGAGGTGGTTGGCAGGCCGACCTCGTGGGCGGCGCGCACCACGTCGAGCCATTCCTGGGTGCTGAGCTTGTCCGGGCAGATCTCGGCGCGGACCTCGTCGTCGAGGATCTCGGCCGCGGTGCCGGGCAGCGAGCCCAGGCCCGCATCCTTCAGGCGCTGGAGGTAGTCCTTCACCGGCATGCCCAGCGTCGCCGCGCCGGAGCTGACCTCCAGCGGCGAGAAGGCATGGACGTGCAGTGAGGGGACGGCGCGTTTCACCGCCTCGAGGATGCCGAGATAGGTCTCGCCGGTGTAGCTCGGGTGGATGCCGCCCTGCAGGCAGACCTCGGTGGCGCCGTTGGCGACCGCCTCGACGGCGCGCGCGGCCACGTCCTCGTACGGCAACACATAGGGCTTGTCGCGCGTGCCGGCCTTGGTCGAGGTCTTGGAGAAGGCGCAGAAGCCGCAGCTGTAGGTGCAGATGTTGGTGTAGTTGATGTTGCGGTTGATGACGTAGGTGACGACGTCGCCACGCGTCTCGGCGCGCAGGGCGTCGGCCGCCTGCACCACCGCCTGCGCATGCGCGCCGCGCGTCGAGAACAGGCTGACGATCTCGGCTTCCGAAAGCTCCAGGCCAAGCGCGGCGCGCTCCAGGATGCGATCCACCGAACGGCCCGGAACGGCCGCGGTGAAACTCATGCCCAGCGGCGCCTGCGGCGATCCCGGCGCATGGTCGGACGTGCCAGGCGACCAGCCGTGGTCGCGGGCCAGGCCCTCGCTGTCGGCGAGCTTCAGCACCGGCTCCCGCATAGCGACGTCCAACCACTCCCCGCGGGCGGCGATGAAGCGCGGATAGACGGTCAGCCGCTCGAGCAGCGGCCGGCCATAGCGGGCGCAGACCTCGGCCAGCGCCTCGATCTCCGGCCACGGCGCCTCGGGATTCACGTGGTCGATGGTCACCGGCGAGATGCCGCCCCAGTCGTCGATGCCGGCGTCGAGCAGCGCTTCGAACCGGCCCTCATTGAGATTGGGCGGGGCCTGCACCGAGACACCGTCGTCGAGGATGATCCGCGCCCAGGCGATGGCGCGGTAGAAGTCCTCGCTGGACGGCTCCGGCGCGCCGACCATCTTGGTGCCGGGCTTGGGCGCGAAGTTCTGGACGATCACTTCCTGCAAATGGCCGTGCGCGCGGTGCAGGTCGCGCAGCGCGAAGAGCGAGTCGATCCGCTCCGCCTCGGTCTCGCCGATGCCCACCAGCACGCCGCTGGTCATGGCGACCTTGGCTTGGCCGGCCGCAGCCATGGAGGCCAGCCGCACCGCCGGGACCTTGTCGGGGGAACCGAAGTGCGGACCGCCGCGCTGGCGCAGCCGATCCGAGCTGGACTCCAGCATCAGGCCCGACGACGCCGAGACCCTGCGCAGCCGGGCGTAGTCCTCGGCGGAGAGGACGCCCGCATTGATGTGCGGCAGGAGGCCGGTTTCCTTCAGCACCAGCCCCGCGACGTGTTCCAGGTAGTCGACGGTGCGCTCGAAGCCCATGGCCGCCAGCGCCTCGCGGGCGGCGGCGTAGCGGCGCTCGGGCGCATCGCCGAGCGTGAACAGCGCCTCCTTGCAGCCCAGAGCGCGCCCCTTGCGGGCGATCTCCAGCACCTCCTCCGGCGTGAGGTAAGGCGCCTTCAGCGAGCGGGGCGCCTTGGCGAAGGTGCAGTAGTGACAGACGTCGGCGCAAAGCTGGGTGAGCGGAATGAACACCTTGCGCGAATAGGTGGTGCGGGCGGGACCGCGGGCGTCGCGGCGGGCGCGGGCTTCGGCGAGAACCGCGTCGGTCGGGGCGGCCAGAAGTCGACTCTTGAGATCCTGGTCCGTGCTCATCCCGACGCTCCGCCCTTACTCGGCCGGCGGGTCGCCGTACGTGACGCCCGCTTCGGCCAGCACCGCCTTGGCCAAGGCCACGCGATCCACATGTGATGTCATGATTGTAGGCGCAAGCGCGGCGTGCACGCCAACCGCTTCGACATCGGCTATGCGCGAGCGGTCGGATTCGTCGACGATCAGCTGGTCGATCAGCCCCAGATAGTGCCGCGCGATCCCGGCTACGTCGACGCTTGCGCCCAGTTCGCCCATCAACTTCGCGAGCGGTCCCTTGATCGCCTTGCCGGCGACGATCGGCGACACCGCCAGCCGCGGCGCCTTCAGAGCCGCGAGCCGGTCACTCACGCCCGGCAGCGCCAGCAGCGGATCGACGCTGAGGTAGGGGTTGGACGGGCAGACGATGACGCACCCCAGGTCCTCGCGCGCCAGCGCCCGGGCGAAGCCCGGCGACGGGCGGGCGCGCTCAGCGCCTTCGAAGCGGATGGCGCGGGCCTCCGGTCGGCACTGCTCGGCGACGAAATAGCGCTGGAAGTCGAGCTCGCCCTGGTCGGTCAGCACCTTGGTGCGCACCGGATCGTCGGTCATCGGCACGATTGCGGGCGCGATGCCGAGCCGCTGGGCGAGGTCGGCGGTGATCTCGGAGAGGGTCTCGCCCGCGTGCAGCCGGCGGGTCCGGGCCAGGTGCATGGCGAGGTCACGGTCGCCCAGCATGAACCATTGCGCCTCGCCCAACCGCCCGAGCTGAGCCATGGCCTGCCAGCTTTCGTCGACGACGCCCCAGCCACGCACCGGGTCGGAGAGCCCCGACAGGGTGTAGACGACGGTGTCGATGTCCGGCGAGACCGAGAGACCGATGTGCTCGAAGTCGTCGCCGGTGTTGACGACGATGGTCAGCCGCTCCGGCGGCAGCACCGCCGCCAGCCCCGCCGCCAGCTTGGCCCCGCCGACACCGCCGCACAGGGCCAGCACGTGGCCGGTGGCGTTCGCGTTGGCGCTCATCGAAACAGATCCTCCGCCAGGGGGCGGAGCACCGCGACGGCGCCAGGGCCATCCTCCGCCGAGACGAAGCGGTCGAGGCCGCGAACGACGGCGGCGGGAACGCCCTCGGCCCCCTCGCCCATCACCAGCACCGCGGCGGCGGCGGCGCTGTCGGCGACGGCGACCAGCGTCGCCTGCAGGGTGCGCCCGAAGAGGTCGGTCTGGCCGCGACGGTCGTCGAGCACCGTCAGGCCGGCGACGCCGATGGCGGTCCCGGTGGTGCCGAGCCGCCAGGCGCGCCCCAGGCTGTCAGCGATCACCACGGCGGGCGCGACGCCGGTCAGCGCCTTCAGTTCCGCGCGGATGGCGCGCGCGCTGGCGTCGGGATCGACGGGCCACAGCAGAACCGCGTCGTCGGCCCCGCCCTCGACGTTCGAGGCGTCGATGCCGGCGTTGGCGGCGACGTGGCCGGTGCGGTGGCGCGTGATCACCACCGTCGGGGTCGAGCGCATCAGCGCTTCGCTTTCGTCTTGCATCAATTGCAGCAACGGAGCCGGCCGGCCGATCCGCTCGGCGAGCGCCTGAGCATCCGCGCCGGCGGCCACGTCGCCCAGGCGTACACGCCGCCCCTCCGACTTGGAGACGATCTTCTGCGCGACGACCACCACATCCCCAGCGCAGAGCGCGACCCCGCCGCGGTCGGCGGCGGCGGCGGCCTCCCGCGCTACGCTCGTGCCCTTGGTGAACAACGGCATGCCCACGAGCGGCAAGACCTGTATCGCGGCCGCACCGGTCACTTCCCTCTTCGACGCGTCATTCATGAGGGTCCTTGTCGCCGGGGGCTGAATAGGAATGCAACCTTGCCTCCTGCTCGATCCAGGCTATGCCGAACCCGTATCGTAACGACAAGGGCGGGAGGCTTAAGGAACAGCATGGCGAAAATTGCAGTCGTCGGCGGCACGGGAGATCTCGGGAACGCCATCGCGAAGTGCCTCGTCGCCCGGACCGACCACCAGGTGTCGATCGGCTCGCGCTCGGCGGAGTCGGCGGCGAAGGCCGCTGCGGCGCTGGGCGAAGACGTCGGATCGGGCGCGAACCCGGATGTGGCCGCCGCCGCCGACATCGTGATCGTGACCGTGCCCTACTCGGCCCAGGCCTCCACGCTGGAGGGCATTCGCGAGGCGGCCGCCGGCAAGATCGTCGTCGACACGACCGTGCCGCTGGTCCCGCCCAAGGTGATGCGCGTGCAGCTGCCGACGGCCGGTTCGGCGGCGCTGGAGGCGCAGGCGATCCTGGGGCCTGAGGTCCGGCTGGTCACCGCCTTCCACAACGTCGCCGCGCACAAGCTCGCCGAGGGCCACGACGTCGATTGTGACGTGCTGGTGTTCAGCGACGACCTCGAAGCCCGCACCGTGGTGGTCGGCGTAGCGGCCGACATGGGCATGCGGGGCCTGGCCGGTGGGGCGCTGGCCAACTCCGCGGCCGCCGAGGCCCTGACCTCGCTGCTGATCTTCTTCAACAAGACCTACAAAGCGGACGGCGCAGGCGTGCGCTTCACCGGCCTGACCACCGCCCCGCCCCTGTGACCTGCTGGGTCGTCATACCCGTCAAGGCGCCAGACGCTTGCAAGACCCGATTGGCGGGCGTGCTGACCGAAGACGAGCGGCGCGCGCTCGTCAGCTCGATGCTGCAGGCCGTCGTCGCGGCAGCCGAGGCCGCGCGTGGCGTGGACCAGGTGATGCTGCTTGGCCCGTCGCGGCATGGCCTGCCCGAGCGGCTGCGCCTGCTCGACGATCCGGGCGGCGGACTCGGCGCGGCGTTGGCCTCGGCGTTGGCGCAGGCCTCCGCCGCCGGCGTCGTGCGCCTGGTGATCCTGCCCGGCGACCTGCCGAAACTGATCCCATCGGACGTGGAGGCGCTGGCGAGCCTCGCAACCCGCGAGATTGGCATTGCGCCCGATCGCGCCGAGGCGGGGACCAACGCGCTGTCGCTCCCCCTTCCACAGGCCGCGGATTTCAGCTTCCGCTACGGCGAGGCGAGCTGCGCACTGCATTTCGCCGAAGCCCAGCGCCTGCGACTGCCTGTGAGACTGATCCGCACCTCGGGCCTGGGGCTGGACATCGACGCCCCGGGCGATCTGGCGGCGCTCGCAGACCCACGCTGAAAGCACCCGGAATTCCGCATGAAGTTCAACGTCCGACTGCCCTTCGACCACATCGAGCCGGCCTCCGAGTTCCAGAGCGCCGAGGCGCTGGGGGAGGTCGCCGGCCTAATCGACCGGCTAGGCTTTCACGGCTGCATCGTCACCGATCACCCCGCGCCGACCGGGCGCTGGCTCGACGCGGGCGGCCACCACGCGCACGACCCATTCGTGATGCTGTCGTTGATCGCCCAAGCCACGCGGCGCATCCGCCTGCAAACCGGCATCCTGGTGTTGCCTTACCGCAACCCGTTCATCACTGCCCGCGCCATCGCCACGCTCGACACATTCTCGGGCGGCCGCGTCACCGTCGGCGTGGGGGCCGGTTATCTGAAGGGCGAGTACAAGGCGCTCGGCGTCGATTTCGACAACCGCAACGCGCTCATGGACGAGTACATCCTGGCGATGAAGGCGGCCTGGGGCGAACGCGAGTTCACCTTCAAGGGCACGGGCTACGAGGCTCTAGGCACCCGCCTCCTGCCGCTGCCGCCGCAGCGTCCGCATCCGCCGCTCTTTATCGGCGGCAACTCCAAGCGGGCGATCCGGCGGGCCGTCGAGCTGGGCGACGCCTGGACGCCCTACCTGACGCCCAAGGGTTACGCCGCCACCAACCGCACCGCCGAGATCGTCGATGACGAGGGCCTGGCCGAGGCCATCGGCTACATGCGCGAGCAGGCCGAAGCGATGGGCCGCTCACCGGTGCAGGTCGCGCTCACGGGCATGAACTCCCAGGCTCCGGCCCAGGAGATCATCGACCGCGTCGGGCAGCTCACCCAACTCGGCGTCACCGCCGCCGAGGTGGTGTTCGCCGGAACGACCCGCGCCGCCTGGTGCGACGAAGCCGAACGCTTCCAGGCCGAGGTCATCGACAAGCTGTGACGGCGTAAAGTGCCTCTCTCCCGCGCAGCGAAGGGAGAGGGAGCATCAGGCTTACGAGCCGGAATAGACCACCGCGCCGTCGGCGGTCTTGATCTCGGCCCACTGCTTGCGGACGAGATCCTTCACCGCAGCCGGCAGCGGCACGTAGTGCAGCTCGCTCGCCGCAGCGTCGCCGTTCTTGTAGGCCCAATCGAAGAAGCCCAGCACGGCCTTGGCCTTGGCGGCGTCAGCCTGCTGCTTGTGCATCAGGATGAAGGTCGCGCCAGTGATCGGCCACGTGGCCTGGCCGGGTTGGTCGATCAGCACCAGGTAGTTGCCGGGCGCCTTGGTCCAGTCCGCGCCGCCGGCCGCGCCTGCGAAGGCTTCCGCCGTCGGGTTGACGAAGGCGCCGTCCTTGTTCTGCAGGCCGGTGTAGGTGAGCTTGTTCTGGCTGGCGTAGGCGTACTCGACGTAGCCGATCGCGCCCGCCGTCTGACGCACGAAGGCGGAGACGCCGTCGTTACCCTTGCCGCCGATGCCGGTCGGCCATTCTACCGCATCGCTCGCGCCCACCTTCTGCGCCCAGGCGGGGCTCTTGCCCGCCAGGTAGGTGGTGAACAAGAAGCTGGTGCCCGAACCGTCGGAGCGATGGACCACGGTGATTGGCAGGTTCGGCAGCTTCACGCCGGCGTTCGCCTGGGCGATCTTCGGATCGCTCCAGCTCTTCACCGCGCCCAGGAAGATGTCGGCCAGCAGCGGGCCGGTGAGCTTCAGTTGGCCGGACTCGACGCCGGGCAGGTTCACCACGGGCACCACACCGCCGATGACGGTTGGGAATTGGTAGAGCCCTGCCTTGTCGAGCTCCTCCGGCTTCATCGGCTTGTCGGAAGCGCCAAAGTCGACGGTGTTGGCCTGGATCTGCTTGATCCCGCCGCCCGAGCCGATCGCCTGGTAGTTCAGAGTGAGGCCGCTGGAGGACTTGTAGTTCTCGGCCCAGCGCGCGTAGAGCGGCGCCGGGAAGGTCGCGCCCGCGCCCGAGATGGCGACACCGCCGGAGGCCGCGCCCGCGGGCGTCTGGGCGTTTCCGCCTGCCGGCTTATTGCAGCCTGCAAGCACGAGCGCGCCTGCGGCCAGCGCGATGCTCGCCGTAACAGCAGATTTCATCATCATCGGTGTCTCTCCCGTTGGTGCAGCGCTTATGGCGAGCCCGTGTGACGCGGACGTGACGCTTGGTCCGTCTACAGACTTTTTGCGCGAGCCCGCGGCCGGTGATCGCCGCGCCGGCTGCTCGTACAAATTGCCAAATCCCGAGCACGGGTCCAATCCTGACGGCGCCCTCGATCAGCGGCGGGACAACCGTATCGCGCTCCCGCTCGTTACCGAGGAAGGAGGCAGGACATGCGACGAACCGATCCGGCCGCCGCCATGTGGGCGGAAGCCGTACAGATGCTCACCAAGGCCGAGCGCCTCCATCGGCAGTTGTTCCACCCCGGCCGGCGCGAAGGCGGCGCCTGCTGGGAGCCGCCGATCGATATGCTGGAGACCGACAGCGAAGTGCTGGTGCTGGCCGCGCTGCCCGGCGTCGCGGCGGATGCGGTGGAGGCGGCGATCCAGGACGGCGTGCTGATCATCTCCGGCACGCGCAGCCCGCCGCCGGAACTGGAGCGTGCGGTGATCCATCGGCTGGAGCTGCCGCAGGGATGTTTCGAGCGCCGGGTCGCCCTGCCCAGCGGCCACTACCACGACGTGCGCCGCGCGGTCGCTAACGGCTGCCTCGTCGTCAGCCTGCGCAAAGCGCGCTGAGGGAGACGCCCAGATGTCGGAGACGCCTCAGCCCCCCGCCACGCCCATCGACGTCCCCGACGCCGCCGGGCTTGCCCCGCTCCCCGCCGACGCGGTGATCATCGTGCCGGTGCGCAGCGCCGTGCTGTTCCCCGAGAACGTGCTTCCGATCGCACTGGAAGGCCGCGCCGCAGTCGCCGCCGCACAGCAGGCGGTGCGGACGCAGCGGCAATTTGCGATCGTGCTGCAGAAGGACGCGAACAACGACAACCCGGGCCCGGCGGAAATGCACCGCATGGGCGTGACCTCGAACCTGCTGCGCTATGTGACCGCGCCGGACGGCGGCCATCACATCATCTGCCAGGGCGTCCAGCGCTTCCACATCACCGAGTTCGTGCCCGGCTGGCCGTTCCTGGTTGCGCGAGGGCTCTACATCCCCGAACCCGCCGCCGAGGGAGAGGAGATGGAGGCGCGGTTCCTCAGCCTGAAGAGCCGCGCGCTGGAGGCGCTGGAGCTGCTGCCCGGCGCGCCGCCGGCGCTGCGCGAAGCCGTCGACGCGGTGACCTCGCCGGGGGCGCTCGCCGACCTCGCCGCGGCGCACATGGACCTGAAGCCGGAAGAGAAACAGGAGATCCTCGAGACCATCGAACTCGGCCAGCGGCTGGACAAGGTCTCGCGCCTGCTCTCGCACCGCATCGAGGTGCTTAGGCTCAGCCAGCAGATCAGCCAGCGGACCCGCGCGGCCTTCGACGAGCGCCAGCGCCAGGCGGTGCTGCGCGAGCAGCTGGCGGCGATCCAGAAGGAGCTCGGCGAGGACGAAGGCGGCGGCGCCGAGATCGCCGACATCTCCGCCGCCATCGAGGCCGCCGGCATGCCCACCGAGGTGGAGGCGCAGGCCCGGAAGGAGCTGCGCCGGCTGGAGCGCACGCCCGACGCCAGCGCCGAGTACGGCATGATCCGCACGTATCTGGAGTGGCTGACCGAGCTGCCATGGAAACTGCCGGAGCCTGCGACGATCGACATCGTCGAGGCCCGCAAGGTGCTCGACGCCGACCACTACGGCCTCGACAAGATCAAGCAGCGGATCATCGAGTACCTGGCGGTGCGCAAGCTTTCGCCCGACGGCAAGGCGCCGATCCTCTGCTTCGCCGGGCCGCCGGGCGTCGGCAAAACGTCGCTCGGCCAGTCGATCGCCCGCGCCATGCAGCGCAAGTTCGTCCGCGTCAGCCTGGGCGGCGTGCACGACGAGGCGGAAATCCGCGGCCACCGGCGCACCTACATCGGCGCGCTGCCCGGCGACATCATCCAGGCGATCCGCCGCGCCGGCTCGCGCGACTGCGTGATGATGCTGGACGAGATCGACAAGATGGGCTCGGGAATTCAGGGCGACCCGTCGGCCGCTATGCTGGAAGTGCTCGATCCGGAGCAGAACTCCACCTTCGAGGACAACTACCTCGCCGTCCCGTTCGACCTTAGCCGGGTGGTGTTCATCGCCACCGCCAACATGCTGGACGGCATTCCCGGCCCGCTGCGCGATCGGATGGAGATCATCCAGCTCGCTGGCTACACGGCGCGCGAGAAGCTGGAGATCGCCAAGCGCTACCTTGTGCGCCGGCAGGTGGAAGCTAACGGCCTGAAGCCCGAGCAGGTGACGATCGACGACGACGCCATCGCCCATGTGATCGCCGACTACACCCGCGAGGCCGGTGTGCGCTGGCTGGAGCGCGAGCTGGGCCGCCTGATGCGCAACGGCGCCGTGCGGATCGCCGGCGGGGAGACCGACGCCATCCACATTGGCGCCGAAGACGTGCTGAAGGTGCTTGGCGCGCCGCGGTTCGAGAACGAGGTCGGCATGCGCACCAGCGTGCCGGGCGTCGCCACGGGCTTGGCTTGGACGCCGGTCGGCGGCGACATCCTGTTCATCGAGGCGACGCGCACGCCGGGTGGCGGTCGGCTGATCCTGACCGGTCAGCTCGGCGACGTCATGCGCGAGAGCGCCCAGGCCGCGATGAGTCTGGTGAAAAGCCGCGCCGCTCAGTTGGGCATCGCGCCGGAGACGCTGGAGCGCAACGACGTCCATGTCCACGTGCCGGCCGGCGCGACGCCGAAGGACGGTCCCTCGGCCGGGGTGGCGATGTTCACCGCGCTCGTCTCGTTGCTCAGCGACCGCAACGTGCGCAGCGACACGGCGATGACGGGAGAGATCAGCCTGCGCGGCCTAGTGCTGCCGGTCGGCGGCATAAAGGAGAAAGTGCTGGCCGCGGAGGCCGCGGGGCTGAAGCGGGTGATGCTGCCGGCCCGCAACCGCCGCGACTTCGAGGACATCCCCGAGGAGACCCGCGCCAAGCTTGAGTTCATCTGGCTGGAGACGGTGGACCAGGCCATCGCCGCGGCGCTGGAGACGCCGGGCGAAGGCGGCGCCGCCACGCCTGCCAGCCACGACGGCGGTCAAGCGATGGCGGCTAAGAGTACGCGGTAGGCCCCTACCCCGCCGGCAGCATGGCCACGACGGAGTTGTTCTTGCCGATGAAGCGCACGCCCTTGAGGTTGGCTACAGGCGCGTTGCCCCACTCGGCCTTGACCTCGATCGGCGTGACCGCCTGGGCCGCCGGCGACTGCGGCTTATAGGCGACGACGTCGACGTCATAGATGCCGTCGGCCGGCCGCGCGGCGTTGATCCGCGGTACGAAGCTGAACTGGTAATAGCCCGCGGTCGGCGTCTGGCCGGTGGCCTTCAGGCTCAGGCTGCCGTCAGCCTTGCCCTTCGCGACGCTCGCGGTGTCGACTTGCAGGACCTGCTCCTGCCCGAAGTAGAGCTGCGCCGGCCTGGACGAAGACTTTTTCACCTCGGGCGCTGGCGCCGCCTCGGTCGCCTGACTCTTCGATTGTTCGCAGGCGGACAAACCCAGGCAGGCGAGGATACCCGCCATGATAACGGTCCTACGCACGAATCACCTCCCCATGACTGTAGGAGGCAAGGGTGCGCCTCACCGGTGAAGCCGGCAAGTTTTTGATGGATCGGCGTTATTTTCCCCACCGTCCGAATTCTGGGCAGGCGCTTATAGGCTAGGCTTCGCCGCGGCGGAGCAGATCGTCGAAGTAGGCGATCGTCCGCTTGAGGCCCTCTTCAAGCTGGATCGTGGGACCCCAGTCGAGCAACGCCTTGGCCTTGCCGATGTCGGGCTTGCGCTGCTGGGGGTCGTCCTGCGGCAGCGGCCGGTACTCGATCTGCGAAGCCGTGCCGGTGAGCTCCACGACCTTTTCGGCGAGCGCGCGGATGGTGAACTCGCCCGGATTGCCCAGATTGATCGGGCCGGTCACCGCATCGTCGGTGTTCATCAGCTTGAGGAAGCCCTCGACCAGATCGTCGACGTAGCAGAACGAGCGGGTCTGCTGGCCCTCGCCGTAGAGTGTGATCGGCTCGCCCTTCAGCGCCTGGACGATGAAGTTGGAGACCACGCGCCCGTCGTTGGGGTGCATGCGCGGCCCGTAGGTGTTGAAGATGCGGGCGACCTTGATGCGCAGCTTGTGCTGTCGGTTGTAGTCGAAAAACAGGGTCTCGGCGCAGCGCTTGCCCTCGTCGTAGCAGGAGCGGTAGCCGATCGGATTGACGTTGCCCCAGTATTCTTCCGGCTGCGGATGAACGGTGGGGTCGCCGTAGACCTCGCTGGTCGAGGCTTGGAAGATCTTCGCGCGGCGCCGTTTGGCCAGGCCCAGCATGTTGATCGCCCCGTGCACCGAGGTCTTGGTCGTCTGCACCGGGTCGTATTGGTAGTGGATCGGCGAGGCCGGACAGGCGAGGTTGTAGATCTCGTCGATCTCGACGAAGAGCGGAAAAGTCACGTCGTGGCGCAGCAGCTCGAAGTTCGGGTTGGGCAGCAGGTGCGACACGTTGCGGCGCGCGCCGGTGTAGAAGTTATCGACGCAGAGCACTTCATGCCCTTGCTCGATGAGCCGCTCGCAAAGATGAGAGCCGATGAACCCGGCGCCGCCGGTGACGAGAATCCGCTTCATTTTCATTCCTTTGAGCAGGCTCATCGGCTCAACGCCCGAGCTCGGCCTTAAGGTGGAGCCGCGTGCGAAATTTCCGCTGGCCGGGGCCTAGCGGGCGCTTGCGCGCCGGCCGCGGCGTTCCGGAGCCTTCGCGACAGGCTCGGCCCTCGTCCACAGCCGCTCGTCCGGCTGCAGGCGGCGCGCGCGATGACGGGCCGCCAGCTTCTCCCGGTAGGCCTCCTCATAGTCGAGCGAGAGGGCGAGCATCTCGTAGGCGTCGTGGTCGAACTCGGCCGCGGCGCGGAGATAGACGTCGAGATTGACGAGGTCTGGGGCCGGCAACTCGCCGGCCAGATAGTCGGCGCACATCTCTTCGTAGAGCGCCTCGAGCCGGTCGACGAGCTTGTTCATGTCGAACAGGTCGCAGGTCGGGCGGTGCAACTCGAGCTTGGCCTTCAGCGCCGCCACGCTCGCCGGCGCGCTGGCGAGTTCGACGGCGCGCGCGACGAAGCTCTGCGGGTTGTCGCAGACCAGTTCCGGCAGGCCGGCCGAGCGAACCAGGCTGCCGCAGACCCGCGAGGCGAAGCTGCGGCCGGACATGGTCAGCAGCGGTACGCCCATCCACAGCGCGTCCGACGCCGTGGTGTGGGCGCCGTAGGGGAAGCTGTCGAGGAACAGGTCGGCCAGCGGATAGCGCGCCAGGTGGTAGGGATTGGCGAGTTTGGGAGCGACGACGATGCGCGAGCGCTCCACCCCGCGGGCCTCGGCATAGGCGGCCAGCCGCTCGACGGTGGGCGCGCCGGGATCGAGCAGCCACAGCACGCTTCCCGGGACCGAGCGCAGGATCTGCAACCAGCGCTCGTAGGTGTGCCGCGTCAGCTTCTGCACGCCGTTGAAGCTGCAGAACACAAAGGCGTCTTCTGGCAAACCCGCCTCGGCGCGGGTCGGCCGGTTCGGCGCGACCAGGCGCTTGCGGTCGTTCGGCTGGTAGCACGACAGCCGCAGCACCTTCTCGGTGTAGTAAGCCTCGTACTCAGGTGGAATGATCCAGTCGTCGGCGATGACGTAGTGGTGGAACGGCGTCCCCATGGTGCCGGGATACCCCAGCCAATTGACCAGGATCGGCGCCGGCCGGCGCGCGAAGAGGCCGGCGCGCCCGTCGCGGGTGTGGCCGTTCACGTCGACCAGGATGTCGATCCCGTCGGCGGCGACGCGGGCGGCCGCAATGTCGTCGTTCATCTCGCGGATGTCGACCCAGTGCTCGACCGCGCCCTTGATGCGCGCGTTGAGCGCGCCCTCGTCCGGTTTGCCGCAGTAGTAGGCGAACACCTCGACCTTCTCGCGGTCGTGCAGTTCAAAGAGCTCGGCCATGAGATAGCCGATGGCGTGGTCGCGCAGGTCGGACGAGACGTAACCGAGTCGCAGCCGGCGGCTGGAGAGGTCGATTTCCGCGTCACGGCGGTCGTTCGGATTGACCTCCGGATCCGGCGTCGACTGCTCTACGAAGCGCACGGAGGTGCCCAGGTGCAGGACCGGGTCGTCCGCATAGGCCGAGGCCGAAAGCGGGCTGATCCCCATCATCAGCGTCTTGCGGTCCACCCGCTCGGAGCCGGCCATGACGGGCCATTCGCACTGGCCCATGCGCATGGCGACGTACTGTTCGATCACGTCACGCTGCGCCGGGACCAATTCGAGAGACTCGCGCAGCGCCACCTCGGCCATGGCCGGGTTGTGATGGTCTGAGAAGACGCGGCCAATCTGCTTGAGCGCCGTGACCTTCATCTCGATCGACGCGCCGGTCACCGGGGCGACGCGACCGAGCAGCGCCTTCCAGGTCTCGATGCCCTGGTCGGGCGCGCCGCTGCGCTCCTGGACCCCGCCGAGATTGATGTAGGCCGGCAGGAAGTCGGGATTGGCGGCGATCGCGTCGTGCAGCAGTTCAGAGGCGGTCTTGAGGTCGCCCGCGTCGCTCTCCAGCACCGCGCAGTTGAACTGCGCCACGTGCCGGTGCGGCTCAGTCGGATTGAGCCGGATCCACAGCTTGTAGAGCTGGCGCGCGAGGTCGGTTCGCCCCGCGGCGTTCAGCGTCGTGGCTGCGTCGATCAACTCCGCCAGAGAGAATGGACCGGCCGTGAGCCTCTGGAGCGCCGCGAAGAAGACGGTGTCGGACATGAGGCCTCGGCCACAGCGATGATTCGGATCGGAAAATCATCGCACGGCGTTCGCGCCGCGGCCAATCGAGGCCGCCGGCCGGAAACCCGGCCGGCGTCTCAGTGGTGCTAGCCCGCCAGGACGTAGGCGGCGGCTTGTTCGTCGGACATCGACTGCACCTGCGCCGTGGTGAAGCCCGCCAGCTGCGTGGTGGTCATGGCGCTGATGTTGGTGGTCGACAGCTCGTCGATCTGGAAGGTGGTCAGGCCGCCGATCTGGGTGGCGCTGAGCGAGCCCATCTCGGTAGTGGTCAGCGCGCCGATCACCGTGGTGCTCAGCTTGCCGATCTGCACCGAGCTGAGCGCGCCCACCTGGGTCGAGGTCAGGCCCTCGAATGTCGTCGCGCTGAGCGAGCCCAGCTGTGTGGCGTTGAGCCCCTTGATCTGGGTGTCGAACAGGCCGGCGATCTGGGTCGAGGTCAGTCCGGAGAAGTTGGTGGCGCTGAGCGAGCCGATCTGAGCGCTGGACAGCGATCCAAGCATGGTCGAGCTGAACTCGCCCATGTCGGTGCTGCTGAGCGCGCCGATCTGCGTCGCCGAGACCCCGCGCAGCTGGGTGCTCGTCAGCGAGTCCATCTGGGTCGAGGTCAGGGCCGAGAAGTTGGCGGTCCCGAGGCCAGAGACCTGGGCCGTCGAAAGCGCCTGGATCTGGGTCGTGGTCAGCGCCGACACCGTGTCGGTGGCGAGGCCGGCGAGCTGGGCTCCGGTAAGGCCCTTCACCTGCGTGGTGGAGAGGTCGCTCATCTGGGTCGAGCTCAGCGACGTCAGCGCTGTGGTCGTCAGCGAGCCGATCTGGGCCCCGGTCAGGAGGCCGATCTGCGTCGAGGTGAACTCGCCGATGTCGGTCGCCGACAGCCCCTTGAGCTGCGTCGCCGAGAGGCCGCCGAGCTGGGTCTGGGAGAGGCCCTGCATCGCCGTCGTGTCGAGCGAGGACAGGTTGGTCGCCGAGAGCGCGCCGATCTGGCCGCTCGAGAAGGCGCCGATCTGGGTCGCGGTCAGCTCGCCGAAGTCGGCGGTCGACAGGCCCTTGATCTGAGTCGCGGTGAGGCCGGCCGTCTGGTCGGTGCCCAGCGCCTGGATCTGCGCCTGGGTCAGCGCCGAGAGGTTGGCCGCCGAGAGCTGGCCGACCTGGGCCGAGGAGAGACCGCCCAGTTGGGTGGTGCTGAGCGCCGCGGCGCTGGTGGTGGAGAGCGCGTTCAACTGGGTGGCGTTCAGCGCGCCCAGCTGCGTCGAGGTGATGGCGTCGAGGTTGGCCCCCGAGATGCCCGTCAGCTGGGTCGCCGACAGGCCCTTCACTTGGGTCGTCGACAGCCCGCCAAAGTCGGTCGTCGAGAGGCCGTTCAGCGCCGTCGAGGTCAGCGCGCCGAGCTGGGCGCCGCTGAGCTGGCTAAGCTGGGTCGAGCTGAACTCGGCCATGTCGCTGGCCGCCAGGCCCTTCAGCTGCGTCGCCGTGAAGCCCTGCACCTGGGTCTGGTTGAGGCCTGAGAGCTGCGTCGAGCTCAGCGCGGCGAAGGCCGTCGCGCTCAGGCCCTTCAGCTGCGCCGCCGAGAGGCCGGCGACCTGCGTCGAGGTGAACTCGCCGATGTCGGTCGAGGAGAGGCCCGAGAGCTGGGTCGCCGTCAGGCTGCCGAGCTGGGTGGTGGAGAGCCCCTGCACCGCCGTCTGGTCGAGCGAGGAGAGGTTGGCCGCCGAGAGCGCGCCTAGCTGCGCCGCCGAGAAGGCGCCGACCTGCGTGCCGGTCAGCTCGGAGAAGTCGCCGGTCGACAGCCCCTTCAGCTGCGCCACGCTCAGGCCCGCGGTCTGGTCGGTGCCCAGCGCCTGGATCTGGGTCTGCGTCAGCGCCGAGAGGTTGGCGGTCGAAAGCTGGCCAAGCTGCGTCGAGGAGAGGCCCGAGAGCTGGGTGGTGGAGAGCGCGGCGGCGCTGGTGGTTGAGAGCGCGTTCAGCTGCGCCGAGGTCAGCACGCCCGCCTGGGTCGAGGTCAGCGCGCCGAGGTTGGCGCCCGAGAGGCCCGTCAGCTGGGTCGCCGAGAGGCCCTTCACCTGGGTGGTGCTGAGCGAGCCGAAGTCGGTCGAAGCGAGGCCGTTCAGCGCCGTGGCGCTCAGCGCGCCGAGCTGGGCGCCGGAAAGCTGGCCGACCTGGGTCGAGGAAAGCTCGCCGACGTCGGTCGCCGAGAGGCCCTTCAGCTGGGTGGCGGTGACGCCGGCCAGCTGCGTCGAGGAGAGGCCCTGCATCGCCGTGGTGTCGAGCGAGGACAGGTTGGTCGCCGAGAGCGCGCCCAGCTGGGCGCCCGAGAAGGCGCCGATCTGGGTGCCGGTCAGCTCACCGAAGTCGGTGCTCGACAGCCCTTTGATCTGGGTT
>Ga0070670_100000117_pt1 | contig 74455 bp, 75 predicted proteins | sample KBSS63metaG_FD_64665 | JGI IMG/M metagenome (GOLD analysis project Ga0070670, IMG submission 64665) | Switchgrass rhizosphere microbial communities from Kellogg Biological Station, Michigan, USA - KBS S6-3 metaG | ecosystem: Host-associated > Plants > Roots > Rhizosphere > Soil ... | reverse complement strand
CTTCATCGTCATGAAGCGCGAGAAGAACCGGATTACCAAGCTGCGCATCCGGCCGGCTGAGGCGGCGACGAACGACCCGGTTTGATATCGTCTCGGTGAGCTATCGAGACTTCTGACCAGTTCATGCCGTTGAGCTTATGCGCCAGATCGCCCCCCTCTGTCACTTCGTGACATCTCCCCCACGAGGGGGGAGATTGGCTGGAGCGCCTGCGCTCGTCACACCGACATAGAAAGCCAAGCATCTCTGCGTGAGGCGGCCGGGAGGCTGCGGTAATCTCCCCCCTTGTGGGGGAGATGTCGGCGTAGCCGACAGAGGGGGGCGATCTCGCGCCGAATCCGATGAGACCGCAAGAATGCATGCCGCTCTTTACCAGCCGACCGTCTCCCCCGGCGCCGATGGTTCGATAGCCAGCGCGTGCAGGCCGGCGTCGAGTTCCGGCTTCAGCAGGGCGGTGATGGCGCGGTGGCGGGCGAGGCGGGGCATGCCGGCGAATTTCTGCGAGACGATCCTCACCCGCATATGGGTCTCGCCGGCACCCGTGATGTCGGGGTGATGGCCGGCGTGGAGATGGCTTTCGTTGATGACGGCAAGCCGCTCCGGCGCGAAATTCTGCGTCAGTATTTCTTCGATGCGAGATTGAACGGTCATGGGCATGCGGCCTGCTTCGGTGCTGGAGAAAACGGACCACAAAGCCAGCAAGAATTCCGTTTGTCAATTCTTGTTGTCAGCGCCGCCAAAGCCCATAATTAGGGCCATGGGACTTGATTCAAAATTCTTCGATGGCATCCGGACGCGTCGGAGAAAAATACCGGAAGAGCAGCCTGCCGACCCCGTTTGCCAATGGGACGGCTGCGACAAGAAGGGTGTGCATCGCGCGCCCGTCGGCCGCAATGCCGAAGGCAAATTCTTCCTGTTCTGCTTCGAGCATGTCCGCGAATACAACAAGGGCTACAACTACTTCTCCGGCCTGTCGGACAACGAGATCGCCCGCTATCAGAAAGAAGCCATCACCGGTCATCGCCCCACCTGGAGCGTCGGCGTCAACAAGGCAGCGCGCAACAGCCCCTTGCACTCGGACGTGCGCTCCGGCGCCCATCCGCGCATGCGCGATCCGTTCGGCTTCGTGGCCGAGGGGCTGGGTCGCGGGCCGCGGTTCGAAGCGCCGGCGCGCAAGCTGAAGACGCTGGAGGCGAAAGCCTTCGACACGATGGAATTGACCTTCGGGGCCACGGCGACGGAGATCAAGAGCCGCTACAAGCAGCTCGTCAAGAAGCACCATCCCGATGCGAACGGCGGCGACCGGGGTTCCGAAGACCGCTTCCGGGCGGTCGTCCAGGCCTATCAATTGTTGAAGCAGAACGGTTTTTGTTGATCCGTCTCCTTGAGTTCGAATTGGGATGAGGTATGGTCCGGAACGACCGGAATTGCCGGGCGAGCAAGGCGCCTCATAGCGCATTCGTCGCTGCCATCTCCGGTCGACACTCCGGACACGGCGTTTCTTGTCCGGGACTTTGTTTGGCATGCTCTCCGGCGCACCCCGGTCGCACAGAGATTTCGCTTTAGTCCCGGAGAAGAATCGCCGTCGTCTTGACCATTCGAGATGAGCGGCCATCTTCCGTGGCGAAGCAGTCGTGACAAAGAACATGCAATGCGGCCGGGTGCGACCACCCGCCTTGGAGACATGATGAGTAAGATTGACGTTGATATCTCGCAGTTGCCAGACACCACTGTTTCGCTGCGCGAAGCCTTTGGCATTGATTCCGACATGCGCGTGCCGGCCTACAGCAAGGGCGACGCCTATGTGCCGGACTTCGATTCCGACTATCTCTTCGACCGCGACACGACGCTCGCCATCGTTGCCGGCTTCGCCCACAACCGCCGCGTGATGATTTCGGGCTACCATGGCACCGGCAAGTCGTCGCACATCGAGCAGGTGGCCGCGCGCCTTAACTGGCCCTGCGTCCGTATCAACCTCGATAGCCATGTCAGCCGTATCGATCTCGTCGGCAAGGACGCCATCGTCGTCAAGGACGGCATGCAGATCACCGAGTTCAAGGACGGCATCCTGCCCTGGGCCTACCAGCACAATGTCGCGCTGGTCTTCGACGAATACGACGCCGGCCGCCCGGACGTGATGTTCGTCATCCAGCGCGTGCTGGAATCGTCGGGCCGCCTGACGCTGCTCGACCAGAGCCGGGTCATCCGCCCGCATCCGGCCTTCCGCCTGTTTGCGACGGCCAACACCATCGGCCTTGGCGACACCACGGGCCTCTATCACGGCACGCAGCAGATCAACCAGGCGCAGATGGACCGCTGGTCGATCGTGACAACGCTGAACTACCTGCCGCACGAGCAGGAAGTGAACATCGTTGCCGCCAAGGTCAAATCCTTCCGCACGACGGCCGGTCGCGAAACGATCTCGAAGATGGTCCGCGTCGCCGATCTGACCCGCGCCGCCTTCATGAACGGCGACCTGTCGACCGTCATGAGCCCGCGTACCGTCATCACCTGGGCTGAAAATGCCGAGATCTTCGGCGATATCGCCTTCGCCTTCCGCGTCACCTTCCTCAACAAGTGCGACGAGTTGGAGCGGCCGCTGGTGGCCGAGCACTATCAGCGCGCCTTCGGCGTCGAGCTGAAGGAAAGTGCCGCCAACATCGTCCTCGAGGCCTGAGAAAGACCGAAAACAGCATGGCAGGTCGTGGAGACAATCTGAAGGGCAAGCCCAACACGCAGGTCGACATGGAGCCGTTGCGCCGTGCGATCACCGGCTGCGTGCGCTCGATCGCCGGCGACGGCGAGGTCGAGGTGACGTTCGCCAACGAGCGTCCGGGCATGACCGGCGAACGCATCCGGCTGCCGGAACTGTCGAAGCGGCCGACCCTGCATGAGCTCGCGGTCACCCGCGGTCTCGGTGATTCCATGGCGCTACGGCTTGCCTGCCACGATGCCCGCGTGCATGCGACGATGGCACCGCAGGGCACGGACGCACGCGTCATCTTCGACGCCGTCGAGCAGGCGCGCGTCGAATCGATCGGCACGCTGCGCATGGATGGCGTTGCCGCCAACATCTACTCGATGAACACCGAAAAATACGCCAAGGCGAATTTCGCCGGCGTCGAGCGCCAGGAAGACGCGCCGCTCGGCGAAGCCATGGCGATGATCATCCGCGAGAAGCTGACCGGCCAGAAGCCGCCGGAGAGCGCTGGCCAAGTGCTCGAGCTCTGGCGCTCGTTCATCGAGGAAAAGACGGCCGGCGCGTTGGACAAGCTGCCCGAGGCGATCAACGACCAGCAGGCCTTCGCCCGCGCCATGCGCCATGTGCTCTCGGCGATGGAGATGGCCGAGGACTACGGCGACGACGAGGCCGAGCAGAACGAGGAGGACACGACCTCCGAGGAAGACCAGCCGCGCAGCGACGACCAGGACCAGGACGAAGTCGACGAGGACGCCGGCTCGGATGCCGCCCCCGCTGAGGACAGCGAGCAGGCCGACGAGCAGATGGACGACGGCGAGATGGACGGCGCGGAAATCTCCGACGACGACATGACCGACGAGGGCGAGGACGATTCCGAGACGCCCGGCGAGACGCGCCGCCCGAACACGCCGTTCTCCGATTTCAACGAGAAGGTCGACTATCACGTCTTCATTGAGGATTTCGACGAGACCATCAGCGCATCCGAACTTTGCGATGCTGCGGAACTGGAGCGCCTGCGCGCCTTCCTCGACAAGCAGCTTGCCCATCTGCAAGGCGCCGTCGGCCGCCTTGCCAACCGGATGCAGCGCCGCCTGATGGCGCAGCAGAACCGGTCCTGGGACTTCGATCTGGAGGAGGGCTATCTCGATCCGGCCCGCCTGACGCGGATGATCATCGATCCGATGCAGCCGCTGTCCTTCAAGATGGAGCGCGATACGCAGTTCCGCGATACGGTCGTGACGCTGCTGATCGACAATTCCGGCTCGATGCGCGGCCGGCCGATCACGGTGGCCGCCACCTGTGCCGATATCCTGGCGCGCACGCTGGAGCGCTGCGGCGTCAAGGTCGAGATCCTCGGCTTCACCACCAAGGCGTGGAAGGGCGGACAGTCGCGCGAGACCTGGCTTGCCGGCGGCAAGCCGCAGACACCGGGCCGTCTCAACGACCTGCGCCACATCATCTACAAGTCGGCCGATGAGCCGCTGCGCCGGGCCCGCAACAATCTCGGCCTGATGATGCGCGAAGGCCTGCTCAAGGAAAACATCGACGGCGAGGCGCTGATCTGGGCGCACAACCGGCTGCTGGCGCGGCGCGAGCAGCGCAAGATCCTGATGATGATCTCCGACGGCGCGCCGGTCGACGATTCGACGCTGTCGGTCAATCCGGGCAATTATCTGGAACGCCACCTGCGCGCCGTCATCGAGCAGATCGAGACCCGTTCGCCGGTCGAGTTGCTCGCCATCGGCATCGGCCACGACGTGACGCGCTATTATCGCCGCGCCGTGACCATCGTCGATGCCGACGAACTGGCCGGCGCCATGACGGAGCAGCTGGCCTCGCTGTTCGAAGACCAATCGCAGCAGCGCGGCGCCCGTCGACGCAAAGCCGGCTAACGATCGCGAATAAGGGCGGTTCCCGGCCGCTGTTTGAATTTCAGAGGGCTGAATGAAGCGACTTTTCCGGGTCTGCCTGCTGGCCGCCGTGCTGGCCGGCTGTGTTTCGGTCGGCGACCCCTCCGCCGGCGGGCCGGCGGTAATCCGGGCCAGCAAGATTTCCGCCTTCCGTTTCGGCTCGACGGTGACGAAGTTCGGCGACCTCGAGTTTCTGGGCGGGCTGCAGATGACCTCCAGCAACGATCTGTTCGGGGCTGCCTCCGCCATCCGCCTGCAGCCCGACCGTCGCCATTTCATCTCGGTGCTGGATACCGGGCACTGGTGGACCGGCGTCATCGACCGCAGCCCGGATGGCACCCTGCAGGGCATATCGGAGGCGCGGATCACGCCTATAATCGATCGTTTCGGCAAGACCCATGAGGGCAAGGGCGTGATGGATGCCGAGGGCCTGGCCCTGCGCGGCAATACCGTGCTCGTCAGCTTCGAGCAGAACCACCGCGTCGACGTCTATCCCGATCCCGGCTTCGAGACATCGCCACCCTCCGGCTTCCTTCCGATCCTCATGAACCGCAATGCCCTTCGCGGTAACCAGAGCCTCGAGGCGCTGATGGTCGGGCCTCCGGGCAGTCCGCTCGATGGCAATGCCGTGCTGGTGGCGGAGCGGAGCCTGGACAGGGACGGCAACATGCTGGCGGCCGTCCTCGACGGCCCGCTGAAGGGGCGCTTCACCGTGCGCCACTACGATGGTTACGACGTCAGCGACGGCACCTTTCTGCCCGATGGCGACCTGGTGCTGCTCGAGCGCCGCTTCGATTTCGCCCATGGAATCGGCATGCGCCTGCGCCGCATTGCCGCCCGCGACATCAAGCCGGGCGCCGTGGTCGATGGCCGGGTGATCTTCGAGGCCAATGCCGATTTTCAGATCGACAATATGGAAGGCATCGATGCCTTTCGCTCCGACGACGGCAGCATCCACCTGATCATGGTCTCGGACGACAACCACTCGATCCTGCAGCGCAACCTGATGCTGGAGTTCCGGCTGCTGCGGTAAGGGGCGGCATGCGCCCCTCCCGTTGATCGCGCGTTGGCTCCGGTCTTCGCCTAGGCGCGTATCGTCTGTGCCGGCTTCAGCACGTTCATCAGCGCGCCGTAGGGCAGCAGCATGACGAGGCCGACGATCAGCTTGACCGTGAAATCGCCGATGGCCCAGGAGATCCAGCGCGGTGCTTCGACAGCGAAGATGCCGAGGATCGGGGCCTGCTCCAGCGCGAAGGGCGTGTTGTCGCCGAGAAAGACGAAGAAGGCGGCAAAGGACAGCGAGAAGAAGATCACCGTATCGAGCAGCGAGCCGACCAGCGAACCGACGAGCGGCGCGCGCCACCAGGCCTGGCGGCGCAGGCGGTTGAACAGGGCGATGTCGAGCAGCTGTCCGAGCAGGTAGGCTGCCCCCGAGGCCACGGCGATGCGCGGCACCGACGAGAAGAACGACATGGCGATGCCGACGACGAAGCCGGCCAGCATGACGCGGCGGGCGATGGTCGGACCGAACTGGCGGTTGGTGAGGTCGGTGACGAGGAAGGCGACCGGATAGGTGAAGGCACCCCAGGTCAGGATGTCGCCAAGCTTGATGCCGGCGATCTCGCCGTTTAGCGGGAACTGGACGAGGAAATTGGAGGCGACGACGACCAGCGTCATCAGGGCAACATAGATCAATAGAAAGCGCGGGTTAGGCATTTTTTTATCCTGGGTGATGCCACCAGTTGGAGGGACGGGCCGGTCAAAGCAAAGGCTTGAGCGGGAGATACCCGTCAAGCCTTTGAAAGAACGTATAGTATAGGATCGAAAAAGTCTTAGGCAGCCGGTGCTGCTGCAACTTCAGCGGTCTTCTTGACGATCTGGCGGCGCAGCAGGCGGGCGCGCTGGCTGAGCGTGGTTTCGTCTGATTTCAGCAGGAAGGCATCGAGGCCGCCACGGTGTTCGACGGTGCGCAGCGCTGCAGCCGAAACGCGCAGGCGATAACGCTGGCCGAGCGAATCAGAGATGAGCGTTACCTGGCACAGGTTCGGCAGGAACCGGCGCTTCGTCTTGTTGTTTGCGTGGCTGACATTGTTACCCGTCAGGACGGCCTTGCCGGTCAATTCGCACATGCGGGACATGGTACACCTATTTTATTTTTGTCTGCCATCGGATAGCTTGCCGGCAATAACCGGACAGGCAATCCAACAGGCCATGATTGGAAAGTTGCGGTTCTATAGTCAGCGCAGGCGTGGCAGTCAAGCCAAACCTTGGCATTTCCCGCAATTCCGCCAAAAAGCTGGTGCTTGTTGCCATCGCAGACATCAACAGAGTGTCTATATAGGGTACACCCGCTCATATGAAGGCAATCACGATGTCGCATCTTGGAAAATGGCTTTTCGCCACCGCTCTCGCCGGATTGCTGCCGGCCGTGTCCCATGCCGAGGAGATGCGGCATGAGACGGAATACCGGGTGGCGCTGGCCGGCCTGCCTATCGCGCATGCCGATTTCAAGACAGAAGTGATCGACAAGCACTTCACCATAAAGGGGAAGGTCAATTCCTCGGGCCTTGCAGACCTGGTCACGACGATCTCGGCGGAAGCCGATGTCGCCGGCGTGGTCGGACCGCAGAAGCTCGAGGCGTCGCGCTACACCCTCTATTACAAGAGCGGCAAAAAGAACCACACCTATGACGTCGTCTACAACAACGGCAACGTCACCTCGACGACGACGACGCCTACGCCGCGTCGTCCGCAGAACTGGATCCCGGTTGCCGACGGCGACCTGAAGTCGGTGCTCGATCCGATCTCCGGCCTGATCTTTTCGGCTAACACCAATGTCTGCGCCCAGACCCTGCCGATCTACGATGGCGAGACGCGGATGACCCTGAAGCTGTCGCCGAAGGGGTCGAAGCCGTTCTCGACCGAGGGTTTCAAGGGCGATGCCATCGTCTGCTCCGTCCGCTTCAAGGCGCTCGGCGGCTACAAGAAAAGCCGCACCGATTTCGACTATCTGGCGAAAAGCAACGACATGGAGATCTGGTTTGCCAAGGCCGACGCCATGAAGGTATATGCTCCGGTCTATGTCCGTATTCCGACCAAGTACGGGACGGTGACGATCACGGCGGTCAAATACGGCGCATAAGAACATCCCTACCGGCGACGGGCGGATCGACACGCGCCGAGGGGGATGATGAATGAGTTTTCGGGCGACGCTGATCGGCTTTTCGGCCATTCTGATGTGGTCGTTTCTGGCGCTGTTCACGGCGGCCTCGGGGACGATGCCGCCGTTCCAGCTCTCCGCCATCTGCTTTGCCATTGGCAGCATCCCCGGCATCGTCGTGCTCACCCTCAAGCCGGAGCGGTTGAAGCTGCTGCGCCAGCCGGTCAAGGTCTGGATAACCGGTATTGCCGGGCTGTTCGGTTATCACTTCCTGTATTTCACGGCACTGCGCAACGCGCCGGCGGTCGAGGCAGGGCTGATCGCCTATCTCTGGCCGCTGTTGATCGTCGTCGGTTCGGCGCTGCTGCCGGGCGAGCGGCTGCGCTGGTATCACGTGGCGGGGGCCGTGGCCGGCCTTGCCGGCACGGTGCTGATCGTCGGCCGTAACGGTTTCCACTTCGACGCCGCCTATGGGCTTGGCTATGGCGCGGCTTTTCTCTGCGCGTTTACCTGGTCGGGCTATTCGCTTTTGACCCGCAGGTTCGACGCCGTGTCGACGGATGTCGTCACAGGCTTCTGCCTGGCGACATCGCTGCTGTCGTTTCTCTGCCATCTCGGCCTTGAAGCCACCGTCTGGCCGGAGACCGCATTCCAGTGGGCAGCTGTTGTAGGCCTCGGGCTGTTCCCGGTCGGTGCCGCGTTTTACGCCTGGGACTATGGCGTCAAGAACGGCGATATCCAGATCCTCGGCGCCGCCAGCTATGCGGCACCGCTGCTATCGACGCTGATCCTGACGCTGTTCGGCTTTGCCGCACCGAGCTGGGGCATTGCCGGCGCCTGCCTGCTGGTCACGGGCGGCGCGGTGCTGGCCGCCCACAGGATGATTTTGCGACGCCCGGCCCTCGCGGAAACGGCTGTTGCCGATTAGCCTTCAGGCCTTGGCCGGCTTCCAGTCCGGTGGCGCCATCTCGAACTTCGAAAACTCGAAGCCGGGTGCGACGGTGCAGCCGACCAGGGTGTAATCGCCGGTTGTCTCAGCCGACTGCCACCAATTGGCCCGTACGATCGCCTGCGGCCGCTCGCCGTTGACGAGGTCGGTCCCGAGCATCGTCGTGTGGCTTTCAGTGCCATCTTCCGAGAGATGCAACGCCAGCGGTGCGCCGGAATGGTAGTGCCAGACCTCGGCAGCGTCGATGACGCGGTGCCAGTGGGAGCGTTGGCCGGCCTCGAGCATGTAATAGATCGCCGTCGAGTGGCCACGTGCCTCGCTCGGGCTATCGCGGAAGGTCTGGACATACCAGCCGCCTTCCGGGTGCGGCTGCATGTTCAGTTCGCGAATGATGTCTTCGGGGCGCATCAGAAATTGTCTTTCCGCTTGCGGATCTCGGCGAAGACTTCCTCGTTGCTGCGGCTCTCCATCAGCAGATTTCGGCGGATGGCCGGGTCGGCGGGGCGCAGGAAGGGGTTGGTTTCCTTTTCCATCGCCAGCGTCGTCGGAATGGTGAACTTGCCTTCGGCGCGCATGGCCTCGATGTCGGCGGCGCGGGCCTTCAGGCGCTCGTTGTCGGGGTCTATCGTCAGCGCGAAACGGGCATTGGCCAGCGTATATTCGTGGCCGAAGTAGATCGCCGTCTCGTCCGGCAGCACGGCGAGCTTCTGCAGCGAGGCCCACATGTCGGATGCCGGCCGCTCGAACAGCCGTCCACAGCCGAGCGCGAACAGCGTGTCGGCGGCAAACAGCAGCTTGTCGTCCTCGAAATGGTAGCAGATATGGCCGGCCGTATGACCGGGGGTTTCGATGACATTGACGGTGTGGCCGCCGAACTTGAAGCTGTCGCCGTCGCCATAGGCATGGTCGAGCCCGGGAATGGCAATCGCCTCATTGATCGGGCCGAAGATCTGGCAGTCGTATTGCTCCTTCAGCGCCAGATTGCCCTCGACATGGTCCATGTGGTGGTGGGTGGTGAAGATGTGGCTGATCGTCCAGCCGCGACGGGCTGCGGCTGCGGCAACGGCGGCGGCCTCGGGCGCATCGATCGAGGCCGTCAGGCCGGTCTCGGGATCGTGGACGAGAACGCCGTAATTATCAGTTCGGCAGGAAAATACGTCGAGTTCCAAAGGTTGCATGGCTTAAATGTCCTATCCTTGGTCAGTGCACACGAATGTAGAGGTTGCGGCCTTGAAGTCCAACCGTTGGCTGATAACATTCCCACCATGCATGCCGATATCGTCGACCTTCGCCAATTCTATCATTCCGAACTCGGACGCCTGGCGGAGCAATCCGTTGCCATGGCGCTGTCGTCGCTTTGGGCGCGTCTCCCCGAGGAGCGGCTGGTCGGTCTTGGCTATTCGGTCCCCTATCTCGACCGCTTTCGTGCCGATACCGAGCGCACCTTCGCCTTCATGCCGGCCGGGCAGGGGGCAGTGAACTGGCCGATGGGCTCCGCCTCGTCGACGGCACTGATCTTCGACGAGGAACTGCCGCTGCCGGATTCCTCGATCGACCGCGTACTGATGGTGCACTCGCTGGAATATGCCGAGAGCCCGCGTGAGACGCTGAAGGAGCTTTGGCGCGTGCTGGCACCGGGCGGGCGGCTGGTGATCGTGGTACCGAATCGGCGCGGCGTCTGGGCGCGGATGGAGCACACCCCCTTCGGATCGGGCCGCCCCTATTCCCGCAGCCAGTTGACGGCGCTGCTGCGCGAGACCAATTTCACGCCCGGCGCGACGGCGGAAGCGCTGTTCTTCCCGCCCTCCAAGCTGCGCGCCATCCTCCGGCTGCGTCGCGCTTTCGAGCGTATCGGGCGGACGCTCTGGCCGGCCTTTTCCGGCGTCATCATCGTCGAGGCGCAGAAGCGGCTTTATCAGGGTCTGCCGGTGGCCGTGCGTGCCTCCCGCCGCGTCTTCGTGCCGGTGCTGGCGCCGCGCGGCGTGCCGACCACACGCGAGGAAAGCCTGCCGAAGCGCTGAGCGCGCCGCCGGCTTCTCCCTCGACAAAATCGTCATTCCGGATTAATGCCACGGGATGTTTGAAGCCGGATATGCCGGCCCTTGTCCAAGGTCGTCCCATGAGCAGCGAAATCAGCAAGCCCGTTCCCCGTCCCGGCATTCTCGACATTGCTGCCTATGTGCCCGGCAAGGAGGGCGCGCCTGGCGTCGCTCGTGTGTACAAGCTGTCGTCGAACGAGACGCCGCTGGGCGCCAGCCCCAAGGCCATCGCCGCCTTCAAGGCCGCGGCCGACGAGCTGGAACGCTATCCCGACGGCCAGGCGACCGAGCTGCGCAAGGCGATTGCCGAGGTGAACGGGCTGAATGCCGCCAACATCCTCTGCGGCAACGGTTCCGATGAACTGCTCGGCCTGCTCTGCCACGTCTACCTGGCACCGGGCGACGAGGCCGTCATCACCGAGCACGGCTTTCTGGTCTACAGGATCCAGATCATGGGCGCCGGCGCCACGCCGGTGACCGTCAAGGAAAAGGATTGCACCGTCGATGTCGACGCGATCCTGGCAGCGGTCACCGACAAGACCAAGATGGTGTTCATCGCCAATCCCGGCAATCCGACCGGCACCTATGTCCCTGTCAGCGAAATCCGCCGCCTGCATGCGGCGCTGCCGAAGAACGTCATCCTGGTGCTCGACGCGGCCTATGCGGAATATGTCCGCCGCAACGACTACGAGGCCGGCCTCGAGCTCGTCTCCTCCAACGCCAATGTCGTCATGACCCGGACCTTCTCCAAGGCTTACGGCCTTGCGGCGCTGCGCGTCGGCTGGATGTTCGGACCGGCCGAGATCGTCGACGCCCTCAACCGCATCCGCGGGCCGTTCAACATGAATTCGGCTGCCATCGCCGCCGGTGCCGCTGCCATGCGTGACCAGGCCTTCGTCGAGACGGCCGTTGCCTATAACCTGATGTGGCTGGACAAGCTGACCAGCGCGCTCGAAGCCATCGGCCTCAAGGTCACGCCGTCGGTGGCGAATTTCGTCCTCATCCACTTCCCGGATGTCGATGGCAAGCGCGCCGTCGATGCCGACGATCTCCTGACCAGCCGCGGCTATATCCTGCGCGCCGTGCGCGGCTATGGCTTCACGAATTCGCTGCGCATGAGCATCGGACCGGAAGAGGCCAATCGCGGCGTCATCGAGACGCTCGGCGAACTGATGGGTCGCGCGGCATGAGCGATGTCCAGTTCGACCGGATCGCGCTCGTCGGCATTGGGCTGATCGGCTCGTCGCTGGCCCACGATATCCGTCGACTGGGGCTTGCCCGCGAGGTGGTCATCGCCACCCGCGGTGCCGAGACGCTGAAGCGGGCCGAGGAACTGGGGCTGGGAGACCGCTACACGCTATCGGCGGGCGAGGCGGCCGAGGATGCCGATCTGGTCATCGTCTCCGTCCCTGTCGGCGCCTCGGAGAGCGTCGCCATCGAGATCGCGCCGCATCTGAAGAAGGGTGCCATCGTCACCGACGTCGGATCGACGAAGGCCTCGGTCATCGCCCAGATGCAGCCGCACATTCCGGAAGGCGTGCACTTCATTCCCGGGCATCCCCTGGCCGGCACGGAAAAGTCGGGCCCGGATGCGGGCTTTGCCGGCCTGTTCACAGGCCGCTGGTGCATTTTCACGCCGCTGCCCGGCACCGACGAAACCGCCCTGAAGACGCTGCGGCATTTCTGGGAAACGCTCGGATCGCGGGTCGACGAGATGGACCCCGAGCATCACGACAAGGTGCTGGCGATCGTCAGCCACCTGCCGCACCTGATCGCCTACAACATCGTCGGCACCGCCGCCGACCTGGAAACGGTGACGCAGTCGGAAGTCATCAAATACTCCGCCTCCGGCTTCCGCGACTTCACCCGCCTTGCCGCCTCCGATCCGACCATGTGGCGGGATGTCTGCCTGCACAACAAGGATGCCATCCTCGAGATGCTGGCGCGCTTTTCGGAGGATCTCGCCTATCTGCAGCGGGCGATCCGCTGGGGTGAGGGCGAAAAGATCATGGAATTGTTCACCCGCACCCGCACCATCCGGCGTTCGATCGTCGAGGCCGGCCAGGATGTCGACGCGGCGGATTTCGGCCGCCACGCGCTGGACAAGAAGGCACCCTGAGGAATTCAGATCGGCGGGATTCGTCCCAGCGGGATGAAGCCGCTGAGTGTCACCGCACCGTGTTCGACGGTCAGGTCGATCGACACCCGGTCAGTGCCGGCTGCGAGCGATTTCAAAAGCTTGCCCGCCATATCGACCGTTTGCTTGGCAGCGGGGATGGCCTGCTTGATGCTGTCGCGCCAGTGCCCGATCTTCTGGATCTCCAGCTTGAACTGACCTGTGACATAACCATCATCATCGAAGGAAAACGGGCCGGACAAGGTCATGATGCGCCCGTCGCCAATATCGGCGGTCACATGGCGCAGGATGCCGGCGGCGCCGAACAGGCCGCGACCGTCCTTTTCGCTGCCATCGAGCAGGCCTGCCTTGCCGCTCAGCGTGATATCGACGCTGGCAGCCAGCGCCGGGAGCTGGGGGAAGTCCTGGATGACGGCATTGGAGTTCTTGACCTCGAACACAGCCTCGAGATCGTCGCCGTTCTGGCGGACGTGAATTTCGGTCTTGTCGGCGGTGAAGTTGAGCGTCTGGCCTGTGGCGGCCGAGACGACGGATGTCTTCAGGCCGTTGATCGTCGTCGCGCCCTGCTCGATGCCGTTGCCGCGGGTCACCAGGGTGGATTGCAGCGCCGTCCATTCCGAGGAGATCGTCAGCCCCTGCGAGGTGCGGATCTCGGCCGGTGAATTGAGCTGCCAGTCGATGTTGCCGGGGGTGTAAACACGGGCGGAAGCATTCAGATTGTCGAATACAGCCGAGACGCCCCTTACATGATCATCGATCTGCACCTTGGAACAAGTAAGGCCGATCCGGAAGGGAAAGCCCTGCTGGTTGAGGTCGGTGCACTGGCCGGTAAAGCCTGCTGCATCCTGCTTGCCCAGCGCCCTCAGAACATTGGTCTTCAACGCCGAGGCGGCATAGAACCAGCCGCCAGTATAGACGGCGGCGAGCAGGACGATGATCCCCAAGAGGATGAACATTCCCCTGAAGCTTCGGCCGGATCTCTCGCTCTGGCTTGACGCTGACATGATGTTCTCCAATGGTGCGGCGCAACGGTGATTTGGTATGGTCTTGGATATGGACGAATTTTGGGTGTTTGGCTACGGATCGCTGATGTGGAATCCGGGTTTCGGCTTTGTCGAAAAATCCGACGCGGTGATTTTCGGTTATCGGCGTTCGCTCTGTGTCTATTCCTGGGTGCATCGCGGGACTGAGGAAAGTCCGGGACTTGTGCTCGGCCTCGATCGCGGCGGGGCCTGCCGGGGCGTCGCCTTCCGGGTGGCCGATGCCGATCGCAGCAGCGTGCTCGACTACCTGCGCGAGCGGGAACTGGTGACCAAGGTCTATCTCGAGCGCCAGGCGCCGATCCGGCTTGCCGACGGTCGAAAGGTAACGGCGGTAGCCTACGTCGTCGACCGGGCGCATCGCCAATATTCCGGGGCGCTCGATCCTCTCGACGCGGCCCGCATCGTCGATGTCTCCGCCGGCCAGTCCGGGCCGAACGATGCCTATGTGTTCAACACCCTCGCCCATCTGCGCGAGACCGGCATTCGCGATGCCTGGCTCGAAAGCGTCAATGCCGAGGTCTTGCGACTACGCGGCGCCGCCTGAGGTCAGCCACTGGCTTCCGCCGATGGGAAGGCGCGCAGCGCGGCCAGCCGCTCGACGGCGGTGGGCGGCAGCGGCAGATGCGGATTGCTGGCCACGGTCTCCAGAAGCAACTGGTCGCTCGCGTCTTCCGTGACTTTGATCAGGTGGGCGAAGAAGGCGTCGGGATCCATGCCGGGCTGGATCGGCGGCAGGATGCGCACCTTGAAATGGCCGGGATAGCGGCGGAAGTTGCGGCGCGGCCAGAACAGGCCGGGATGCATGGCGACGGCAACGACGGGCACGTCGAGGTCGCGGTACATGCGGGCGATGCCGTATTTGTAGACCGGCTCGGCGCCGGGCGGGCGGCGCGTGCCCTCCGGGTAGATGATCAGTTGGCGGCCGGCGGCGAGCACGGCCCGGGTGCGCTTCAAGACTTCGACCATCACCTTGCCGCGGGCGCCGCGGTTGACGGGGATCATCTGCTGCTTCTTGGCATACCAGCCGAACAGCGGAATCCACAGGAGCTCGCGCTTCAGGATGTAGACCGGGTCGTCGAGGTAGGGCAGCAGCGCAAACGTATCCCAGAAGGACTGGTGCTTCGGCGCGAAGATATAGCCGCCCTCAGGAATGTTCTCCAGGCCCTCGATCTCGAAGGTGGTGCCGACGATCTTTTCCATCAGCCAGGTGCTGGAGGAGGCCCAGGCCTTGGGAATGGCGTAGCCGGCCTTGCGCGGCATCAGGAAATAGATCGGCGAGAGCACGATCATCCGGACGATCAGGTTGAGATAGAAGGCGGTGTTGAAGAGGATCGAACGAAGGGTAATCATGCAGCTGTCCCGAAACGCCCATCGACGGCGCCTGGACCCGTGCCTACACGATATCGATCGCAATAAAAAGACAGCGACAGCCGTTGCTAGCTCTTCTGCAGCGCGTCATCAGGCTCCTGCGAGCGAAGGCCGGCCGGGCGGGCGAAACCGAACAGGTTGCGCGCGCCGGTCAGCAGCACCTTGGCATATTCGGAGAGCATGGTGCGCAGCGCGTTCGGGTCGGTGAACCAGGCTTTGGTCTTCAGGTCGGAGTTGACCACCGGATAGGGGATGAAGTTCATTTCGGGATCGGCATAGCGCAGTTCGGCGATGCTGCGCGGCATGTGGTAGTTGTTGGTGACGACAAGAACGCTCTTGTAGCCCTTGGCGTGAATCCATTTCACTGTTTCGCTGGCATTGCCGATCGTATCGATGGCGTCGTAGCCGATGTCGACGCAGCAGGCGAACAGATCGGCTGGGGTCTGGGTGGCCTTGGCGATCTGCTTGCGGGTGGTTGCCGGATAGGCCCCTGATATCAAGAGCCGGTTGCCGGCGCCGCTGCGCAGCAGTTCGATTGCCTGGTCGATGCGCTGATAGCCACCGGTCAGCACGACAATCGCATCCGCCTTCGGATCGACCGGGGGCTTCAGCGTTGCGACCGAATCGGCGAAGTGCAGGAAGCCCACGAATATCAGGGCGCCTGCGAAAATCATTGCAAAGCCCGTCCAACGCATGATCCGGCGAAAAACGCTGCGGCGCGGCGGGCGTTCGCCGGCCGCTGTCTGTTGCATTGTCACCGGAGGTCTGGTGTCGGGTGTCATCTGTTCCATGGTTGCCATACGTCAATTCCGCCGCACTAGAGCATGGTCCCGGCGGTTTGATGGCAGAAGGTCCGGGCTGAAGCGACTAGGCTGCATTATCGCTCCTACCTGGGTCCGATCTGATCTGGTCGATTTCATAGATGGTACGCATGACGGTAAATCGAGCGGTGACCGTGGTCAGCAGCGCTATGATCACCATCGTCGCGAAAATGCCGAGATAGCCGAGCGCCCCGACCGAGAAGGTGCCGAACAGCGCGGTTGCCTGATCCGTCTGCGGCGTGGCGATCGTATGGCTCTGCAAAAGGCCGGCACCGGCGAAGAACAGCGCGGCCAGGGCGCTGCCGACCGCCGAGCCCTTGAAGCTGATCATCAGGAAATGCTTCTGGAACTCCTTGGCGACGAAGGCGCCTTCGGCGCCGACGAAATGCAGCACCTCGACGATGTGGCGATTGCCCGACAGCGCGCCGCGGGTGGCGAAAACCACTGTCAGTACCATGGCCGTGAACACCAGAAGCAGGATGCCGGTGCCGATCATCACGGTGGTGTGGGCCATCGATACCAGCCGGTCGACCCAGGTGCGGTGGTCATCGAGCGAAGCCTGCGGGATGGAGTCCTTGAGAAGCGCGCGCATCGCTTCGAAATCCGGCGGATGGCTCTCGTCGATGGTGATGATGACGAGCCTCGGCACCGGCAGTTCCTTGAGGTCGAGCCCGGAGCCAAGCCAGGGCTCGAGCAGCCGCGCCGTTGCCGCCTCGTCGACGATCTGTCCGGTCTTGGTGCCGACGAAGGTCATGGCGATGTCGCGCGCCTTGACCAGCGCCTGTTCCATGTCGAGGCCGTCGTCCGGCTTGATCTGGATGGTGATCTCGCGGGCGATCTGGCTTTCCCAGCTGGCCGCGGTCGAGCGCACCATGCTGACGGCGCCGAGCGTCAGGCAGGCGAGGAAGGCCATGATGGCGATCACCACCATCAGCGCATTGCCCTGGATGTTGGAGGACGGCACGATCGGGCCGGTCGGGCGGACGCGCATCACCGGCCGACGTGGCTCCGCCGGCACGGGCGTGTCGGGCTGCTTCTGTCTCCTGGGGGCTACCGGCTCAATCATAGATGTCGAGATGCCCCTCGGAGAGGATCATGCGGCGGGCTTCGACCTGGTCCATCAGCGTCAGGTCATGGGTGGCGATGACGACGGCGGTGCCGAGACGGTTGAGCTCCAGAAAGAGATTGAGAAGGCGGCGGGCCATGGGCGGATCGACGTTGCCTGTGGGTTCGTCGGCCAGCAGGATTTCCGGCCGGTCGATCAGCGCACGGGCGATGGCGGCGCGCTGCTTCTCGCCGCCCGACAGCACCGGCGGCAGCACGTTGATGCGCTCGCCAAGGCCGACCCATTTCAGGAGTTCGAGCACGTCGTTGCGATAGGAGCTCTCGTCCTTGCCGCGCACGCGCAGCGGCAGGGCGACGTTCTCGTAGGTGGTGAGATGGTCGAGCAGGCGGAAATCCTGGAAAACGATACCGACCCGGCGGCGCAGCAGCGGCAGCTCGCCGCGCGGGATGGCCGAGATGTCGCGGCCGAACATGCGGATCAGGCCGCGCGTCGGCTGCAGCGACATGAACAGCAGGCGCAGCAGCGTCGTCTTGCCGGCGCCAGAGGGGCCGGTCAGAAACTGAAAGGACTTTTTCGGTATGTCGAAGGTCATGTCCCGGAGGATTTCCGGGCCCATGCCATAGCGCAGACCGACGTTTTCAAAATGAATCAACGGGTACCCAGTCTTCCGCGGTTTCGATGGCTGACTTGTTAACCAACTGCGTTAACAGACCGTAAACTTTTGCGGCCCCAAGCGGCTCCGGCGACCATCTTTGCGAAGCATTAACCATTAAAATTTACTTCTAGGCGGGATTCGTTTCAATGGCCCGTCTTGTCGGGACGTCGAAACGATGTGGATCAACACTGAGGACGTCACCATGGGCGCATTTCGCAATCGCCGACAGCAGACGGGACTGGCTTATGATCTGATCCCGCCGGAGGCGCAACCGCCAAGGCGATCACTTCGCCGTTTCGAACGCGCCGAAGACGTCGTCGATGCGGAGTTCGTCACCGTCCTGCCGACGCGAAACAATGGCTATGCGGCGCATAACGGCAACGACAACCAGCGCGGCAAGCATCAGCGGCCGTCCGTCGCCGCCGTGGTCTCTACTGCCCTGGTCTCGGCCCTGGTGTTCCTGCTGCGGGCCGGCGAAGGCTGGCTGCAGCGCGCCTCCGGTCGCAGCTTCGCGGCGTTGATCGCGTCGCTCTTCGTGCTGGTGTTCGGGCTCGTCGGCGGCTTTGCCGGCCTCTCGGCGCCACCGCCGGTGCGCACGCCGCCGATTGCCGCAGCACCACTGCAGTTCATCAATGTCTCGCTGACGCCGCGCGATGCCAATGGCATGCATATCCTGGTCCTTAACGGCATCATCGATAATGTCTCGGCCGAAGGGCGATCCGTCCCGCAGATCCGTGCCGACCTCTTCACCGACGAGCAGCTCGTCACCAGCGTCATCATCTCGCCGCCGATCGACCGCATCGGCGGCGGCGAAAGCCGTGGTTTCTCGGCCCGATTGCCGCATGCAGGGGAAAAAACGCCCGAGGTCCGGCTTTCCTTCGTTCAGGCGGGTGCCGACGCGCGGTGATTGTGCTAACGCCTTGGGATCTATCCGGCGGGCAGTCCGCCGATGATGCCAGGGAGCCTGCCGACCATGCCAGTCGTTCGCGGAAAGAACATCGAGCCGCTTTTCACCGCCGCGCAGATTGCCGCGCGCAATCTCGAACTGGCTGCCGAGATCGCCAAGGGGCCGACGAAGGACCTGCTGGTCATCGCCATCCTCAAGGGCTCCTTCATCTTCGCCGCCGACCTCTTGCGGGCGCTGCACGATACCGGGCTTGCACCCGAGGTCGAGTTCGTCACCCTGTCGAGCTACGGCACCGGCACGGTGTCGCAGGGGGTGCGGATCGTCAAGGACATTGACAGCGACGTCCGGGATCGCGACGTGCTGCTGATCGACGACATTCTCGAATCCGGCCGGACGCTGCAGTTTGCCAAGAAAATGCTCTATGAGCGCGGGGCCCGCAATGTTTCGGTCGCCGTGCTGCTCGACAAGAGCGTCAAGCGCCAGGAGGAACTCGAGGCCGAGTATGTCGGGTTTGAATGCCCGGATTATTTCGTCGTCGGCTACGGCATGGACGTCGCCTATGCCTTCCGCGAACTGCCCTTCGTCGGCGTGGTCACCGGCGACGCCTGACCCCTTTCGGGACGCTTTTACAGACTCCTTGTTAACCATGCGGCCGTTTCGCGTGTCGGTCGTTTACCGATCGCAAAGGAAAGTCTGGTGATTTCGCAACCGGGACATGACCGTCCGACGGAGCGATGCACATGGCAAAGATACTGATCACCGAAGACGAGGATTCCCTGCGCCGGTTCGTGGCGCGGGCGCTTCGCATGGACGGTCACGAAACGGAAGAAGCGGCCGATGGCGCCGAAGGCCTGGAAAAGCTGCAGGCCGGAGGCTTTGATCTGCTGCTGTCGGATATCCGCATGCCCGTCATGGACGGCATCGAACTTGCCCACCAGGCCTCATCCCATTGGCCCGACATGAAGATCCTGCTGATGACCGGCTATGCCGAACAGCGCGAGCGGGCCGACGACCTGATGACGAAGATCGTCGACGTCGTCTCCAAACCTTTTGCCCTGCCGGACATTCGCAAGGCCGTGGCGCTGGCGCTGGCGGCGTAATTTCCCACTTAGACTGTGAGCGCGAAGCGATGGGCTTATTACATTAGCCAGGGGCCCGTTCGCGTCGCGTGAGAGATCTCGCCTGGCTTCCTCCGTAGACGATTTCTGTGATAGGCCCGAATGGGAGGTTGAGGTGCTACGGCCCAGGCTATCCCGCTCCAGCTTCTCTCCGGTCGCATGTTGCTCCGTGCAGGGGAGTGAGCAATAGTCCCTCCGTCCGGCATCGCGAATGGCTGGGCATGAGAAACGAAGTGTTAGGTCCATTTCGGACGGCTCCACCCTCTCCCCCTCATCCCTGTGCTCGTCACAGGGATCCAGCTGCGGCGCGTCTGCGCCGCGAGGAAACCGTCTTTTGCAAAGAAGAGGTCTTTCGCGCCCAGGACTGGGCGCACTGGATTCCTGTGACAAGCACAGGAATGAGGGAGGGTGGGGAGCGGGCACGGGAGTACCAGCATGCGATTTGCGGCTAACTTGAGCGCGGCGACTGATGGACTGATGGAGCACTACTGAGAGGTCGTGACATCGAGGGAAATCCGGCATTGGGTGCCGGATCTCAAACCCTCAAACCCTCAAACCCTTAGTCCCTTAGTCCCTCAGACCTCAATCCAGAATGCCTACTGTATATCCAGCAACCGTTCGAGATAGCGCCGCTCTTCTTCCTGGGTCGGATTGTTGCCGAGACGCTGGCGGATGGCGTCGAGGATTTCGCGGGCGCGTTGGGCGTCGATCTGGTCCGGGATTTTCGTGTTGCCGTCGTCGAGCGGGCCCTTGCCGTCTCCCCTTGCGCGGCCGAGCGGATCGCGGTCGCCCTGGCCGCCCTGTCCCTGCTGCTGTCCCTGGCCTTGCCCCTGTTGTGCCTGCATCATCTGGTTCAGCATGTCGCGGGCGCCCTGGCGCAGCGCCTCGAGCGCACGGCCCTGGCCCTGGGTAGCGCGTTCTCCGTCGCCCTTGCCGAGCGCCCCGCCTGCGCCCTGCATCTCGCGCTGTGCCTGGCCGAAGCCCGGGCCGGGCTTGACGCCCATCTCGCCGAGGCCCTTCTGCAGCTCGCCGAGCTGCTTTTCCAGCGCGTCCTGCTGCTCTTTCAAGGCTTTCAGCGCGTCGCGCAGCTGGTCGGCGGTCATATCGTCTTCCGGCGATTGGCCGGGCTGTTGACCCTGTTGCTGGCCTGGCTTCTGCCCCTGCCCCTGCTGCGGATCTTGCGGCGGCTGTTGGCCCTGCGGTCCGGGCATCGGCTGGGCGAAGGGGTCGTTGTCCTCGTTCGGATCGCCGCTCTGCATCTTGTTGCGCATCGCTTGGTCGAGCTTGAACGTCTTGTCCAGCAGCTTCTGCTGCTCGCGCAGGATCTGGCCGAGCTTGTCCATCTGCTGGCGGCCCGGGCTGTCGTCCTTGCCCTGCTGCTGTCCCGGCTGCGGCCGGCCGGCCTGCATGTTGTTCATCATCCGCTGCAGCTCCGACAGCATCTGCTGGGCCGCCTCGCGGTTGCCGGAGCGGGCAAGATTTTCGATCTGGTCCATCATCCGTTCGAGATCCTGCTGGCGCAGCACCTTTGCATTCTTCTGGTTGGGCTGGTTCGGCGCGTTCTGCATGCGCTGCGCCAGCTCCTTCATGTAGCCGTCCATCGCCTTGCGCAGCTCGTCGGTGAGCTTCTTGATTTCCGAATCGGGCGCATTGCGCTGCAGCGCTTCCGACAGCTTCTGCTGGGCATCGCGCAGCTTCTTCTCCGCGTCCGACAGCTGGCCGTCTTCCATGCCGGTGGCGATCTGCCAGAGATAATCGGCGGTATCCTTGAGCGCGACGTCGTCGGCCGCCAGCTTCATCCGGGTCAGTGCCGATTGCAGCAGCAGATAGTGGGTGAGGTTCGGGATGGTCTCGTCGGCACGGATGGTCAGCGCCTCGTTGAGCTCTATGGCCCGCGGCATCTTGCGGGTGTCGAGGGAGAAAACCTGCCGCTCCTCGGCCACCGCACCGGCCAGCGGTTCGTTGAAGTTGCGCGAAGGCATGATCATTTCGTGCGGCGGGCTGCGGCCTGTCTGGCCGGCGCCGTCGCGGGCGACCAGGGTGATGCGGACGCGCTTGCCGGCCAGCGGGTCCTGCGTCAGGTCATGGCTGCCCAGGCCCTTGGCGTCTTTGCGGTTGCGGCGTGGCACCTCGAACTTGAAGTCCGGCAGCGCATAGAGCGGCCGTGCCTGCGGGTCGGCATCGACCGGAACGATCTCGGCATGGGCTTCGTCGATGCCATAGTCGTCCTTGGCCTTGAAGCCGATTTCCAGCGCGCCGTTGACGGTCGACCGGGGCAGGCCGTCAAAGGCGATTTCCGGCGGCTTGTCGGTGAGTACGTTGAACGTCCATTGCCGGCCGTTGACGGAGAGCGTGCCGCCCTTGTCGAGCTTCATCGCATGGGTGCGCGCCGCCGGAGCCGCACCATCTGCAGGCGTCGCTGTCGAGGTTGGGGCGCCTGTCTTGTTGGTCGGCGCCTCCTCCTGCAGGGCAACCTCGGTGCCGCTGGTGCTGCCGCTCGCCTGGAACAGCACGGTCTCGCTGCCGGCACCGCCGGTGACCCGCACCGTCAGCTCGGAGAATTGCGGCACCGACACCGCGCCGCTTTCGGTGGCGGTGTTGCCCGTGAGGTAGGTCGGCGGCTGGCCGGTATAGGTCGGCGGCGTCACCCAGGCATCGATGCGCAGGTCGGGATTGCTGCGGACGGGGAGCGGATTGGTGAAGGCATCCGTCAGCGTGCCGGCGCTGTTCGACATGGAGTAGCCGAAGGCGACGGCCAGCAGCAGCGCCGGCAGGGCGCGCAGCGCATAGGGGTCATGGCGGGCGATGTCGGGGCGTGGCAGCCCGGCATCGAGCGCGGCGATCCGCTCGGCCATGCGTGTCTGGTGCTCGCGCCAGAGCGCCCGGGCAAAGGTCGTCTCGAAGGCCGGGTCGTCCTCCTGCACTGCCACCGGCTGGTGCGACAGGCCATTGCGTGTCTCCAGCAGCCGGTCGGCATCGACCACCGTCGGCCAGTGCAGACGGCGGAAGGGAATGAAGGATGCGGCGAAAGCGAGGATGAAAATCGCGATCAGTGCCAGCCGCGGGACGGTCGGCAGGATGCGGAACAGGCCGAACCAGGAGGCCGAGACGTAGAGCGCCATGACGCAGGCGAGCGGCAAAAGCATGGGCAGCAGCTGCTCGGCAACGAGCACCAGTCTTGCCAGGAAACGCTTGGTTGCGACCAGGCGCGCGAGCGCGGGCCGGGAGGCGAGCGCGCCTTTCCTGTCTTTGCTGGCATTGGTCATCGGCTCGTCGTTCCCCGGTCTGGTGTTGCCGGCCTTTGCGGACCCGGGCAAGCCTCGGGATCTGCAGGGCCGATCGCGCGCTGCCCGCAGGCGCTCCACATCGTCCGCGCCAATTCCCGAGCACGGCGGCCGATGGCGCGGCGCGGCGGATCAGGCAGCACGGGTGAAAGGATAGCATTCTTTGTGGCGAAGACGAGGGCAACAGGCGACAAAGCCGGTTTTTGCATGCGTCTTTGCTGAAACGCGACCTGCCGGATCAGGCAAGCCAGGCCGGCACGGAATCGAGGTCGATCAGATCCTGGTAGGTCTGGCGCGGCCGGACGACGTGGAAAGCGTCGCCCTTGACCAGGACCTCGGGCACCAGCAGCCGGCTGTTGTAGGTGCCGGCCTGGACTGCGCCATAGGCACCGCCGGAGGACACCGCGAGCAGATCGCCGGACTTCGGCATGCTCATCTCGCGATCGAGGGCCAGGTAGTCGCCGGTCTCGCAGACGGGGCCGACGACATCGGCCTTGATGCGCGGCGCGTTGGCGGCGGTGACGACCACAGGGCGGATCTCGTGATGGGCCTCGTAGAGCGTCGGGCGGATGAGGTCGTTCATGGCGGCGTCGACGACAACGAAGCTCTTTTCGCCGCCATCCTTCACATAGATGACCTCGGTGACGAGGATGCCGGCATTGCCGACCAGCAGGCGGCCGGGCTCGGTGACGATGCGGCAGTCGAGCGAGCTCAGCTCGTTCTTGACGATTTCGGCATAGGCATCCGGCGAAGGCGGCGGGTTGTTGTCGTCATGGTAGGGAATGCCGAGACCACCGCCGACGTCGACGTGATGGATGGCATGGCCATCTCCGCGCAGCGTCTCGACCAGTTCGCGCAGCAGCTTGAAGGCGGCCTGAAAGGGCTGCAGCTCGGTGATCTGGCTGCCGATATGCATGTCGATGCCTGTGACCTCGATGCCCGGCAGCGACGCTGCGCGGGCATAGACGACGCGGGCGCGCTCATAGGATATGCCGAACTTGTTTTCCTTCTTGCCGGTCGAGATCTTCGCATGGGTGCGGGCGTCGACATCGGGATTGATGCGGAAGGAAACGGGGGCCTTTTTGCCGGCGCGGACGGCGCGCTGGTTGAGCACTTCCAGCTCGGGCTCGGATTCGACGTTGAAGCAGTAGATGCCGGCTTCGAGCGCCGCATCCATTTCATGGGCGGTCTTGCCGACGCCGGAAAACATGATGCGCTCGGCCGGGATGCCGGCGGCCAGCGCCCGCGTCAGTTCGCCCAGCGAGACGACATCGACGCCGGCGCCGAGGCGTCCCAGCGTCTTCAGCACTGCCTGGTTGGAATTGGCCTTCATCGCATAGCAGACCATGGCGTCGACGCCCTGGAACGCTTCGGAGAACACCCGGTAATGGCGCTCCAGTGTTGCCGTCGAGTAGCAGTAGAATGGCGTTCCGACCGTCTTGGCGATCTCGGAAACAGGGACATCCTCGGCGTAGAGAACGCCGTCGCGGTATTGAAAGTGGTTCACGGCGGCGCCTGTTACTTAAAGAAGCGGATCGAGGAGGAAGGGCTTGTCGGCCGTGCCGGGCTGCTTGGTCGGCTTCGACGTGTCGCCGCCCTTGGTGGCGTTGACGCTCGGCGGATCGAGATCGCCCTTGCGGCCGCAGGCAACGGTGGCGAGACCTACGAGCGAGAGCACGACGGTCATGCGGATGATGTGCGGCACGTTGATTGGCATCGATTTCCTCTTGAAGCACAGCGTCGGGCGGGCAGACCTTCATAGCGAAGTTTCAGTGCCTTGTGCACCCTGATTGTTGCGTTGCGGCTTTGGCGCGGCCGCTCAGTTGCGGGCGCGCCAGTAGGCGATCTGCTTGCGCACCTCGGAGGGTGCCGTTCCGCCGAAACTCTTGCGGCTGGCGACCGAGGCTTCGACGGTCAGAACGTCGAAGATCTCTGCCGTGATCGCCGAATTGAGAGCCTTGAGGTCCTCGAGCGAAAGCTCCGCCAGTTCGGAGCCCTTGCTTTCGGCCAGCGCCACGGCGTGGCCGGTGACGTGGTGGGCGTCGCGGAACGGCAGGCCGGCCTCGCGCACCAGCCAGTCGGCAAGGTCCGTGGCGGTCGAATAGCCGGAGCCGGCGGCTGCCTTCATGCGGGCGACGTTGACGGTCATGTCGCGCACCATGCCGGTCATCGCGGCAATTGCCAGTTCCAGGCTCTCGGCGGCGTCGAAGACCTGTTCCTTGTCTTCCTGCATATCCTTGGAATAGGCGAGCGGCAGGCCCTTCATGATGGTCAGAAGCGCCACCAGCGAGCCGTTGATGCGGCCGGTCTTGGCGCGCACCAGTTCGGCGGCATCCGGGTTCTTCTTCTGCGGCATGATCGAGGAGCCGGTCGAGAAGGCGTCGGAGAGGCGCACGAAGCCGAATTGCGGCGTCGACCAGATGACGATCTCTTCGGCCAGGCGCGACAGGTGCATGCCTGATATCGCGGCGATCGACAGGAATTCGAGCGCGAAATCGCGGTCGGAGACGGTGTCGATCGAGTTGCGGGTCGGCTCGCGGAAGCCGAGCGCCTTGGCGGTCATGTGACGGTCGATCGGGAAGCCGGTGCCGGCAAGGGCTGCGGCGCCGATCGGCGATTCGTCCATATGCTCGATGGCGTGGCGGACGCGCGAACGGTCGCGGCCGAACATCTCGACATAGGCCATGCAATGGTGGCCGAAGGTCACCGGCTGCGCCGTCTGGAGATGGGTGAAGCCGGGCATGACGGTATCGGCATGTTCTTCGGCGCGGTCGAGGAAGGCGGCGATCAGGCCGGTGAGCGCCTGTTCGCAGCGCTGCAGCTCTTCCTTGACCCAGAGGCGGAAATCGAGGGCGACCTGGTCGTTGCGCGAGCGGGCGGTGTGCAGACGGCCGGCGGAAGACCCGATCAGCGTCGCCAGCCGCGCCTCGATGTTCATGTGGATGTCTTCGAGCTTGCGGGAAAACTCGAAATTGCCGCTTTCGATTTCTGACAGGATCGTGTTCAGGCCGTGAACGATCTTGTCTTTGTCCTCGGTCGAAATGATGCCTTGATGGGCCAGCATGGTGGCATGGGCGATCGAGCCGCGGATGTCCTGCGCAAAGAGTTTCTTGTCGAAACCGATCGACGCATTTATCTCCTCCATGATGGCTGCCGGGCCGGACGCGAAACGTCCGCCCCACATCTGGTTGGAGGCGTTGGTGTCCTTGGTGTCGTCAGCCATGAGATGCCTATCTGGAGAACGAAATGACAGCAAAAAAGCCGCTCGGTCTGCCGTCCTTGAAATTGGTCCTGATCGCAGCCGTCGCCGGAGTGGTCGCGGGTGCGGCAGCGGTATACGTGAAGGAGACGGGGTCTGGCAATGGCATGGCTGAAACTGCGGCCACGGGCGACTGCCAGCCGGCCCAGGCGCAAGGGGCGGCGCTGACGCCGTTTGCCAAGGGACAGGTGGCAGCCATGGCGGCGGCCCGCGCGCCGCTGTCGCTTGAGACTGTTGCCTTCAAGGGTGCCGACGGCCAGCCGCTGTCCGTCCAAAACTTCGCCGGCAAGACCGTGCTTCTCAATCTCTGGGCGACCTGGTGCATTCCCTGCCGGGAGGAGATGCCGGCGCTGAACGCCTTGCAGAAAAGCTTGGGCAACGACAAGTTCGAGGTCGTTGCCGTCAACATCGACACCGGCGACGACGAGAAGCCGAAGGCGTTCCGTAGCGACAACGGCATCGACACGCTCGGCTACTACCGCGACAGCAGCATGGGTGTGTTCAATGCGCTGAAGAAGCAGGGCCTTGCCTTCGGCCTGCCGGTGACGCTGCTCATCGACGGCAAGGGCTGCCTGATCTCCGCCATGAACGGCCCCGCTGCCTGGGACAGTGACGATGCCAAGGGCCTGATCAAGGCTGCCACTGCCCTGTAAGATTGCGGTGGCGGGCCGCCATCCAATTTATGCCCGACTGCGTCGGCCAGATCGGCGGCTGCAGCCGGGCGCATCGGGTCATCCTCGAACAAGGCCCGGTGTCTAGAATGCCGGGATTGTCCGTCTGCTGCTATTGGAACGCGATTTCGATGACCCAGTCCCCTTCCGCCACTTTGCACGATCTTTCCGCCGAGCCCATGATGAACCTGTCGCCCGAGGAGGAGGCGAGCGCCTGGTCGAAACGCGGCAACCTGCTGCAGAAGGCGGGCGAGTTCAACCTGGCGATCTCCGCCTATGACAGGGGCCTCGCCCGCTTCCCCAATCACATCAATTGTCTCTGCAACAAGGCGCAGGCGCTTGAGCAGGTGGGGCGCAGGCTCGAGGCGCTGGCTTCGGCGCAAATGGCGCTGCGTCTGGCGCCGGAACACCAGGAGGCGTTGCTGCTCTGCGGGACCTACGAGTTGCGTCTCGGCAATGCGGTCGCCGCCCACGCCTGTTTCCTTGCCGTGGCCGAGAAGGGCGTGGTGCGCAACTACCCGACGGCGCAGAGGCCGGCCCGGTTCCGCATCCTCATGCTGTTCTCGCCGGAGGCCGGCAACACGCCCTATGAGGACCTCATCAACGGCGGTTCATTCGACAGCGAAGTGATCATGGTGCTCAAGGGCTATCGCAACGACCCCGATGTCAGGGACCCGCGCGTTGACGTCGTCGTCAATCTCGTCTCGGAGACGGATTTCGGCCTCGACGTCATCGCCTCCGCCATCGATCTTGCCGATTCGCTGGAAAGGCCTGTCGTCAACCATCCCCGCCTGATCCTCGGCACGGATCGTGAATCGATCTCGCGGCGGCTCGCCCATGTGCCGGATACCGTCATGCCGGCCACAATGCGCGTCGAGGCCACCGACCTGTACCGGCGTGTTCGCGATGATGCGGCTCCGGCCTTGCCCGTCATCGTCCGTCATGCGACGACCCATGGCGGCGAGATGATGGAACTCGTCCACACGCCGGAGGCGCTGCTCGACTTTGCCGAGGATGCCGGCGAACGCATGCTCTATCTGACGGACTATGTCGATTACAGTTCCGCCGACGGGCTTTTCCGGAAATACCGGTTCCTGTTCGTCGGCGACGACATCCTCCCCTATCATCTGGCGATCGGCGACGGCTGGAAGGTCCACCATGCCTCGACGCGGATGGGCGAGGTGGAATGGATGCGGCTGGAGGAGCAGGCCTTTCTCGCCGACCCGGGCGGCGTCTTCGGCGCCCACGGCATGGCGGCGCTCGATACCATCCGCCGCCAGGTCGGTCTCGACTATTGCGGCATCGACTGCGGGTTGGATGCGCAGGGCAGGGTGGTGATCTTCGAGGTCAATGCCTCGATGCTGATTCACAGCGACAATCCGGGGTTCGAATACAAGACGCCCTATGTGCTTGCCATCAAGGCGGCTTTCGAGCGTCTGCTGGAGCGTCGCGCCAATGAGTTCAGGGCGTCTGTCGGGCGTCCGGCCACGGTCTGACGCAGAGGTCGCGATAGAGATTAGCTGGCTACATAATTCGTCCGAACGGGTGCGGTCGGGTCGGCCTGTCCTGTCCGGCGGCGCCGGTCAGCGCGTCGGCACCGGGACTTCGCCGCGATAGTCGTAAAAACCGCGGCCGGATTTGCGGCCGAGCCAGCCGGCCTCGACATATTTGACCAGCAGCGGGCAGGGGCGGTATTTCGAATCCGCCAGGCCGTCATGCAGCACCTGCATGATCGACAGACAGGTATCGAGGCCGATGAAATCGGCCAGCTGCAGCGGTCCCATCGGGTGGTTGGCGCCGAGCTTCATGGCCGTGTCGATGGCATCGACGGTGCCGACGCCTTCATAGAGCGTGTAGATCGCCTCGTTGATCATCGGCAGCAGGATGCGGTTGACGATGAAGGCGGGGAAGTCTTCGGCGACGGTGAAGGTCTTTTCCAGCGATGTGACGTAGGCTTGTGCCACCTTGAAAGTGACTTCCTCCGTCGCGATGCCGCGCACCAGCTCGACGAGCTTCATCACGGGCACAGGGTTCATGAAGTGGATGCCCATGAAGCGTTCCGGCCGGTCGGTGGAGGCAGCAAGGCGGGTGATCGACAGAGAGGAGGTGTTGGTGGCGAGAATGGCCTCGGGCTTCAGCACGGCACAGATCTGGGTGTAGATCTTGCGCTTGACGGTTTCGTCCTCGGTGGCAGCCTCGATGACGAGGTCCATCGGCGCCATGTCGTTGACATCAGAGGAGCCCGTGATGAGGGCCAGGGCGGTCTTGCGCTCGTCGTCGGTCATCTTGCCCGACGATACCTGGCGGGCGAGATTGCCGTTGATGGTGGCAAGCGCGCTTTCGATGCGCTCCTGCGACAGGTCGTAGATATGGACCTTGTAGCCCGCGACTGCCGAGACCTGAGCGATACCGCAACCCATCTGACCGGCGCCGACAATACCGATCGCATTCAAAACCGTGCCCATCGCCCACTCCCTGGACGCCGCATCCGGAGATGCCGACCGTCCTTTTACAAATATTGCCGGACCATCCCTAGCCCGGCAATATTGATAGACTGATAATAGACAAGTTTCCAGTCGCGCGACGGCGCGCAAACTGGAACTTGTTGCATCAAAGCGCTTTTTCGAGCTCGGGCAGCAGCTCGAAGAGATCGCCGACCAGGCCGTAGTCGGCGACCTGGAAGATCGGTGCCTCGTCGTCCTTGTTGATGGCGACGATGACCTTCGAGTCCTTCATGCCGGCCAGATGCTGGATGGCGCCCGAGATGCCGACGGCGATGTAGAGCTGCGGCGCGACGACCTTGCCGGTCTGGCCGACCTGCCAGTCGTTCGGCGCATAGCCGGCGTCGACGGCAGCGCGCGAGGCGCCGACGGCAGCGCCGAGCTTGTCGGCGAGCGGCAGGATGACCTCCTTGAATTTTTCCGCCGAGCCGAGCGCACGGCCGCCGGAGACGATGATCTTGGCCGAGGTCAGCTCCGGCCGGTCAGACGAGGACAGCGCGTCGCCGACGAAGGTGGAGAGGCCGGAGTTGGCGACCGGCGCAATGGTTTCGACCGGGGCGGGGCCACCCTCTTCCGCCGAGGCGAAGGAGGCGGTGCGCACGGTGATCACCTTCTTGGCGTCGGTCGACTGGACTGTCTGGATGGCGTTGCCAGCATAGATCGGCCGCTTGAAGGTGTCTGACGACACGACCTCGATGATTTCCGAGATCTGCGCGACATCGAGCAGGGCCGACACGCGCGGCAGCACGCTCTTGCCGACCGAGGTGGCGGCGGAGATGATCGTGTCGTAGCCGCCTGCCAGCGAAACGATGAGGTCGGCCAGCGGCTCTGCGAGATTGTTGGCGAGATCGTCGCTTTCGGCGAGCAGCACCTTGGTGACGCCGGTCAGTTTTGCCGCAGCATCGGCCGCAGCCTGTGCGCCCTTGCCCGAGACCAGGACATGGACCTCGCCGCCGATCTTGGCGGCTGCGGTCAGGGTCTTGGCGGTCTGGTCGGAAAGGCTTGTGTTGTCGTGGTCAGCCAGAAGAAGAATGGCCATGGTGATTGTCTCCCTTTCCTGCCTTAAAGCACGCCGGCTTCGTTTTTCAGCTTGTCGACCAGTTCGGCAACCGAGCCGACCTTGACGCCGGCCTTGCGGCCGCCGGGTTCTTCGGTCTTCAGCACCTTCAGGCGTGCCGCGGTGGAGACGCCGAAATCGGCCGGGCTCTTCTTGTCGAGCGGCTTCTTCTTGGCCTTCATGATGTTCGGCAGCGAGGCATAGCGCGGCTCGTTGAGGCGCAGGTCCGAGGTGACCACGGCCGGCAGCTTGATGTCGATGGTCTGCAGGCCGCCGTCGACTTCGCGGGTGACGGTCGCCTTGCCGTCGCCGAGCTCGATCTTGGAGGCAAAGGTCGCCTGGGCAATGCCCATCAGGGCCGCCAGCATCTGGCCGGTCTGGTTGCTGTCGTCATCGATGGCCTGCTTGCCGACGATGATGAGGCCCGGCTGCTCGGCTTCCGCCACGCCCTTTAGGATCTTGGCGACGTTCAGCGGCTCGACGGCGTCGTCTGTCTCGACCAGGATGGCGCGGTCGGCACCCATGGCGAGCGCCGTGCGCAGCGTTTCCTCGGCCTTGGCCGGGCCGATCGAGACGACCACCACTTCCGTTGCCTTGCCGGCTTCGCGCAGTCTCAGCGCTTCCTCGACCGAGATTTCGTCGAAGGGATTCATCGACATCTTGACGTTGGCAAGCTCGACGCCTGTGCCATCCGGCTTGACGCGGATCTTGACGTTGTAATCAACAACCCGCTTCACGGTCACGAGAATTTTCATGCAATCCTTCCTTCAACTGGTCGCCCGGAAAATGCGCCTTTCAGCGTCAATCCATTTGTCGAATGGCGACATCGATACGCGTTTTTTATCCAATTACAACGCTTGGCCTTCGCAAAAGGTCGATTTTGCGGGCCCGAGAAAACATCGCGGAAAGCCTGTGGCCGGGGCATCGTCAGCGGTTCTTGCCGGGAACCCACAACACGTCGCCGCGACCGAGGTCGTTGGCATGGCGCGCGGCGACGAACAGGAAGTCGGAAAGCCGGTTGACGTAGTTCAGCGCTGCCGTGCTGACCCGCTCACCCTCCGTCCGCGACAGTTCCACCATCAGCCGTTCGGCGCGGCGGGCAATCGTGCGGGCAAGGTGCAGGTGGGACGACGCCGCACTGCCGCCCGGCAGCACGAAGGAGGTCAGCGGCTGCAGCTCGGCGTTGAGATAGTCGATGTCGCGTTCCAGCCGGTCCACCTGCGTGTCGATGATCCGCAGCGGCTCCCAGGCCGGCGGCTCGTCGGTTTCCGGCGTCGACAGGTCGGCGCCGAGGTCGAAGAGATCGTTCTGGATTGCCATCAGCATCATGTCGAGGACGGGCATGGTGTGGCTGTGCAGCCGGGCGATGCCGATCGCCGAATTGGTCTCGTCGATGGTGCCGTAGGATTCAACGCGCACGTCGTATTTCAGCCGCCGCGGCCCGCAGACCAGCCCGGTCGTGCCGTCGTCGCCGGTTCTGGTGTAGATCTTGTTCAGCTTGACCATCTGCTATTCTCCGTTTTTCGGCGTACGTGCCCGCCACAGGTGTTGGGCAACCGAGCGCCTGTTCATCAAAAGACTTGCTCGCGCCCCAAGAACCTGGCGCACGGAACCCTCTGACAAGCACAGATACGCAGGAATTCAGGAAGAGCGCATGACTTCCGATATTTATTTTCTTGCGTGTTAAATCAGGCCGGGCGCCCGCCGCCGGTCAGCCACAGGGTCAGCATGATCAGGATGAGTGCGACCGCCTGCAGCAGGATGCGCATCTGCATCAGCCGGTTGGACAGGCTCGGATTGTCGCCGCGCGTCATGTTGAACAGGCCGCGCACCAGCACGATGGCGACGAGGCCCATGAAGATGATCGCGAGCACATAGGTTACCGTGGACATCGAACAGAACCTCCTCTTTCAATCGAATCGACGCATCAGGCGGTAGAAGAGATCGGCCGGCAACAGCCGCTTCAACCACGCTCCCTGCCGGGCAGGGGTCGTCACCAGATAATGCGGGCGAGGCCTCCCAGCCTCCAGCGCATGCTTTAGCACAGAATAAACCGCCTCGGGACCGAGTTTGTGACGATTGATGGGGCCTGTGCCATTCAGTCGCGCCAGCTGCCGGCGGTATTCGCCCGCATGAGCGGAACCCTCGATGTCGATGTTGGCTTCGAACTGGGCCAGCGCCGTCGCGGTGAAGCGCGAGGCGATCGGGCCGGGCTCGATCAGGCTGACATGGATGCCGGAACCTTGCAGCTCCATCCTGAGGCTGATGCTCAGCCCTTCGAGGGCGAATTTCGAGGCGGTGTAGGCGCCGCGATACCGATAGGGGATGAGGCCGAGGATCGATGAGCACTGGATGATGCGCCCCTGGCCGCGCCGGCGCATCAGGGGGATGACCTGGCGTGTCAGCTCGTGCCAGCCGAAGAAATTGGCTTCGAACTGCCGGCGCAGCACGTCGGTCGGCAGGTCCTCGACGGCGCCCGGCTGGCCATAGGCGCCGTTGTTGAACAGGGCGTCGATGCGGCCGCCGGTGCGGGCACTGACGGTTTCCACCAGCGCCGCGATCGACCGTTCATCGGTGTAGTCCATGATCAGTGCCTCAATGCCTTCGGCCTCCAGCGGCGCGAGGTCGCGCTCCTGCCGGACGGTGGCGAAGACCCGCCAGCCATCGACCTTCAGGGCCCGGGCGCAGTGGGCGCCGATGCCTGTGGAACAGCCGGTAATGACGATGACGCGGTGATCCGCCATGCAATGATTCCTGTACAAAGCAGTCCTCGTTTCCCATATTCGCGGCGACGACACAATCAACTCACCTACGGTCGCCGACCGGGCAGTGCGGAGACGGAATGCGGACGATACTGGGTACGCTCTACAAGGTGGTCTACGACGCGATCTTTCACTTCGTCGAGGATGACGGCTTCGCAATGGCGAGCCATGTGGCCCTGTCGACCCTGCTTGCGGTCTTTCCGTTCCTGATTTTCGGCACCGCGCTCGCAAGCTTTCTCGGCGCCAGCCAGTTTTCCGGCACGGCCATCCATCTGATCTTCGACACCTGGCCGGAAACCATCGCCAAGCCGCTGGCCGACCAGTTGCTGCAGGTGCTGACGATCCCGCGCGGCGGACTGTTGACGGTTTCGGTCCTTGCCGCCGCCTATTTCGCCTCGAACGGCGTCGAGGCGCTGCGGATCTCGCTCAACCGCGCCTACCGCGTGCCGGAAACGCGGCCGTGGTATTTCACGCGGCTTGCCAGCCTCGGCTATGTGCTGATTGCCGTGTTGATCTTTGCGGCGATCAGCATCCTGTTGTTGGCCGTGCCCGTGGTGCTCGACTATATCCGCGCCAAGCTGCCGTGGCTCGCCAATACGCTCGACATCGTCGCCAGCTGGCGGATCTACGGTACGTTGTTTGCGCTGACGGCGGGGCTGCTGATCGTGCATCTCTGGCTGCCGGCCGGGCGGCGCAAGGTGCTTGATGTGGTGCCGGGCGTGCTTTTGACGCTGCTGGCCTGGCTCGCCGGGGCGCTGATCTTTGCCTATTACCTGCAGACCTTTGCCAACTACACCGCCACCTATGCGGGCCTGGCATCAGTGATGATCGTGCTGGTGTTTCTCTACATGGTCGGGGTGATCTTCATCATCGGCGCCGAAATCAACGCGGCGCTGATGAAGTTCCGCGTCCGCAAGATGATCGCGAGCAACTACTACGGCCTCGACAGCAAGGCATCAAAGTCCGACCCTTCGGCGGATGTCGGCCGCTGACAGGCCGCTTGCCCTGAGGGTTGCAAGGCCGACATCGCCGGCGCTCTTCGACAGTTTCCGCCCGTCCGGGCCTGTTATCAGCCGGTGGTGATGGTAGAGCGGTTGCGGCAGGCCGAGCAGAGCTTGCAGCAGGCGGTGCACCGAGGTCGCTTGAAAGAGATCGAGACCGCGCACCACGTGGGTGACCCCCTGCAGCGCATCGTCGATGACGACAGACAGATGATAGCTCGACGGCGCATCCGAGCGCGACAGCACGACATCGCCCCAGGCGCCCGGATCGGCGGCAATGTCGCCGCGCTCGCCATCGCCGCTTTCAGTCCAGGAGAGCGGCTCACCGAGGCTGGCGAGCGCCTTGCCCATGTCCAGCCGCCAGGCATGCCTTTGCCCGACGTCGATCCGCTGCCGACGCTCCCGGTCGCTGCGTTCGCGATCGTCGGCCGGGTAATGCGGCGCGCCATCGGGATCGCGCGGCCAGACGGCTCCCGAACGCTCCGCCTCCTCGACCCGCTGGCGCACCTCGCCACGGGTCATGAAGGCGGGATAGACCAGGCCGCGCTCGATCAGCGCGGCGAGTGCCAATTGGTACTCGCGGAAATGGGCCGACTGCCGGCGCACGGGCTGTTCCCAGGCAAGGCCCAGCCAGGCGAGGTCAGCGATGACGGCGGCCTCCAGCTCGGGGGTGCAGCGCGCCAGATCGATGTCCTCGATGCGCAGCAGGAAGCGACCACTCGCCAAGTTTGCCATGTCGTGGTTGAGCAGCGCCGACAGCGCATGGCCGAGATGCAGCGGCCCGTTCGGGCTCGGGGCAAAGCGGAAGGTCGGCTTTTGACGGGGCGGGGCGATCATGCTTTCTTCTGCCACGATTTGCAGGCCTCGGCCAACAGGCCAGAAATTCGGCGACCACACAGGAAGGAACGGCCATGCGTATCATCCGCGACGCCAACGACATCGCGGAAGGGTTGGCGGCCTTGCTCGAGATCGACCCACGTCTGCGCCCGATTGCCGCACAGTCGGGTCCTCTGCCGCTGCGGCTGGCCGAGCCCGGCTTTGCCGGCCTCTCCCATGTCATCGTCTCGCAGGCGGTGTCGCGGGCAAGCGCCAATGCCATCTGGAGCCGCATGTGCAGCCCGGACGGGCCGCTCAGCGCCGAGGCTTATGCCGCGCTTGAACCGGACGCCTGGCGCGGCTTTGGTCTGTCGCGCGGCAAGGCCGACACCCTGCGCGGTGTGGCGCTTGCGGTCGTGGCGGGGGAGGTGGAGCTGCTCGGTCTCGGCACCAAAAGCCCCGAGGAGGGTTTTTCCAGGCTGACGGACTTCAAGGGAATCGGCCCCTGGACGGCCGAGGTCTACCTGATGTTCTGCTGCGGCCATGCCGACCTGTTTCCTTCAGGCGATGTTGCGCTGCAGGCGGCAGTGGGCATGGCATTCGACATGGATGCGCGGCCCTCGGCCAAGCAGGTGGGGACGATGGCTGCGGCGTGGGCACCATGGCGATCAGTGGCCGCAAGGCTTTTCTGGGCCTTTTACGCCGTCCGCACCGCACGCGACGCGCTGCCCGTCGGATGATCGACCGGGTGCGGCGAAAATGCTGCTTTGCACTGAATTTATTGGACTTCACATTCCTGTAACAACAGGCCTAATATGGTGGTGCAGATGAATCGACCAGGAGGATTTCCTTGACGATTGCAGTGTCACCCCAGTCCTTGCCGGCGCTCGTGCTGAACGCCGACTACAGGCCGCTGAGTTATTATCCCTTGTCGCTGTGGTCCTGGCAGGACGCGATCAAGGCGGTGTTTCTCGACCGCGTGAACATCATCGCGGAATACGACCACTCGGTCTCTTCGCCGAGCTTCTCCATGCGCCTGCCGAGTGTCGTCTGCCTGAAGACCTACGTCCAGCCGTCCCGCAACCCCGCCTTCACCCGCTTCAACGTCTTTCTACGCGACCGTTTCGAATGCCAGTATTGCGGTGCTCATGACGACCTGACCTTCGACCATGTCATCCCGCGCGCCCATGGCGGCGAGACGACGTGGCAGAATGTCGTGGCCGCCTGCTCGCCCTGCAACCTGCGCAAGGGCAGCAAGCTGCCGAAGCAGGCGCAGATGTTCCCGGCGCAGAAGCCCTACCAGCCGACGGTGCAGGACCTGCACAACAACGGCCGGCTGTTTCCGCCAAACTACCTGCACGAGAGCTGGCTCGACTATCTCTACTGGGATACCGAACTGCAGCCGTAACGGGGCATGCCGGGCCGGGCGGCCTCAGGCCGTCTTGCGCAGGCCGGCAACGGCGATGGCAGCCAGGATGGCGCTGGCAATGACATTCCAGCCGGCCATCGACAGGCCGAGAACGCGCAAGGCTGCCACCGAGCAGGACGGGCCATGCACCTTGTTGAGGCTGCCGAGCACGCCGCCGCTGGCCGGCGCTGTTGTCGAGAAGGCCGGGCCGGTGCAAGACGAAGGTCCCTCCCAGAAATTCCATTCGACACCGGCGTGATAGACGCCCATGCCGCCGCCGACCACCATCATGATGCCGGCAATCGCCAGCAGCGTCCGGGTGAGCGCGACGGGCAGGCGCATGAGCGCGCTCAGGGCCGCGAGAATGGCGACGGGTATGCCGTAGTAATAGGGCAGGCGCTGCATCAGGCAGAGCTCGCAGGGCGTATAGCCGCCGATATACTGGAAGCCGAGGGCCGAGCCGACGGTGGCTGCCATGCCGAGCGCCAGCAGCGCTGCGTAGGGAAATGCGGGGCGGGCAGGGGTGAGCGTATCGGTCATGGCAGGGCTCCGCGGGTGGTCAGTGCGTCAGGTAGTGCAGGATGAGGTAGAGCAGGATCAGCACCGCGGCGACGGCGGCGGCGATCAGGCCCAGGCGCTTCTCGATGAAATGGCGGATCGGCTCGCCGTAGCGCTGCAGCAGCCAGGCGAGGAAGAAGAAGCGGGCGCCGCGGGCGATGATCGCCGAGATGATGAACAGGCCGAGATTGATATTGGCCACGCCCGACAGGATGGTGACGACCTTGATTGGCGGCAGGTGGGCAAGGCCCGACGTGACCAGCAGCAGCACGACAGCCTCGTAGGTGATGCCGTTGCGCAGCTTGTCGAAGGCGTCCAGCTTGCCGTAGAATTCGAGGATCGGCTTGGCCACAGTCTCGAAGGCATAGTAGCCGATCGCCCAGCCGGCGATGCCGCCAAGCACCGAGGCGACGGTGGCGATCAGCGCATAGCGATAGGCGCGCTGGGGCTTGGCCAGCGTCATCGGCAGCAGCATCACGTCGGCCGGCACCAGAAAGACCGAGCTTTCGACGAAGGCGATCACCGCAAGCCAGATTTCAGCGGAGGGGCGGCCGGCAAGCGACATGGTCCAATCGTACAATCTGCGCAGCATGCATTCCCTCACCCGGTTGCGGTGCAAGAGCTTTAGGGGGCTCGGTTCCGGCTGTAAATGCCAGCCAGGCAGGGTTTTCTCGGTGCAACCGAAAAAACTTCGTGATCTCGGCGGCTTCGGGCGCTGTCGCAAACTTGTCACGCAGACCGAAATCGCGCGCCGTTACGGGCTGATGGCGATGGTCGGCAGTTGTAAATCCGGGACGGCCGCGCAGAGTGGACACAGCCGAACCTGCGGAGTGTACCGATGAAGCTTCTGGTGATCGAGGGTGGCAAGAGCAACGGTATCGCGGGAGCGATCCTCTCGGTCGCCACGCCGTCGAGCGCTGCAGGCCCGCCTGCCGCTGCCGACGTTCATGCTGAGGCGCGCCGGCGCATCCGTCTCATAGGCTACGATGTCTGGTGCCGGCGTGCCCTTGCGACCGGTACCGCTATGCCGGCTGCATTGCGCCACCTGAAACTGCAGATTGCCTTCTCAGCCGAAGTGCTGGCCCGGCTCGAGCCCATTCCGGATGACTTTCGCTCCGATGTTTACTGGCCGCCCGGATAGCCGCAGGTCGCACCAAGGAGCGGACTGCCTGCGTCGCCGCTATGTCGCAGCGCCGGCGAAGCGAACGCCGATGGAGTCGATCCTGCGCCATTTGACGGTCGCCTTGAAACTCCGTCCGTCGGAGATCAACAAAGTGAAATTTTGCGGAACGGAAACGGCATTCTCCACCTTCAGGCGGGCGCCCGCTTCCGATATGTCCCTCACAATGCAATCGAAGACGGAAAAACCCCCGTCCAGGACGATTTTTGCGCCCAGAAATGCACGTGCACGGACATGTTCTCGATCTTGCACAACGGAGCCCTCAAACGAAGTATCCGCTCTACTTAGTCAGCCCAAAGGTTAAGGAAAAATCAACGTTTGGGCGTAAGCTTTTGTGCAAGCGCGACCGAAATCCTCTACCCGTGGCATCAGCCCAAGGGGCGGCGGATCATGCTATTCGCGGGCGAGAAATCCACCCGCTGATCAATCGCCTGTAGAACAGCTTTGGACGTTCCACGGCCTCCGCGACGCAAAAGCAGATGGCAATAACGCCTGCCATCTCAGCGAGGCCGCATATCAGGCTCTGCTTTGCAGGAACGATGCTCGAGAAGGCCAGCAATAGTGGTTGATGCAGAAGATACAGAGTGAACGTCCCGCCAGTTACCCATCGGACCACCGCAGCGAGCCGCACACTGATGTTGGCGATTGGCAACGCAAAGAGGGAAAGAATATTCAGAGAGGCTAGACCGGCAACAACGACGAAATATAGCCATGTCCGGAGTAAATCGTCGTCCTCGATATATTGCTGCATGCCAGGGGAACTATAGTTTTGCCGCAGGACCATATAGGATAAAATGGATCCCACGAACGGTATAAAATACCAAAGCGATTTCCTCTTCAGGAAGTTGGAATTCTGGGTGGCGAGGTAGGTCGAGCACCCAATCAGCCACAACGGCAGGTACATCAGAATTTTCGGTCCGAAGAGCGTTGCGGCTGCGACTAGCGCGACAAGCTTGAACGGTCCTTTCACAAACAAGAACAGACCTAAGAGCACATAGTAGGGCACTTCAAAGCCAAGCGACCAAAGAGGCTCGTTGCTGCCAAAAATGGCGTGGCTTGACCAGATCTCGTTGAGGAAAACTATGCTTGAAACGCCATTCTGCAGATAACTGCCATCGAAATAGCTCTTGCCGATGTAGTTTTCCGGAGAAAAAGTCAGGCCGATTTTATCGACCAAAGGGGTGACGATGAGGGCGGCAATCAACACGGGATAGATGCGCGCACAACGCGCGGTGAAATACTCTGCTGCGCTTGTTTCTCGGGTCGTTGCGGCAAATGTGATGAGAAAACCCGAGAGCACGAAAAACAACGCAACCGCTTCTCCGCCGTGAATTGCCAGGTAATTGAAGTGCGGAAAGACAAAATGGTTGGCATGCGTGGCGAACACTGCAAAGGCAGCGACGATCCGGATGAAGTCGAGATAAACAGAAAGGCTTTTTTGCATGCGCCGGTTCACTCCGAGTCAGTAGCACACCCTGTCTCGACCATACCCTGTCGTCAAATCCAGCTGTTCAGCATCGTTGGCGAGGTGGAGAAATTAAAATCCGGCAATGAAATCAACGCGGCAAACGTAAAGTGGTGCCCCATGCCGGGCTAGTTTGCCCAGTATCGAACCTTGTGTAGAGACATATTTTCCGCAGTGAAATCAGTTCGATAGAGCTAATCCGCCCAGTGGGGAAGCGATACCCCTACAGTACCTCAAGGATGCTGGCAATAGTACCCCACTACTGCCCCCCGAGAGCGCTATCGATACGCATTGCTAGAGACATGCCCGGGGTTCTGGATCATCCAATCGAAAGACCGCATGTCGTTGACCGTTGGGAGCCGTCGGGGCTGAAACGTGGGATGGTTCGGTATGATGCTAGTTCGCGTTCGGTGAACCCAGCGTCCTCCTTTCGTTGTAGCCGGGAGGCGTGAGCCGTTCGATTGCCTTCCCTGTCTTTCGCTCCCACGCTTTGCGTAGTTGCCATGTGTAGCGGGACTTCTCTTTGAAAGACGCGCTCGCTGTCGGCGGCGGTGGTAGTTGAGCTAGGGGTATCCCAGCCTTGATGCACTCAACGAGCCAGTTAGGCTGTGTTCGCTTTGTCGTGGCGTCTTTGCCTGTTCGTATGTCTGCCCTCATTCAGGCCTTCCTTTCGTGGAATACAAAAAGGGCCCGGTGTGAACCGAGCCTGTGTTGACGTTTGATGCGGTGGAACATCGAGGCGAATGGTCTACACGCCTTATTTTACAGGGCTTCTAGGGCTCTGCTGTCGCCTGTAGGTGGCTAATTAGCCAATTTGGTCGGCAAGCCATTGAAATCCTTAGGTTCACCTCAGAAATCTCCGAGATCAACAGCAGCCTTGGGCCATTCCCGACTGCCTGTGACAGCTTCCGATACCTCGGTAACTCGGGCAGCAGCGGCGACACACACGGCCCTAGCAGCCTTGTTGCTGGACATCGCTCGCATGCAGGCCATGAACTCGTCCAACTTGGCGACAGCCACACGGGCATACTCCTTGTCCATGTCTGCGGGCTTCAGTCCCATCTCGGCTATGTCGCCGTCGTCGCAGTTCATCGCCGCATAGATCGCAGGGAAGTCGGACTGCATCCACTTTGGCAGCTGGTGGCGCGATACAATGCCATTCAAATCCTTGGCCATCTCCCGGGCTGATTTCAGCGCCTTGCCTCGACCCTTTCGGTGCCTCTTGGCTTTGACGTAGGCCCTGAACACATTCCGCTTATCCGCTCGGGACAGGGGCAACCCGTGCCGCCTGTTAGCCTCTGCAGCCAGCCAAGGGATTTCCTCGGGTGACCCCTTGACCACAATGGCCCTGATGGTTCGAGAGCCATTCCGCTGAGCCGCCGTGACGCGGTGCCACCCGTCGATCAAGGTGTAACCCTTGTCCCCGCTACTGCCGTCTGTTGTTGCCACCCTGATAGGCGGGAACTGATCTCCGCCCATCATCAGGTCAGCGTATTGCTTGGCGGTTTTCTGACACGTCGCGGTGCGTATCTGATTGCCCGGGAGCATCAGGAGGCTATCGAGGCGGATGTCGATCACCTCGGCAGTGGTGCTTCTCTGGTGGTCCTTAGCGATCACTGCGGTCCAACATGAAGGCGTCTTTGGTCGCTCTCGCTCTTGCCCGCCGTTCGTCTTTCTCGACAGCAATGCGGGCCATCGCCATAATGCTGAGTTCCCGCTTTTGCTTGGCGGTCATGGTCTTGGTCTTCTTTGGTCGTCCGTGGTTCAAGCTTGTGTCCTCATTGGTTTCCTCTGGTGTGATTGACGGCTGACATGCTCGGCATGAGGCCTCTGCTCATGGTCTGAGACATAGATAGGCAAATGCGGGCCTGGGACGGTTTCAGCCGGTGCAGTGCATGGAAATGCACACGGCAGCGCTCCAGCCGGTCTCCCCTATGAGGAGTAGGTTCGACAGACGAGCGCTAGCGTGTGGATTTCGCTGGATTAGTAGGTGCGGGGCTATCCGAGGATCAAACGCGCTTCATAGACCTATTGGTGGACCCATTCCCCGCCGCCTCAGTCCAGCCAGTCCGCCTTTGACCCAGAGAACAGGTCTGGGTGAAGTTTCCGTAGGCCATGCATTATTTTCGGTAACATCCAAGAGTATAGGCCAGCCGGTGCGTCACTGACCCTAAGTCTGGTTAAGGGTCAACTCAGGTTCCCACGTAGCCATGGCGAGGTTGGGCGGCGTAAAGTTCAACGTATGCCCTTGGGCTCCAGAGGTATCGGAGGATCACCCGAGACACTTGTGTCGCTGTCCATACGCCGCCTCGGGAGGTCTTGACGCCGGTACTGTTGAGAGACGCTGCGATCTGAGCGAGGGTCGCCCCACCGTCACGCATGGGCACGACAGGTCTCCAAACAACATCCACGGATGCAACTACTTTTTTGGTCAGACGCCGATTTCGTAGTCATTTCAGGTCCGTGCGGTCTGACATGAGCCTTCAAATTGCTTCCACTGCTGCAAATGCTCCACGAGTGCAACTAAGTCATTGATATCTAAATATATTTATCTTGCTTGATTTTGGGTTGGGCCATAAGCTTCGGAAATTCGCAACACGAAGGAGCGCTACAATGTCACTGCCAGCGGGAACCGGGATAGGCCTGCCACCGGAAAACAATCAGTTCAGCGCATTCCAAACTACGAGAAAACCTCGGGGATACGAAACGGCACATTCCTATTTTTCCCAGCACAACCCGGAAGCGTTCTGGCTATTGCTGGACGCCGCACAAGAGGTCGATGCTGACTTGGGTCCGTTGACAGTTATGACGCTGGAGAAGGGACGGGAGGTAATCGTAGTCGATGCGCCGACGGCTCTTCAAGAAAGGGGCGTGTACAAGACGCTAGCGTTCCCGGAGTTGATTTTGAGGCGTTTCTATAGGTAGGCTAGGACGCTCTATTCAGCGGCGGGGTCAGTGCTTGAACCCTCAACCGCCCTACGGGGACTGCGGTCGCGTTTTCGTGCCGTAGCGCTTCCCACAGACTGGTCAGCTACGGCGCATATCGCTAAGCCATTCGGTACCCCAATCGAGGGATGGAGCAGATCTGGTTTGCTCGGGCAAGGTCGAGCCACAGCAACGCAGAGCAGTCCGAGCGAGGCTCTCAAAAAGCTGAGGCGGTAGTCAAGGGGCATCGGGAGACGCAAGTTTCCTAAGCGGCACATCCGGTATGATGCATGCATCATCATCTTCAACCGCACTGTATCGCTGAATGACTTGGACAAGGTCCTCGTCGATAGGGACCGGCTCTCCCGTCCATCCGCAATTGCCGCAGACGGGCCTCTCCCAGACGATCTCCGGCGCCTCAGTATGTCGCCCTTCCTCTGGCTGAAGGTCGGGTGACCCGCACTCCGGGCACTCTTCAGGCACCGATCGCATCCGCAAGATGAGCAATGAACTAGCAAGGCCTATGATGTGTTCTGTGGTCGAAAGACATGCTTCTGCGTCCCGCCAAGTCGCGGATTTGGCATGGGTGAGCCATGCGGCGAAATCCCAAGCCTCTTTCGACAAGGTCTTGAAGAGGCGACGTCGGTCCTTCTGATCCCGACCAGAAAGAAGCCTATCGAAGATTTGCTCGGACCAGCCCTTGAAGTCTGCCTTTTTCGGCAACTCTCCTCCATCGTCAGGCGCAAACCACTCCTGAGCGATGCCAATGAAGGTCACAAGGGCTTCACGACTGCGCATTCCGACCGTCTGATAGCCTGCTACGTTTACCGCCTGAGCGAGCGCTACGTTGGCAGCCTCCAGTTCCGAGAACACAGCGCCAAAAGGGAGAAGACTACGGTCACTCCGCCGCTTTTTTAGGTCTCTGGGTATCCGAAGACACAGACCCATGTGGAAGGTGATCGCATAGTCGAGGTTCGGAAACTGTACCTGCGAGTAGAGATTTGTGGGATTTGTGATCACCCACCAGCGCTCTTTGTTGGTATGGATATCCCACGCATCATGCACGTGACCGAGTACTTGCTCGGAATGGAGCTTCTGCATGAATGTAATTTCAAGGTCGGGTGCTTGGCCTCGGAAATAGTCGGACACGGCCTGACGTTCGCCTTCCGTTTTGTTTAGCAATGCCTCGCCTCCTCAATATCCCGGCCTACCGACGCCGCATACATGAGGAGAGGGTCGTCCGATTTGCAACCCCTTTTGCAGCTCTTCAGTGGTATTGGATCGCTGCTGGCAGCCTCGGTCAGCCCCTTGCGCGGACGGTCACGTTCGTGACAATAGCCGCATGAGCAGCTGGAAGGAAATCAAGAGCATTCCAATCGGCAAAACGGTAGACGTCTGGGCCGTTCGAGAGACTATGCCGGACGGCAGGAAACGTTTGGATGGAAGGCGCTGGCCCGACGTGCAACTGGTCCGCAGGAAACTCAACGGATCAGAACAGGTGTTCGAGATGTGGCAGGGTGTGCCTGATGGCTGGCTTCCAACTCATTGGCGACCAGCACCGAAGGGCCCGTAGATGAGACAACGCAGCTTCATCTGTCAGTAAGGAGCCCAGCAGTGGAAAAGGCCGCCCCAGCCGTTACGCAAAATCCGCCTGTGGACACGTGGCGTTTCCAGCGAATAGCGATTGCAGGCATCACCGGTGCCTTGTGTGGCGTCTATGTTCGCGCCTTCAACTTCTGGCAAGTTGGGACAGCCGATGTGGCAAGGGAATTGCTCGACCTCTTCGGACTGCCGCTGCTGTTCGTAACTGTGGCGGTTCTATCTCTCGTCTGGTTAATAGTCGCGGTGATTGCCTTGTTTCGGCGCAGGTGGCGCAGAATGACGAGCAGCATACTTGCCATTGTCACTATCGCTGTCGGCTTCTCAATGGTAGCCGCAGTGCCACTGTTCGACCCTTGGTTTTGGTATGTCATCATAAACAAGTCCAAATTTGAGGCCACCGTTCTTGGTAAGGTCTCCGTAGATAGCAAGCCGTTTGCAGTCATTGATGAATGGGACATTTCCACAGGTCTCGCAGGTGTGAGCGCCAATCACTTCATCGCCCTCGTCTACGATGGTAGTGACGGAACCCCACCTGATCCATCCAATCAGTATCAGACACACGTCTACGGCCACTTCTACTTACGGGATCATTATGAGTAATTCTCACTGATGGGGCCACTGGGTTGCTATATGGCTTCTTCCTTGAGGCGCTTGGCGACCTTAGCGACAGTCATACGGCTGACACCCGTCTTGGCCTGAATGTCCGTCCAGCTTGTCTTGGTCTTCAGCAGATCGGCCACAAGGTCATTGCGCTTCGTGTTCTCGGCTTTGCCACGGAACTTCGCCGCTTTCTTCGCAGGATCGGCCATGACATCAGCGATACCTTGGGCCTGCCGTCGCCGTCTGTCGTCGTAGTCCTTGCGGCTGATCGCAGCCAGCATATCGAGCATCATGGAATTGAGCGCCTCGAACATTCTGCCCGTGAACCCATCCACGTCGTTTGCCATCATGTGCGACGTTGGGAGGTCCAGAGCCACCACCTTGATGCGCTTCGCCGCCAGCATGGCCTTTAGCTTATCCCAGTCCTTGGACGTCAGGCGGCTCAGGCGGTCTACCTGCTCGGTCAGGAGGATATCCCCTTCATGGGCTTGATCAATTAGCTTGAATAGCTCAGGACGGGCCAGTGAAGCGCCACTCTCGTTCTCCATGTATTCGGCAGCGATCTTGAGCCCACGCCGGTCCACGAAGGCCTGAAGTTCGGCACGGGCACGAGTGGCGTCTTGATCCTTGGTAGAGGCGCGAAGGTATGTGCGGATCATGGTCATGGGCGAAGGCTCCAGTCTGGTTGAACTGGTATACAGTTATCTGGTATATTTAGGTTGGTCAACAGTAATCTGAAGGCCCGGTTTTGTGGTCTGGTCACGTCGGTCTGCAAGGGCGTACCCCAAGTGTACTAGTGTTCCGGATAGGAGGATCGCGAGCTTAGGTTGTCTTCCATACCGCATAATAGTAACTGGATGAGGGGAGGGCTGATTATGCTGACGCGACTGAGAGACAACCGCAGGATACGGAAGCTAACACAAATCATTCGTAAGGCGGCCAAGCAATTCACCAAAGATGCTCAAGCCGAGCCTGATCAAGATAGACGCTATGATCTCTACAACTCATTCCGAAACGATGCCTCGATCTACGAAGATGAAATTGCTGAACTTCGCTCAACCCGGCTGGTTGAGACAGCTCACAGCCTGGATTTGCCTGTTCCCCCTGCGACTGAGGACAGCGGCCACTGGCAACAGTCCTCTACTCTCCGCTCATGGTCGCTCACCAACCTCGGCATCACTGAGCTTCGGAAGGCTATCCGACAGGAGACGCGAGAGAGGCGTGAGGTGTGGCTCTCGTGGACTGGGATGGCCGTCAGTATCTTGAGCTTGGTGGTCGCAATCCTTGCGTTGCTGGGTGCGCCTCGTTGGTTCGAGGGCCGCCAAGCCGCCACTATCGTCGCGACACCTCACGCCGCGCCGGCACCAGCGTCGAGTGGTCCGCTGGCACTACCTATCGCCCCTCACACCTAATAGGTAACGGCCCCCCAGGCGGGGGTGACCCACCCAAGCCATTCCGATCATGCCTCTTCGAGTGTTTGCAGCATTTTTCATCGCGAGGGTTTCAGTCCCTTAAGGCATCGTGCCCGACCATACCGCAGGACCGCCCCTAGTGCCCGCTCAGGTCCATTAGAGTTTCGGCGCATCGGGCGGCGGGATGAGGAACTTGAAGCAGATGATCACCCGAACGGTCCCAGCCTCATCGACTATCTCGAATAGCTTAGCGCTCACTTGGATACAATCGACGTGGACTGCATGCCTACCTTCTACGTAGTGAGTACGTATGAACCTGATGCTCACCCAAACCACGAATGGCCGTGCTGATCTTAACCGCCCCGTAATTGCGGATTACCCCGCCCAATCATGGGAAGTATTCACAAAACGCTTCTCGGTGCTATCGAAAGGCGTAAGCGCGTTCGAGCGCCACAATTGGGGCGGTCCGGTGCTTGAGGGGTTCGGAGGGCGAACTGGACGCGTTCTTTCGTTTGATGATCTTGGTCTTAGAAGGCCTAACAGGCGGGCTCAGAGACCCCCTCGGACAAATTTTATTTTTCCATCGCAAGGATAGAAGCGCCTGAACGGGATGGGCATTCGCAATGAACGGCACACCCTGTGCGGGAAAAGTGTGGACGCATGGCAACTTCGTCAGCGCGGAGATGAAGCGTTCGCTATAGTGCCTAACCAAAAGACACTCGTCATTCAACTTGCTTAAGGTGAACAATGCCCCACCGTTTGTTCCTTGTTAGTTCGGAGGAAATACAGCGCCTCAATGATGAGCAGGCCCGAGAGCTTGTAGCGCGACTAGTGCGCGCAGAGGCGGAAAGACTGGATGCGGCCCATAGTTCAGTCACTTGGGGGGGAGACCAGCGGGCAAAGGACGGAGGCATTGATGTGCGCTTTACATCGTCTAGCATTGCAGCAACCAGTAGTTTTCTACCGACTATCTGCGTCGGCTTTCAAGTCAAGGCCGAGAAATTTCCGCCATCCAAGATAGCCGGCGAGATGGCACCATCAGGCACTATCAGTCCTTCGATAGCCGACCTACTGCGCAGTGATCATGCGTACGTGATCGTCTCGACTAAAGATAGCGTCTCGGACAGTTCGCTCGCTGCTCGCAAATCAAAGATGGCAGACTGCGTCATAGAGGTAGGCTTAGGAGGGAAAGGCACGCTGGATTTCTTCGATGCTCGGCGTATTGCAGACTGGGTTGAGCGGCACCCCTCAATCGGTGTGTGGGTGAAAGACATTGTTGCCTCTCCCGTTGAAGGTTGGCGGCCATATGGTGCGTGGGCATATCGGGAAAGTGATACCAAAGCCGAGTATCTTATCGACGACAAAGTAAAGGTTTTCGCGCCGAATGCTGATGACGGCAGCAATGCGGTTGAAGCAATTGATAGCATCAGGAGAGATTTAAGTGCCGGTCGCACGGTACGGCTTGTCGGCCTTTCCGGTGTTGGAAAAACACGCTTAGTTCAGGCGCTTTTCGACGCCCGTATTTCGACAACGACGCCAGCGCTGTCATCGGATGCAGTGATCTACGCAGACCTATCAGATCACCTGGATCCTCAGCCAACTGCGATGGTCGAAACGCTAATTGGCGGTACCACGCCAACATTTCTCATCATCGACAATTGCGGACAAGAGTTGCACAAGCGCTTGGCTGAGATGGTGGCACAGGTATCGCCTATGATCTCCCTGCTCACCGTGGAATACGACATTCGCGATGATTTGCCTGAAGCTACAAGCTGCTACCGGCTTGAGGGTTCATCGGAAACGGTAATTAGACAGTTGCTAGGACGGCGATATGCGCATTTGTCTGATAGCGACATCAATAGAGTTGCAGACTTCTCAGATGGGAATGCGCGTGTTGCTTTCGCTTTAGCAAGTGCCTCTGAGCGTAGCAATGAGCTGGCTCAACTGACGGACGATGCTTTATTCAGGCGGTTATTCAACCAAAAACAAACTGAGAATGACGAACTTCTGCGCTGCGCTGAGGCGGCTAGCCTACTGTATTCATTTGATGGCGACGATGTTACCGCCAGTTCGGAGCTGGCTCTTCTCGGGGTTACAAGCGACCTGTCTGCCACTGCACTCTACCGGGGCGTTGCAGAATTGCAGCGTAGGGGCTTGGTTCAGCAGCGAGGAAAGTGGAGAGCTGTACTACCTCACGCTATTGCAAACAAACTGGCTGCGAGGGCAATCGAGAACATACCGCCTAGAGTTGTAGTTGAGGCATTGATCAATGCTACATCTGCGAGGGTGTCAAAATCCTGTTCGCGCAGGATTGGCTATTTGCACAATTCTGTAACAGCTCAGCGAATAGTTGCAGAATTTCTAAAGCCAGGTAGTCGGTTTGATCGTGTTGACGCCTTAGATGATACCGAACGCCAGGTTTTGAAGAACTTACTGCCAGTGGACCCGATCTCTGGCCTATCTGCTTTTCGTAGGACGGTAGAGAGTGTCGACACATCAACAATAGATCATCACGTTGCATCTGATCTCGTGCGGATGGTGAAATCTTTGGCTTACGATGCGCCAATGTTCATGGACGCGTTACGCACTCTCGTTGTTTTTGCCGAAGGCGATGAAATTCGAGGTCGAAGTAGCTCGGCACACGAAGCGATTGTTGCGCTTTTCAGTTGCCATCTCTCCGGAACACATGCGCCACCAGAGGAACGTGTTTCTGCAATCCGGGGGTTGATACAAAGCGATAAACCAGTGATGGCGCGTTTAGGGCTGGATGCGCTCCGGCAATCGCTAGAAACGTCACATTTCTCTAGCCAGTTCGAATTGGATTTTGGTGCTCGTCGGAGAGACTATGGATGGTCGCCAAAAAGTCACGACGATGTTCTGCGATGGTACAATGGCTTTTCTATGCTAGCTCTTGAAATCGCCGTACAGGAAGAGGTCAACGGTGAGGTTCGACAAATCTTAGGGCGGGCTGTGCGTGGTCTTTGCGAAGATGCTGGAATTGTCAGCGATGTTGAGGCGATTGCACATGCGCTTGCTGCTTCTGGCGGCTGGCCTGACGGTTGGATCGGTGTGCGTGAAACTCTGCACTGGGGAAAATCAGCCATTCCTCAAGACATTTTAGAGCGTCTCAACTCTTTGGAACGGCTCCTAGCCCCCACAGATCTACTGGGAGAGATACGTAGTACGGTTCTTGCGCGCAACGCCGGTGCGCTAGATTTGCTGGATGACGATAGGGAAGCCGATTACTCCAGGCGACACGATGCAAAGCTGGAAAATGGAAAGCGGCTGGGGCGTCTGGCTGCGAATGAGCCGGTGATGGTCTCGCGACTTCTACCTGAGTTGCTTGCTGATGGATCAGACGCCGTAGGCATATCTTTTGGCAACGGGCTGGGCAATGCTCTCGCAAACCCCAGGGAGTTGATGAATGAGGCTAGGGCAACTATTGCTAAAATGAACTCCGCGAATGTCAGTCTGCTGATAGTTCGGGGTGTCATTCGAGGTTGGCAGGAAGTCGATGCATCAGGCCTTAATGCCTTCTTAGACGATGCCGTTTTAGATCCTGTTTGGGGAGCATGGCTACCTGAGTTGCAGTGCGTAGCTGGTCTAGAAGATGATGGTATCGGTCGTATATTTAAGGCGCTAGACGCATGTATCGCACCTCACTGGCAATATCGATATATCGCCATCGGTCGAGCATTAGACGTCCTTGCTCCAGATACAATAGAGGTCCTAGTCAATGCCATATCAGCAATTTCTGGTGGCGGAGAAGTAGCGATTGATCTGTTAGGCATGGTAGTTCATTCTGCAAAGGAGCGAGGGGAAGATTTTGTTCGTGATATTGCTTACAGGATCGGAGCGTTCCTTTCACACGTCGATCTTTCGAACTGTAAAGTAGATGACACCATGGTGGATCACCATCTGGGTCGATTGATCACCTTTGCTTTGACCAACACAACGTCCTCATCTCTCGACAATGACATCCTAAAGAACCTACTGTCGTGGGAGAGATCCCAACGACGGACGTATGCCTTCAGACGCGGCCGTCATCTGCAGCCTTTTTTCAACCTAAGGCCGATATTGGCGCTAGACGCGATCTATGAGCCTGATCCAGACGGTCGATATCTAAATGCAGCGCGGTTGGCCGCAGACCATGACAGCGAGCGCGGCAGTCGACCTATGGACGCGGTGTCTCCAGAGGCTGCACTAGAATGGTGTGCAGCATCACCTGAAGATCGCTATCTTTTTATGGCTACAACCTGCACGCTATACGCTCCAAAGAAAAAAGGTGCGGAACAATCTAATAGAAATCTATCAGAAATAGCGATTGAAGTGTTCAAGGCTGCCCCTGATAAAAGAAAGGTAATTAAAACGTATACAAGCCGACTTCTTCCTATGAGTTGGTCAGGTTCAAGGGCTGAAAAGCTTAGGAAGAGATTAGGTATACTTGATGATATAGCTTCAATGGTCGGTGAAGAAGAGGCGCAAATCGTGGCGCACGAACGCGCCCGGATGATGACGATCGTGACCGAGATGAAAGAGCAAGAAGAGGCACAGGAGAGAGTGGCTAACGAAACATTCGAGTAGTAGAAATCCGACGGGGTAAATCGCCTAAGCCTAACACAGGTCCTTGATTTCCCTTTTTTGCTTCTAATCCCGTCGTGCTTTAGAAGGCAGCAGCATCTTCATTGCTTCTGCCGTGGCAACCAACCTGGCCTCCTTCGACCCGTACCGGTTGGCCTCACCAGTTACGCTATGACCCAGTATGATGTGTCGATCATGCTCGCTTATGCCCGCGACAATCATTCGGTCTTGCAGTGTGTGCCGTAGCGAGTGGACCGTTACCTTGGGATCCTTCACGACCTTCCTCAGGTTCTTCATCAGTGCCGCGCTTGCGACGTTGCCACCCCCCGGCTTGCCATATTTTCTAAAGACCGCTTCGGAGCTGCCAGAACGACCATCGAGAGCCTCACGGGCGGCATCAAGCGCATCTCCGACCAACGGTACAAGTCGAATGCTAGACTTGTTCTTCAACCGTCTGATCCGGTTGAACCGCAGATCGAGGTGCGGCGTGTCGCTATCAAGCGCAATATCCTGCACCTCAAGCCCTGAGGCTTCGCTTAGGCGCATCCCCGTGCCCTCAAGCAAGCGCCAAATCAGCTTTAATTCGGAGCCAGCGTGGTCGAGGATGAAGGCTCGCGTTGCTTTAAGTTGCGCCTTGGTGAAAGGGCTGCGCTCGTCGCGGTCAGTTTCGTTGTCAGTCTTCAATCCCTTGATGTCGATCTTCACAAAAGGATTGATCGCTTGACGCTCAAGCTCATATTCTGTGATGCCGAAATTGATGATAGCTCGGATGTCATTACAATATCGGTCGACCGTTTCAGGTTTCGCCCCGGAAGCTAGCATTTCCGCAACAACCTCGCGGGCGTGGGTACGTGTCATGTCGGTGAGCTTGGGGTCTTTGCCGAGAGCAGTAGTAACAAACCCGCTGACCCGCTCGTTCCTCAGCCGCTTTCGGTGCTCATCAGGTCGGCCCTCGATTTTTGTTGTTACGTAAAGGCGGGAGGCATCCATGAAAGTTGCTACAGGAGGCTTCACTTTACCAACGCCCGTGAGCATCCTGATAGCCTCACTATCAGCAGTATCGTTGATGACCCAGTGATCAGCGAGCAAGTCCGCTTGAGTGACTTCCCCGGGCTCGCTGTAGAGGGGTTCGGTCGGGTCGATACCAACAGCCTTCAGCCGCGCCAAAGCCTCCCGGTAGTCATCCATGGCTGTCTTGGGGCTATTTCTGAGCGTCGTAAGGTTGACTTCAGGAAGCTTGGCAGCTGCCAACAATCTTTCGACTTGATCGTGAAATGCCGAATATTCGCGTATTGCTCGCGCCTCGGATTGGCCAAGGACCCTCTTGATCTCGAACTTCCCGATCTTCGCGCGAAGAGCCTTGGGAACTTGTCTGCGATACTCGTAGCTTCCTGTCTTCGTTCTGGTGACGTATCTCAAGCGAACGATCTTCATGCATAGGTCCTCTGTCAGTACCTTCCTCAGTACCCGTAGGACGAATTAGCTCAATGATTTCAGTGTTTCCAGTAGGTCTCGGGTAGTCCGTGGTGCCCCATGCCGGAGTCGAACCAGCACTTCTTGCGAAACTCGATTTTGAGTCGAGCGCGTCTACCAATTCCGCCAATGGGGCAACGGATACCGACGAGCCGGGTCTCTACCATGCGACCGGCTTCAGGCGCAAGACGGTGAAGGCAGCTTGCCGGCAATTTCCATTGGTTGGCGTTTGCCGATAGGGCCGGCGGTCGCGCGCCGGCCGGTTCGTCAGGCTCAGTGGGCCGCGGTTGCGGTGCGCAGCGTGATGCCGGGTTTGTTCAGCGTGATCGCCAGGATCGCGGCCAGCAGGCAGAAGGCGCCGGCGACGAAGAAGGCGGGCAGGTAGCTGTCGAGCGCCGTGCGCGACAGGCCGGCGCCGAAGGCGGCGGTGGCGGCGCCCAGCTGGTGGCCGGTAAAGATCCAGCCGAACACCAGGCCTGCCTTTTCCGGGCCGAAGCGATCGGCGGCGATCTTGACGGTCGGCGGCACAGTGGCAATCCAGTCCAGCCCGTAGAAGACGGCGAAGATCGACAGGCCGTAGAAGCCGAACTGGCTGAACGGCAGGAAGAGCAGGGCAAGCCCGCGCAGGCCGTAATACCAGAACAGCAGCCAGCGATTGTCGAACCGGTCGGACAGCCAGCCGGAGCCGATCGTGCCGAAGAAATCGAAGATGCCCATGACGGCCAGCACGCTGGCTGCTGCCACCGGCAGGATGCCGTAATCGCCGCAGAGCGTAACGAAATGCGTCTGGATCAGGCCGTTGGTGCTCAGCCCGCAGATGAAGAAGGTGGCAAACAGGATCCAGAAGGTCGAGCTGCGCGAGACTTCCTTGAGCGCCAGCAGCGGCGACATCAGCATGGCTGACAGGCTCTTGTTGAGGGGAGGGGCCGGGGTAATCTTGGCGTCGCCATAGATCGGCAGCGCGAGGTCTGCCGGCCGGTCGCGCATCAGGCCGAGCACGACGACGGCGGCAACGGCCAGCATGGCGCAGACGAAGACGACGGTGGTGCGCCAGCCATAGCGCTGGGTCAGCTCGGCCATCAGCGGCAGGAAGACCAGCTGGCCGGTGGCCGAGCTTGCCGACAGCATGCCGACGACAAGGCCGCGGTGCTTGCTGAACCAGCGGGCCGAGACCGTGGCGGCCAGCACCATGGCGGTCAGGCCGGTGCCGAAGCCGACGATGATCCCCCAGAACAGCAAGAGCTGCCAGAGCTCGGTCATGAACAGCGAGCCGATGAAGCCGATAGCGACCGTTGAGAGCGCGAAGATGATGACGTTGCGCACGCCAAAGCGGTTCATGAAGGCCGCCGCAAAGGGTCCCATCAGGCCGAATAGCACCAGCCGGATGGCCAGCGCCGAGGAGATCGACGAGGTGCTCCAGCCGAACTCGTCCTGCAGCGGCTTGATGAGCACGCCGGGCGCGCCCATGGCGCCGGCGGTGACCAGCATGGTGAGGAATGTGGCGCCGACCACGACCCAGCCGTAGTGGATGTTGCGGCGGGCAAGCGTCGAGGCGAGAACGGTAGACACCATGGGACTGTTCCAGTGATCGCGGGCCGGCCGGGACGGCGGACGCGGATTGTTTCGGCGGCAACTTCGCCAGTCTCCGGGGCAAAGTCCAGCAAAACCGCCGGGCGTGGCTTAGATGATTGGCGTCATATATCTTGCATTGATGATGGCGGTCATCTAAATTGTCAAGATGCAATCCGATGGGGCAAGCCGATGCGCGTGAGCCGCGAGAAATTCGCCGAGAACAGGGTCCGGATCCTCAATGTAGCCTGCGACCTTTTCCGCGAGAAGGGGTTCGACGGCATCGGGGTCGCCGATATCATGAAGGCTGCCGGGCTCACCCATGGCGGTTTCTACCGTCATTTCGATTCGAAGGAGAGCCTTGCCTTCGAAGCGAGCCGGGTGCTGGTCGAAAAGACCCGGCTGCGCTGGTTAGAGATCGTCGACACGGCCGAGGGCGATCCGCTCGAGGCGCTGCTCCGCCATTACCTGCCGCGACGCAACCTGCAGAGCCGGGCCTGCGTCTTCGCGTCGCTGGTCCAAGAGGTCAGCCGCCAGGGCGCCGGCCTGCAATCGACCTTTTCCGGTGGCCTGACCGATCTGGCCGATGTCTTGGCCGGGATCGTTGCCGGCTAGACGCCGCAGGCGCGCCGCGCCACGGCTCTGGCCACCCTCTCGGCCATGATGGGCGCGGTCATCCTCGCCCGTGCCATGGACGATGCTGACATTGCCGACGAATTTCTGGCTGCCACCCATCGCCAGCTGTTGCGCCGACAAGGCTAGCAACCCCGCCGTCTTCTATTCGCTGCGGAAGGCCAGCAGGGCCTTGGATTCGACGATCTCGCTAAACTTGCCATCGGGCGCCGCCTCGGACAGCGCCTGGCGCAGGGCCGCCTCGAAGGGAGCTGCGGCCTCGCCGAGCACCTGCGGCGACGTGGTGGACATGGAAAAGGCGCGGCCGACGAGATCGTCGATGCCGGGATGGCGCTCGCGGAAGATGCCGATGCTCTCGAGATTGTTGAAGGCGGAGCGCAGCAGGATGCTTTCGTGCCGTGGCCAGTCGCTGCTGCGCCTGACGGCGCTATCGGCGCTGCGCTCCGGCGAGAAGGTTTCGCCGAGCTGCTGGATGATCTTGCGACCGTCGGGGTTCATGGCGATGTGGGTGTCGTGAAACAGCACGACGGCGCCGCCCGGCACCACCAGCCTGTCGAGCGCATCCAGCGTGGCGGCACGATCCATCCAGTGGAAGGAGCGCCCCATCACAGCAAGCTTCAGGGGGCCGATGTCGGGGCCGAGATCGTAGGATGAGCCTTGGCGCACGAACATCTCGACGCCGGCTTCCCGTGCCCCTTCACGCGCGGCAGCCAGCATCTCCGCCTCCGGATCCATCGCCGTCACATCAGCGCCGAGCCTGGCAAAGGCGATGCCGAGCTGGGCCGGGCCGCAGCCGAGATCGAGCAGCGGATCGCCGATCTTCAGGCCGCATCGGTTGGCGACGCGGGCGATCAGCGTGTCGGGATAGGGAACGCGGTAGCGCAGATAGTAGGCGGCGGTCGACTGGAAGCGTCGGGCTTCGAAGGCAATGGTGGACATGGGACATCTTATGCAATCCGCAGGGCCAACCTCGACCGCGATTGCGGCCCAACTGTGGCCTTGCGCCATGCACCCTCCCTAGGGACGATCGGCCGGCAGGGGGCTGTCTTGATCCAACGGCAGCGCCGGCGATCTCGCAGCCTCGAGCGTGGTGCGGAACATCGCGACCAGCTGCGCCGATATCGTCTCTTCGAGCAGATCGGCCATATCGCGGTCGAAAAAACTGCGCACCGTGCCAAAGAGGACGTTGAGGATCGTCAGGTTGACGGTGGCAAGATTGTCGAAGGTCGCGTCTGAGGCGCTGCAAAACATCGCCTCGCTGGCGGCCTCGACCCTCTGGTTCATTTGTTCGACTATGTCGGCGACGCTGATCTCGGCGGCGGCAAGGTAGAGCACGCGCGTCACATCCCGCCGCTCGATCTTGACAGCGATATAGGTTCTCACCAGCGCCTCGGCCATCTCGATATAGGACCGTCCCCGATGCATCAGGCAGGCAGCCTCGACGCGGTCGGCCAGCCCCTCCAGGTAGCGCTGGTTGACGGCATAGAACAGCGACTGCTTGTTCGGGAAATACTGGTAGAGCGTGCCGACGGAAACGCCGGCGCGGCTGGCCACGCGCGTCGTGGTCAACCGGATCGGTCCCTCGGTCAGCAAAACCTGAATCGTCGCTTCGTAGATCGCCTCCACCGTCGTCGCCGAGCGGGCCTGACGCGGCTCTTTGCGGGCATTGAAGGGCAGGGAGGGGGCGCCGGTCATATGCGAATTCAAAACCTGAAGGATTGTTCGTATCCTTAGATCGATCATGTGATCGCGGTTTACAAGGAAATTTCCATGGCTGACACAGTTCAACGCATCGCGCTGGTGACCGGCGCCAACAAGGGCATCGGATATGAGATCGCACGGCAGCTGGCGCAGGCCGGCGTATCGGTGCTTCTGGGCGCAAGGGATGCCGCCCGCGGGGCAGCCGCAGCGGACAGGCTGGTGGCCGAGGGTCTGACGGTGGCCTTCATCCCGCTCGACATCTGCGATCCGGCCAGTGTCGCTGCCGCAGCGGCGAAAATCGCCACGGAGCACGGCCGTCTCGACATCCTCGTCAACAATGCCGGCATCTCCGTCGCCGGCGATGGCGCGCCGGGCACGGTTCCGATTGATGTCGTTCGCCAGACGCTGGAGACGAATTTCTTCGGCGCGCTGGCGGTGACGCAGGGCGTGCTGCCGCTGCTGCGCAAGTCGGAAGCCGGGCGGATCGTCAATGTGTCCAGCACGCTCGGCTCGCTGAAGCTCAACAACGACCCCGCCTATTCGGGATACGAGGTTCGCCTCGCCGGCTACAACACCTCGAAGGCGGCGCTCAACATGCTGACGGTGCAGCTTGCCAACGAACTGCGCGACACCCGCATCACGGCGGTGTCGGTCTGCCCCGGCCTGACCCAGACCGATCTCAACGGCCATATGGGCAACCGCTCGGCGGCAGAGGGTGCTGCGGCCCCGGTACGGCTCGCCCTTGCGACGGCAAACGATGCCTTGGGTCTCTTCCAGGACGAGCACGGCAGCGTGCCGTGGTGACCGCCGCAGGAACTGACCTGCGTTGCCTGCCGGCTGCAGGCGACGAACGCTAGAGGCTGTCGGTCGCAGTCGGCAGTGGCAGTGATGTCGTCGGGGCGGCGGGTTCACGCCCGCAGCCCAGACCTCATCGGCTCACGCGAAGCCGGCGATGCCGCGCGGCACATAGGGTGCCTCGAGGGTGGCGATTTCTTCCGCCGTGAGTTTTACCGACAGCGCGGCCACGGCATCGGTCAGGTGGTGCGGCTTGGAGGCGCCGACGATGGGGGCGGTGACGGCGCTCTTCTGGGCGACCCAGGCGAGACCGATCTGGGCGCGCGACACGCCGCGGGCCTTTGCCAGCGTGCCGACGGCATCGATGATCTGCTTGTCGCTGTCGATTGCCTGGTTGTAGAGCGTCTTGCCGAACTGGTCGCTTTCCTGGCGCGAGGTGCTTTCGTTCCAGTCGCGGGTGAGGCGGCCGCGCGCCAGCGGGCTCCAGGGAATGACGGCGATCCTCTGGTCCTCGCAGAAGGGCAGCATCTCGCGCTCTTCCTCGCGGTAGAGCAGATTGAGGTGGTCCTGCATGCTGACGAACTGGGTCCAGCCGTTCATCCTGGAGATATAGACGGCCTTGGCGAATTCCCAGGCATGCATCGACGAGGCGCCGATATAGCGCGCCTTGCCGGCCTTCACCACGTCATGCAGGGCTTCCAGCGTTTCCTCGATCGGGGTTGCGTGATCGAAGCGGTGGATCTGATAGAGGTCGACATAGTCGGTGCCGAGGCGGCGCAGGCTGTTGTCGATCTCGTCGAAGATCGCCTTGCGCGACAGGCCGGCGCCATTGGGGCCGGGGCGCATGCGGTTGAACACCTTGGTCGCCAGCACGATGTCCTCGCGGTGCGAAAACTGCTTGATGGCGCGGCCGACGATCTCTTCCGAGCTGCCATCGGAATAGGCATTGGCGGTGTCCCAGAAATTGATCCCGAGTTCGACCGCCTGGCGCAGCAGCGGGCGGCTCGCCTCCTCCGTCATCGTCCAGGCATGGTTGCCGCGATCGGGCTCGCCATAGGTCATGCAGCCGAGGCAGATGCGCGAGACCTCAAGGCCCGTCGGGCCGAATTTCACATAATCCATCGTTCTACTCCATTGGTGCTGAAATCGAGACAGCCAATACATCGCGACCGGCCGCGGTGGAGTGAAAGCTAGGCCCAGGCGGCAGTGCCGGGTAGGGGTTCACGCATAAGTGTTTGCAGCCCCGCCAAAGATACGGTCGTGCCGCGGCGCAGTCGCATGACGACCGATGTCCGTGGTCCTGCCAACGGGAAAGAGACGGCGACCTGAACGCTACGAGATTTTCGACGGTTCGGCGCCGGCCATTCGGTCGAGATTTGCGATGAGCCGTGTCAGCAGGTCGACGAATTGTGTCGCTTCCTCCGGCGTGAAGCCGCTCATCGCCTCGGCATTTCCCTGGAACAGCGTAGTGATGGCCCCGGGCATCCGTTGCCGCGCGGTGCTTGTCAGAACAATGTGGCTACTCCGACCGTCGGCCGCGTCCCGCGTGCGCTCGATCAAGCCGTCCCGCTCCATGCGGGCCAGCATCTGTGCCATCGGCGGTTGTTCGACCTTGGCGAAGCGGGCGAGATCGCGCTGGGTGCTGGCCTTGCCGTCCTGCAACGCTACCAGCACCGGCAATTGCCCGACGCCAAAACCGTGCGGTTTCAAGCGCGCCTCACTGAGGCGGGCGAAGCCACGCGCCGCAAGACCGACGAGATGCCCCGGCGTTAACAAGACGTCTTCAGCCATTCACCACCCTCCACCTACACTTGACCGAAATACATATGCACATATATATCTAGCCAGGTAATCCCAGGCAATGCTTGTTTGATGCCGATCGACAGCCTGCAACCCGTTTTGAGGACATATGATGTCGAAAGCCAACATCGCGCTCATAAAAAGCCTATACGACCGCTTCAATGCCCGGGACATCGATGGTGTCCTTTCCGCGCTTGCCGACGATGTCGCCTGGGCCAACGGCATGGATGGCGGCCACGTTCACGGGCATCAGGCAGTCCGCAGCTACTGGACCCGCCAGTGGGCCGTCGTCAGCCCTCATGTGGAGCCGATCAATTTTAGCGAGCCGGGGGATGGTCTCGTCGCTGTGGAGGTAATCCAGTCGGTGTTCGATCTGGATGGTCGGCCGCTCAGTGGTCAGACCCACGGCCTTCAGGACAAGACGGTGACCCATATCTTCCGCATGGACGGCAACAGGATCGCACGCTTCGACATTGGGGATGCGATTTAAGCGTGTGTCATAATGAGCAGACGCGGATCGGCTCTGCTATGTTGTGTGGCCTTGACCAACGCCGGTCGAGGGCATCGCCGCCCTGCAGCGATGGCCAGTCGGTCTTCACCGCCTCGTCAGCGACAGGATCCGGTCGCGCAGGGCCTTGGCCATGTTGCGGGTGCTCCGATACATGTGCAGCTGGGCGGCGGCCTGGCGGACGTCGCGGTCGCTGTTCTGGGTGAGGCCGACGATCAGCGTGCCCATGTCCTCGCGCTCGCGCCAGAACCGACTCATGATCGGATGGTCCGACACGGCGCAGCTATCCGAGCGAACAATATTGGCGTCGTCGAGCTGCCATTCGGTTAGCTCGCCCATCAACAGCTTGCCCGGCGAATAACGGGCGAATTCTTCGTTGTAGGCGGTCTTCCAGGTGTAGGCCTCGCCGCCCATCATCAGCACGATCATCGAGGCAATGGCCTTGCCGTCGAGGTCGATGGTGTGGATACGCACGGCGTCGACGGCGGCGAGATTGGAAATCGCCTCGCGCGCGAAAGCCGCGTGATGGCGGTCGAGCACCATGGCGCTGCGCTTCTTGCCCTTCCAGCCGGCGGCCTCGATCGCCATGAACTCTTCCATCCGGCGGTGGATCTCGCCCGGTTGGCGGGCGACGTTGTAGACGAGCTCGCCCTGTTTCTCCAGCAGGCGCCACTGGCGGCGCATCTCGCGCAGATGGCTCGGTGAAATCGCCGCCGTCAGGTAGTCGAGCGCCTCCTGCGAGCTATGCAGCATAGGCCGCTCATAGGGATTGGCGACCGTCACCGGCAGGTTGCGGCCGATGGCGACGGCCTTGAGCATCTGGACGAGGGGGCCGTTCAGCCGCACGTCCGGCATCACCAGGGTGGTCGGCAGTTGCAGTTCCCGGCGGAGCAGGCCTTCCAACAGGTTGTCCAGGGTTTCGGCGGCGTCTTCGCCATCGACCAGCGGCGTGCCGAGCGGCCCGAAATTGTTGGACCAGACGCGGATGATCGAAGGGCCGACGGCAAAGCCCGGCTTATCGATGGAAAAGGGCATGAGTAGGCGCATCCGGCTGCTATTGGGCTTACGGTCGCGGATGAGCGCGATGCGCACCTGCCGCTCCTCGATGCGGGGCATGGCAGGCGCGAGGAATCGGGCCGAGAAGAACACGTTCGGCTCCATGGCGCGGTTGGACAGGAAGTCCAGCTCGTCCTGCAGATCGTAGCCGAGCCTTGCCGGATAGAGGCAGAGCTCCCGGCCCGGCCGTCCGATTTCGATATGCGCCTCGGCGCGCGGCTCGGCGTCAAAGCGCAAAGAGGCGAGTTCGTGCATCATCGGATTGGCCATGCTGTCGGTGCTTTCGGTCATCGGGGGACGCGCCATCAGGGGAATGCCTTCACAGTCAGAGATGTCGGTGCAGCTCGGCCGAAGGCGAAAAGCACGATGCCGAGCGTCCGGCGCACGGCTAGATGCAGCAGCAGTGCCTCGACCCCCATGGCCGAGGCCGTGGCGATCGCCGCACCCTCGATGCCGAGGTGCGGGATGAGCAGCAGGTTGATGCCGATGTTGGCTGCGAGCGCCACACCGTAGAGCAAGGCGCATAGACGCTGCCGGCCTGCCATCATCAGCAGCACTTCGCCGGGGCCGACCAAGGCTTTGGCAAGGATGCCGGCCAGTAGCACGGCCATGACGACATGGCCCGCCATGAAGGCAGCGCCGAACAGCGATAGCAGGAAATCGCCAGCTGCCAGCACCAGGAGGCCGACGGCAAGCGAGGGCCAGAAGGCCCAGCGGGTCGCCTGCGCGGCGAAGGCGGCAAGCTTTTCCCGGTCGCCCTCGGCGATGATCGCTGCAAATCGCGGTCCGGCGGCGGCCTTGACCGAGAAATAGACGAAGTGCACCAGGGCCATGGTCTTGGCGGCGGCAAAATAGATCGCCACCTGCTCCGGCGGCAGAAACAGGCCGACGACGATGACGTCCGAATTGGTCAGCAGATAGCCGACGCCTTCGATCAGGAAGATCGGAAAGGCGACGCCCATCCAGGTCGAAAAGGCGATTTCCCGTGGCCCGGCCGGAACGTGGCGGCGCAGGCGGAGCGTGACGGCGAGCAGTTGCCCGAGCGTTGTGATGAGCGTGGCGGCCAGCGCTGCCTCAGTCGCGGTGACGGCGCTGTGCGGCGCTCCCGAAAGCACGGCACCGACCATGAAGACGAGGATCAGGATCGGGCGGATGAGGAAGGTCGGGCTCAGCGCCATGACCGGCCAGTGGTTGGCGCGGGATGTGCCGTCGAGAATGTCGCCAAGGGCGATCAGCGGCATGATCAACAGCCCGATGAAGACCGGCAGGACATAATAGGGCTCCATCGACTGGCGCGCGAAATGCAGCGCGACCATGCCGGCAAGCGCAAGGCCGCCGGCCGAAACAAGCGCGAACCTCCGGGCGGTGCTGGTAAGCCCCCGGAGCAAGGCCATGTCGCCGGAGAGCTTGTATTGCGGCAGGAAGCGGATGATGGCGGTGTGGAAGCCGACGCAGGAGAGATTGCCGACGATGACGACAAGCACCCAGACGAAGACGAATATGCCGTATTCGAATTCGCCCATGGCGCGGGCAAGGATGATCTGCGAGACGAAGGCCAGCGCTGCGCTGGCAATGCGGATGAGGAAGGCGACCAGCGCCATGCGCCTGGAGGCGTCCTCTTCGCCGCGTCCGGTCAGAATAGCCGAAAGCCGCGCCGGTACCGAGGACACTCTGGTCCACAGGCCCGAGGGCAGCAGTTTTTCAGCTGTTTCGTCGAACGCCTCGATCACACGCAATACTCGGCATACCGTTCTAAATCTTTACCAGTCCTAACCGGTTAGGGTTAAAAAACGGTTCCGCGCGATGCTTTTCCCCAACTGAGATCGACATCGTCGGGGTCATCTGGCAGCCGGGTCGCTGAAACAAAAATGCCGCCCGGAGGCGGCATTTTGGATCAGACGACGGTGGTGCCTTCCGGCTCGGTCTCGAAGGCGCCGTGGCAGTGCTTGTACTTCTTGCCGGAACCGCAGGGGCAGAGTTCGTTGCGGCCGACGCGACCCCAGGTCGCCGGATTTTCCGGATCGCGGTTTTCCGGCGGCACGACCATCTCGGTCGGCGGCTGCAGCAGGACGAACTCGTCCTCTCCTGTCGTCGCGTCTATGTGGTGGGCTTCCATGAAGCCCGGCTCTGGTTCGCGCGGCTGCTGCACCAGCTCGACCCGCGCCAGCTGGGCCGTCACGGCCTGGCGCAGGTTGTTGAGCAGCGACTGGAACAGCTCGAAGGATTCCGACTTGTATTCCTGCAGCGGATCGCGCTGGGCATAGCCGCGGAAGCCGACGACAGAGCGCAGGTGGTCGAGGTTGACGATGTGCTCGCGCCACAGACCGTCGAGCGTCTGCAGGATGATCGAGCGTTCGACATAGTGCATGATCTCGGGGCCGAACCGCTCGGCCTTGTCGGCAGCAGCCTTGTCGGCGATCTCGGTCAGGCGTTCGCGGATGTCGTCCTCGCCGATGCCTTCTTCCTTGGCCCATTCCTCGACCGGCAGGTCGAGGTCGAGCAGGTTGGCGATCTCGACCTTCAAGCCGGCCATGTCCCACTGTTCGGCATAGGCGCGCTCAGGGATATGCTTGGCGACCAGTTCCTCGATGGCCTCGTGGCGCATGTCGGCGATGGTCTCGGAGATATTCGTCGCTTCCATCAGCTCGACGCGCTGCTCGAAGATCACCTTGCGCTGGTCGTTGAGGACGTCGTCGTACTTGAGCAGGTTCTTGCGGATGTCGAAGTTGCGGGCCTCGACCTTCTTCTGGGCGCGTTCCAGCGCCTTGTTGATCCAGGGATGGACGATTGCCTCGCCTTCCTTGAGCCCGAGCTTCTGCAGCATGCCGTCCATGCGGTCGGAGCCGAAGATGCGCATCAGGTCGTCCTGCAGCGACAGGTAGAACTTCGAGCGGCCGGGGTCGCCCTGGCGGCCCGAGCGGCCACGCAGCTGGTTGTCGATGCGCCGGCTTTCGTGGCGCTCGGTGGCGATGACGTAGAGGCCGCCGGCGTCGATCGCCTGCTTCTTGAAGACCTTGATTTCTTCGGCGATGGCCTGGATCGCGGCGTCCTTCTCTGGGCCGGGCTCCATCTCGCCGAGCTCGCGCTCGACGCGCATCTCGAGATTGCCGCCGAGCTGGATGTCGGTGCCGCGGCCGGCCATGTTGGTGGCGATGGTCACGCCGCCGGGAACGCCGGCCTGGGCGACGATATAGGCTTCCTGCTCATGGTAGCGGGCGTTGAGAATGTGGAACTTGGTGAAGCCCTGGCTGCGCATCCGCTCGGCGAGCAGCTCCGACTTCTCGATCGAGGTGGTCCCGACCAGCACCGGCTGGCCGCGATTGTGGGCCTCGATGATGTCGGCGGTGATGGCGTTGAACTTTTCCTCGAAGGTCCGGTAGACCTCGTCGTCCTGGTCGATACGCTTGATCGGCAGGTTGGTTGGGACTTCGATGACTTCGAGATTGTAGATGTTGCCGAATTCTTCCGCTTCCGTCTGCGCCGTGCCGGTCATGCCGGCCAGCTTGTCGTACATGCGGAAATAGTTCTGGAAGGTAATCTGCGCCAGCGTCTGGTTTTCCGGCTGGATCTTGACCCGTTCCTTGGCCTCAAGCGCCTGGTGCTGGCCGTCCGAATAGCGGCGGCCCGGCATCATGCGGCCGGTGAACTCGTCGATGATGACGACTTCGTCGTTACGGACGATGTAGTCCTTGTCACGGCTGAACAGCTTGTAGGCCTTCAGCGCGTTGTTGACGTGGTGGACGATGGCGACATTCTCGATGTCGTAGAGGGCGTTGCCCTTCAACAGGCCGGCTTCGCGCAAGAGGTTTTCCAGCTTTTCCGTGCCGACTTCCGAGAAGTTGGCGGAGCGCTGCTTCTCGTCGATTTCGTAGTCTTCGTCGGAGAGCTGCGGAATGAAGGCGTCGATGGTGGTGTAGAGGTCCGAGCGGTCGTCGAGCGGGCCGGAGATGATCAGTGGCGTGCGGGCTTCGTCGACGAGGATCGAGTCCACTTCGTCGACGATCGCATAGTAATGGTCGCGCTGCACCATCTGGGCGCGCTCGTATTTCATGTTGTCGCGCAGATAGTCGAAGCCGAGCTCATTGTTGGTGGCATAGGTGATGTCGCAAGCATAGGCCTCCTTGCGCTCCTCGTCCGACAGGCCGTGAACGATCACGCCGGTGGTGAGGCCGAGGAAGCCGTAGAGCCGCGCCATCGTCGCACTATCGCGCTGTGCGAGATAGTCGTTGACGGTGACGACATGGACGCCCTTGCCGAGCAGCGCATTGAGGTAGACCGGCAGCGTTCCGACCAGCGTCTTGCCTTCGCCCGTCTTCATCTCGGCGATGGCATTGGAATGCAGGATCATGCCGCCGATCAACTGGACGTCGAAGGGGCGCATGCCGAGGACGCGGCGCGAGGCCTCGCGGGCGACGGCGAAGGCCGGCACCAGCAGGTCGTCCAGGGTCTTGCCATTGGCCAGCTGCTGGCGGAACTCAGCGGTCTTGCCGGCCAGTTCCTCGTCGGACAGCTTGCGCATATCGTCTTCGAGCGCATTGATCGCGGCGACGTTCGGATTAAACGCACGCACGCGCCTGTCGTTGGACGAGCCAAACAACTTTCGGGCAATTCCACCAAAGCTGACCATATGACTGGCCCTTTCTGAATTTACATCCCGCCGTTCCTGCAATCGCCGTCCCGAAAAAATCGGCTGATTGACCCGAAACGGCCGGAAACTGTTCTGGACGCAAGGTTGCGTGACAGATAAGAGGGGGGTCGATTGATGTCAACGGGATTGGCCGATACACAAAGGCCACATTCTGATGGTGAAGGCTTTTTCAGGCCGGATTCACGCGAGTTGAAGCCGGCGGGAACTTCAAAAGGGTAATTCATGTCGCGATATAACAAACTTGCAGCTGCTGTCGCCTTCGCAGCCATCGTTGCGTTCCAGGCTCCGGCTTTTGCTGCGGACGCCGTCGTTGCCAAGGTTGGCAACCTCGAGATCCACCAGTCGGAACTCGACCTTGCCATCTCCAACCTCGATCCGCAGCTGGCCCAGCTGCCTGACGACCAGAAGAAGGTCGCAGCCCTTTCGGCTGCCATCGACGTCAAGCTGCTGGCCAAGGACGCTCTCGCCGAGAAGCTCCAGGACACCCCTGACTTCAAGACCCGCATGGCCTATCTCCAGGACCGCGAACTGCACAACGCCTACTTCAAGAAGCATGTCGTCGACGTCGTGACGGATGCCGAAGTCAAGGCACGCTACGACAAGGAAGTCGCAGCCTTGCCGAAGCAGGAAGAAGTGCACGCCCGCCACATCCTCGTGAAGACCGAAGACGAAGCCAAGGAAGTCATCAAGGAACTCGACGCAGGCAAGGATTTCGCTGCCGTGGCGAAGGAAAAGTCGACCGATCCGAACAAGTCAGACGGTGGCGATCTCGGCTATTTCCAGCGCGGCCGCATGGTCAAGGAATTCGACGACGCAGCCTTCTCGCTGCCGGTCGGCACCTATTCAAAGACGCCTGTGAAGACCGATTTTGGCTTCCACGTCATCAAGGTCGAAGACAAGCGCGATGCGCCTCCTCCGCCGTTCGACCAGGTCAAGGACCAGGTCAAGCAGCTCGTCATGCGCGACAAGTATCTCGACCTCCTGAAGCAGGCAAAGACCGCCTCGAAGGTCGAGATCTCCGATCCGGCGCTCGCCAAGGCCTATGCCGATGCCGACAAGCAGCAGCAGCAGCCGGATGCGGCCCCTGCCGCCGCCGACGCGCCTGCCACAGACGCACCGGCCGCCGACGCGCCGAAGCCGTAAGCAGCAACAGTACGATCGGGGCTCGGTTCATCCGGGCCCTGACGGCTTAGGTGGAAGCAGGCTTTCTTCAGGCCACCTCGCCGGTCATGTGTTCGCCTTGTCCTGTGAGATGATCATGGCCGAAGGGTCTCCTTCCCTCATCCTCGCCCTTGTGGCGGGGGTCCAGCGCGTTCACGTCCGTGAACGCAAGAGACTCCTTTCACCGCGCAGACGCGCGGTGGCTGGATCCCTGTGACAGGCACAGGAATGAGGAGAGCTTTGGCCGAGACGCGGTGCACTGCCTATACAACAGGCCCGGTTCATCCGGGCCCTTTCCATTGCAAAGGTATCAAAATGTCCGGTTCCGTCTCTCCGCTTGCCCCGACAACCTTCGCCTCGCTTCCGGCGCTGCGCGGCCTGCGCATGGCGACCGCGTCCGCCGGCATCAAGTACAAGAACCGCACCGACGTGCTGATGATGGTGTTCGACGCACCGGCCGCCGTCGCTGGCGTCTTTACCAAGTCGAAATGCCCGTCCGCCCCGGTCGATTTCTGCCGCCAGAATCTCTCGCACGGTACCGCCCGCGCCGTTGTGGTCAATTCCGGCAATGCCAACGCCTTTACCGGCGTCAAGGGTCGCCAGGCGACCGAACTCACCGCCAAGTCGGCTGCCTCAGCCGTCGGCTGCGGCGAAAACGAGGTGTACCTCGCCTCGACCGGCGTCATCGGCGAGCCGCTCGATGCGACCAAGTTTGCCGGCGTGCTCGACCAGATGCAGGCCGAGGCCACCGGCGACTTCTGGTTCGAAGCCGCCAAGGCGATCATGACGACAGACACCTATCCGAAGGTCGCTACCCGGAGCGCCGAGATCGACGGCATCGCGGTCACGATCAATGGCATTGCCAAGGGTGCCGGGATGATCGCTCCTGACATGGCGACGATGCTCTCCTTCGTCGTCACCGATGCCGATATCGCGCCTGCCGCGCTGCAGGCGCTGCTGTCGGCCGGGGTCGATCCGACCTTCAATTCTATGACTGTCGACAGCGACACCTCGACCTCCGACACGCTGATGCTGTTTGCCACCGGCGCCACTGCCGCCGATGGCCAGAAGCGCGTCGAAAGCGCGACCGACCCGCGGCTTGCCTCGTTCCGCACGGCGCTGAACGCGCTGCTGAAGGATCTGGCGCTGCAGGTGGTGCGCGACGGCGAGGGCGCCACCAAGATGCTCGAGATCACCGTCACCGGTGCCGAGAGCGATGCTGCCGCCAAGACCATCGCGCTGTCGATCGCCAATTCGCCGCTGGTCAAGACGGCGGCTGCCGGCGAGGACGCCAACTGGGGCCGCATCGTCATGGCCGTCGGCAAGGCCGGCGAAATGGCCGACCGCGACAAGCTTGCCATCTGGTTCGGCGACGTCCGCGTGGCAGTCAACGGCGAGCGCGACGCCGGCTATTCGGAAGCTGCGGCAACGGCCGTCATGCAGCGCCAGGATATTCCGGTCAAGGTCGAGCTCGGTCTCGGTAAAGGCCAGGCAACGGTCTGGACCTGCGACCTCACCAAGGAATATGTTGCCATCAATGGCGACTACCGGAGCTGATATACTTTGATGCCCTTGCATTCCCTGTCCAATACCCTGCCGCTGGTGCGCAGGCTCGAGGCCGTCGGCTTTCGGGCCTGGCCTGCCTCATCCGTCCAGTATGACGGCAGCTGGCAGGTGCGGCTGACGGCCGGGCATCCGTCGAAGCGGCTGAATTCGATCGTGCCGCTTGATCCCTCCGACCACCGCGACGTGGCCATCCGGCTGGAAAAGGCGCAGCGCAAGTTCGAAGCCTATGGCCGGCCGCTGGTGGTGCGCGAAACGCCGCTGGCGCCGCCGGTGCTGATGACGTTGCTGCGGGAAGCGAATTGGGAGGCTTTCGAAGAGACGATCGTCATGACCTGCGACCTCGTCGACGTGGTCCTTCCGGATACGCTCGATCATCTGCCGACCCACGATGTCGGTCGCTATGTCGATGCCAGCCTGCTGGTGGATCGCTCCGATCCTGCCCTGAAACCGGCGCTGGCCGAGGTGGTCAGCGGCATCAAGCCACCGTCTGGGCTGTTCGTCATCGAGGATCCGGAAGCCGGCGCGGTCGCAACGACCCTCTGCGTCCAGGACAACGATCTGGCCGGGCTGATGTCGGTGTCGGTCGCGCCGGAGTATCGGCGCAAGGGTTTCGGTATCGAGATCGTCGCCTCTGCGCTTCGCTGGGCCCGCGCCCGCAGTGCCAGGACCGCTTGGCTGCAGGTCTCCGCCGACAACGTGCCGGCGCTCAACCTTTACGCCGGCATCGGCTTCTGCGAGGCCTACCGTTATCGCTACTGGCGGCCGGAGGCGTGACCATGACAGCCGCGCGCAACATCCTGCTGGTCGCTGCCTGCGCCTTGATCGACGCCGACGGCCGCATTCTTCTCGCGCAGCGGCCGGAAGGCAAGAGCCTGGCCGGGCTCTGGGAGTTTCCGGGCGGCAAGGTCGAGCCGGGGGAAACGCCGGAGGAATGCCTCATCCGCGAACTCGACGAGGAGCTGGGGGTGACGACCCGCGTCGCTTGCCTGGCGCCGCTGACCTTCGCCAGCCACACCTACGAGACCTTCCATTTGTTGATGCCGCTCTATGTCTGCCGTCGTTACGAGGGGGGCCCGCGGGGCCGCGAGGGGCAGGCGGTGAAATGGGTGCGACCGCCGGCGCTTCGCGACTACCCGATGCCGCCGGCCGACGCGCCGCTGATCCCCTTCCTGCAGGATCTGCTCTAATTCGAGACATGATTTAGCAATTACTTCTTCACAACTGTTTTTGTGGAGGTTTTGCCTGTGGATATTAATGAATCGTTTAAGACCTTCTGGCAATTATCGACCTCAATCAAGCGATGGGCGTGGTCGGTAAAGAGGCTTGACACAATGGATGACGATTTCTGGAAGGCCGTTCGCGAAAAGGAGCAGGTAACCTCCAAGTCTCGCAAGACAGGGGCGCTGAATATCGCCCTGTTGTTCGGCACCGCGGCAGTGGCGCTGTCGCTGATCCTGACGCCGATGCTGTCCGACAAGTCTAAGTCGAGCGTGCTTGCAAGCGCGCCTGAGTTCGACGACATTACCACGGGCTCGATCCCCAAGGGCGAAAACGGCAAGCGCTACACGATCCGGCGCAGCGTGCTCCAGCAGGAGCCGGGTTCCGTTTGCGTCGTGCAGGGATACGGCAGCGACAGCAACTGCTGACGGCTTTCAGCCGATCTTGTGCCGAGGGCATTGGGTTCGCTGATTTCGGATGGATCAGAGGACGTGGGGCATGATTTTAGTACGAAAGCTTTTCGCCGATAAGGCCGGAGCTACGGCCATAGAATACGGGTTGATCGCCACCCTGATCGGTGTCGCGCTGATCGGCAGCCTGACGCTCGTGACAGGCGGTATTTCCAATACATTCAACATTGTCACCAACAAGGTCAGCGCCCCCTAATCAGGACTTCAAGGGGTGCTCCTCGACCTTCAGTGCATCTGCTAGGCGCGCCTTGGCGGAGCCGGGCTTCAGCGGCTTCTGCTGGCTTTCGTGCGGCTTCCAGCCGGATGCGTAGATGATATTGAACGTGGCCCGGATGCGGCCGTCGGCATCGGCGAAGCGCTCGGCATAAATCTCTGCGGCGCGCAGGAAGAAGTTCCGGCCGACCGGCTTGCGGCTGCGGTCGACCAGCGGGTTGGCCATGCCCATGGCCCGCAGATCCTGCATCAGCGGAAACAGCGACGCATAGCGCACGGTATAGGTCTCGGCATCGACGACCGGCAGCGCAAAGCCCGCTCTTTGCAGCAGCCCGCCGACGTCTCGAACGTCGGGGAAGGGGATGACCCTCGGACTTGCCCCACCCGCGATTTCGATCTCGGTTGCCAGCAGCACCTCGCGTAGTTCCTGCAGGGAGCCTGCGCCCGGAATGGCGGCGAGGAAGAGCCCGTCTGCCTTCAGCGCGCGGTTCACCTGGATGAAGACGCCGGGCGTGTCGTTGGTGAGGTGGAGACCGAGCGGCGACAGCACGAGATTGAGGCTGTCGGGCGCAAGCGACAGCCGTTCGGCCGGCGCGACGATTACCCTTTCGCCGGCTAAGGATGGCGCATCCTCGCTCTCGATCCGCGTGATAGTACCGATCTTGCCGGTAGCCATCGCCAACCGCGCGGCGATGCCGGTGGCGCCGTGCAGCTCCACCGCCTGGTCGAAGCTGCGCTCGACCAGCGACAGCCGGTCGGCCAGTTCCTCGGCGGCGATGTCGAGCAGGAAAGCGGCCTTGCCGTCGCCCCTGGCGAGTGCCCGGCGACGGTTGGCGGCAATGAGGTCCTGGTCGAAGACTATGTCCATGCGCTGGTCCCAGTTCGATGCATTCGCGGCGGAGGCCGCCGCAGTTTCCCTTCGCTTTGACGTCACGAAGGCGCTATTGTCAAATATATGGGGATGGGCAGGCCGGAAATCACCGCGTCGCTGATCGGGCGTGGCCTGCTGCGCCCCTGGTCGTTGCTCGCCGATTTGCTCTATCCGCCGATCTGTGCCGCCTGCGGCGCCTCGACCGGCACCCATCGCAGCCTCTGCCCGGCCTGCTGGTCGACGATCCGCTTCATCGAGCGGCCCTATTGCGAGGTGCTCGGCAGCCCCTTTTCCCACGATCTCGGTCCGGGCATCCTCAGCGCCGAGGCGATCGCGGAGCCGCCGCCGTTCGCCCGTCTTCGCTCGGCGGCTATCCACGAGGGCGTGGTGCGCGATCTCGTGCATGGTCTCAAATATCGCGACCGCATCGATCTGGCGCCGATGATGGCCGAATGGATGCTGTGGGCCAGCGACGGCGCGGTGGCGGCCTGCGACGGGCTGATCCCGGTGCCGCTGCACCGCACGCGGCTGTTTTCGCGCAAGTTCAACCAGGCGGCCGAGCTCGGCCGGCATCTGGCGCGGCTGTCGGGCAAGCCGCTGCTGCCGGCGACGCTCATCCGCGTCAAGCGCACGAGCCAGCAGGTGGGGCTCGGCGCCCGTGCCCGGCAGGACAATGTCCGGGGTGCCTTCGCCATCGGGCGAAACCGCGAGCCCGATGTGTTCGGTAGGCGCCTCGTGCTGATCGACGATGTCTACACGACAGGGGCAACGGTCGCGGCGGCTGCAAGGGTGCTGAAAAAGGCTGGTGCCGCCGAGGTCACCGTCTTGACCTTTGCAAGGGCGCTCGCCATGCCTATATGAGGGAAAACCTCTTTGTATCCGGAGTGATCATGGCATCCGTCGTCATCTATACGCGCGAATATTGCGGCTATTGTGCCAGGGCGAAATCGCTGCTCGAGGCCAAGGGCGTCGACTATGTCGAGCACAATGCGACCTATTCGCCCGAGAAGCGCCAGGAGATGATCGCCAAGTCGAATGGCGGCAGCACCTTCCCGCAGATCTTCATCGACGACCAGCATGTCGGCGGCTGCGACGACCTGCATGCGCTCGACCGGGCCGGCAAGCTCGATCCGCTGCTGGCCGCTTGAGGATTAGACAATGAGCTTCAAGGCCGCCGCCATCCAGATGTGCTCGGGCATCGACCCGGAAAAGAACGTCGCCGACATGGTGCGGCTGGTGCGCAATGCGGCGAGCCAGGGCGCGGTCTATGTCCAGACGCCTGAGATGACCGGCGCGATCCAGCGCGACCGGCCGGGCCTGAGGGCGATCCTGCGGCACGAAGAGCATGATCTGGTCGTTGCCGCTGCGGCAAAGACCGCTGCCGAACTCGGCATCCACCTGCATATCGGCTCGACGGCCATTGCGCTCGACGACGGCAAGATCGCCAATCGCGGTTTTCTGTTCGGTCCCGACGGCGGGCTTATCACCCGCTACGACAAGATCCACATGTTCGATGTCGATCTCGACAATGGCGAGAGCTGGCGCGAGAGCGCCGTCTACAGGCCGGGCGCGGAAGCCCGCGTGGTGACGCTGCCCTTCGCCAGGCTCGGCTTCTCGATCTGCTATGACGTGCGCTTCCCGGAGCTGTTCCGCAGCCAGGCGGTTGCCGGCGCCGAGGTGATGAGCGTTCCTGCCGCCTTCACCCGCCAGACCGGCGAGGCCCATTGGGAAATCCTGCTGCGGGCCCGGGCGATCGAAAACGGCATGTTCGTCATTGCCGCCGCCCAGGCTGGCCTGCACGAGGATGGGCGCGAGACCTTCGGTCATTCGATGATCATCGATCCCTGGGGCAGGGTGCTTGCCTCCGCCGGCGGCAGCGGGGAAGCGGTGCTGGTGGCCGAGATCGACGTGGCCGCCGTCAAGGCTGCCCATGACAAGATCCCCAATCTGAAAAACGCCCGTGCGTTTTCGCTGGAAACCGTCGAAGCACCGCCGGCCGGAGGCGTCGCCGCGTGATCCGCTATGCACTCAGCTGCGACCATGGCCACGAATTCGAGGGATGGTTTTCGGAGAGCGCCGACTTCGATCGCCAGGTCGAGGGCGGTCTCCTCACCTGTCCGACGTGCGGCTCGGCCACCGTCTCCAAGATGCTGATGGCGCCGTCCGTGTCGACTGCACGGGGCAAGGAGGCGCTGACGACGCTGGCGATGGACGCGGCGCGCAAGCAGGCGATCGACAAGCTCAAGGAAGCGGTGGCGGCGATCAAGGCGACGACGGAAGATGTCGGCGGCCAGTTTCCCGAAGAGGCGCGCAAGATCCACTATGGCGAGGCCGACGCACGCGGCATTATCGGCCAGGCAACGCCGGCCGAAGCCCGCGCGCTGATCGAGGAAGGCATCGAGATCGCGCCGTTGCCAACCCTGCCCGACGACATCCACTGACCGAGCTCGGCCGCTTCGAAACCGTCTCCGCTCCATATTCCGTGCGCGATGCAGGATTTCGACTGCCGTTGCCGTGAAGCGGTAGAAGATCAACCCTGTCAAAGAACCCGGCGTCGCGCGCAGCAGCGGCCGTTGCCTGCGGCCGCGTCATTTCGGGCGCTTGGCGACCATCATGTAATTGACGTCCATGTCCTTCGACAGGTTCCACTGGTTCTGCAGCGGCGAGAAGAACACGCCGGTGCGGGCGGTGAAGACAAGGCCGTTTTCCAGCAGCGGCTTTTCTACCTCATCCGGGCGCACCAGCTTTTCATATTGATGGGTGCCGCGCGGCAGCCAGCGGAGCACGTTTTCGGCCGCGAAAATCGCCAGCGCGGCGGCCTTCATGGTCCGGTTGATCGTGGCAACGAACATCATGCCGCCGGGGCGCACCATCTGGGCGCAGGTCGACAGGAAAAAGGGCACGTCGGAGACGTGTTCGACGACTTCCATGTTGAGGATGATGTCGAAGGTCTCGCCTGAAGCCGCCAACTGTTCGGCGGTGACGGGTCGGTAGTCGACCGTAACGCCGGACTGGCGCGCATGGGTCGAGGCGATGCCGATGTTTTTCTCCGAGGGGTCGGCGCCGACGACCTCTGCTCCCATCCGTGCCATCGGCTCCGAGAGCAGCCCGCCGCCGCAGCCGATGTCGAGGACGCGCAATCCCTCCAGCGGGCGGGCAGCGCGCGGGTCACGGCCGAAATTCTCGGCGGCGCGGTCGCGGATATAGGCGAGCCGCACCGGGTTGAACTTGTGCAGCGGCTTGAACTTGCCGGTCGGGCTCCACCATTCCGCCGCCATCGCCGAAAAGCGGTCGACCTCGCTCTGGTCGATGGTGGTCTTGGCCTTGGTGTTCTCAGCCGCTTCGGTCATCGTCTGGCTCCTTGTCCTGTTCCTGTGAAGTCGGACGATCGGTGTCGGAAGTCAAGGGCGGAGGGCCGCGCTTTGCGTGCCGGAGCCGGTCCGCTGGCGGACCGCGTCACTCAACCGCAGTTCGGTGGCACCTCCCGCTTCTTCCATGGGACCTGGTTGCCCGGAGCCAAGCCGCTTCGGTCACGCGGCGGGTTTCGTCCGTGTCATGGGGCATTTCAGTATCCTTTTCGCCTTTTGGGCAGGCTTTCGCCGCCTTCGGGCAGGCCGGATCGGCCGGGGCACATCGGGTGCCTGATAGGTTTTAGTTTAGATGACACACGATGTGCCCCGTTCGGCTTTTTTATCCGCAACTTCGGATCCTCTGTTTCCGACCCAGGTCCCCTTGCGGGAAAAAGCTGCCGGAGTTACGCCACACAGGCATGCCGGGCTGCTTGATGCCGCCGCCCGAAGGGATCCATTTTCTGCGGAC